>VFQT010000108.1_pt1 | contig 130790 bp, 109 predicted proteins | sample 3512381 | NCBI WGS metagenome assembly VFQT01 (sample SAMN10412376, study PRJNA504923) | tailings metagenome | isolation source: Relicate 2 Philex TSF3 active mining site | place: Philippines: Tuba, Benguet | collected 2017-08-29
ATCTACTTGATTCAACAAAAGACTACCATCTAAAATATTAAATACTACTTTAGCTCTTACTCTTTCAAACACCTTAAATATTTCATCGTAAAGCAAATACCTTTCTTCTTTGCTAAAGATTTCATATAGGCTATCTCGATTAGAATTTTGTAATTCTTTTATTGGATGAATTTCATTTAGGATATATACTGCTATCATTAAATAGATATCCTCAATGGTATTCTCAATTGTTGGAATAACTATTTGACTTTCGTTTTTACCATCTAATGATTGTAAAATAAGAGAGGGCCTACTGTTTTCCCTAAACTGAATTATATGTGTTGGATTTATCCCGCTATCATTTTGATGTGCGCTGCCAACTAAAATTACTGCTGTTGTTGTTGCCATTTGAATGTTATCTATTTATAGGTACAATATCCTTTTGATTAAATAAAACTAGATGATACTTCTCTGAATTTAATAAAAATACCAAAGGATAAAAACCATTGGCGTGTCTATTTTTAATATTTAGAATTTGAGCTTTGTCTCAATGAAGTAAAAGAAATCATATTAATAAATAATATCATTTCTTTATTGTTGATTTTCAATTCATATATCAGTTTGTCGCCATCATATATTTTATATCTTCAGCTATATTATATTTTTCAATTTTACAAAGCATCAAACTTTGCACCATTCCCCCACTATCCCTCTTCAAAAAAATCACATTTACATTTGCAATAGCAATTGTATTCCTCAGCTGTTCCTCCCAACAAAACAAACCATCTATCCCGCCAACAGCACCGGGAACGCTGGTGGAATATACCTTCATCGATACGTTTGGAACAGATAAAATAAACTGGACCATCAACGAGGGGCCGGAACTCTTCATGACCAACGGAACCATGAAGGCATCCGACTTCCGTGATAGCCTGGCCAAACCGCAACAAGGGGTCAAACTCTATAAAGTTTCCTACTCGTCCATCATCCCGGAAAAAAATGATTCGGTCGTTACGGCCTACGGTCTCATCGCCATCCCTCAAAATGTACAACCCAACGCACCCATCGTGAGCTACCAGCACGGCACCATCTTCGATCGCTCCTGGACGCCCTCCAACCCAGCCGGCTCCATGGAAACACAACTCATGATTGCGCAATTTGCTTCGCAAGGCTATATCGTTATCGCCGCAGATTATTTTGGTACCTCCAAAGATTCCCAACTGCCCAACTCCTACTTCGTTGCGCAAAGCACCGCGCAAGCCTGTCTCGATATGTACCGCGCTTCCCTTCAGGTATTGAAAAAAGAAAACATCAACCCTGGTAAACTCTTCATCAATGGCTGGTCGCAAGGCGGCTACAGCACCCTGGCCTTCCTGCGCTACCTCGATCTGCTCAACATCCCGGTGGCGGGTGTGGCCACAGCATCCGGACCAGCAGATCCGCTGCTCTTCATTACCCAATCCCTCAACAATCCGAGTCCCTTTGCGGCCTCCTTCTCCGTAGCAGCAGTCAGCAACCTCATCAACTCCTTCGATGCCTATTACAACCTCAATGGTTACCTCGATTCCTCTATCCACCCCAACTACATCAAACCAGCACACGAACTCTATGGGTTCAATATGTCTTACGAAGACTTCGCAAAACAAGTGCCCACGCAACCAGATAGTGTATTCCTCCCGCAATTTTTTGTGGATAGTCGCACCGCCCTCAAACCCTTCTGGAAAACCCTCGACAACAACGCAGCCTACAGATGGCGCATGAGCGCACCCCTCCGTTGCTTCTACAGCCTCCGCGATGAAGCCGTTCCCTGGCAAGTGGCCCGCCTCGCCGCAGATTACCAGCGCACCCTCGGCCACCCCAACGCCGAAGCCATCGACGCCGGCCCCAACGCAGACCACCGCTCCGTCTACCTCTACTCACTAATTAAAGTGAAGAGGTGGTTTGATGGGATGAAGTGATATGAATAATAACCAGCAATAAAAACGCTGGGCATTTCAGCTACAAATTCGGATATCTACGAATATTTACGGATATTTTCGGATATGTCGCGGAGTAAAGAGGATTTGAGTTTATACCTAACATTTAAACTAATGGACTTATTGCATGCAATTCTTCCTGGAGTCTAGCTCTTTGCCAGTTAGCCATTAATTCTATCTATTACTCCAAGAAAACTACTGATCTGCGGCATGCAAGAATTTTGGATTCATAACTTCTCCAAAATTTTTGCCAGTAATATCTAAGTAAATTTTTATCGCATCAATCTCAAGCTGATCAGACCAGGCGATAGCATTACCTGTTGCATAAACTTGAGCAAAGCGTTCTTTATCTTGCAAAACTTTGAAAATTCCTTTCTCCACTAAATCGTTCAGGTGAACTATGCCTTTTACTCCATCCTCGAAAACAACTTCGATGGAATAATCGGAAACATATTTTACCTCTTTAATTTTCATAATTAAAGTTACAATTTATTCTACAAAGTTATTTCCTGCTTTATATCATAACATTTCTAGGTTCTGAGATTATTCGGAATTAAAAGGAGAAAATTCTCATTTATAAACCATTGAAATTTGATCAATTTGTATTGTACTAGTTTTGTGTTTCCCTTTTAGGAAACTTATTTATCTTTGCTAATGATGAAAAAGATGAAAACCAAAAGTCTAGACTCTTTAACAGATAAATTCATTGGCAAAAGAGGCACACCAGATCGTGAAACTTTTGAACATGAATTGAGAATGGATTTACTTTCTGCTTCCATCAAAGAAGCCAGACTCAAACGCAACCTCACACAAGAAAAACTCGGCTTATTGGTAGGTGTTCAAAAAGCACAGATCTCAAAGCTTGAAAACAATGTAAAAGAAGCAAGATTAGATACCATCATGAAAGTATTCAAAGCACTGAATGCAAGAGTAAGCTTTCAGGTTGAATTGATTCAGCCAAAAGCCAAAACAAAAAAATCTCACTAAGATGAATATCATTTTTCTATTCCAGAAATTCATTGCCCCAGTAGAAAAAATCACAAAACCTCGAAAACAGCTCCCCCGAAATAATCGCAAGTCATCAAAAAAGAACATGAACTAAACACATGCTGGATAAAATCAGATCAAAAGAGCAGTATGAAGCCATCAATCAGCTGATTGAAAAATATATCATCAAGGCAACCGAGCTGGGCGGATTTCATGCACTAAGTTTCAAAGAAGAATGTGAACTCAGCAGAATAAGTTTTCTTGCGCGCGACTTTGAGCAAGTAATGATGTTACCCATGGAGCTCAAACAATCATTAAACTCCATCGTCCAACATCGACTAGACGAAATGAAAATCACTCAGGGAGAACTCGCAGAACTCATCAATGTATCAGGATCAAAGATTTCCAAAATCTTATCCGAAAAACAAGAACCAGATGTTCATTTTCTGAAGTGCATTCATAAGTTTCTAGGCATTGACGGTAATCTTTTACTGAGGGTGATATAAATAAATAAAGTAAAAGCATAACTTGAGGATGCGGAATATTTTAAAATCTGTTTCGCACTCTCGCACATGAAAAACTTCTACGCTTTTAGTTGCTGTCTACTGGTGCTTGCCATCTCCTGTACTTCCAATAAAACAGAAAAAGCACTTCCGCGCATTGCGATTGCAGGATTGGCAATCGAATCCAGCACCTTCTCTCCAGCATTAACACATGAAGCAGCTTTCAAAGCCAGAGTAGATACCGCAGTTTTTACCTCCTATCCTTTTTTAGAAAAAGATTCGGCGCTTCGCATGCGTGCAAACTGGTTTCCAACGCTTCAGGCACACGCGCTTCCAGGCGGCACCGTTACACGCGAAGCCTACGAATCTCTTGTTAACCAAACCTTGGAAAGATTAAAAGCGAATCTTCCTTACGATGGTCTGTTCTTTGATATCCATGGTGCAATGAGTGTAGTGGGACTAGACGATCCGGAAGGAGATTTTATTATACGCGTGCGTAAAGTTGTTGGTAACAAAACATTGATTTCAACTTCGATGGACTTACATGGTAATGTTTCTAGACGTCTTGCTGAAAACACAGACCTCATCACCTGCTTCCGAATGGCGCCACACGAAGATGCAATAGAATCAAAACGAAGGACCGTACAAAATCTCATGGATCGTCTCGAATCGGGCAAAGGTAAACCTGCATTCAAAGCATGGATACCTGTTCCCATCTTGCTTCCTGGAGAAAAAACAAGTACGCGAATAGAACCTGGAAAAAGTCTCTACGCACAAGTAGACCCCATCACCAAACGACCTGGCATCATCGATGCTGCAATTTGGATTGGCTATGCTTGGGCCGACGAACCTCGGAACCATGCGGTTGTGATGGTTACTGGAGACGACCAAACAGAAGTTGGAAAAGCGGCAGAAAGCCTCGCTGCAAGCTTCTGGAATTTTCGTTCCAAGTTTGAATTTGTTGCACCCGTTGCAAACCTCGACGAAAGTTTAAACATGGCATTGGCAAGCAAGAAAAAACCTTTTATGATCAGCGATATGGGAGACAATCCTACTGCTGGTGGTGCAGGTGATGTAACATGGACACTTAGTAAACTGCTCGATCGACCTGAATTCAAATCTTCAACAGGACCAACACTCATCTATGCATCCTTACCCGCACCAGAATTGGTTGCAAAAGCGGTAGCTGCTGGTGTAGGTGCAAAAGTTGAAGGTCTTGCAGGCGCTGCTGTCGACAACCGTTATGCTCCACCCATCCAACTCACGGGTATTGTAGAAGCCATTCACCATGGCGATGTAGATGCAGAAACCGAAGTGGTTCTCCGCATAGGTTCCATCCATGCTATTCTTACCAAAAAAAGAAAACCCTATCACCACGAAAGCGATTTTACTAACCTGGGATTGAAGCCGAGTGAAGCTGATATCGTTGTTGTAAAAATTGGTTACCTCGTTCCGGAACTATACGACATGCGTGGTGATTGGATCATGGCACAAACGCCAGGTGGAGTGGACCAAGACCTGGAACGTTTGGGGCACAAACGCATTATGCGACCTATGTATCCACTGGACAAAGACATGGCAGATCCTGATCTGAAAGCAAGGTTTTTAAAATCATCGGACTAAACATCAAAAATCTAGTCAATAGCAATCGCTTAAATTTGTAATACAAACTGCTCCACTATGATCTGTCTTAAAGTCGACATCCCCGAAGAACTCAGCACCATCGACGATGAATGCAAAGCCATCTACCACAGCAAAGACAGCATCTGTTTTTTTCTTTTCAAAACTCGCGAACTACGCAACGCCTTCGTTGAAGAAACCAAGGGCATGATGAAAGCAGAAAGAATGGAAATCTACGAACGTTATCAGCAAATGACTATTGAATAAAATAGTTCTTCTGTATTTGTATTTCATATTTCTTCCAGAAAGAAAAGAAAGAACCTTTAACCGGTTGTGAAGTTTGTATCATCCACTCACGCGGATCTTCAATCCCTTTATAATGCTTGTTCAATGGATGTTCGCGGTAATACAACATCGATGTGCGGGTTTGCTTTTGTAATTCAGCAAACGAACCCACAAACACCTGTATGCCTTCAATATTCTTGCACTGCTCCATCATGAATGCTATACATCCATCAGCAACAGGATAACGTTCAAACAAAGCAGGTTCTAATAACAAAACCCTGTTTGCATTTTCATCCTTACGCCATTCAGGTGAAAGGTTGTAATAATTATAGATGCAAGTCGGCTTACTGCTGTCAATAGCAATTGGTGCAGCAGTTGGTAAATTGGTCATTAAGTTTAAATCGACAGACTCTAGCAAATGCGCAGGCGCTGATGCTTCCGCCAATTCTTCATAACTGCAATCCAGATAGGTCTTGCGTTGTGTTGATTTTGCGTAATGGTTGATGTTCTCTTGATTCGCAATGTATTTCTTACTGGAGAAAGTCCCAGCTACCCACTGCCAGCTCAAGGCATTCGATGCCCAGTCGCCATCCAATAAATGATAATACATCCATCTTGCAGGATCATGCCAATGAAAACCAGCGAGGTTGCAGGTCATAAAAGCGACATACATCCTTACATGGTTGTGCATGTAGCCAGTCAACTTCAACTGTTCAATCGATGCATCAATTGCTTCAATGCCTGTCGTTGCACCATCGACCGACAAACTCATCCCTTGTTGAAAACGCGCACCTTGCTCTTGTTTCAAATCGGTATGAATACGTTCACCTTCTGTTAGCCACACGCGTTGAAAAAATTCCCGCCAGGCCATTTGCTGCACAAACTTTTGTAGGTGATAATATTTGAAACCACGTTTCACCAAATGCAGCAACACCGTTTTGGTATCAATCACTCCGCGAGAGATGTAAGGAGAAAGTTCAGTGACAGCGCCATCGGTGAAGTTGCGCGACTTGCCATAGGCGATGGGGTCGATATCGTCTAAACGCTTGATGAGTTGTTCGTAGTTCATTAGCGTTTGCTGATTTTATTCAAAGAAATCTGACGTTGTCTGGTGCATTTAAATCTTCCGATTTCTGGATTTCTTTTCATGAGGTGCTTCTGGCTCACACCACTGTTCACCCTTTCACGCCACAACAAGAAGCTTTTCTTTTTAAGATTGCGTCTCATCAATTCAATCACCTTTGCTTCCGGCAAACCAAATTGAATTTCAATGGCTTCAAATGGCGTACGGTCTTCCCATGCCATTTCAATAATCCTGTCGATGTCCACTTCCGTCATCATGCAGGGTAAACAACAAAGGAAAAGAAAAGTTGAAAGGAAAGACTATTTTACCGGCACAAATGTAAACATCCATTTTACAGGCGTCTGCCAATCATGTGCTTTGAAAGTACCGACAGGCGACTTCACCAACACGGTATTCCAACCCTTGTTAAGTTTTATCATTGTAGGTGGTCTGTAACTATAGCCTTCATCAATCAATGGCACTTCAGGATCACCCTTTGCGCCAGCCCTGTTCCAATTTGGCGCAGGCACCAGCATACCATTCACCCACAACATACTTCCTTTTACATCCCATTGATGGAGTGGTGGGGTGTTTGTAGCAGGGGACCTCGACAAATCATAGAACCCAATCCAGAATGGAAATTCTCCTGCTTCATCAGACCAGATTTTTGTCGACGCATACCAAGTGGTATTTTCTTTCGCACCATCGACTGCACCTTTGATCAAGGGATCCCAAAAATGACGCATCACGATTGTGCCACCCACGACTTGCTTTGCAGGCTTTGGAAAACTATATCCGTTCTTCCATTTTTCAATTTCAAATACGCGGTTCACATTTCCTTCATTGGCAAACGGGCCATACAAATCCCATTGCATTTTGGCTTGTCGCTGATAGCCAAACTCCATCCCTTTAAAATACAATTGTTTGTGTTCAAGTAACCTATTTTCAAAAGCAGTAAACGCTTCACGATCACCATCCGAAACATTCGCAACCCAACCTGTTTGTCCACCTCCTCGCCAAATACGTTCTGCAAATGCCAATATACCCGGATAAACAGGATTCATTTTCAACACATCATCTTCTCTTCCCACATTGCGATCATGCCACAAACACAAAATGGCTCCTAATGCAAATTGATCTCCTTGTTCACGGTTAGCAATTTTTCTGTTGAAAATAGTCACAACCGCTTCTTCAGGATCATGGTGGTTCAAATACAAATGACGTGAATCAATAAAGGGAACTCCTTCTTCAATAAAAGAACGATTGGCATCTTCTCTCCACAACTGCCTGATGGTTGTCGCGTTGAAATTTGCACCAGGCTGCCATCCCATTACTTTTTTGCCACGTGCCTCAAGCAAGCGTGTCATCTCCGGAACAAAACTGGTGTCTTTAATTTTTACTTCATCTGAACCGATGTGCACATAAGGCACATCATAGGTATCACAGATTTCATTGAGGATTTTCTTCACAACTATCTTACCACTGTCACTTTGCATATCAAACCCCATCGCTCTTTTAAAAGCAGCACTGTGCCCGGGCATATCAATCTCAGGAATCAACGTAATGTATCTCTCCTTACAATAGGCAATCAGTTCTTTGATTTCTTCAACAGTATAATATTTTCCTTTGTTGCGCAACATGTGTTTTGCTTCGGTCAACTGCGGAAATGATTTCACTTCAAAACGCCAGGCTATATCTTCGGTCGGATGAAAATGAAATACGTTCATCTTATTCGCAGCCATCACATCAATCTGTTGCTTGAGATAAGGCATAGATAAATAATTTCTCCCAACATCAATCATATAGCCCCTCATCGCAAAAGCAGGCCAGTCGGTGATTTCACAACCATCAACAATAACACCATCACGCATCAACTGCTTCAAGGTTTGTAGTCCATTAAACACACCATGTGGTGCAGGAGCAGTAATGGTAATTGCATTTGCCGTTACCAGCAAAGCATATCCTTCGGTTTTATTTTTTATGGATTGATGATCTGCCATCACCAAAGCAAGATGCGGTTCATTATTGGTCGCGCTCGATTTGATTTGCATGCGCAAACCCATCGACTGAAGATGCGATTGTAATATTATCGCCTCTTTTTGTAAGCGACTATCACTTACCACTATTGTTTTTGCACGATACAAAGGAAAGCTACTGTTCGTCCATTTTACTTCTTGCGGCAATGGAATCAAGGCTGGCTTTTGATCTATATCATATACATAAGGAAACACCAAATGCTTCCACAACATATATCCCTCTCCAACCAAATGCAAACCATCGTTGGTATAACGTTCATCCATCTTTCCTGCAGCATTGATAAATGCTGAATGTAGATCGATGTAGGTATATTGATGTGCGACTGCAAGTGATTTTAATTTATTGTTTGTTTCCAAAATTTGAACGGACTTACTGGTGTGACCACCAAACTTTTTGTAATATTCGGTGACCGGTAAAATACTTTGGATATAGAGTTGTGTAGCAGGACTTTCTTGTTTCAGATAATCAGCAGCAAGTAAAATATTTTTGACTACACTATCTACACTTGCTCCGCGCGATAAATCATTAGTTCCAATCATTAAAAAAACTTTCTTGGGCTTGGCGACTACAATTTGTTGCCAGCGATGCAGTATACCTGATGTAATATCGCCACTGATGCCTCTGTTTTTGATATGCAGATCATTAAACAACTCACTCCACTCTGCACCATCAGAAATACTGTTTCCAATAAATACCACATCGTCTTTTTGAATGGACAACACATCAAACAACCTTACTCTTTGTAAATAGTAAGTACTGAACATAGAGTCGTAGTACACGGGTAGCTTCACTTGGGCAGTCGACTGTTGCAAGAAGAAACTGGTAATGACCAAGACGATAAATCGCTTTAGCATGGTGTGTTGTTTTACATCAATTTACTTTTAAATAAAATGTCGATGCCGGCAAGCCTGCTTTGTTCACAAGATTTCCTTCACTATAAGGCTTCCATCCATAAGAAACGACTTGCGGTTTTTTATCGACAGCTATACTAATTTTATTTTTTTTGATAGTGGTATTCGTTGTGTTTATACCATCAACAGCAATTTCACGCAAAGCTGCTGCATCACTTGTTTTCAAACCATCAGCATATTTAAAAGATACAATTACTTTATTGCGCTTATAGATTGCAGCAACTGCAATTGGACCAGAAGGAATGATCTTCTGCGCATACACTTCACGCAAAGCCCATAGGGCTAGTCGCTCTCCAACGATTTTTTTATTGGGTGGATGAACATCATTACTCAGACCATGATCGGTAGTCACAGCCATACCACTATAAGGAATTACCTCCAGCAATTTTCTCTGTTCATTTCTAAACGAAGGCCAGAGAGGTCTTTCAATAGAAGAGAGTTGCACCCAGTAAAAAGGCAGGTTGGGTCGCGACCAATTATGTCTATACTGCTCCACCATTACACTGAATAACTTTCCATATTCATCTACACGTTCTTTCTCTTCTGCATTGCTCTCCCCCTGATAGACCAACACACCACTGATGGGAAAATCTTTCAAGGGCAATACACCACTTGTGTAAGCAAAGCCTGGTTTGAAGGCATGATGCGGACCATAAGCATCACCATAGATAAAGGAGACACTATCCAAATTTTGAAATCCTCTTTGTCGAATCCAAACAGGCAAAGCATCATTGTGCATCCAATTGCCATTTACTTTTTGTTTGAAATTCGCATCAGCCAATAAGGCGTCAGTCCCGATGAAACTTTCCAAAGGCGCACCACCAATAGACAAATTGATTAAACCAATTGGCACAGCTACATCCTGCTGAATACGTTTGGCAAAATAATAAGCGACTGCACTCATACTGGCGACAGTCGATGCAGAAGTAGTTTTCCATCCATCCCACTGATAAAATTTTTCTTCATTCAATCTTTGCAACAAAGAATCTTTGAATTTCACATTGTACACATACCTGCCAGCAGGAGGAGGATTGAGAAAACGAATCAAAGGTTGATCAACTTGTTGCTGTTCTGTTTTCCAATGCAACTCTCTGCTCATGGGCCATTCCATATTCGACTGACCAATGCACAACCATATATCACCAATTAAAATATTATTAAGTTGAATTTTTTCTTGTCCCATTACAAGCTGCAGCTGCAAGGGTGAAGCAGTAGCTGGTTGCGCAGGAAAATTGATTTGCCAGCTGCTGTTTTCTTGCACGATGGCTGATGCACTAAGTGAACCCAACTGTGCATCAATTTTTTCACCTGGATTTCCCTTGCCCCAAATCACGATGGGTTGATTGCGTTGCAGCACCATGTTATCAGAAAATGGAGCAGCAAGTTGAAGTTGCGCCTGTATAGAAAAAGGGCAACCCAATAGAAGCAAAAAGATGTAAGCGATTACATGCTTCATGGATGAAAAGATTTCAGCAGTTGCCAGCAATACCATTCTTGTCGCGGTAAATGAAAAGGCCCTTTGAATAAATTACCTTTCGCCGATTGCGCCAACCGTCCATCTCTATGCAAATAACCAAACCATTCTCCGCCTTTTGGATCATGGAAGTTTTTATAGCTGTATTCATGCACTTGTTTGTGCATCGTTGCATACTTCTCTTTGCCTGTTAATAAATAGGCCATCAAGGTTGCAATGATGGCTTCGTTGTGCGGCCACCAGAATTTCATGTCTTGCCAATATTCTTGTACTGGCTTACCATAAACATCCCTGAAATAAAACAAGCCACCATATTCTTTGTCCCAGCCCCTTTCCCACATGTAATCAATCATGGTACAACCTAACTCAATCAACCTTGGATCATTGTTTCGATGCATGGCTTCATGCAGGATGAACCAGGCACCTTCAATAGCATGTCCCGGATTCAAGGTTCTTCCATCAACATGATCAATAATGCTGCCATCAGGTGCTACCTGTTCCATCACACATTGAATATCATGTTTTACAAAATCACGTTCAATTTCATTGATCCAATGATCTATCCATGCATCACAACGATCATCACCAATGGTGCTGCGCAATTGTTGTGCGGTATTCATCATGATCATCGGCACACCAATTCCCTTTGATGGTCGTACATCAGTAAACTTCGGTGTGATCATCCCTGGCTTAGTCGCATACTCAATACACTTACCAAAAACCTCACGTGCACGATAAGCTGCATGTGCATCGCCAGACGCCTGCGCATAAGCAGCTGCTGCAATCACATAAAAAGTTTCAGAAAAATAATAACGTCTTTTGCGAATGGGCCTTCCGTCTCTGGTCACATGAAAAAACATCCTGCCGTCGGTATCAAAACAATGTTGATTCAAAAAATCAAAACCGAGTTTTGCGCCATCCAACCATTCAGATTTTACATCGACAGTATTGTACAATGAAGCGAGTAACCAGGTGGCTCTTCCCTGAATCCAAACTGCTTTGTCGTCATCAATCAAACTACCATCTGTATCGCGCATCAATAAAAATCCACCATGCTCATAATCAAACGATCTCGGAAACCAAAACGGAACCGTATCGTTGAGCAATTGGTTTTTATAAAAATCTCTTAGGGTTTCAAGTTCTTGTTTGGTGTAGCCCATAATAAGCTATTTAATAATTTCGGACACTGGCACTTTTACAAAATAAAGATCGCGAGTTCCTTCGTATAATAAACCGACAGTATTTGCATCAATGCGGGTTAATGAAGAATAGCCATAACATTGACGTTCATCAATCAAGAGTTGGTTGTTCTTGGACCAAGTTTCTCCCAAATCTGAACTCGCTTTAATGGTGATGTTGTACCTACCTGATGATGTGTTTGGATTACTGAAGAACATGATGTCTTTAGCAGCACCGCCTATATTTACATTGGCCTTGATCAGACTGGCCATACAAACAGGATCAGGAAGCGCACTGTAAGATGTTCCATGTTCTGTCCATGTTGCACCCATATTAGTTGTTGTAGCAACACTTCTAAACCTCCCACGGTTATCGCGCATGTTCAACATGAGTTTACCAGGAGTAGTTTCAACAACCTGACTTTCTGTGGTATTTGATTTGGGACCAAGAATATTTCCTTTCCAGGTAGTGCCACGGTCTTCACTGTATATAATTGTAGAGAATGGCATTCTGGCTTCGTCCCAGTATTGCGCAGCAAAAACCAATTTGCCATCTTGCATAGCGATGCCGCTACCAGGACCATTAAAGAAGAGATGCCATTTGGGATCTTTGATTTGTGGAGTGATGGTTTTGGGGGTTGTCCACGTGCGACCATCATCATCACTGCTCACCACTACAAATTGTCCCGTTGTATCAGGCGACAACCCAGGTAATGAACCAGCAATTGATCTGTTTCCTTTGCTCCACAATGCAGCCACCCAAAGTCGTTTAGCAACTGGATCAAATAAAATAGCAGGATCACCAACACCATTGTTCGTATGTGGTGCACCCATGTCCATGATCACTTTCATCGGCTCCCAGGTTTTTCCGCCATCAGTACTGCGACTCATCCCCACATCAATATTACCTGGTAGATCTCCCGTACCGGTGTAACGATTATCATAAACAGCAATCAGCGTACCTTGATCAGTCGTGATTAATCCTGGAATTCTATACGTATGCACATCATTATCTCCAGCTTTGCGGACAGCTACACCGATTCGTTTTGCATGATCGGTTTCATCCTTAGTAACAGCAATAGATTTACCTGCTGCATTGATCAACTCAGTACAGTTCAATTCAATTTTTCCATCAATACCTGCATCTGTTTTTAAAACAATACTGAACCAAATGAAATAAACACCAGGAGTAAATTTCTTATCGAACTTAGCTTCAAAATTTGCAGCAGGTTGAATAGTAACCAAAGGTGCACCTGCAACAAAAGGCTGCGCACCGGTGAGGTAAAGATCAATCTGTTGAATGCTGTTGATGGCTGCAGCATTGATCGTACCCTTGATGGCCTTGAACTGTTGCTCAGGATTATCATCTGGAATGGTGATGGCTAAACGAACTATAGGATTCGCAGCTAAACCTTTGATGATAGGAAAAGAAGGTGAGGTGGTTACCGCTTGTACAGGAGAACTTGGCGGATCGACAGTATTTTTTTTACACCCGAGACTATTGACGGCCAGCAAACAAAAAATCACCAATTGAAAAATTACTTTATTCATTGTCAAAAAATTTATTGTGCATCCTGTGCTGTAGGACGCAGGAAAGAAAGTTGAAGTGCTAGTGCAAAAAAGACGACCAGTGCCATGATTGCGAAATCCCTTCCCAAGCTTCCTGCGTCTGTCGATTTTCCGAGGAAGTCGGTGATGAATGCACCAGCAAAAACACCAGTCATGTTCATCAACCCATAGGCAGTGGCTCTTTGGTGTGCAGGCACAAACTGACAAAGTATGGGCATGTTGTTTGCATCGAACATTCCGAATCCGAAACCAAAACAAAATGCTGCAGCGACTGCAAACACTACATGTTCTCCAAAGCCAAGAAAAAATAAAGCAGGAATGGTGAGTGCAAGACCTATGGCGCTTGTATAAATTCTTCCACGGTTATTTTTCATCACCCAATTGTCGGATAACCTACCACCAAACAACACACCAATTAAAGAAGAGCAGGCGATGGTGATGGTAGAAACAGGACCAGCAACAGACATCTCTAATTTTAAATTCTCAGAGAATAAAGTTGGCAACCAATTCTTAATTGCCCATCCTGGTAAACTTGGAATAGCGAAATAAAACAACAAAATCCAAAACGCAGGTGTCGTGAATAAAAAGCGTAAGCTCATCAATGATGAAGATGATGTTGATTTTATTTCGTCAGCTGCAGGTTCTTTTTTTGTTTGGTTATCCTGTAAGAAAAATAAGAGCACAAGTGCATAAGCAATTCCTATGCCACCAAACAATAGAAAAACATTATTCCAATTAACATAAGTAGAAAGTGTTGCGCCAAAACCACCCAATGCTTGTCCCATGTACAAGCCCGTCATATGAATACCAACTGCCAGGGATCTGGTTTTACCCGTATGGTACTCAGCAATCAAAGCAAGTCCCGCTGGTATATACAACGCTTCACTTACACCCATGATAGCACGCAAAATATACAACGTATTAAAAGTAGTTGCATACCCCATCATCAGTGTAACAGCAGACCAGACAAAGAGACTACCAACGATAATTTTTTTCTTGCTGTTGCGGTCAGCGATTAAACCAGCAACTGGACTCATAAAAGCATAGATCCAGAGAAAGACTGCCATGAGTCGACCGAAATTGGTAGCAGATTCTAATTCAGGAATATCTACCATGATAGCCGACTTCATGGTACTCAACATTTGTCTGTCGAGGTAATTCAACAACGCAACCCCCCACAACAATGCAACTAAAATCCAGGGGTAGTTACGCGACTTTGTCATTTTTATTTGAATTTGATAGCAGCCATTAAGATGTGCGGCGTTCTTATACCAGCACGAATTTCTCCACTCGGTACCACAATGTAATCATTTAACAAGACAGCGGTGGTAGTCACTGGAGTAGGAAGGGGTATAGTACCGATTGTTGTTATTTTTTCTGATACAGGATTGTAAAGCAAGATTTCTTTACTAAAACCAGGATGATTGATTTGCAATTGATTTTTTTGCTGGACCAAAACTTCTTTTTCTTTTCCTTCTGCATTTGTAATTTCAATTAATAGCTGTTCAACTTTTGAAAAAGTTTCACCACGATCACCACCGAATAGCAAAATTCCCTCATCAGCTAATGAAACGCTGGTACCGGCAGACATTGTATAAGGCAAAGATGCTTTTTCGATCCACACATCTGATGTAGGATGATAGGAAAAAACCGCCTTGGAAAAAGTGCTTGTTCCGCTGGCGGTCTTATTTCTGCCCCCTAAAACAACTATCGTGTAATTATTTTCTTTGCCAAAAACTCCAGCATAAGCAAACGAAAGAGGAATTGGCAATGGATTAATTTTTCTCCAACCAGCACCGCGGTTAGTCAAGTCTAGTTTCCAACATTCAGCTGTTGTACCATTTGCAGTTTCGCCACCAAGGATAACAATAAAATCATCAACAGCAACAGCAGCTGCACTGGTGGTTGGTACTGGAAGAGGCGGGAGTTTTTCGATGAAAACGGCTTTTTCTTCAGAAGCAGTTTTGAACAAGAATGCATCGGCAAGCAATCCTGTTTCATTTTCCCCACCTACTGCAGCAATACCATATTTTGTGATACAGTTTGCTGCGTAGGCAACGGGGATGGACAATTTATCATGAGTAGCTAAAGAGACAAATTGATTTTCTTTTTTTTCAAAAAGATGTATTTGGTCATGGTATTTTTTCTTTCCACCTTCCCAAGGAAGTGCATCAGGAAAATTGGCACCACCTGCAACCATCAATATATTATTATACCAGCCAATGACAGCACCTGCAACTCCTTTGTGTTCTTCTCCAGCAACCGGTTTACCAGTATCAGCTGGTAATTGACCTGCTAATTGCCATTGAAGCGTCAGCTGTTTTTGCGCTATCGCTTCAATGGGCATTTGCATGCTGAATAATATAAGAATGAGTGCAATTGTTTTCATTGCGCTTAATGTGCAAGTCCATTTTGGGGAACTGATTTTTTGGTTGATAGCGAACAAAAGTTATTGAACCCTACACGTTCAGCATCAACTGTAAATTGTTCAAACGCGGCCTTATTCATATTCTTTACAGGCAGCCTGAATTCACCACAATTCATGCCAATCAATTTCATGAATGCTTTTCCTGTAGCGATACCACCATACTTGCCCAGCAACTCAATCATGTCAATTGCCTTTTGCTGAATAGTAGCCGCCTGTTCTAAATTACCGGCATGGAAAGCATCCATCAGTTGATGGTATAAAGGTGCGGCATAATTGTAGGTGCTGCCAACGGCGCCTTTGGCGCCGACAGCCAAGGCTGATAAAAAGGTTTCATCTCTTCCCCAGAGTATATTGAATTTACCACCGCCGTAGTTAAGACAGGAGAGATAATCCATCAGATCTTCGTGGGTATATTTAATACCAGCGAAGTTGGGTATACGGCCATCGACTGCCTTTAGTAACTCAACCATTGAAAAATTCACACCAGTCAGCACAGGAATATGATAATAATAAAAAGGCAATTCAGGAGCAGCTGCAGCAACCTCTGCACAACAGGCAGCTAATATTTCTATATTTGCCGGCTTAAAATAATACGGCGGCAAAAAAGATACAGCATCCAAATCAATTGAAGCTGCATGTTGAGAGAGTTGTTTACAATCTGCAATACAAGTACCTCCTACTAGTTGCATAATTGAAAATCCATGTTTTCTGCGATCACAAGCTGCCCAGGCCTCTGCAACAGCCATTTTCTCTTCCATGGTTAATGAAACACCTTCTCCTGTTGATCCACAAATGAATGCACCATTGATACCATTACCAACAAGCATTGCATAATATGCTGGTATGAGATCCAGGTTAAGCAATCCATCTGGATGCATAGGAGTGAATGGAGCTGCAATGAGCCCATTAATTGGTAATTGTGCCATTGATTTTATTTTATCAGTAACCAGGCGTTTGTGTCAACAAGGGATCAGCTGTCAACATTCCTATCGACAAAGGTAATAGGAACTTTGCTGTACTGGATGCTGAAAAATAGGTTGGGTTTAAGTTAGCATATACATAACTATCCCCAGCTCTTCTTAAGGCCCACCAACGTTTACCTTCTCCAATGAATTCATACAGGTACTCTTCCAAAATTGCATTCATATTGGTTGTCTGATCACCATTTACATATGGAATATACGTATTACCAAATGCACGCTGACGAATAGCATTAATTTCTGCTGAAGGATCTTCACCTAATTTTGCTTTTGCTTCAGCAAGCAACAACAAGACATCTGCATAACGATAGATAGGAAAATCATTATTATACACTTGTGTTGTTCCTGAAGTTGTCCCAATGTATTTTGTCAACAACACACCCCTAGGTGCAAAAGGTGCTGCAGTGGAATACATAACCCTGAAAGTCTTACTAATACGCTGATCACCTGGATTGGCAGTAAGTCGGTTGATCATAGCCAGATTAAGCCCCACGCGATTAGCCCCACTTACATAAGGATAAACAGAAGAAACTGTTGGTGTTGAAGCTTGATCAAATGAAAGTGTATTTGCTTGAATAGCATTTACCCTAAAGCTTCCAAAAATACCATTCAAGGATTGTTGTAGTTCATAGTTAACTGCGAAAATGATTTCCTTGTTATTGTTCTTTTTGGTAGGATCAAAGCTATCAGCATAATTGGCGTTAAGATCTAATGTACCACTCTGTAAGTTCCGTACTTCTTGCAATGCTGTTTTTGCAGTATTGAAATCACCTGCACCGCCGGATCCATGTGTTCCTGTCCACAAGAAGACATCTCCTTTCAATACCAAAGATGCCACTCTGCTCCAATAGACACGTTTTCCAGCTGGAAATGAATTAGAAGAACCGAATAATTGTAAAGAAGTTTCAATATCATTTTTTACCTGCAATAAAATAGAATCAACACTGGTTCTGCGTTTGTAGGTTGCAGCAGCATCAGTTAATGATTCCACTGGTTCAGTGTTTAGAGGAACATCACCCCATGTTCTAGCCATGGTATAATATACATAGGCCCTCAAACCATGTGTTTCAGCCAGAATTCTATTTTTTTCTGCATCAGGAAGCGGAGTTTGAGGAATGATTTTTATGACATTGTTGAAATTAAAAATCAAATTATACAATCCTCCCCAGTCGCCAAAAGGAACATTCAAACGACTGATATTATGTCGGTAAAGATTCTGAAGTCCCCCATCAGCTGATTCAGTAAATAATCCATCCACCCAAATATCAGAACGCATTTCTCCCAATTGGAAGAATGTTCCGTTATAGGCTCTGAACCGACCATAAACACCATGATATAGTGTTCTGGCAGCGTTTGGATCTTTCAGTGCCTGGTCTTTACTGATTGCATCTTGTGGAACCACCTCATCCAGTTCTTTGGTACAAGAAGCAGTACCCAACACCAGTATGGTGATTACGGATAAGAATAATTGGTTGCTATATTTCATTTCGCTTAGTTTTTAAGTTGATTCAAATGATTAGAGAGTTGCTCTTAAACCTATAGTTAACCTTCTTGGCAATGGAAACTTACCCTGATCAACTCCACCAAACTCTGGGAAGTTGCCACTGTAGCCCGAGAAATAAAACAGATTAGTACCTGTTACATTCAAGCTCAATCCCTTTATTCTTCCACGCAATACTTTTTCTAATAGATCTTGTGATAAATCATAGGCCATTGTCAATTCTCTCAACATCACATAATCGCCCTTTTCCCATAGATTGGCTGCAGGATTGTTTCCACTTGCATCGGTTGCATAGTTTCTACCCTGGTTAGCCCAATAGTAACGTGGCATAGTTCCTGTTGGGTTGGTAGGCGACCATGTTTTCAATACATCGGTTGTACCATTTTGTGAACCTTGAACCTGGCTGAGACCCCTAACTACTTGGTTGTTGAGAATAACAAATCCAAAAGCATAGTCAAATCCTGCATACAACCTAATCCCTTTATAGGAGCTGCTTACATTAAATCCACCAGTGTATTGCGGTGTAGTTCTTCCAACATAAACAAACTGACGAGAATCAATAGTATCGTTTTTGTTTACTTGATGCCATTCAGCATCACCCAACTGTTTGATACGCTTATTGGAATATGGTAAGAATGCATTGTAAACATTAGCTGCTGCACTGATTTTTCCAGCATCGGTGTAGATGCCGTCCCATTTAGGAGCCCATACTTCATCCAATCCTATGCGCTGGCCTTCAACAAGTCCCCTAACATAGATTTGCTGACCAGGATTTTTAGGATCCCAAACCAAAATACCATTTGTACGGTTACCAGGCAAGCCATTGAAAGGAAGCTTTTTCGCATAGCTCTTAACATGGAAGAAGTTAGCGCCTAAGTCCAGGCTAAACCCATCTGCTCTTTTTGGAACAATGACTCTGGCATTTACAGCTAACTCAATTCCTTTGTTTTGCAATTGACCAAGGTTGGTGGTGAAACTGCCAAAACCAGTTTGTGATGAAATATTTAAACCAGCTAACTTGTCAAATACATTACGAACAAAATAATCTGCGTTGATAGTAATTCGCTCATTAAGCAATCCGAGATCCAAACCAAAGTTTAAGCTGTTGGTGCGTTCCCATCTTACATTTGAATTGATATAGGAATTAACAAAAGTTCCACCAAATCCATTGTAAGTTCCTGCATTGTTATAAATCTGAGAAGTTGCAAAGAATCCTAATGAATTGATGTTACCATTAACACCATAGCTCAACCTAGGCTTTATACTACTCACATATTTTGAAAGTGTTGACCCTTCATAAAACTTTTCATTGTGTAGGTTCCATCCTAAAGAAACACCAGGGAAGGTTCCATAATAATTACCCTTTTTCAAACGACTTGATCCATCCTGTCTGATAACAGCTGATAACAAGTAGCGATTTTCATAGGTATAATTAACTCTAGCAATAGCAGAAGAAATTTTCTCCCACTGGTTAAAGTTAGAAGAAGCACCTGCAGGATTAATCAACGTAGTACCCTGAATACTTGGAGGCGTTGCAGCAGCTAACCAAGGTATGATATCAGTCGGCGCTCCTTGTGCAAAACCTGAGTTGACATAATTTCTAAACTCATAAAACTCTGTACCTGCTAATGCTGTCAAACTATGCCCTTTGAATTTTTTATTAAACTGCAAGAAAGCATTTGTAGTGTACTGAGATGTTCTATTGTTACTAAAACTACCTTGTCTGTTGGTGTTGAATGCACCATTATTACCTTGCTGAAAAGAAGTATTAAAAGTATTATCATTAGTAAATTGATAATAACCAGAACCACTTGCTAAAAACTTAAGGTAGGGTAGAATAGTGTATTCTAGATTGATACCACCCAGAAAACGTTGTTGATTGGTAGAATTATTTCTGATTTTACTCCAATAAGCTGGGTTACCAAGTGTAACATCATTAGGACCGGGTAAAGCTTCACCAGAAGTATCATTCACATACCTTACGGTTGGTGCAACACCAACAAAACGTTGAAGCAATCCACCTGCTCCACCACCTTCCGGATCAGTCAATCCGCCATATGGCAGTTGTTGCTCTACACTATATGCTCCAATGTTTGATGTTACTTTTAAATTTTTACCAATGTTCAATCCGCCATTGAAATTCATGTTAAGGCGCTTGAGTGTAGATCCAATAATCATACCATTATCTCTCACTGTTCCAATAGATAATGCATAGGACCCCTGATCATTTGCACCAGAAAAATTGAGGTTGTGTTCAATGGTGTTTACTTGTTGTAAAATCATTGATTCCCTTTCTTTTGCACTAAGATCAGTATAAACTATACTATCAATTTGTGAAGGGTTAAATGGATTTGGATCAACCAATAACTTCCAGTTAGGATTTGACAACAAGCCACGATTAGCACTATTCACTAACTGCGTTGAATAGAGTCCGGTTGGAGATCTCCATCCTGAATTTATTGCCCAACCCCATGCACCAAACAACTGATTACGATCAGTATTCATTGCATTGTTATTGTTATCCAGAGAATCTCCTCTGAAACGAGATTGTAAACCAAGTCGGTTCATTCGAATATAATCAGCACCACTTAAATATTCTTCTGGGTTTCTCCTGATGTAGTTGGTTGAATTGGTATACGTATACGTAATTTGAGCTTTTCCTTTTTTACCTTTTTTTGTACTAACCAATACAACACCGTTAGCGGCACGTGCTCCATATATAGCAGTTGTTGCCGCATCCTTTAATAAATCAATGCTTGCTACATCATTTATATCGATACCATACAAAGAAGGAACAATCACACCATCTACAATAAACAATGGAGTACCACCACCTCCAAATTCTGTACCACCTCTAAAGGTGATTGAAGGAGATGTACCTGGCTGACCGGTTCTCTGTTGAACCCTTAGACCAGGAACGTTACCTTGAAGCACTGTAGCCACATTGGTAGTTGGATTGTGTTCAAATGTTTTTGGGTTTAGCGTTGCAACTGCACCAGTTACTTCTTTTCTTTTCTGCGTTCCATAACCGGTTACAACAACATCCTCCAAAGCACCAATCACAGGTTCCAGAGAAAGATCGATAACCAGGTTATCTCCAACCCTTACTTCTTGTAATTTGAAACCCGTCGCAGTGAAAACCAATACATCGCCTTTAGATGCTTCAATGGAAAATTCACCAGCATTGTTGGTTTGTGTACCTGTTGCCTTACCTCTAACCACAACGCTCACAGCTTGTAGTGGCTTGGACTCATCGTTGAGTACTCTACCAGTCACTTTCTTACCCTGTGCAAAACCAAGTGTTGTGCAAAGAAGCAGGAGTGAAAAGAGGTAAAATCTTAAACATTTTACTTTCATGATAAGCAGTTTGATTTAATGTATTATGTATGACATATCAAAATAAAAGGATTTCTTTTACTTGACCAAAAAAAATATTTTTATTGTATTATATTGATTTTCAATGATATATGTCAATTATGAACTTAGCATAAAATTTTGTAAATTTGCAATTAGTCGAATAAGTAATACATAATCAATGAGACAGGCCGCTATAAAAGCCGAAATGAAGTCGATTGACACCAGTTCGTTGGTGGACAAGGTGGAAGACAGCATTGTAGAGTTATTGCGGGACCGTAAACTTTCGGTTGGAGACATCATTCCCAAGGAAGTCGAGTTAGCAGAATCATTAGGAGTTAGCAGAACAGTTATCCGTGAAGCGCTCACCCGTTTGAGGATGATGGGATTGATTGAGTCGAAGAAAAAGAAAGGTTCAGTTATAACGAGCCCTGATTTATTTGGCATGATGAGCAAGAGCATGAACCCTCATATTCTTGATCAAGATACGCTCAAAGAAATTTTTGAAATCCGGTTGGTATTAGAAATTGGAATGAGTGATTTATTATTCAACCGTGTTACCAAAGAAGATATTGAAGAGTTACGTCAGATTGTAGCAGATGAACCTCCAGCAACACAGTATCATTTATTCAACATTGATCATGAAGTTGCTTTTCACAGTAAGTTGTATGAAATTACCAACAACCAAACATTGAAGAAATTTCAGAAGATGTTGTTACCTGTTTTTGATTATGTACACCACAGTGGTCTTTTGAAAAAACAATTGTTGCTTAAGACTTTCGTTTCACACAAAGAATTGATTGATATTTTAGAGCACGGCAATCCAGAACAATTTAGAATTGGTATGCGTGATCATTTAGAAAATCACTTTGCAAGGATTTTTGACCTCTAATTTTTTTTCTTCACTTTAGGATCAACTATTTCCCAATCTAACACATGTGGATGCTGGTGTTCACGTTGCACGATGGCATCCATTTCTTTTAATTTTTCTGGAAATTGTGTAACAAGGTTATGTTGTTCTTTAGGGTCATCGGCAATATTATACAACTCCCATTCAGCATTTCCATTTTTTAATTTCTTTTTGATGCCTTTCCAATTGCTGATGCGCACAGATAACCATCCATTGTTTTCAGGATATTCAAAATATAGAAATGGATGTTGTTGTTGTGTGCCTTTACCTGTTAATGTAGGTAACAAGGAAATACCATCAGTGTATTGCAACTTAGCACCTGTCAATTCAGCAAGTGTAGGCATCAAGTCATATTGTACACCAACATGATCAGATACTTGTCCAGCTTTTATTTTACCCGGCCATCTTGCAATGAACGGCACCCTGATGCCACCTTCATACAAATCCATTTTATACCCCCGCAATTCTCCATTGCTCTTGAAAAAGCGATGATCAACTGCATCTGAAAAGGTGGCACCGTTATCACTAGAAAAAAGTACTAACGTGTTGTTGTCCAAGCCCAATGTTTTTAATTGTGCTAAAACAATGCCAACTTGTTCATCTAAGAAACTGATCATAGCAGCGTAAGTCGCTCTAGGATATTGTGTAGGTGAATATCCTTTTTCACCATGGTAAGGACTATCTTCAAATTGTCCCACGTATTTCATGACATGTTCGCGAGGAGCTTGCAAAGCCAGGTGTGGTAAGGTGTAGGGCAGATAAACAAAGAAAGGTTTGCTTTTATTTTTTTGAATAAATGCGACTGCTTTTTGCGTTATCAGTTCCGGTGCATAATCAACACCAGTAAATTGTTCAAAATCTTTACTGGTGGCAGTCGACAGATCTAGTTTAGTATGTACATTGAAAGCATGGTTTCTTAATTTAACTAAACTATCATTTTCCCAAAGATGTGTGGGGTAATAATTGTGTGCTTGTTTCTGATCGAGATAGCCAAAGTAAACATCAAAACCATGTTGTAAGGGACTTCCGGTTGTACCTGTAACACCCATTCCCCATTTACCAAACATCCCAGTAGTGTATCCTTTGGATTTGAGCATATGAGCAACAGTATAAGCTCCTTCGTGTAATGGCATCTGTCCGCCTTCCTCATCATCACCAAAACCACCCATCTCATAATTACCTCTGATGTAGGCATGCCCACCATGTTTACCCGTCATTAACATGCATCGAGATGGCGCACACACAGGTGCACTGCTGTAATGTTGTGTAAACCTTATGCCTTCGCTGGCCATTTTATCTAAATGTGGTGTGCGGATTATCTGTTGTCCGTATACACCCAACTCCCCATACCCCAAATCATCAGCATAGATGTAGATGATATTTGGTTTTTGTTGTGCTTGAATTTGAAAAACAAATGAAGCAATAAAGAGGAAAAACAAAAATGATTTGATTATATAGCTGTCGAAAATTTTATTATAGAAGAATAAACCACTTTTTGTTTCCTGCATAAAAAGATTTGATTCAATTTATGGATTTTTAGGAATTTTTTGCAAAAGTCTCTCTGGCTTGAATGATAGTGGCGATGAGCTGAATAGAACCCATCAAAATAAACAGTGCTTCAAAAGAAACATAATTAGCAATTAATCCTCCTATTGCAATAGCTATACCAGAAACAAAAAATGATTGCCCGTTCGCTATTCCCCATACAAATGTATCATTGGTGTCTTCCAGCTCTGATGAAAAAGTGGCATCCCATGCTGGCGTTGAAATGGCTTCAGCAAGTCCCAAACCAGCTTGAACCAGTAATAATCCTGTTGTATTGCTTACAAACAAATAACAGAAAGTAAAAACAGTATTTAATCCATAACCAATAACAATCAGTTTAGATTTCCATATTGATCGGTTAAATAGTTTGCCAATCAAAACATAGAATACACCTGTAATTACGAGGTAAAGCGACCATGCCCAGGTGATATCAAGAAGATCACCGCCAACCTTTTCTGAAAACACGGCAAATAAAGGACCAAACAACCCTTCACCAAAATACCAAAGACTGGAAGCAAAAAGGAGCATTCGGGTAGAACGTTTCATGGGGGGCATAAAATTTAGAATTTAAATAACGGGAAAAGTTTAATCATAACAATAAATAATTAATAGTGACTGAAATAATTAAGGTTAAACTACACAATCATTAAGTTTGCAGGCGAGTATATATAAACAAATGGAACTTACCGAAATTGAAAAACACTGCTGGGAATTATTAAGCCATGCTGTAGCCGACCGTAAACATCCCATGCGAACAGTCACTATAGGCTATGTTGCAAATGGTACACCTCAAATTCGGACAGTCGTTTTACGAAGAGTGGATACAGAAACACGTAAAGTCTATTTCCATACAGATATCAGAAGTGAAAAAATAAAAGACATCCTGGCAAATAATCAATTGAGCTGGTTGGCCTATGATAGCAGCTTAAGAACTCAAATCATTTTGAGTGGTAAAACAATCATTCACCATAAGAATGAGGTAACGCAAAAACATTGGAATGCAACACAGCATTCAAGCAGGCGTTGCTATTTATTGGCATCAGGACCAGGTAAAGAAATTACAGAGGAAGTAAAGATGAGAGAAGAAAAATTAAAAAACTTCTCCTATACCATGGAAGAAAGTGAGGTAGGTTTCGAAAATTTTGCAGTCGTTGAAACCACAGTAGAACACATGGATTGGTACAATACATTTCATTTAGGCAACAGAAGAGCTCATTTCATCTATGATAACAACGACTTGAAAAGCGCAAACTGGCTGACACCATAATTAAAAACCCCTCTTACAAAATGATAAAATCAGTTCTTTTTCTATGCAGCTTTACATTGATTATTTTGTTTGCAGGCGCACAAACCAAACTTGTTTTACTCGGAACAGGTACTCCTTTTGCAGATCCTGAAAGATCCGGACCAAGCCTTGCTATTGTTGTTAAAGATCAATCGTATATCGTGGATTGCGGACCAGGTGTGGTTCGCAGGGCATCAACACTAAGCAAAGAAATTCCTGCATTGGGTGCAAGTCAATTAAAAAAATTATTCATCACGCATTTACATACTGATCATACGGTTGGTTATCCTGATATGATTTTCACACCTGCTGTATTGGATAGAAATGCGGCTCTGGAAGTATACGGACCAAAAGGTATTAAATCCATGACCCATCATATTTTGAAGGCCTATAAAAAAGACATCAAGATTAGAATTGATGGATTAGAAATGGGAGATAAAAGAGGATATGTAGTAGATGTGCATGAAATAAAACCGGGACTGATCTACCAGGATGAATTGGTCAAAGTATATGCGTTTACAGTCAGCCATGGCAACTGGGACCATGCCTATGGTTTTAGGTTTGAAACTCCTGATAAAGTCATTGTGATTTCTGGTGACGCAACTTACAGTGAAGAGCTGGTGAAAAATGCCATGAACTGCGACATTCTTGTACACGAAGTTTTTTCTCAAACTGGACTTGACAAAAGAGAAGACCGCTGGAAAAAATACCACAGCACTTTTCACACTTCCCCATCTCAACTGGCTAGCATCGCTAATCAGGTTAAACCTGGTCTGCTCGTACTCACCCACCTCTTGTTCTTCAAAGAATCAAAAGAAACCTTGCTCGAGGAAGTCAGAAAAAATTATACAGGTAAAATTGCAATGGGTGAAGACCTTTCGATTTATTAAATCATAAATCATCAATATACTTATACTGCGGAGTTAGGCTTTTCATAATCACCCAAGCCAGCAAATACGCCACTGCACAGAAACTAAACATGATCGTATATCCGGTCTCAATGTGACCCAATGCCTTATAATGATCAAATAATGCGCCGCCGACTTTATTTACAATTACTCCGCCCATTCCTCCAGCCATACCACCTATACCAATGACAGAAGCCACTGCCTTCTTTGGAAACATATCACTGACTGTCGTATATAAATTAGCACTCCATGCCTGGTGGGCTGATGCACCAATACCAATCAAGAACACTGGCATCCAAAAACTAATGCTACCCAAAGGTTGTGCAGCCAGAACCACGAGTGGAAAAATAGCAATCAACAACATCGCCTTCATCCTGCCTATATAAGGTGAATTTCCTTTATTCATAAAATACATCGGGAAATAGCCTCCACCTATACTGCCAAACATCGTCATGCTGTACAATACAGTTAATGGCAAAGCAATTTCAGTTCCTACCATTCCATACTCATCTTTCAAATAAGCAGGCAACCAAAACAGAAAGAACCACCACACACCATCGGTCATGAATTTTCCAATAGCGAAAGTCCATGTTTGTTTATAAGCAAGTAAACGGAACCAATTCACTTTCTCTTCTTCTTCAATAACTTTTACTTCATCATCTGCATTGATGTAAGCCAATTCTTGTACGGAGAGTCTCTTTTGTTTTTGTGGTTGATCATAATATAAATACCAAAAAATCAACCAGAAAAATCCGATTCCGCCAATTAAAAGAAAAGCTGCTTCCCATCCCCATTTTGCTGTAATCCAAGGGACGGTCAATGGCGCCAGAATTGCACCGACATTAGTTCCTGAATTAAAAATGCCTGTCGCAAACGATCTTTCTTTTTTCGGAAAATATTCTGCTGTCGCTTTGATCGCTGCTGGAAAGTTTCCAGCTTCACCAAAACCCAACACTGCACGAGACACCATAAAACCAATAACACTTACAGGTAACACTGTTACTCCAATTAATCCGAGAGCTGTCGTGATGGTTTCCCCAATTGGAATCGCATATGCATGCATCATGGCACCTAGTGACCATATAATAATGGCCCAGGCATACCCTTTCTTGGTACCCAGTTTATCAATAAATCTTCCAGCAAACAACATCGATATGGCATAGACAAACTGAAAGACCGATGCGATGTTGGCATAGTCACTGTTACTCCAACCAAACTCTTCTTCCAATGTAGGTTTCAATAAGCTCAACACTTGACGATCTAAGTAATTAATGGTCGTTGCAAAAAACAATAACGAGCAAATGGTCCACCTGTATTTACCTATCGTTTGTTTCATGAAAAAGTTTAATTCGATTGAAGTGCTTGCAATAGGGTTGTCACCTTTTCTTGCAATTGATCATACTGGTGATTATTCATAATATCACTAGTAATCAACTTACTTCCGAGTCCTGCAGCCAACACGCCCGACTTCAACCAGGCGTTTATACTGACAGCTGTAGCATCAACGCCACCTGTGACCATAAATTTTATATGGGGGAAAAGCGGACGAACAGCTTCTACAAATCCAGTCCCTATTATATTTCCAGGAAATAATTTAATGATGTCTAATCCTGCATCGACCGCACGATGAATTTCTGTCGGCGTCATACAACCAGGAATCCACAAGACACCTGCGGCTTGTGTAACTGAAAATACTTCATCATCCCAAAAGGGACTAATCAATGTTGTTGCGCCAGCCTTGATGAAATTTTCAGCATCGTCTTTTGTCGATATGGTACCAACCGCCAACTGCATTTCTGGCATTGTTTGCTGACATAGCGCTTGTAATTCCGTGAAACGTACCAATGCCTGATCACCTCGATTCGTAAACTCTACCATCCTTATACCACCATCATACAACGCCTTCACTACACCAGCACAAACTCCTGCATCTTCATGATAAAACAAAGGAAGTATACGTTGCGTATGTAAAGTTTCAATTATTGTTGTGCGTGTACTCATACTATTTTTATTTGTCGTTCGATATCTATCATGTTTTGCTGAGTGGCATCACCCTTTTCTTTCATCTTTCCCACTGCAGCTGCAGCTGCTCTGTTGATGATAGTTGCTGAAGAAGAATCGTTGATTATTCCATAAATCAAGGCAGCCATAAAACAATCACCACTACCGACTTTATCAACCACCTGATCTACTGCATAATTTGAAGAAGTAGTTATTTCATCTTCATGATGTAGTACACCAAAATAGGTTTTTTCCAGTCTGAATGTATAGGCTACCTCTTTCGCTCGAGGAAATTTTTCTTTTACTAATTGTAGACTTGCTGCTGCAGCATCAATCAACTCATTTTTATTCAACCCTTTACTTTCCTGAATAGATGAATCAATTCCCAGCAATTTTTCGGCTGCCCAAATATTACCCATGATGACATTGCATTGTTCTACCATGGGGTTCATGATAGCTGGAGGTGGTGTTCCGTATTGCCATAATTTAGAACGGTAGTTTAAATCGACAGAAATAACTAACCCTTTTTGACGAGCGACTTGTATGGCTTCTGCGCAGACTGCAGCGGTGTTGGCGTTTAACGCTGGGCTAATTGCACTCCAATGAAACCAACCGCAGTTATCGAATACCTTATCCCAATCAATCATTCCAGGTTTTAGATTCCAAAAAGAAGAATTGGCTCTATCATATATAACACCAGCATTTTTAAGATCAGCCCCTTGCGGCAAAAAATACATGCCCAATCTTTCTCCACCCAACAACACAGATGATACATCAATTTTTTTCTGAACCAGTTCACCTAAAATTTCTGCAGTGAGATAATTGTCTGGAATAGCAGTACAATATTTTACAGGGACTTCCCACTTTGCAAGTGCTGTGGCCACATTCAATTCAGCGCCACCAACATAAAAAGGAATAGTTGCATCATTGATCCACTTACCATTCAACTCAGGTGACATGCGCAACAAGAGTTCACCAAAACAACAGACCTTTTTATTTATTGACGTATTCAAAATGAAAAATAATTCTTGGTGTTGTTATAACTAATATCTTGTACCAGTTTACCAATCCATGGAATATCATTAGGCAATTCACCATTTTCAATATCCTTTCCAAAAAGATCACAGAGAATTCTTCTGAAATATTCATGTCGGGGAAAAGAAAGAAAACTACGACTGTCTGTCAGCATACCCACAAACTTACTCAACAGTCCCATGTTACTCAAGGTATTCAACTGACTAATCATGCCCTCTTTTTGATCCATGAACCACCATCCGCTTCCCCATTGTATTTTACCGGCCATCGATCCATCATTGAAATTGCCAATCATGGTCGCGAACACCTCATTATCTGCTGGATTCAGGTTATAGATAATTGTCTTGGCTAGTGTGTTATTATTATCCAATTGATTTAAAAATTTCGACAATGCTTTTGCTTGAGGATAATCACCAATACTGTCCCAACCCGTATCAGGTCCCAATTCTTTCATCTTTCTACTGTTGTTGTTGCGCATAGCTCCAACATGGTATTGTTGCACAAATCCTTTTTCAAAATCCCATTCAGCAAACGTAACAAGCATCGCAGATTTAAAAATATTGATCTCTTCAATTGTTAACTGATTACCTTTTCTAATTTTCTCAAAAATCAGTTTTACTTCAGCTTCAGTATAATCTTCAGCATAAATAGTTTCCAACCCATGATCACTCACCGAACAATTATTCGAAACAAAATAATCATGTCGCTTTTTTAATGCCGATAAATAATCCTGATATGAACTGATGCTCACATTAGCAGCAGCCTCTAATTGGTTGAGGTAATTATTAAAACTCATTACATCATCAACTTGCATGGCTTTATCAGGACGAAAAGCAGGTAGGACTTGTATTCCAATATTTTCTTCACGAATAGCCTGATGATGTTCTAAGCTATCAATTGGATCATCGGTTGTACAAACCAATTCCACTTTCATTTTTTTCAGCAAACCTCTTACACGAAAGTCGTCTGTTTGCAAGAGCTTATTGGTCTGCTCATAAATTTTTCCAGCTGTTTGTGCACTCAATAAATCATGTATATCAAAATATCTTTTTAACTCTAAGTGCGTCCAATGGTAAAGTGGATTGCGCATGGTATAGGGGACAGTCGCCGCCCATTGATCAAACTTTTCACGATCCGATTTATTCCCAGTGATAAAACCTTCATATACCCCATTGGTACGCATCGCCCTCCACTTGTAGTGATCACCATTCAACCACGCTTGCGTGATGGTATCAAATTGGGTATTGTTGGCAATGGCTTCAGGTGAAAGGTGGTTGTGGTAATCAATAATCGGTAAGTCTTTAGCATATTCATGGTAAAGCATTTCCGAAGTCTTGGTTGACAGGAGAAAATTATCGTCGAGAAACTGTTTCATTGCTGACTGTAAGATAAATTAAATTGATCTGTTAATAGCCAGTTCTACCCCACGCAATTCTGCCAATCCTCTGAGCCTCCCAATAGCGGAATAACCAGGGTTGGTTTTTTTATTGAGGTCATCGAGCATTTGGTGACCGTGATCTGGTCGCATCGGAATACAGATCTTCGTTTGCTGCATCACCTCTACAATTGCCTTCACAACGGCATACATATCTGTATCACCTTCTAAATGATTATCCTCAAAGAAATCACCATACTCGTTTCTTGTCGTGTTTCTCAAATGAAGAAAATGAATACGCTCACCAAATTGTTTGATCATTTCAGCGAGGTTATTATCAGCACGCACGCCAAAAGAACCTGTACAGAAACAAAGTCCATTGTTCAAAGAAGGAACTGCATCAAACAAGGCTTGTACTTGTTTAGCTGTACTAACCACACGCGGGAGTCCTAAAATAGCATACGGAGGATCATCCGGATGAATACTCATCTTCACACCAGCTGCATCCGCTACGGGCATAATCTGGTGTAAAAAATAAATCAAATGTTGCTGCAACTTTTCAGCATCAATTCCCTGATAGGCATCCAATGCAGTTTGGAAATTTTCTAAAGTGAAACTCTCCTCGCTACCAGGCAAACCTGCAATGATGTTACGTTGCAAAAGAATTTTCTCTTCATCATTCATGCCTGCAAATCTTTCTTTCGCTCTTGCTATTTCTTCTGCAGTATAATCTGCTTCAGCATTTTTACGTTGAAGCATGAAGAGATCAAAAGCAACAAAAGCCGCCTTTTCAAAACGAAGTGCTTTACTGCCATCTTTAACTGTATAACTAAGGTCAGTTCTTGTCCAGTCGAGCACCGGCATAAAATTATAAGTAACAATCTTCACGCCACATACTGCCAGGTTACGAATTGATTGCTTATAATTTTCGATATAGATTTGAAATTTACCTGTTTGTGTTTTGATGTGCTCGTGTACTGGGATACTTTCCACGACAGACCAAACCAATCCAGCTGATTCAATCAAAGCCTTACGCTTTCCAATTTCCTCGATGGTCCATAACTCACCATTAGGGATATGATGCAAAGCTGTTACGATACCTGTGCAGCCCGACTGACAAATATCAGCAAGGCTTACAGGATCGCTGGGACCGAACCAGCGCATCGTTTGCTGCATGCGATAGGGAGAATTGTAATGATTCATAGTTGAGTATACAAATTACATAAAATACATTCACTATTTTTTTGAAGTGAACATTTTAGCGAAAGGAATTGTAGTAGTAGGGCAATAAACTACTTCGATTCAATAAATGAAACACTTCAGGTCTTTACTTTTTTCAGCCGTTGCTTTATTTTCTTTTCTCAGCAGCAATGGACAAGAACGTTACATTATAAAGAAGGGTGACCCTAATGGTATCAATAAGTGGTATATGGGTCGACAAATTGCTTACGTGATGAGTCACTGGGGCATTGATTGGCTGGAAAGACCAGAGCGCCAATTTGAAGAAAATTCTGCCTTGCTGTTGAAAAATTTGAATCTGAAGCCAGGGATGCAGGTAGCTGATATTGGTGCAGGCAGTGGTTATTACAGCAGTCTTATAGCAAAGCGCATTGGTAATGGAAAAGTATATGCAGTAGATGTTGAACCACAAATGATTTTATTCCTCAATGAAAGAATCAAGGAAGAAAAACTTTCTAATGTAACGACTGTCCTTGGATCAGAAACATCAGTCGCACTTCCTTCTTCCAGTATAGATATGATGCTGTTGGTGGATGTATACCATGAGTTTTCATTCCCTTATGAAATGGGATTATCAATGTATAACGCACTCAAACCCAATGGCCGACTTGTATTGGTGGAGTTTAGATCAGAAGATGAATCTGTCCCCATCAAGACCATTCACAAAATGAGCGAAGCCCAATCCGTTAAAGAATTGAAAGCAGTCGGCTTTCGTTTAGAAAAAAATATCAGCAATTTACCTTGGCAACACTGTATGGTGTTTGTAAAAGAGAGTGCGAAAAATTAATTTAGTAACAGTTGAATAGAAATTGTTTGTTCAACTTTTTTATCTATGCCTTTTTCACAAACTCTGACTTCAAAGCCATTGCACCAAAGCCATCGATTTTACAATCGATATTATGGTCACTATCTACCAATCGAATATTACGAACTTTCGTTCCCGCTTTGATACTTTGAGAGCTACCCCGTACAGGTAGATTTTTGATCGTAACTACACTATCACCATTTTGAAGAATGTTACCATTAGCGTCTTTTACCACAAAGGCTTCTTCTTCAGCCTCCTTTTGATTGGGGTCCCAGTCGTGAGCGCATTCAGGACAAACCAGTAAGTTGTCCATTTCATAAGTGAATTCAGATTTGCAAAGAGGACAAGGAGGAAATTCAGCCACGGTTGGTTGGTTTAGTTATTACAAAGATAAACTTTATAGAAAGAATTTTTTCCACTCAACAATTTGAACTAATTCAGCATTAATTAGATGAACTTTGCATAATATTTAATGAATATGGCACAGCAAGTAATACATAAGGCAGATACAAGAGGTTTCGCAGATCATGGATGGTTGAAAAGCTATCATACTTTTAGCTTTGCGGGCTATCATCATCCAGAAAGAATGCATTTTGGTGTACTACGCGTACTCAATGATGATATGGTAAAAGGTGGTATGGGTTTCGGCAAACATCCACATGATAACATGGAAATTATCAGTATTCCATTGGAGGGTGATCTTGAACATAAGGATAGCATGGGGAATACGACCATTATACGAAATGGTGATATACAAGTAATGAGTGCAGGTACAGGAATTTATCACAGTGAGTATAACAAGAATAATGATGAGGCAGTAAAATTTTTACAAATCTGGATTTATCCTAATAAAAGAAATGTTACACCTCGGTACGATCAGCTCACTATGGAATTGGCTGATAGAAAAAACAAACTACAACAGGTTTTGTCTCCTAATCCGGATGATGCAGGTGTATGGATTCATCAGGATGCATGGTTTCACATCGGAAATTTTGAAAAAGATGTAACAACCACTTATCAAATAAAAAAAGATACCAACGGCGTTTATTGTTTTGTCCTTAAGGGAAGCTTCACTATTAATGGAGAACAATTATCAACGCGAGATGGCATGGGTATTTGGGATACTTCATCATTAGAAATTATTGCGGCTGAAGATGATGCAGAAATTCTATTGATGGATGTTCCTATGCAATTGGGTTAATATATTATATAAATATTTCCCCTTTCATATATAACGCGGCTTTGCCAGTTATTTCAACCCTGTCACCGATCAATTTGCAAATTAAATCACCACTTCGGGCAGAAAGCTGACGAGCTGTAAAATCATGTTTATTTAAAACCGATGACCAATAAGGAGTTAATGTAGTATGAGCTGATCCAGTTACCGGATCTTCATTAACGCCACATTGGGGTCCAAAAAATCGGGAAACAAAATCACAGTCGTCTCCTTTAGCAGTTACAATCAACCCTCTTGCTTGTAATTTTTCTATTGCAGATAAATTGGGCTGCATGGATTTTATGTCATCTTGCTTTTCAAAAACCAACAAATAATCTGTTTTCCCCTTAAATGCTTTTAATGGTTCTTTATTGCTGGTATGCTTTAGTTCATCAGTCAGTTCAATTTCTGTAATGATATCACACGGAAAGTTCATGGTAAATGAATCTTCATGAATGGTTACCGGTAAATGTCCACTGCGATGAGAATAAAATGGAATCACTTGAGCAGTAAATCCTTCACAATTTTTTAAAACATAGGCAGTAGCCAATGTTGCATGTCCACACAAATCGACCTCGGCAGCCGGGGTAAACCAACGTATCTCAATGACATCATCTTTAATGATATAATAAACGGTTTCTGATAAGTTATTTTCAGCTGCAATTTTTTGCAAAAGATCATCACTTAACCATTCAGCCAGTGGTACAACTGCCGCAGGATTCCCAGAAAACAATTGTGAAGCAAATGCATCAACTTGATATATAGCAAACTTCATCTTCAATCAATATTTATTTCTTAGGCGCAATCGGAAACTTAATTACTGAAGGATATAGCTTTGAATGATGAATCGTGTTTTGTACAGTGACTGCCTTCGATTCATTATAATTTGCTCCGCCTGTATTTAGGTTGCGATCAAAACGAGGGAAATTACTGCTTGATATTTCAATGCGTATGCGATGTCCGGGTGCAAAATAGTTGCTGGTGACCATAGGACTCATCTCTACTTTATACACTTTCCCTTTTTCCATAAAGACTTCTTTATCATAACCCTCACGATAACGCATACGTTGAATGGTCTCATCAAGATTGTATGCTTTGCCATCAGGATGAACATCAATCAACTTTAAGGTGATATCTGTATCAGCTCCAGTAGACGATACAAATAAAGTTGATTCAATAAAACCAGTCACTTCTATACCTTCAGTCAATGGTTCAGAAGTATAGACAAGAATATCATCGCGAAGCTCTAATTCTGATTGGTCAAATGATCCACCTTGAATGGCATTGCCGGTACAACAAACATTACCGCCAACAGAAGGCACAGGTTTCATAGGATCATAAGTGAATGTATCAGGTGCTTCTACTACAGGCGACTTCTTAGGCATCGACATCACTAAGACACCATCGCCATTTCTGGTATTGGCATGACCTTTACTAGTGAGCCACATGTTTTGCATGCGAGTTCCAGGTAATGGGAAACTATCGGCAGCTTGCCATTTGTTGGCACCCATGGTATAGTAGCGCACACGAGGATTTTTTTGTTTGAAATCATTTTGCTCTCCTTTTAAATGCATATCAAACCACGACCAGGTAAGTTCATCATAATTCAACCTTGCATCGCCTACGCTCAATTGTCCCACTTTGGTATCTTCCGTTGCACGCTTATAAGAACAATGCAATACAGGTGCAATTACTAAATATTGGTTATCTGCAACAGTTTTATCTTTAGCAGCATTGCGCACATGATTGAACAATTCAATATTCGGACCAGACGAAACATCAAACCAGGAAACAAACCAATAACCTGGTGTATTGATAGGCATGTTATCATGCCACAACCCACCTGTATACCACTGTGGATCATTCGGTTTACGTGCAATCATATTTTCATACACACCAACTTGTCCGTCAACATTTCTGATGATTTCACTCACTGGCAAATGTTGAAAGGCTTTTCCCCAATCTACACGCGGCATTTCCGTTGCCATATCATAAAACCGGGATATACGAATCAAATCCTGTTGCGTCATATCCTTTGGAAGCGTTGGTTTGTATTTATCATTCTGCGTTCCATACAACCAAGAAGTAAATAACATTTGCTGTGCACCACCACGGTACCAGTTGCCCTGCTCCTGAAAGCGACCAACTTTTCCTACACCAGCACCAAAACCTTGTGCAACAATAGCGCCGAGGGCAGGATGGTTATGTGAGGCGACAGCCATCTGCCATTCGGCAGTCGATGAACATCCTATTAAACCAATTTTTCCATTCGACCATGACTGGGCCGACAACCAGGTAAAAGCATCATCTCCATCGGTAGTTGGTGTACCAAGAATATCCCATTCGCCTTCAGAAAAAAATCGACCTCTTTCGTTTTGAACAACGTAAACATAACCACGTCTTACGGCTTCATAAGCTTCTTCAAAAGCACGTGATGTCATTTTACCATCCACCCAACTGTTGAAATTATAAGGCGTGCGTGAAAGCACAATAGGATGCTTACCCTCACCCTTCGGGCGGTAAATGTCTGTTGCCAAACGTACCCCATCCCGCATCGGGATCATTACTTTCTGATCAATAACAGCAATTTCTGCTAGCTTACGGTAGATAGGTAGTGTGTCCTGTGCTTGAGTAGTCATCACGACGATCAACAAGAAAGAGAAGAGCAAACGAAATTTCATGGTGAATGATTTTGTATTTAAGAGATAATATTTTTTTAAAGACTGAACTTATTTACACCTTCAACTAGTGGATGTGTTTTACCCTTCCAAATAAAACTACCGGTAGTCGATTTTGGCAGCGATAAAGAAATCTTCCACTTATTTTCTTGATAGTGGTAATCTACTACAACTTCACCATTCGGATGTGGAATTTTCCCACTGATTTTTTTGATTTCACCGAGATGGGGTTCAATTTTTACTTTAGAAAAACCTAATCCATCACTATCAATTCCTAATAAGATGCGGTAAAATTCAATATTGGGACTAGCGCCCCAGGCATGACAATCTGATCTTGATTTATTTACGTCAGACATCTCAGCCCAAGTAGTTAAACCCATCTGCATATTTTCGCGCCACTTATCTAACCACAATAAATAATCATCTCCTAATCCTGCTTTGGTTAGTGCTAAGTGCAAATAGTATTTGAAATAAATAGAAGCAGGAGCTAACGTTTGATTGTCAAGCAATTGTTTGGCTATCTCTTTCATCTCAGTTGTTGTTGCGACTGAAGTAAGTATTGCCAGCGCGTTGGTATGTTGCGAAAAAGCATCTTTTTCTTTTCTGTCGGCAAACAACTGCGTTTCCTTATCCCAATATTTACTCCTGATTGTTTTGGTTAACAGATTGATTTTAGTTTGGTATGCTGCTACCAAAAATTTGTTGCCCAATTTATTTTCTAAATCAGCCGCAGTTTGTAATGCAAACAACAATTGAAAATCCAATACAGCTGATGTTCCATCTACACTCATCGGGCCAACGCCCGCCTGCCAATCTTTAAAATTATCTACCCAATCTGTAAACATCCACTGTGGTACATTTTTTAATGACCCATCAGCTTGTTGATATGTACTAAAATAATCTATAATCGATCTTACGCCATTCATCTTTTGTTTTACAAAATCCAGATCAGATCCATAACGTGCATAATCACTCAACATACCAATGTACCACAGTGAAAATGTAGGAATATATTGCGGTGTGTATGAAGGATGCCTACTCAGTGTAACCCCTTCTGGTTGTCGTGAATAGTCCATTAAATTCAACGCATTTTTCACCAGCCTGTCGTCACCGCTATTGTACAATGAAATCAATGCTTGAATTCTGCCATCACCTATGTATTGCAGTTGTTCGTAATAGGGACAATCCATATAGGTCTCAACAGCACAAAGCCTGGCAGTCCGCCACCCTATTTCCAATATTTTAGACAACTCTGCATTGCTGCTTGTTAAAGAAGCATTTTGTATAAAAGGATAACCGGTAAAAGTGCCGTATAGGTCATTAATAATTAATGGTTCCTCTTTGGTACGCACTTGAAGTTGAACATAACGGAAAGTACGATAGGTTAAAGAAGTAAAATGTTGCTGATCAGTCCCATCTGAAATGATACTGTCTTGTCGACCAATGAACGTTTTTCCCTCTACTTCATTACGATTACCCTTTGCATTATTCTTATACAAGGCTTCTGCGTATTTCAATGAAATACTAGCCCCTTTACCTCCGCTACAGGTAAGGTTGAAATAAGCGTTAGTCAGGTAGTTTTGATCGAGCAATAAAGTGACCGTACTATTTGCTGGCACATGAATATCTTTTTGCTGATTAGGGAAATCATCCGGAATGTTGATGTTACCTGTAACGGATGCAAGTTTAAATAGTCGCTCATCTTTTAATTCCATTTGCGGGATGGTAGACGGAACAAGCATGTAAGCATTCGGACTACCAAAAGGACCTAATACATTTTTAGGTGTACCTTGAAAAAGTTGTTTTGCTTTCTGCCATTGCGCATCATCAAATTGAAGTTGTTGCCAATGCTTGATGGCCAGCTGCATATTTCTAGCTTCACCAGCGCCAGCTACATAATATCCGCTGAAATTAAACTTAATGGGAGCATGGCTTTTGTCTTGTTCACATAACCAGCTGGAATTCGTATTCACAATTGCTTCAGCTTTTCCATTGCCCGATAAGATAAAAGCTGTGCGATACGAAATTTGCGCTTCCGGTTTAAATTCACCTTCATTCCAAACTTGTGCTGCTAATACATTTTTTCCAGGAAGCAGATAGGGTGCTATATCAACTGATTCAAAATTCCAATGCGCGAGATCTCCACGTGCCGGGCCATGTGAAACCATGGTACCATTGATGTATAATTTGTACCTGTTATCGGCAGATACATGAATGATGAAAGACGTTGGTTTAGTTGGAAGATCAAATGATTTTCTAAACAGGTAAACACCATATCCATCAACCGATGCAGATGGAACTGTAATCCATTGGGCATTCCAGCGTTTTTGTAATATATCAGGATGGATAGGAGTAGAAAATGAACAGTGTGTGGCGAGTAAACAAATTATGCTGAACGTTAACCATTTCAATTTCATATGCTGTGTTTAATGGTAAAGAAAACCATTTAAGGCTTTGAGGAAGCGTATCAACAATATCGACAAATTTCATCATGAATATCGATTGTTTTTTGGTAAAAATGGGCGAAATTCAATGAAAAGGCGGAAACTTTAAAGTAATCTAATCATGTCAAAAATCTTAAGTCCACAGCAGCAACTACTCAGAGATAGTTTTCAGTTACATATGGATGCCGAAGCTAAAGGAGATTTAGTTACCACCATGGCGACCATGACGGACAATCCGCATATCAATCATATACCCACAAAGATTGGTGGAATTGGATATGATAGCGTAAAGCGGTTTTATACATCGCTGGTGCCGACGGGTAAATTCTTTCCACCAGATTTAGAAGTAGTCCCTGTTTCACAAACCATTGATGAACATCAATTGGTAGACGAAATGATTTTTAAATGCACGCACACCACTGAAATTGGATGGATGCTTCCCAATATTCCACCTACAGGAAAAAGAATTGAAGTACCGTTGGTAGTGATTGTTGGGTTTAAAGATGGAAAGGTGACCCATGAACATATCTACTGGGATCAGGCTAGTGTATTGGTACAAATCGGATTACTCGATCCATCACTTCTGCCAGTATATGGCAAAGAGACCGCTTTAAAAATGGAAGAGATACTTAGGCATATAGAAAATTCATAAATTTTGATACGAATTTCTATTAAGTAAGACTCATTATTTTATCAAAATCTATCAAAGTCGTTGAAAGACATTCTGAACTACTCCATGAGGGTATGTCTTACTAGCAATACATTTAAATAACCTCTCTTTAGCAACACTATTGAATAAAGGTATTCCTGCTCCTAGTAATATAGGAATTATGGTAATCGTCATTTCATCAATCAAATCTTCATTCAAAAAAGACTGAATTGTTTTTGCTCCATCGATATACAGATTGACATGATTCAGTGCATGTAGTTGTGATATCAGATGTGGAAGTGTTCCATTAACCAAATGAACCTTACCTTCTAAATTTAATGGAATACTTTTTAAAGTTGAGCTCCAGACATAAACAGGTTTTGCATACGGCCATTCTACTCCAAACCCTAAAACCGTTTCAAACGTTTTTCTTCCCATCAGCAAAGCATCTATTGATGCCATAAAATTATAGTACCCCATATCTTCTCCAGGAGGTTCTGGGTATTTATATAGAAAATCTACAGCGCCATGTTGATCTGCAATGAAACCGTCAAGACTTGTCGCAATGAAAACTTTATTCATAATTAATTCCAATTAAACTCTTAAAAGATAATAAACCTGTTTTAAATTAACTTGATAACTATACCATTTTCTATTTACCTTAAGGCATATTTGTATATATAATAGAAATGAATCTAAAGAGTCAATTTAAATTTTTTCTACTACTATCTATCTGTTTACATCCAATTTTATCTTTTTGCCAATCAGATCACTCCAGTATTCGAGATATAACATTTGAAAGCCATGGTGTTAAACTCGCTGGTTCTTTTTTAATCCCAAAATATCCTACTGCAGCAGTTGTAATTATTCATGGATCTGATCCTGTCAAAAGAGAATTAGATTTTGCAAAACTTCTTGCCAAAGAAGGCATTGCTGTTTTAACATACGATAAACGCGGGGTTGGAGAATCAGGAGGTATATACGTTGGACCATCTGTCGGTACCAATAACATTGATCCAAAAAATCTTCATTTATTAGCTGATGATGGGAGTGTTGCAATTGATACACTTAAATCACTTTTAAAAGATAAAAATATTCCAATTGGATTATTGGGTTTCAGTCAAGCAGGGTGGATAATACCAATAGCTGCTGAGAAAAACAGCAAGGTCAACTTTATAGTTATTTTCAGTGGACCAGTAATCAGTACACTTGAACAATTAAGGTTTCAGTTTTATACAAATGGAGATGAGCATTTTTGGGATAAGCATACAGAATCAGAAGCTAGAGAACATGTAAAAAATGATCCCGATAAGTACCAGTTTGAACCCACTGATCCTCAGATTCAACTTAGTAAACTTACAATTCCTGGCCTTTGGATTTTTGGTGGTCGCGATATACAGATACCTACATCACTTTGTATTGAAAACCTGGATAAGCAAATAAAAAATGGTAAAAGATATGAATATCAATTATATCCTTCATTAGGTCATAATACAGCATTTTCTAATTCTCCAGAACCCGTTAACGATGCAATACAATGGATAAACCATGTTGTTAAATTTTATTGATAGAAAAAAATATGATGAATATTAAAGTAAAAATTATGCTACATGAGTTGCAGCCATGTTTGGCTTTGGTATTGGACTGAATGATAAATAAGATTAATCGAGCCTAAAGGATAGTGCCATCAAAGTCTTTTCAATAAAGAATAAGGTATTAGCTGCAACAGAATTCCTATCAATTTCCATCTCCTGGAAACATAGACCACTTCTTTCTTTTGTTGGATAGCCCTATATATTTGTTTTGCTGCTTTTTCAACTGATGCTACCCAAAACAAACCATCACCTTTGGCCATGGCGGTATCAACAAAACCCGGACGAACATCTGTTACAGTAATACTTGGTTCAAAGTCTTTTGCATTAATCCTCAAGCCTTCTAGATAATTAATTTGATAAGCCTTTGTTGCATTATAAGAAGGAGCAATACCATTTCCACGTATCCCAGCTATTGAACTGATATTCACCAAATGGCCATACCCCTGTTCTTTAAAATACCTCATCGCCCAATCTGCTAGAGAAGTAAACCCCAATACATTTGTTTTGATTACTTCATTTTCTATTTCAAAATTCAAACCTCTATTTTCCTCTCCAATACCTGCAGAAATAATCATTACATCCAAGCCACCCAACTGACTAACAAGATCTGTACAGCTAATTTGAATAGAAGAAATTTCCTGAACATCCATTCGCTTTACAATTACACGATCAGGATTTTTTTCTTTTAAAGTATCTAATAACATCTCTCTTCTGCCTGTAACACCAATCATATAATCATTCTGCAAAAATAATTCTGCTAATGCTTGACCAATTCCGCTAGAGGCTCCAATGATTATTACTTTTTTCATTTTTCATATTACAATTAACAATGGCTCTTCCAATTTCAATTACTAATTTTTATAGAATGAAATCTAAATAATTATCTGAATTGATGATTTGAAAAGTTGCTTCAGGATATGCCGACTTAAAAGCAAGTGGAAGCTTAGCTTTATTGTCTTTATTAAATTTAATTTCATAGGCATGAATTTTCCCATTTTCTATTTCAATCAAATCAATTTCTCGTTGAAGATAATTTCGCCAGAAATACATTTGTCTATCCTCTTGTTTATAAGAATTAGCTTTAATACGTTCAGAAATAATATAATTTTCCCATAGTATCCCCATATCATTTCTTAAATAAGGAAGTCTAAAATCACCGATTACTGCATTTCTAATGCCATTATCATAATAATACCACTTAACCCCTTTTGAAATTTCATTTCTTTGGTTTGTACTATATGAAGGGAGTTTAAAAAGAATAAATACTTTTTGCAATAGATCAAGATAATGCTCGACTGTAATTTTATTGATACCGAGTTTATTTGAAATTTCATTGTAAGAAACTTCTGCCCCGATTTGATAGGCTATTAATCGTAAGAGGTCAATCAATTTATCAGCATGTTTTATTCCTGAGTATGACAATATATCCTTTAATAAATAAGACCTGATTAATTCCTTTATGTATAATTCCTGCTCTTTTGTTGTAGTCAATTGAAATATTTCAGGATAGCTACCAATAATTAATCTCGTATCAAGATCACCTTTTATTTTAATGGGATCACTGCCCAATTCCAATTGGGAAACTGGATATAGATAATAAGTGTATTGCCTTCCTGTCAATGGTTCACCTGTAGTATTTACTAAATCCAAAGAAGATGATCCAGTTGCAATTATGGTTAACTGAGGATGACTATCAATCATCAACTTCAATATAGAACCAATCTCCGGTATAACTTGAGCTTCATCAATTATGAGTAATTTAGTATCATTAATTAAACGCTGATAATTAGCAATTGTCCTTTTTTGAAGTACTTCCTTAACATCAAAGTCTTCTGCATTCAGAATCAATTTTTTACCAGTATACTGATCACAGATTTTATGAATAAGATATGTCTTTCCAACACGCCTTGTCCCCAAAATCACGATTACTTTGTTCATCCCAATCTTACCCATGATTGTTTCTTCAAGCCTACGTGCAATGATCATTTTATTAAATTTTGACAAAAATATATAATTTTGTCATTTCAGTGACTATTTTTAATATAATTTATATACCATACTGACTAGATTTAATATTTTAGCCATTTGTCTTTGAAATACTTTATTTTAAATAGATGAAAATCAATTTACTATACCTCTTGTTTATCCTTCCCTGTTTAGGCTCAGCACAAAGCAACCAAATGCTCATTGAAAGCCACTTGGTAAAATTCAAAAATGCTAAAACCTATACTTTATCAATTGCTGAAAAGTTACCAGCAGATAGATATGATTTCAAACCCGTAAAAGAAGAGATGAGTTTCAAAGAACAGCTTGTCCATCTTAGTGAAAATATCTACTGGCTTAGTTCAACCTATATCAAAGAAGAAACAAATCCACTTCAAGCCAATAAAAATCGGGCAAATGAATTGAATAAAGAACAAGTACTTCAATTGATAGGAGAAGCTTATGATTATGCATTGAATGCTATCAAAGGTCTTGACGAAAAAACATTAACAAAAGAATTCAACTGGGGTGGTGGTAAAATGAATAAGTTTCAATTTTTAAATCTCATTCAAGATCATCAATCACATCACGTAGGACAACTCATCGTTTACTTGAGGTTAAACAGTATTGCCCCACCAAAGTATATTGGGTGGTAAAAAGTAATGATATAAAAACGTTAATCTAAATAAACTATTTCAATCCATCATAGATTGTAGCACGCATTTGATCTCCAAAATAAAACCCATAAGGATTAGGTGTACCGACTGAAGCAATCTGTGTCATAAAAACTCCAACTAATTTTTTTGATGGGTTTACAAAAAAGTAAGTTGAGTTGGCACCACTCCAAAAGTATTCACCTTTAGCAAGGTCTGTTCTTTTTGCTTTTCCTGGGTCTTGTAGAATAGCTAGACCAAGTCCAAAATTATACCCTGGCTCTAAGTTCAATGTTCCCAGAGAATCTGTTACGATTCCACTTGCCAGTTTAACATATTGTGATGTGGTGTCTAATCTGAATTTGATTTCACCAGTATGATCTGTCGTCATCAAATCAACTGTTTCTGGCTTTAGAACACGTTTACCATTCAGCTCACCTCTGTTGAGCAACATGGTAGCAAACGACAAATAATCTTTTGCGCTGCAAAAAAGCGCATTAACACCAGCAAAAATAGTGTTGCCAGTCGCGCTTGGCTGTGCTTCCATTCTACTCAACGTAGAATCCGGATTAAAAGCATAAACTACCATAACTCTCTTTTGTTGTTCTGGAGTAAGATTGTAGCCAGACTCCTTCATTTCAAGTGGATCAAATATTTTTTCCTGTAAATAAGTTGCTAAATCTTTTCCTGAAATCACTTCTACCAATCTTCCCACTATATCTGGTGTAAAGGAATAATTCCATTTGCTTCCTGGCTCCCACATGAGTGGCAGCTTTGACAAAGCGGTAACCCTATCACCAAGCGTTTTGATAGTTGGATTAACGAGTAAGGCGTCCCATATTTCTCTATCATATGCTATAGGTGCAATACCGTGGCTCATTCCAGCTGTATGGCTCAATGCCTGGCGAATAGTAACAGGTGAGGAAGCAGGATATGTACCCGAGGAACTCCCTATCGTTGGATCCTTGACTACTTGCAGATTTGAAAATTCTGGTAGATATTTTGAAATTGGATCATCCAATGAAAATTTTCCTTCGTCGTACAATGTCATCAAAGCTGCAGAGACTATTGGTTTTGTCATTGATTGGATAAAGTATAACTCATTTCCTTTCATGCTATCACCCGATTCACGATCTCTAAGTCCATATGATTTTTCATAAACTACTTTACCATCTTGGTACACTATTCCTTGAACACCAATTAACCTTCCCTCACTCACTTCACCTGATAAATAGGTATCATAGGCTGAGAAACTTGAATGATCAGCATTGTCTTTCTGTTGGCAGCTCACCAACAGTAAGCTGAGAGTAAATAAATAGAAGAACTTTTGCATAAAGACTAGTTTTGGTTAAACCGTATAAACAAATTGATTAGAAAATAGTAGTATGAATTTAAATTATTTTTAATAAAAAAAGCGGCTTTTGCCGCTCTTAACCAAACAAAGGAATTTTAACTGTTGCTATTGATGAACAGAACGCTTCTCTAGGCACAGTTTTAAATTAATTTTGGTATTTAATCCTTAATAAATTTAATAGAGAAGGATTTATTGGGCTCGACAATTCTCATTAAATAAATACCACGCTGCAAACTACTTAAATCAATATTTTTAGTTGCACTTTTAATTGTGGTATTAATCACCGCTTTACCACCCATATCATAAATAATTATTGTTGGATTCTTACTTAATGATGAAGACAGAGCAGAAATATTAATTGATTTTTGAGCTGGATTAGGAAATATTTTATACCCATTTGCTGCAAGTTCATCTGTTACGCTTGTTACTATATCCACATTTTGAAGATAGGTCCAATTGAAGTATTCCCAGGCTTGTGCTGTGTTTCTATCACATGTCATCCCAGTTGATGCTCCATCGACAGAAGAAATATATTTGTTATTAGAGCCTTTAAATGATACTGCTCCTGATAGGTCCCTCATGGTGAACTTTTCATTTATGCCTATTTCTGAAGCATTACAATAAAGAGTACTATTGGAAACATTAACAGACAGAAACTTACCATTTTTAGCTTTTAAAGCAACAAGGCCATTACCAGCATCAACAACAGTAAATTCTTCATTAGCCCCTTGTGTAGACTTTGTACAAGTCACCAAATTATCTGTTCCTGAAAAAGTCACAAATCGTCCATTATTCCCCTTCAAACTGATAACTTTCTGTGATGGAACAACTGGAACAACAGCTGGAAGTGTAGCATTTTGATAAACAAAATTGATTGAGTTAACATTATACTCACCTAAAATATTTACCATTCTGATCCCTTGTAATCCTGCTTTATGAAATGCCCCAGTAACAATAACTTCTCTCCAGCTACTCCAACCACCTGTAGGAGGTATAGTCGCAGTTGCCAAAATTTCTGTTCCATCTGCATTTTGAATTTGAACTGTTCCATTGAAAGAGTTTCCATTCGCAACCCTAAATTCAATTGTATAAGTCCCAGCATTCGTAACATTAACCGTATACTTTAACCATTCACCCCTGTTGAACCAACCAACCGTGTACCCATTTGAGAGTGGATCAGAAGTTGCCTCAAGATCTGGACCATTATTGCGAAAAACCCAGCCATTGTTCCAAGCTGTATAAGTATTGGTTGTTAATCGCAAATTTTCCCAAGCCTGATCGGAATAGGCATACCCATTCATGCCTTTATCATAATTGGGTGTAAATAGTCTGCCGGGTATAGGATTGTCCGTGAAGGGTTCTGTATCTCTGTTTCCAGGTTGTTTGAATATTGATCGTAAAACTTCCGTTTGAACCTTACAGTTTGCCAATTTAACATTCTCAGCCAACTGCATCAGTGTTGTAAAAGCGGTGGTTGGACTAAGTGTAGGATTTGAACCTCCAAGATAATTGAGAAGATCATTATACCCAGATGGAAATTTAGCATCAGCAAAATCATTAATACTTTCAAATTTTTTCATTGGCCACCAGGAAAAGCCAATACCGTTTGCAGTAAAAGTTTCTACAATTTTCGTGAAATGGTCATTACTGTTCTCGCCGTGCTCCCCGCACCAAATGGGTCTGTTCTGTGCTTCTCTAAAATCAGTTATCCACTTGATATCCTCTGTAGTTGCATCAGACCAGTATTTATGAAAAACATAAACCATATTGGGATCCCAGGCTGGAGTGAGTCCAGTATAATCATTAGAATACCAGTTTCCTTCAATAAATAATATATGGTTATCATTATTTGATCTAATAGTATCAGTTAATCTTCCATATAAATTTCTAAGATCAGTTCCATTGGGCAAATTCCATGCAGGCTCATTAATTAAATCATAACCCGCTATCCAAGCCTCATTTTTGTAACGTTCAGAAAGTTTTCTCCATAGACTAACGGTTTTTGTTTTATTGGATTCACTCTCCCATAAAGAAGGTTTAGTATTATCATAATCACTGATATCATTATTACTTTGTCCGCCTGGTGTAGCATGTAAATCAATAATGGCATACATCTCGGCGGCAGTACACCAGGATAGAACACTATCCAAAATGGTAAAGCCCTGATCGTTCCATACATCTGGAGTACCTAGATTTACAAAGTATTCATAATGAAGCGGAAGACGAACAGCATTAAATCCCCATTTCTTTACTTCAAGTATATCTGCTTGGGTTACGTGATTAGCCAACCAAGCATTATAAAAAGTAGCAGTATTGCTACTGCCAATCAATGTAGTTAATTTTTGTTTCCATTTGTGTTGCGCAGTGGCTTGGTTAGTAGAATTCATCATGTATCCTTCCATGACCATCCAGTTACCAAAATTCATTGCATTAAGAATCACTTCCTGGTTATTGGAAGTATTAATTATTTTCTTACCGCTAACAGTTAGAAGTTGTGCATTTACATTTGTTTGTAATAGGGCAAAAACTATTCCTAATAACAGCTTGAAATTTGAAGTGAAATTTTTAATCATAATCTTCTTTTTAAAAACGCATGTCTTGAAACACCTTTTAAAAAATAAAATCAGCGAAGAGCATCTTTTATTGCAGCAAGTTTCTCTCTGTATTGTTTCTGTAACAGATTTGCAAAAGCGACTTTGTCATTTCGTAATAATTTCAATGGTTTTCCATTCACCATTGTTGGATGAATATCTCTAAGATATTTATCGCTCCAGGAGGCAAGTTCAACAATAGCAGGTGTCAAAGCCAAACCCTTATCAGTCAAAAGATAAAGATTGGTCTTTTTATTATCTGGTCGTTGAGTTTTAAGAATGATCCCAACCTCTTCAAGCAGTTTGAGTTTGGAAGAAAGAATATTGGTTGCAATGGCTTCATCACTTTCTGTAAAGTCTTTAAACGTTTCTTTCCCCTCGATAAGCATCTGCTTGATGATGATTAGCATCCATTTATCTCCCAAAATATCAAGTGCCGATGTAATTGGACAGTCGCATCTAAATTCTAGATTCATAATTTATTGTCGTCTTAAACATGTTCCAAAATTAAAATCATAATTAATTTTACTTGCAATATAAAAGTAATTTTATATTTTTACTTGCATTTCAAAAGTAATAATAAAAACTTAAATAACAATCTAGTTTATATGATACAAACGCAAATGATAATTCAAAGTTGGAACTTGACAGTTAAGCGTGTATCGGATCTATTTTTAAAACTAAGTGAAGAAGAAATAATAGGGAAATTTTTACTGCCTACTTGATTTCGATATTTTACGCATCACTTTTTAAACACAGACTAGAAACTAGAAATATTCCTTAACCTTTTCCCTCTTCTTGCTTATATTATAAAATTAATACGTTAAAAGAAAAAGATTTAAGCAAGTCCCAAAAAACTCTGCACTTATTATCTTCAATTAATAAGATTGAATAATTTTTTCTCAAACAACTATCGTAGCAGCAAATAATAAATCAATATCCAAATTCCTGTAAAAGTTAACCCAATATATAAACTATTCAAGTGCTGTTTTAAATCTTTTTTAATGATAACTCGGTAAAGTATCCAAGCTAAAAAAACTATGAAAAAAATTATTGGTATATATACTTTAAACATGGTAAGTATTTACTTAATATAGAACATAGGTTATAAATTTAATTAAAAATACCTTACCTTCTTCCTACTCCACACTTATCTTATAATATGGATAAGTTAAACATGAAGATTTCAAGAAACTCCAAAAAACTGTGCACCTTTCTGTGCACCCTAAATAAAAAACCCTTGTAAGATTTTAATCTACAAGGGTTTCTGTTTTTCTGAAGTGGTGTGGGGCGGGATCGAACCGCCGACACAAGGATTTTCAGTCCTTTGCTCTACCAACTGAGCTACCGCACCAATTGAGGACTGCAAATATAATTAAACTGAGGAGAAATCACAAAAATCAAACTAAAAAAAGCGATTATATACAAGAAAAATCGATTAATGAACAATTGAATCATGTACCTAACTAATTCTAAATCTATCTTAAAATACAATCCAACTGAACCCAAAACACAGGATTAAGTAACTTTAAAAAAAGTTTTTATGCTCTATATCCTGGGGTTCCTTGCCTGCGCTTTGGTCATTTTTTTTGCTGGTAAAAAGCTTTCCTACTATGGCGATCTGCTTGCAGATGCTACTGGCATCAGCAAAGGCTGGATTGGCATTATCCTCATGGCCAGCGTTACTTCATTACCTGAATTAATGGTAGGTATAGGCTCAGTTGCTATAGTGGGTTCGGCTGATCTGGCAGTAGGTGATATCATTGGTAGTTGTGCCTTTAACTTGGGTATACTGGCCATGCTCGATGCTTTCACACCAAAAAATAAACCCATTTTTGGTATCGCTTCTCAAACGCATATCCTCAACGCAGGGTTGGGAATCATTCTTATTGCCATGGTGGGACTTACCATGTTTATACCACATCATATTGCTATCACCCCATGGATTGCATTATCCAGCATCATTTTCATCTTCGTCTATCTGATATCTATTCGCATCATTTATTACAATGAACAAAATCATCCAGAAAATAACCAACACCATAACACACCAGATAATTTACCATCCACAAAGACAATCATCAAAAACTATTTATTGTTTTCTTCACTGATTATCGTTGCTGCTCTTGCCTTGCCTTTTTTTGCTGAACACATTGCAGAAATGACAGGTCTTCAAAAATCATTTGTGGGAACCTTCTTCCTGGCAGTTTCAACTTCGCTTCCTGAAATAGCAGTGTCCATCGCCGCAGTCAGAATGGGATCAATCGATATGGCAGTCGGCAACCTCCTGGGAAGCAACATATTCAATATACTCATTCTTGCAATCGACGATTTATTCTATACAAAGGGATTGTTATTGCAAGACGCCTCATCATCACACCTGATTTCAATTCTATCAACCATACTAATGTCGGCCATAGTAGTAATCGGACTCAGCTATCATGCCAAAGGAAAAAGATTTTTTCTTGCATGGGATGCTGTACTGATTTTTATTGTCTATATCATCAACCTTATTCTTCTTTTCTAAAATGAAGAAACATGAAAAACCTATGGCATACACTAACGATTGAAAAGACAATTGAAAAAGTAGAATCAAGTGTAACGGGACTATCACCTGATCAAATTCTTGATCGTCAAAAAAAATACGGTAAGAACAAACTGGTTGAAAAGAAAAAAAGAAAGCCAATCATTCTGTTCCTGCACAAGTTCACCGACTTCATGATTATAACCCTGCTGATTGCTGCAGTTATTGCAGGCATCGCAGGCGATGCAACTGATGCCATTATCATTCTCATCATCGTTATTTTAAATGCCCTCATCAGTTTTATTCAGGAATTCAAAGCCGAAAAAGCAATGGATGCCCTGAAGCAAATGTCAGCGCTGCAAGTCACTGTAATTAGAGACAACCAAACTGAATCAATACCATCAGAAGATCTTGTTCCAGGAGACATCATGCTCCTCGAAGCTGGAAACATTGTTGGTGCTGATGTTCGTTTATTAGAAACAAATCAATTGTTTATCGATGAAGCCATGCTTACTGGCGAATCACTTCCAGTTTTGAAAAAAACGGATCAATTGGATGAACTGGATTTAACCACAGGTGACCTCACCAACATGGCTTTCAAAGGCACACAAATTACTGGAGGAAGGGGAAAAGGGATTGTGGTTGAAACGGGTATGCATACCAAATTGGGACACATAGCAGGTATGCTGCAACACAAAGAAGGAGAAACTCCTTTGCAAAAAAGAATGGCAGATTTCAGTAAAAAACTCTCCTACATCATTCTCTTTATTTGTGTTGCACTCTTCGCTATTGGTTATATCAAAGGTGAAGACCCGATAAAAATGTTGCTTACCGCTATCTCACTGGCTGTCGCTGCCATCCCCGAAGCACTTCCGGCTTTAATAACTATTGCACTGGCAAGGGGTGCAAAAAAAATGGTGACGAAAAATGTATTGATCAGAAAATTAAATGCAGTGGAAACACTGGGGTCAGTCACCTATATCTGCACCGACAAAACAGGCACGCTCACACAAAACAAAATGAAAGTGGTGGACACTTTCTCACACACAAACACATCCACACTTCATGATAAAATAAATGACCTTGATCTTTGCGTTGCGCTCAACCACGATGTTGAAGAGAATAAAGAGGGACTGTGGATGGGCGATCCAACAGAAATTGCTCTTGCAGAATTTTATATAAGTAAGCATGGAAAAGAAAATATGCTTGCTAGTCGAAATGAATTTAACCGGGTGTATGAATTTCCATTCGACTCTGATAGAAAATGCATGACCACCATCCATCGCTACAAAAACCAATACCTGGTTGTTACAAAAGGTGCGGCTGAAACACTGTCAAAATATTTTCTGCCTTCCTACGATACCAAATCCATCAATGAGAAAGTCGATTATTTTTCTGCCGAAGGCATGCGCGTAATTGTATATGGCTTTAAACTAATCAACCAACTTCCTGAATCACCAGCAATACAGACAATAGAAACTGAACTTCATTTTGCTGGTCTCACGGGCATGATCGATCCACCAAGAGAAGAGGTGAAACAAGCCATCCACCAATGTAAAACTGCTGGCATTCATACGGTAATGATTACAGGTGATCATCCAAAAACTGCAGCTGCCATCGCTTCACAAATCGGCTTATTGGAAACAAATGAATGGGTAGTTACCGGTAAGCAATTAAACGAAATGAGTGATGAAATATTCGAAGAAAACCTGGAAAAGATTCGAGTATATGCACGTGTATCACCTGAACAAAAATTGAGGATTGTCCATGCCCTTCAGAAAAAACAACATTTTGTCGCCATGACTGGCGATGGCGTAAACGATGCACCTTCATTGAAGGCAGCAAATATTGGTGTTGCAATGGGTATCACCGGTACCGATGTTTCCAAGCAAGTGGCTCAAATGATTTTGCTGGACGACCATTTCGCAAGTATTGTAAAAGGTGTAAAAGAAGGAAGAAGAATTTTTGATAACATCAGAAAATTTGTGAAGTACATCATGACTTGCAATGGTGCTGAAATCTGGACCTTGCTGTTAGCTCCTTTTTTTGGATTACCTATACCACTTTTACCCATCCACATTTTATGGATCAATTTGGTAACGGATGGCATACCCGGACTCACCCTGGCCAATGAACAATCAGAACCAAACATCATGAACCGTCCTCCAAGAAAAACCAATGAAAGTCTTTTTTCTGATGGACTTGGTTTTCATATCATTTGGGTGGGACTTTGTATGGCCGCTATCACACTCGGCATCCAAGCCTGGGCAATAACAAGAGAAAATACACATTGGCAAACCATGGTATTCACTGTATTATCACTTGCTCAACTTGCTCATGTACTCGCCATCAAACGAGAAAGAAGTTTAATTATCAACGGCGGTTTATTTAATAATATGTCGCTTATCTGGGCAGTGCTGTTAACATTCGGACTTCAAATGGCAGTCATCTATCTACCATTTGCAAATGCTATTCTGAAGACTGCACCATTAACAATAAATGAACTCCTCATTTGTATTGCAGGTGCAGCAATTCTTTTTCATGCAGTCGAATTAGAAAAGATGATTAAAAAAAGATTTAACAATACATGAATGCCTTAACTTTAAGAACATTCAATTTATTGCTATGCCATCATCTAACACGTTCGATGCAATTGTAGTCGGCTCCGGTATCTCAGGCGGCTGGGCTGCTAAAGAACTTTGTGAAAAAGGTCTTCAAACCCTTCTCCTCGAAAGAGGCCGAAACGTAGAACACATCAAGGATTACACAGACACCGAAAAAGATCCATGGCAACTCAAACATCATAATAACCTCACACTGGAGGATAAAAAGAATTCTCCTATACAAAGTGAATGCTATGCATACGACGAGGTTTCAAAAAAGTTCTTCGTGAACGATCTTGAAAATCCTTACACGCAAGTCAAGCCTTTCAAATGGATTCGTGGTAACCATGTAGGTGGAAGATCACTCATGTGGGGACGCCAATGCTATCGCTTAAGTGAACTCGATTTTGAATCCAACGCAAAAGACGGTTTTGGTGTGGATTGGCCTATTCGTTACAAGGACATTGCACCCTGGTACAGCTACGTAGAAAAGTTCGCGGGTATCAGTGGCACAAGAGATAACCTGCCCATGATTCCAGATGGTGAATTTCAAACACCGATGGAAATGAATTGCGTGGAAACCATGATGCGCGATAACCTGAAAACCAAAATGGGTAGACCCATGGTCATTGGTCGTGTTGCTAACCACACAGCAAAAATCGGCACACGCGGACCTTGTCAGTTTCGTAACAAATGCCACCAAGGTTGTCCCTTTGGTGGTTACTTCAGCTCCAACGCAGCAACCCTTCCAGCAGCTGCAGCGACAGGCAACCTTACACTAAGGCCAAATGCCATCACAACTGAAGTCATCTACGATAAAGACACCAAACGTGCTAAAGGCGTACGCATAATGGATGCTGAAACAAAGCAGTATGAAGAATACTACGCCAAAATTATTTTCTTAAATGCATCAACCTTAGGAACAACACATATTTTATTGAATTCAGTCTCTGATGCTTTTCCAACAGGACTCGGCAATACAAGTGATCAGGTCGGAAGAAATTTAATGGACCATCACTATGGTGTTGGTGCCTATGGTTCTTTCGATGGCTTCCAGGATAAATATACTTTCGGTCGCAGACCAAACGGCATCTATATCCCTCGCTTCCGCAACCTCGATGGCGGCAATAGTGCAGGCTATGTTAGAGGCTTCGGTTACCAAGGCGGTGCATCAAGAGGAAGAGCGACATCAGAAGGTATTGGTATCGAATTAAAAGAAGCCGTAACAGAACCAGGTAACTGGGGTGTATGGATTGGCTCATGGGGCGAAATGCTTCCTTATGAAGACAACAGAGTAACACTCAATAAAACAAAGACAGATAAATGGGGATTGCCTACACTGGATATCGATTGTGAATTCAAAGAAAATGAATTTGCAATGCGCAAAGACATGCGCAACTCCGGTGCTGAAATGCTGGAAGCAGCTGGTCTGAAAAATGTCGGATCCTTTGATGATCTCCCCGCACCTGGTTTTTGTATTCATGAAATGGGAACGGCAAGAATGGGTCATGATCCAAAAACATCCGTGCTCAACAAATGGAACCAGATGCATGACGTGCAAAATGTTTTCATCACCGATGGTTCATGCATGACTTCATCAGCATGTCAAAATCCATCAGTGACGTATATGGCCCTTACCGCCCGTGCAGTTGATCATGCAGTGATGGAGTTGAAGAAAAGAAACTTATAACGTACAACCGATAACCGTTAACAGTTAACGGTTGACAGTTAACTGATAAATTGAACAACAATCACTACAAACTCAACCTCCTCTCCTGCTTAGGCATTGTCATAGGCACGGTCATTGGTAGCGGCATTTTTATTGTGCCTGCACTCATGATAAAAATTCTTCCTTCACCAGAACTGCTATTGCTGGTCTGGATTTTTTCTGCTGGTATTTCTATCACAGGTGGATTGGTGATTGCAGGAATGGGAATGGCATATCCAAACGCACGCGACTTACTTGATTATTACCGGATGCTGTTCCCTAAATGGATCGTTTGGATTTTTAACCACATGTCGATTTGGGTGATCAATATCGCCGGGACCGTTGCAGTCGCTTTTGTGTTTGCTGAATACCTCAGTTATTTTTTACCACTTGATGCATTAGGGATAAAACTATCAGCCGTCGCGCTCATTCTTATACTAGGTGCAATGGACATGTGGAACATGCAAACTGCAGATCGATTTCAAATACTTTTTACCTCGATAAAAGTCGGAGCACTGCTCTTACTCATTGGTTTATTGCTGATACCCGGTAAAGGCAATATGCAGAACTTTCAAATGACGCATACGCAGGACTGGTCGACAATAAAAATTATCGGCGCGTTTGTCGCAGCCTGTACCGGTGCACTCAACGCCTTAGATGGATGGTACATGGTAAGTCATATTACACCTGAAGTGAAGGGTGGTGTGAAAACAGTTAAGAAAGCAATTGTATGGGGACTCCTCATCTGCACTGGATTGTATTTGCTTACGGCTTTCGCATATCAATATATTCTTACACCTGAAGAAATGGGCTCTACGCATTTGGTTGCAGTAAAAGCACTTGAAAAAGAATTGGGTGGTATTGCACCGATGTTGATTGCTGGATTGGTATTGATATCTACTTCAAGTTGTGTGAATGCAAATCTGATTGCTTCATCACGACTCATTGCATCAGCAGCAGATCAAAAAATGATGCCCGCTATTTTTGCTAAACGCAACAAGAAAAATATTCCTATTCAGGCTTTTGTGTTGATGCTTGTCATGGAAATATTTTTTATCATGACTGGCTCTTATGAAATCTTTCTTGAGATATCCGTCCATGCCATATGGACCTTCATCACCATGCTCACCGCAGGTTTTCTCTATGTATACATCACGAAAAAGCTTGATCTGCCTGGGTTTAAACGCATTCCCATGATCATTGCTTGTATCCTACTTATAATCTTTGGAGTTATTTATTTAATTAATGCTTTTATTTGAATGTAGGCAACAGGGAACAGGGTGAAGAGAATAGGCCTGCCTGCCGGCAGGCAGGGAATAGGGAACAACGGTAAACTGTCAACTGTTAACCGGCAACCGCCTACTCATAACCCACAACCCACAACTTTCATCAAATCTTCTTAATCCTGCTCAACCACATAATCACACCCGTAATCGGAAAGGTTGTACCAAAAACACAAACAATAAACCCAAGAATTTTTGAAGGCAGCCCCCAAATAGAACTGGTATGGATAGGCTTCACCGCTGCACGAACCTGTTGTCCCAATGGCCTTTCACCAAACGTAACAGTCTTAATATATTCTCCTGTATACTGATCGTAATAATGATTGTCTGTTGCATTCACATGCGGCGCACCACGCTGCAATACGTTCACACCAAATGAACCTGTACTATCAGAAGGAATAGAAACATTATAAAAAACAGCTTTCGGTATACGCGTATATACATCAGACAATACCTGGTCTACTGTAACCTGGCTAAGTGAATCTACAATTTCAGATTTTGGAGCTTTAATTGGCTCTTTTGAAGATTTTGTAATCACATAGATACCATCATTGAACCACTGGAAACTCCAGACCAATGCAGTAAATGCAAAGATGAACAAGAAGATAACAGAATAAATGCCCAGTGTATAATGGAAGTCGCGCGACAATCTTTTCCAACCGGCACTCCACATGATGGAAACTCTTTGCTTCAACATCGCCTTCGTTTTAGGCCACCACAAAATCACACCTGTAATCATGATGAACAAAAACAACAAAGTGGCAGTCCCCATGATTAACTTTCCAATATCATCCCCCAACAACCAACGGTGCAAAGCCATAATGGTGTAGAAATAAGAATCACCATACACATACAATTCAATCAGCTGTGCGTTATAAGGATCGACAAATGCCGTAACTCTTTTTCCTTCTGCTTTTGGTGCATCAGCTTTTTTAACCTCCGGAAGAGTAACAGAATATTCTAATGTTCTTGAAGGATCACTGTAAATCTTCACCCCACCAATCTTGGCATCCGGTAACTGCTGCTTCAGCGTAGCTGTCACTACAGTAATGGGAAGCTGTACTTCTTTTTGCTCCTTTACATAATAACGATCATGGTGAAGACTGTGTTGCAGTTCTTCTTCAAATACAAGGATAGCTCCTGTGAAACAGGCAATCATAATGAACAGTCCGGATGCCAAACTCAGGTAAAGGTGTATCGTACGAAAAAACGACTTCATTGGATAATTTTAAGGTGATCTAAAATTAGATGATTTATTGCCTTGATGCTTGTGAAAACAGGAAAAATATCCTGATAAACAAAGCTTAAAACACAAAATCAATCAATATTTTACTTTTATTTGTCGTAACCAAAACTCAAACGTTCCATGAAAAAGACAGTCAATTTTTTAATGGCGACCATCATCTTGCTTCCTATTGCTGCCTATTTCTTAGGTACTCCTCCAAGTGATCAGCAAATCAATATCATCAAAGAAACTGCATGGGGATTATTGGCGGTGATTGTGTTTACGTTTGTAGTGGGACAACTTACAGGGAATAATTCTCAAGTCGATAAGCTGTGGAGCATCGTTCCAGCGCCCTACGCCTGGTACATGACTTATTTGGGTGGATGGAACGAACGCATGGTATTGATGTCGGTTTTGGTTTCAATATGGGCCGCACGTCTCACTTTCAACTTTGCCCGAAGAGGCGGATACAGCTGGAAATTCTGGGAAGGCGAGGAAGATTACCGTTGGGAAATATTACGCCAAAGACCAGGATTCAAAAATCCAATTGTATGGATGCTCTTCAATTTGTTTTTTATTTGTTTCTACCAGAACACTTTGATCTTCTTGTTTACACTTCCTGTCGCGACTGCCCTCACTGAAAATGCGAGTCCGCTTGGTTTAATGGATTATACCCTGGCTGCTGCTTATGTGGGATTGGTGATTATGGAATTTGTTGCCGATCAACAGCAATATAATTTTCAAACTGAAAAATACCGTCGCATCAATGCTGGTGAAGATTTAGGTCCCTATGCTGATGGCTTCATCACAACCGGACTCTGGTCGAAAATGCGCCATCCCAACTATGCTGCTGAACAAGCCATCTGGATTGTGTTCTATCTATTTAGTGTTGCCGCAACTGGTGAATGGATCAACTGGTCGATTGCCGGCTGTGTCTTATTGGTCATTCTATTCAAAGGCAGTTCTGATTTTTCCGAAGAAATCTCAGCAAAGAAATATCCTAAATACACAGACTATCAGAAAAATGTGGGAAGGTTCTTACCCAAACTATAATTATACTTAATACATTTATGAATGCTATTGAATGATGTATTCATTTATGTCCTTGCTCCACATTTGGAATCGGAAGATGAAAACATCAACTATTATTACGACTTCTCTCAATCGATAGCAGAGTACACTAAAATTTTTACAGAGCTGGAAGTAGATTGGAAATGGCAGCCTGTCACCATGCAAAGTTTTAATCAGGTGATTGATGATATCGTATCATCGAAAAACACTTCAACAAAAACACCTGTCGTTTTAAATCTTTGCGATGGCGATGAAATCAATGGAACTCCTGGTGTTTCTGTTGTGAAGAAACTGGAAGAAGTTCAACTCATTTATACAGGCTCCGAAGAATATTTTTACACCATCACTACTTCTAAGATTCCCATGAAACAGGCGTTCGACAAGGCTTTGGTGCCAACCGCCAAATGGGATAAATTACTAAACAAAGAGGACAACATAGATCATCTCTTTGAAGCACTTGGTGCATCAGTCATCTTGAAACCATCTGTATCAGGTGGAAGTATGGGAGTTGGTGTGAAGAATGTGGTGAATGATAAAGAAGCGCTCAAGAAACAATTGCACAATATGTTTGAGGGCTATCGTGGATGGGATTTAGCCATTGATGGAATAATTGCAGAATCATTTATTACTGGAAGAGAATTTACAACGATGATTACCGGATCATCTAGACATCCAGAATATTGCAGGGTCTATTACCCTGTTGAAAGGGTATTTCATGCATCATTACCAGAACAAGAAAAATTCCTATCCTTCGATCGTTTATGGGAAATCTATGAAGAAGAATCCCCGATGCCTAAAAACGAAAATTTTTATGAATACGAACCCGTAGAACCTGCACTGGCAGAGGAAATCAGAAAAATCAGTCTTGATGCCTATCATGCAGTTAATGGCACCGGTTATACAAGGGTAGATATTCGCATGGATGACAAAACAGGAAAATTATATGTGCTTGAGGTGAATGCACAATGTGGACTGAGTGAAGATGAGGATTATACATCAATTGGTGCTATATTGAGGGTGAATGGCACATCGTTTAAAGAATTGATTTTAGAAATTCTGCAAGACGCCTTCATCAGAAAAGGAACAAAATGGGATTAAAGATTTGCGTACTGCAACCCGATTATTCAACATCAAAAGTGGATTATCAATATTATGATCCAGTTAGAGATTTATCGGCTTTAGTTCCAGATGCAACATTCAAACACGTTTTACTGAACAAGCTCACTTCGTATAAGCAACTCAAAGAGTTGTCGGTTGAAGGATTTGATATTTTTGTGAATTTGTGTGAAGGATATTTGGAATGGGAAGTGCCTTCGATTGAAGTGATTCATTACCTCGACTTACTCAACCTGCCCTATACCGGTCCCACTACCACGCTGTATGACCCACCCAAATCCCTGATGAAATACCTTGCGTATTGTCAGGGTGTTACCACGCCCAATGCACACGTCATAACTTCATTGGAAGAGGCGTGTGCATTGGGCGGTACAGCTACCTTCCCTCTTTTTGTAAAACCTGCAAAAGCAGGAGATAGTTTAGGCATCGATCAACAATCATTGGTCCATGATACAAAATCATTAGAACAAAAAGTTGCCGCTACTTTACCAGAATATCCCGAACTACTCATAGAAGAATATATTGAAGGACGAGAATTCACTGTATTGGTTGCAGCTAACACTGATGGAAAAACTTGTCGCAGTTTTAAGCCTGTTGAATATATCTTTCCCGAAGGCTTTGCCTTCAAAACCTATGCTTTAAAGACATCGGAATTACACCCAGGTGCAAACATTCCTTGTAATGATTCTGTTTTGGAAGAGCAACTGCGTGATGCTGCTGAAAAAATTTTCAAAGGCTTTGGTGGTAAGGGTTATGCGAGAATGGATTTTCGCGTGCGCGATAATATCATTTACTTTTTAGAAGTCAATTTTAGTTGTTCTGTTTTTTATGCAGATGGTTATGAGGGATCAGCCGACTATATTTTAAAATACGATGGTATTGGTCAGGGTGGTTTTCTTGAACACATCATCGCGGAAGGTATTGCTCGTCACCAACGCAAGCAGAAGGCTTATGAGATGAAAGGCAATTCTATTGCTGGTTATGGTATTTATGCAAAACGACTTATTAAAAAAGGTGAAACTTTATACAGAGGAGAAGAAAGACCCACGAGGATAGTCACCAAGAAACATGTTGAAGAAACCTGGGATGAGGAAAATAAAAAATGGTTCAGGCAATATGCCTATCCACTCGGTGGAGATGTATATGCTATATGGGATGAAGAGCCCGCGGAATGGTCACCACAAAACCACAGCTGCAACGCCAATACTGAAATGTCTGGTTTAAATATGATTGCCACAAGAGATATTCAAGCAGGCGAAGAACTCACCTTAGATTATGCCAACTTCTTAGATAAAGTAATGGAACCTTTTACTTGTAACTGCGGTGCAGTAAATTGCAGGGGATTAATTAAAGCAAAATAATCATGAATAAATTAAAACTTGTCTTCCTGTTATTTATATCAGGAACTGCATTTGGACAGAAGCAACTTGATGTTATTTCGATGGAAGAAACCAGAAGAATTGAAGCGACTTTATCTTCTGATGAAATGCAAGGCAGACGTACTTTCACGCCAGGTATTGAAAAAGCTGCAACTTTTATTGCAGCTGAATTTGAAAAAATTGGCTTAAAGAAATGGAACAATGGTGATTCTTATTTGCAATCCTTTGCCATGATTCGTCCAAAGACAACTTCCATTAATGCAACATTAAATGGTAGTGCAATTGATCCAAAAAAAATCAGTGTCAGTTCAGTTGAGAAAACAATCAACATCACAGAAAAATCAGGATATGAAATTGCCACTATTGCAAAGGGTACAAATTTCATTAACGAATGGAGAAAAATGATGACATCGACAAAAAATACTATTGTATTTGTCGATACTACTCATGCAACAATGATGATGAGAGTTAGTCAAAGAGGTGGTCAGCTTTATCCTGGACAAGCATCAGTCATTTTTGTTTTGTACAATGACAAGCCTTCAAACTTTACCATTGACGCTACACAAGAAATCACTGAAATGCCATTAGCCAATGTCGTTGGTGTTTTACCTGGTAAGTCAAAAGCCAATGAATACGTGATCTTCTCTGGCCACTATGATCATTTAGGAATCAACAGCAGAAACATGCTTAACAATGATTCCATCTACAACGGAGCAAACGATGATGCAGCGGGCACAACAGCCATGATCATGCTGGCTAAATATTACAAGGCCTTGAACCAGAATGAAAGAACACTAATCTTTGCTGCATTTACTGCAGAAGAGATTGGTGGATTTGGTGCTACCTATTTTTCAAAACAATTTGATCCAGCTAAAGTAATGGCCATGTTCAATATTGAAATGATAGGTACAGAAAGTAAGTGGGGTAAAAACAGTGCCTATATTACTGGATACGACAAAACCAACATGGGAGAAATTTTGCAGAAGAATTTAGAAGGAACAGGTTTCATGTTCCATCCTGATCCATATCCTGATCAGCAATTGTTTTACAGATCAGACAATGCAACTTTAGCAAGACTGGGTGTTCCAGCGCATACCATTTCAACTGCAAAAATGGACCAAGAGCCGCATTACCATAAAGCAAGTGACGAGATAGGTACATTGGATATGGATAATATGGCTGCAATCATTCGTGCAATTGCGTTGAGTGCTAGAGGAATTGTATCTGGTAAGGAAACACCAACAAGAGTTGATACAAGTAGTTTGCGTTAAGCAGCATAAATAGTTTACAAGTTCTGATTTATATTTGCAGTCCACTGCCCAGGTGGCGAAATTGGTAGACGCACTGTGTTCAGGTCGCAGCGTGGGAAACCATGTGCTGGTTCGAATCCAGTCCTGGGCACAACAAAAACCCCGCAACAAGTGCGGGGCTTTTCATTTATGATCTTCTTCTTTTATTGTCCCTGTCCCAATGAGTATTTCTCAACGCCATCGAAAGCATATAAATTTTCTGTTTTAATAACATCTATATTCAGCTCATCAGCCTTTGAAAGCAACTGAATGATGGTCTGCTTAGTAATTGATGCTCCTTTCGCTGGCTTGAACCTGCAACGCCAGTGGTCTGTACAGAATGTTTCTTTAAATCCTTCTGGCCAAACTTTAATACCTCTGTTGGTAATCATACTAAGGGTTGCATTTTCACTATTAATTTGATTAACTACATCAGCCAATGCATTAGGATCTTCACCTCTCCAATGAACGAAGATATCTACACCTACTAACTCCTTTCTTGCAGGTGCTTTGCGCTGGTATTTTGGAAGGCTCATGATGGTGTTGTCTGAGTAGGAAACCGACTGTAACACGGAAGGTTGATTACCCAAGTTGGCGATAACAGCTTGTGCAAATTCTTTGGTACCAACTTTTACTTTACTGATTCCTTCTTTGTAAATATCAAAAGTGTGAAAACCATCTTCCAATGTTTTCAACCAGGCATTCTGAATTTTTTGTGCTACAGACGACTGACCAATATGATTCAACATCATGATAGCACCTTGCAACAAGCCCGATGGATTCGCAATATTTTGTCCCGCAATCATCGGTGCAGAACCATGGATGGCTTCAAACATAGCACACTCCTCACCAATATTAGAAGAGCCTGCAAGTCCCACTGAACCTGTGATCTGTGCAGCAATATCACTCACCACATCACCATAAAGATTAGGCATTACAATTACATCAAACACCTCTGGTGTATCAGCAATTTTTGCTGCGCCAATATCGATGATCCAGTGTTCGGTTTCAATTTCAGGATACTCTGCAGCAATTTCATTAAACACCTGATGAAATAATCCATCAGTTTGCTTCATGATATTGTCTTTCGTAAAACAGGTTACTTTTTTACGCTTTTGTTGCTTTGCAAATTCGAAAGCATAACGAATGATTTTTTCAGAACCAGGTCTGCTGATGAGTTTAAGACACTGAATAACTTCATCTGTTTGCTGGTGTTCAATTCCTGCATATAGATCTTCTTCATTCTCTCTAATGATTACAATATCCATTACAGGATGCTTAGTGCTGATATAAGGATGATAACTTCTGCATGGCCTTACATTAGAATACAATCCCAAAAACTTACGTGTGGAAACATTAAGGCTTTTATAACCACCTCCTTGTGGAGTAGTGATAGGCGACTTCAAAAAAACCTTGTTTTTTCTGATCTTATCCCAGGATTCAGGGGCAATACCAGAGGTATTTCCAGATAAATAGACTTTTTCACCCACCTCAATCTCATCAATTTCAATTTCTGCTCCAGCCGCCTTCAGAATTTCCAAGGTAGCATTCATAATTTCTGGTCCAATTCCATCTCCTTTAGCTACTGTAATCTTTGTCATGTTTTCTATTTTTTTCGTGGTGCAAAATTGAAATTATTTATCCATAAAACGATATTTATACTGTTTATCTTTTAAATAAGTCTATTTTATTACCTAATTAGATAAGTTCAAAAAAACCTTATTATCAAGAAATAGGGGTATGAACCATTGGTTTCGTAGATTTGCGCCTTCATGAACACAAATACTACCCAAAATAGGGGGCTCCTTATTCTAATATTAGGTCTTCTTACAGCAATTGGTCCACTTTCTATTGATATGTATTTGCCTGGCTTCAGCAATATTGCAGTCGATCTAAATACTTCCATTGAAAAAGTAGGCTACTCTCTTTCGAGCTTTTTTATTGGTATTTGTGTGGGACAATTATTAACAGGACCGCTACTTGATCGTTTTGGCAGAAAAAGACCGCTGTATGTTGGGTTGGTCATTTATATAGTGGCTTCCATCGGATGTGGCATTTCTGATTCAGTCGAAATGCTCATCTTTTTCAGGTTCATCCAGGCTATAGGTGGATGTGTGGGCATGGTAGCACCAAGTGCTGTTGTAAGAGATTTGTTTCCGGTCGACCAAAGCGCACGTGTATTCTCCATGCTTATCCTCATTCTTGGTGTTTCTCCTATCCTGGCACCAACTTTTGGAGGTTATATCGTTGCTGCAACGGGATGGAAACCGATTTTCTTTGTCCTGGCAATCATTACAGCCATCATCTTGGCCATCGTTTTCTTCTTCTTACCAGAATCGCGTAAACCAGACCCAACCTATTCTTTAAAACCTGCAGCGATCCTGGGAAATTTCAGAGAAGTGTTGAAAGAAAAACAATTTACCACTTACGCCATCTCAGGAAACTTTGTTTCTGCTGCTTTGTTTGCTTATCTCGCAGGTTCACCATTTGTATTTATGGAATTGCATGGCGTTCACCAACAAATGTATGGATGGATATTTGCTTTGATTGCTGCCGGCTTAATAACTGCTTCTCAAATCAATAATGTATTATTAAAAAAATACAAGAGCGATCGCATCTTGCGGACCGTCATTACCATTCAGGCATCACTCGGCATCATCATGTGGATAGGATCAGCAACACACCTATTCAATCTATATGGCTTGATTGCCATTATGATGTTATTCTTAAGTTGTCAGGGTTTTATTTTTCCAAATGCAGCAGCCATGGCCATGGCACCATTCACCAAACATGCAGGAAGTGCCGCTGCTTTAATGGGCGCATTTCAAATGGCGATGGGCGCATTAGCATCAGCTTTGGTTGGAATTTTTTTCAATGAGACCATCATGCCCATGGTGACCGTCATGCTGATCTTTTGCCTAACTGGTTTCACGCTCTTAATGATTGGACAAAAAAGATTGAAGAAACTAAACCTTGCTACGGGATAATAGGGTTGAATCAAAATATCAATAGAAATAAAAAAAGCCCCCCGAAGTTTCGGGGGGCTTTACTATTATAAATTTTTTGTTTTACGCTAAATCGAAACGATCGAGGTTCATTACTTTGTTCCATGCCGCAACGAAATCATGCACAAACTTATCGCTTGCATCTTCGCATGCATAAACTTCAGCAATTGCCCTTAGTTCTGAATTTGATCCGAAGATCAAATCAACACGTGTACCAGTCCACTTCAATTCTCCAGTCGCACGATCTCTTCCCTCAAACAAGTTTTTATTGTTTTCACTTGCTTTCCAGGTTGTTGAGAAATCAATCAAATTACTGAAGAAATCATTAGTCAATGCGCCAGGAGTTTTAGTAAACACACCGTGTTGTGAATGATCAAAGTTCGCACCCATCACCCTCATACCACCTACCAATACTGTCATTTCAGGGGCAGTAAGTGTAAGCAACTGAGCTTTATCAATCAATACTTCTTCTGTGATTGAAGCGAATTGGGCTTTAGTATAGTTGCGGAAACCATCAGCATGTGGTTCTAATACTTTGAAAGATTCAACATCAGTCTCTTCTTGAGAAGCATCTGCTCTTCCAGGAGTGAATGGAACCTTAACCGACTTCCCTGCATTTTTAGCAGCTTGCTCAACACCAGCACATCCTGCCAATACAATCAAATCAGCAAGTGAAATTTGTTTACCAGAAGTTTGTGCAGCATTGAATTCTTTTTGAATACCCTCGAGCACATCCAACACTTTACCCAACTGTGAAGGATTATTTACTTCCCAATATTTTTGAGGAGCCAAACGAACCCTTGCACCATTTGCACCACCGCGCTTATCTGAACCACGGAAGGTTGAAGCAGAAGCCCATGCAGTAGAAACTAGTTCAGCAACAGATAATCCTGAAGCCAATACTTTACCCTTCAACAATTCAACATCAGTAGCATCAACCAAAGGATGATTTACTGCTGGAATAGGATCTTGCCAGATCAATACTTCAGCTGGAACTTCAGCACCAAGATAACGAGAACGTGGTCCCATATCTCTGTGTGTTAATTTGAACCAGGCTCTTGCAAATGCATCAGCAAAATATTCAGGATTCTCATAAAACTTACGAGATACTTTTTCATAAGCTGGATCTACACGCAATGCAATATCAGTCGTCAACATGGTTGGCGCATGACGCTTAGCAGGATTGTGTGCATCTGGAACGGTATCAGCACCACCACCATTCTTAGGCTTCCATTGGTGTGCGCCAGCCGGACTCTTTGTCAATTCCCACTCGTAACCAAATAGATTTTCAAAATAATTATTGCTCCATTGTGTTGGTGTGGTTGTCCATGCTCCTTCCAATCCACTGGTAATAGTATACTCACCATTACCTGTACCAAATGTATTTTTCCAACCAGTGCTTTGCTCTTCAATGCTTGCACCTGCTGGTTCTTTTCCTACATATTTATTTGGATCTGCAGCACCATGTGTTTTTCCGAATGTGTGACCACCTGCAATCAATGCGACAGTCTCCTCGTCGTTCATCGCCATACGCGCAAACGTTTCACGAATATCACGCGCAGAAGCCAATGGATCAGGATTACCATTTGGACCTTCTGGATTTACATAGATCAATCCCATTTGCACTGCTGCTAAAGGATTCTCTAACTGACGATCACCGGTGTATCTTTTATCACCTAACCACTCACGCTCTGAACCCCAGTATACATCTTCATCTGGTTCCCAAACATCAGCGCGACCACCAGCAAAACCAAATGTTTTGAAGCCCATCGATTCCAAGGCACAGTTACCTGCAAGAATCATCAAATCAGCCCAAGATAAACTTTGACCATATTTTTTCTTCACTGGCCAAAGCAATAAGCGTGCTTTATCCAAGTTGGTATTATCAGGCCAGCTGTTCAAAGGTGCAAAACGCTGCATGCCTCTTCCACCACCACCGCGACCATCAGTAGTTCTGTAAGTACCTGCACTGTGCCAAGCCATACGAATGATAAAGGGACCATAATGTCCGTAATCTGCAGGCCACCAATCTTGTGAAGTGGTGAGCACATCAATAATATCTTTTTTTACTGCTGCAAGATCAAGAGATTTGAATGCAGCTGCATAATCAAAAGTTTCACCCATTGGGTTCGACAAAGCAGAATGCTGGCGCAAAATATTAAGCTTTAACTGATTCGGCCACCAATCAACGTTCTGGGTACCTCTTCCAGCTACCTGCTTCACAGCACCACTAAAAGGACATTTACTTTCACTTCCCGAGGAAGCATGAGGATGAGTATTGTTTTCCATATTGTCTTGATTAAAATTATTGGACGCGAAATTAAACAAATACCTGCTTACAAATATTGATATATGATATCAAATTCATTGATAGATAAGGCTTTAACATCGCATTAAAAAAATAGTTTAAAGGCATTTACATCCTCAAATCCATAGGTTTTGTACATTTTGACGGCTGTTTTCATGAATGCAAACGTTTCCATAATCAACCAGCGCATGTATTCGCGAAACAGGTTATCGCAAACCTCGACTGTTTCAAGGGATTGCAATTTGGTAATGACTACATTCTTCATACAACCTGATTAAGGAATATGATTAATTAGAATTGTTCTACTACCTCTCTTTTTTTGATGATTAATTTTTTTTCTGGGCGATGTGTTGTTGCTTTTTTTGGTGCATCGTAGTCACGCACTATTTTATCTGTAGTTGATGTAACCTGATGGCTCATCACAGGAATAGATTTCTTGATTAGCTTCTCAATATCTTTTAAGAATGCTTTTTCCTCTCTGCTGCAAAACGACAAAGCAATGCCGGCTGCTCCTGCTCTGCCGGTTCGCCCAATACGGTGGACATAAGTTTCAGGAACATTAGGCAATTCGAAATTCAATACATGAGATAATTGATCAATATCAATTCCTCTTGCTGCAATATCTGTTGCAACCAGCACCCTTACTTTTTTGTTCTTGAAATTTTCCAACGCAGTCTGACGAGCATTCTGTGATTTGTTACCATGAATAGCAGCAGCTGAAATTCCATGTGCAATTAACTTCTTGGAAAGCTTATCAGCAGCGTGTTTCATCTGTGTAAAGACCAATAGTGTTTCTATTGACTTATCTTTTAAAATGTCAATCAATAGGTTTTGCTTGTCTTGTTTGTCGACAAAATAAACGCCTTGTTGAATAATTTCTGCAGTCGATGAAACTGGTGTTACTTCAACTTTCACTGGATTGGTCAATAACACATCAGACAACTGTTTAATCTCTGCAGGCATAGTCGCTGAAAAGAAAAGTGATTGTCGCTTTGCAGGAAGTTTTGCAATAACTTTTTTTACATCATGTATGAATCCCATATCCAACATGCGATCTGCTTCATCCAATACAAAGAATTTAATATGAGATAAACTGATATGCCCCTGTTGCATCAAATCCAATAACCTGCCAGGTGTTGCTACCAATATATCAACACCATTTCTGATGGCGTTAACCTGACTATGCTGTGATACACCACCAAAGATGACATGGTGCTTTAAAGAAAGATGTCTACCATAAGCTGCAATACTTTCTCCAATCTGAATAGCCAATTCACGTGTAGGAGTCAGTATCAAACAATCGATTGTTCTAACACGATTATTACTTGCCGCACGGTGTTCGTGCATCAGTTGTAAAATGGGAATGGTAAATGCTGCCGTCTTGCCTGTCCCGGTTTGCGCACAGCCCAAAATATCTCTTCTTTCGAGAATCGGGACAATTGATTTTTCTTGAATCTGTGTAGGTGTTACATAACCTTCCTGATCCAAAGCCTTTAAAATAGGCTCGATGAGTCTTAAATTTTTAAATGACACAATAAATTTTTTAATGAATAAATGTGATAAGGCCACCGCTACGGAATCGATGCTTTATCTGCCTTACGTTAACACGCCACATATTTGAAAAGCTTAACCAAACAAACACAAAGAGCAATAACATGAAGAAATGCAAATGTAATCTAATATTTAACTAAAATGCAATTGTAACTGTTAAAGCACTCATTTAACATCAAGAACGTTTTCTATAACTCAGTATAGCCCATGAGTTGATAAATAACGCATATAGACTAATAATGAAGAATTCAAATTGAATATCGGTAAATATTGCACCTTTCAAAACAATTCTTCGCATGACTTCAATAAAATAAGTAACAGGATTAACTTTTGTTACCCATTGGGCCCACATCGGCATACTATCTATACTGGTGTATAATCCACTCATCAATACAAATATCATCATGACAAAAAATGAAACAAGCATGGCTTGTTGCTGTGTTGAAGAGTAAGTAGATACCAACAACCCCATTCCAAGAATGACCAGTAAATAAACTGCGGCAAATCCATAAATAGTGAAATAACTACCTACTGGAATTATTCCATAAAATAATCGAGCAATAATAAATCCTATGCCCATTACTATAAGTCCCAATACCCAAAATGGTATAAGTTTCCCTAATATAAAATGATGCTTCTTTATCGGCGATACATTGATCTGCTCAATAGTACCAATTTCTTTTTCTCGAACAATATTAATTGCAGTAAGGTTCATACCTACCATGGTTAACAGCATAACCAGTATTCCTGGCACCATGAAGTATTTATAATTTAAATCTGGATTGAACCAGTTGGATGATGTCACTTTTATACTGGTAGGTTGTTGCAAACGATCTGGTACTACCCATTCAGTTCTTATATCCCCATTAAATTGTCTTACTAGTGAATTCAAATAGGCACCTCCCAAATTAGCCTTGACACCATTGATGGCATTTACAGCAATCATGAGTTTCGCCTGGTCTTCTCTGACCAAATCACGCTCAAAATTCCTTGGTATTTCTAAAATAAGATCCGCTGCATCTCTCTCTACAGCATCTATTGCAGCTTTCCGATCAGTGCCATATCCCATCAAAACAAAATATCCACTTGCACTAATATTTTCTGTCAATCTTCTTGAAACGGAAGAATGATCATGATCGATTAAGAAAAGATTAATGTTTTTAATTTCATAATCAGCAGCATTGGGCAATACAATTAATTGTATAGCAGGCAATACAAATATCATTCTAATGATTGCAGGATTACGAAATATTTGCCTGAACTCTTTTCTTAATATGATGAGTAATTTCTTCATGACAACCTTACTTTGAATTTTTTAATGGCCATCGCCATGAAGAATACAAACATGCCAAAAAGTACCAAAGTCTCCATCCAGACTTGTTGTAAACCTACACCCTTAATCATCACTGAACGAACAATGATAAAAAACCATTTAGCCGGAACAATATTGGATACTACCCTTAATGGTAATGGCATATTTTCAATTGGAAACATAAATCCACTTAACATGACTGTCGGCAAAAACATACCTACCAATGAAATGATCATGGCCGACTGCTGAGAGGCGGTAGTTGATGAAATCAATAAGCCAAGTGACAAAGCAACAAGGGTAAACAATACACTCTCTGCCAACAGCAAAGCCAAATTGCCCACAATCGGTACGTCAAGCACAAAAACCGATAACAACAATATACTTATGATATTAAAAAATGATAAAATCAAATAAGGTACCGCTTTAGCCATAATAATTTTGATAGGCTTTATTGGTGAAACCAACATAATTTCCATTGTTCCCAACTCCTTTTCCCTAACAACCGTAAGCGCAGTCATCATGGTACAAACAAGCAGCAATACCATTGCCATAACCCCTGGTACAAAATTGTATGCTCCTTTCAATTGTGGATTATACATCATGCGCATTTCGGTCACAATTGAAAAAGGTATTTTTCTTTCTGGCCTACTCTTCTGCTCATAATCATTAATAATTGCCGTAGCGTAGTTGATAAGTGTGTTGGCCACATTTGGGTCTGTAGCATCTGCAATGATTTGTATTTGAGCTCCTGCAGGCTTTTCCATTTCTTTGCCAAATTCATTTGGAATAACCAGTACTATCCGAACTTGCCCTTTACGAAATACATCTTCAATTTCATTTTTCGTGTGCAAGACATTGGCTAATTCAAAATATTTGCTGGCATCTATCGCCTGAATAAGTGCATTAGATTTTTCATCTTTAGCCTGATCAAGTACAGCAAATTTTGAATTTTTAACTTCATTGGTCAGCGCAAATCCAAATATTAAGATCTGCACCATAGGCATACCTATAAGAATAAAAAATGTTCGTTTATCCCTTAGGATATGAATGAATTCTTTATATATGAAATTGAAAAATTGCTTCATATCGGGTTATCGGTTCTTTTTGCTTTTCGTGCCAATTGTAGAAAAACTTCATTCATACTATCTGCCTTATAAATACTTTTCAGGTTCCCTGGTGTATCTAATGCTTCTATTCGTCCATCTACCATAATTGATACTCTATTACAATACTCTGCCTCATCCATATAGTGTGTAGTCACAAAAACTGTTATACCATCTGCAGCTGCTTTATAAATTAAGTTCCAAAACTCTCTTCTTGTTATTGGATCTACACCTCCAGTAGGTTCATCTAAAAAAACTATTCTTGGTTCATGAAATATAGCCACGGAAAAAGCAAGTTTCTGTTTCCAACCCAAGGGTAAACTCGATACCAACTGGTTTTTTTCTTTTTCCAGTTCAAGTTCTTTCAGGATGATATTCGCTTTCCTTTGTATTTCTTTTTTATCCATCCCATAAATACCCGCATAGAACTGTATATTTTCCAGGATAGTCAGATCGTCGTATAAAGAAAAACGCTGACTCATATAACCTATAGTATTTTTGATTTGCTCATTTTCTTTATATACATCAAATCCTCCAACTGTTGCAGCACCTGAGGTTGGTAACGACAAACCACAAAACATACGCATGGCTGTTGTTTTTCCCGCTCCATTTGCACCAAGAAATCCGAAAATTTCTCCACGATTGACTTCAAACGAAATTTGATCAACAGCAGTAAAATCTCCGAACTTTTTAGTCAGCTTATCCGCTACAATTACTTGATCAGGCATGTGACTTCATTAAAGAGATGAAACAATCCTCAACATCTGGTTCAACTTCTTTTGCTTGAATACCTTCTGGCAGGCCAATCTGATTTATTCCTTCCTTTAATACCAAATGATGTACTTCTCCAAATGGGTAAACTGCATCTACTTCAGGGATATGCTTGAGCGTATCAACAACTTTCAATATGTTGTTTCCCCTTAGTGCCAATACTTTTTTACCAAAAGATGTTTTGAGTCCAGCAGGTGTATTCACTTGCATAAGACTTCCGTTTTGAATCAAACCAACTCTATCACACATAGCAGCTTCATCCATATAAGGTGTAGACACCAAAATAGTAATACCCTGCGCTTTTAGGTTTTTCAACAATTCCCAAAACTCTTTTCTTGAAACAGCATCAACACCTGTAGTTGGTTCATCCAAAAACAACACCTTGGGTTTATGAATCAATGCACAACTCAAGGCCAGCTTCTGTTTCATCCCTCCAGATAATTTACCCGCTCTTACATGTTTGAATGGTTCAATTTGCTGGTATATTTCTTTGATAAGATGATAATTTTGAGCAACAGTCGTATTAAAAATATTGGCAAAAAAATTCAGATTTTCTTCAACAGTAAGATCTGTATAAAGTGAAAACCTACCAGGCATATAGCCAACTTCCTTCCTGATTTTTTGGTAATCCATAACCACATCATAACCCATTACTTGTGCACTTCCTTGATCAGGAATCAACAGCGTTGTAAATATTCTGAATAAGGAGGTTTTTCCTGCACCGTCAGGACCAATCAATCCAAACATTTCACCTTCCCTTACATCAAAAGAAATACCTTTTAATGCCTGAAGGCTTCTCTTCTTGCCAAGAATATATGCTTTCTTAATATGGTTTGCTTGAATAGCTATCATTAGAATTTAACTTCAGCGTACATGCCAATTTTCAATAACCCATCATTCTTAACCCTGATTTTAACGGCATATACAAGATTTGCTCTTTCATCTTTTGTTTGAATCGTCTTAGGCGTGAATTCTGCTTTTGAAGCTATCCATGTCAAAACCCCCTGATATTCTTTATAGGCATCTGCACCATTATCAATAAAGACTTTTACTGGCTGGCCAATTTTTAGTGTGGTTAATTGATCTCCTGTGATATAGGCCCTTAAAGTAAGTTCAGTTAGGTCTGCAATTTTATACAAAGCTTTACCAGCCTGTGCTATTTCACCTGCTTCTGCATAACGAGTAATCACAATTCCACCAAGAGGATTTATTACAGAAGCCTTTGCTACCATATCATCAATTTGTGCGGCTTTTTTCTCAAGTGGTTTTTTCTCACTCAATATGCTTCGGTTCTGACTAGTATTGATTGCTTTTTGTAACTGAATTTGTTCACTGGTTACATCAATTTGTTTCTGCAACGTTTCTACCTGGTATTTTATATCATCTACTTGTTTTGCTGTTGCTGCATCTTTTTTATACAAACCTTCAACCCGAACTAACTCTTTTTGAGCATTTTTTAACTGTACAGTTTGCAAAGCAAGTTGCTCATTCAATAAATCAACTTGTGGTTGTACACTGGTTGTTTTTTGTGACAGTGCATCAATAGACGCAGCAACCTGTTCTTTTTGCAGATTCAAGTTTTTATCATCAATTTTACCCACTACTTGCAAAGCAGATAATGAATCTCCTTCTTCAACATCAAGAGATATTATTTTACCAGATACCTCAGCAGCTACCATAACTTCCTCTGCTTCAAAACTTCCTTGTGCATCGAATTCGCTGGTCTTTTTTCCGCATGCTATCAACTGAAATAATACGATGATTAACACCGCGTTTTTAAATTTTACCATGTAATTTATTTTTTTATGTTATCGCCATTTAACATGATCAATTGCAGTTCAGCCTGAAGGAGTTGAATTTCATGGGCCCTCATTGTTTGCTTAGCCACATCTTCTGCATTAACTTCTTTTATATAATCATTTGATGTAATCACTCCAGCCTCTAATTGCGCAACAGCTGCGTCTTTAATCGTTTTTCTGATTGACACAATTCCCATATCTTTTTCAATAAGAGCTTTTAATTTTTCAATTTCTTGATGAAGTTGATCAGCTTGTACACTAGAATTTCGATTAAAAGTTTCTTCTTGTATTAGAATGTTCTGCTCTGTTATCGTCAATTGCCGTTTTTCATTTTTATTGGTATACAAACTTGAAATATTCCAATTAAAACGAATGCCACCAATCCCGTACCAATCGAATTCGTTTCTTAACATGTTCAAACCCGGTCTTCCGTAACCACCCTGAGCAAATAAATTTGCTTTTGGATTTTTTGCAGCCCTTGTCAACTCATACTGTTTTCCCATCATCTCTTTTTGTGCATTAAAAACAGATGATTGTAAATTGATCAATCCTTTTGTTGAGCCTGTATAAACCGCTGGCTTTTCAAAAACAACAGTAGTATTGAAAACAGTGTCGGTCAGTATCCCCATTGCGCCAATAAATGAGGCTCTTGATGAGATGAGCTCTATTTCCTTTTGTTCAGCTTTAAGCAATTCAGCTTTAAGTACATCTACAGTAGATTTATATACAACCCCGCCTTCTAACTGCGCATTCATTTTTTTTATGCCATTTTGAAGATCCGACTTCACATTTATTACTTGTTTAATTAATTCATCAAAATAGAGTGTACTCAAGTACAGCTGCTGAATACGTTCCTGCAAGCGATGAATTTCGACTTCTACTTTATTGCTTTCCAAAGCGGCATTAACTGATGCAATATCTTTTTGCACTTTGCTTACACCGCCATCGTAGATGAGCTGACTAAAATCAACGTTGAACTTAAATTGTTCTTTTGATAAAGGTTCAACAACAAATGGTGCATTAGGAATACTGATTTTAGTTACATCCGATTGATAGGTTGCCTGCGCACCAGCATTAAATTGTGGAATCCAATTTTTTGAAATATTGCTTTTACTCAAATCAGCAATTTCTCTATAATTAGATTTTAAACGTGCGACAGGATAGTAAGCAATGGCCCTCTTCTCAGCCTCTTGCAATGTAAAAATTTGAGCATTAGCATGATAACTAAGACTCACTATTGTCAGGATTAATAAAGCTTTCATCTGCTTATACATATTTTCATAATTTCTTTTCAATGGATGTCCAAATCAATTGAGGTATAATTTTTTTTCTTTCTTCCATCATTTGAATAAACTCATGATTATCAATTTCTCCCATAAACTGCATCATGGGTCTTGATACAATAGGAAAAACACACAAGCTGAGGATATTCGAAATCAATTGCATAGGATGGATGGAATTTATATTACCGTTGACAATTTCTTCCTCAATCTGTTTTCTAAACTTTGTATAGTCGGGTCTAGGCTGATCTGCGGCAAACATCTTTTTTAAAAACACATCCGGATTTTTATTTATTTCCGAAATCATGAAAACTGGTAAAAAAGGATTATGCATGGACATGGATATGTAGGCTTCGCATATCCTATTGATTTTTGAGCGTAACCCTTCATCTTCATTTAAAATGCCATTGATACTAGAGAAAAAATCTACAGCAGTCAACCTAAAAACCTCTTCAAACAACATCTCCTTATTACGAAAATAATAATGCAACATAGCTTTATTAATAGCCGCACGATCAGCTATCTCTTGCATTTTAGCACCCTCTCTTCCTTTTTCTCGGAAAATAGCTATAGCAGCGGACAATATCTTTGAACGGGTGTCCTGACCTAATTCAACCATTTAGTTTAACCATTTGGTTAACAAAATTAGGCTGAAAATTCCATAAAGATGAAAATAATATATAAATTATATCAATACTAGTTATAGTTTATTTCTATATTAATTATAAATAGTATATTTGTAGTGCTGTTCAGCAGGTGCTGTCAGTTTGAAAGAGTACCCTCTTCAAATCCAATTCCTCCCAAAAACCGCCGCAGAAGGGAATCCAAATCCAGTGAAACCAATCTATGTTTACAAACACTTTTGCCAGGACACGTAGATTGTCCTTAAAGCAAACAACATCCATGCCCTTTTGCAAGGCGAGCCGTCAATTTTGACGGCTTTTTTTTGTAAAGTATGAACCACTAAAAAAATTGATCAGCATGCTTTCTGATGTTCGTCATCATTTAAGGTTACTGAAGGGACTAATTTATCAGCAAAAAGAAAGATGATTCAACTGTTGGATGTTACTCAACTCAAAAAAGAATGTGATTTCAATCCGGATCATATGCACGCTAACGACCTAACCCTTCCCGATGAATTAATCGATCAAAAAAGAGCAGAAGAAGCACTTCAATTGGGACTGAAGATTAAAGCGGATGGTTTCAATGTCTTTGCATCAGGTGATGAGGGAACAGGAAAAATGACTGCAGTAAAAATGTTTCTCGAAAAATGGGTGGATAAAGAACCTACGCCTGCCGATTGGTGCTATGTCTACAATTTCAAAGATCCTTATCAACCCACAAAATTAAATTTACCAGCAGGATGGGGCAGTAAATTAAAAAACGACATGAAAGTGTTTGTCAGTGATGTTTTGCAGGCATTGACTAAAACTTTTGAAAGTGAAACATACAATTCAAAGAGGCAGTCAATCAAAGATAAATATGATAAAATTCAATCCGATTTAACCTTATCCATTAATGAAAAAGCAGAAAAAGAATCGTTACTGATAAAGCAAACACCTGTAGAAGTTTACACCATACCCATTAAGCATGGAGAAGTGATGACAGATGAAGAGTTTGACAAGCTTCCAGTTGCGGAAAAAAAAATAATTCAAGAAAAACAAACGCGATTCAATAATGAAATGGATAGTGCTTTAAAAAAGCAACGTCTGCTCGAAAAAGAAATGATCAAAGAATTTAAAAAACTTGAAAATGAAATAGCGAGACTCTCAATCAATGATATTACTGAAGATTTATGTTATAAATATAATAGTATACAAGATGTAGTTGAATATCTGAAAAATGTAAAAAATGATATGCTGGAAAACCTTTCAGATTTTATGCTGGCACAAAAAGAGAAGTTTGAAGACTTGACTATAAGAGAAAATGAATTTTCAAAACGCTATCAGATTAACGTACTCGTAGATAATGGAGACCAAAAAGGGTCACCGGTGATTATTGAAAGTAACCCGACTTACATCAATTTAATAGGTAATGTAGAAAAAGAACCCTTAATGGGATCACTAATTACTGATTTTACCATGATCAGAAGAGGGTCATTGCATAAAGCAAATGGCGGCTATTTAATAATAAAAGTTGCAGAACTCTTTAAAAATATATTTTCTTGGGAAGCTTTAAAAAGAGCCATTAGAAACAAAGAAATAGTTATTGAAGATGTAGGAGAACAATTGGGATACCTAACTACAAAAACCCTCAAACCAGCTCCAATACCACTTCAGGTAAAGGTTATACTGGTTGGTCACCCTGTTTACTACCATCTCTTATATGATTATGACAGTGATTTTAAATCACTATTTAAAATTAAAGCTGAGTTTAATTCTGAAATGGATAGAACGCCTGAAAACACAGCAAAGTATTTATCTTTTTTTAAACGATTAGCAGAAAAAGAAAATTTATGTATGCCCGAATTAGAAGCATTAAAAAAATTGGAAGAGTTTGGAGCCAGATATACAGAAGACCAAAACAAACTTAGTATGCGATTTGGGAAAATAGCAGATGTACTCAGAGAAGCCAATCATTATGCAACAGAAGAAAATGCAACATGTATTAGTCATACTCATATTGAAAAGGCAATTGAAAAAAGAATTTACCGCAGCAACATGATTGCTGAAAAAATAAATGAGATGATAAACAATAAACATATTCTCATTAATTTGACAGGAAAGGAAGTGGGACAAGTAAATGCACTTTCAATTATTGACATGGGCGATATTATGATAGGAAAACCTAGTAAAATTACCTGCACCATTAACCTGGGAAAAGAAGGTGTTATAACAGTTGAAAGGGAGGCTGAACTAAGTGGACCCATCCATACAAAAGGAGTATTGATACTAAATGGATACCTTGCTGGAAAGTTTTTTCAGGATAAGCCAGTAAGCCTATCAGCACGACTTGTCTTCGAGCAAAGTTATGGGGAAGTAGATGGTGATAGTGCAGCAAGTACCGAGCTTTATGCATTACTTTCCTCCTTGGCTAACGTACCCATTCAACAAGGAATTGCCGTGACTGGATCAGTCAATCAAAAAGGTGAGATTCAATCCATCGGTGGTATCAATGAAAAAATTGAAGGGTATTTTGAAGTTTGTAAACTGATGGGATTGAATGCTGAACAAGGTATCATTATACCTTCTTCTAATATACAAAACCTGATGTTGAAAAATGATGTGATAGAAGCGGTTAAACGAAATCAATTCAAGATCTGGTCGGTTGATACAATCGATGATGGGATAGAAATTTTAACTGGGAAGAAAGCAGGATCTATCGAAGAAGAGGGAACAATTCATTGGATGATTAATAATACACTAACTGAGTTTTCAACAACACTGAAAGAATTTGGAGAAGAAGAAGAACCAGAAGAAGAAAGCAATAACAATTCGCAATGGGTTTCCAATATTGTAATGAAATAAATAACAGAACATCCGCTGCGGCGGATGTTCTGTTCAGATACGCAATCAGGCAGACTCGAATATTTCCTGATACACAACCGCAATTTTATTCTCCACTTCATTAACACCTGCAGTCGACCAGGCAGTATTTTCTGCTTCCTCTTTTTCCTGCAATGATGCAACGGTGCCACTTAAAATCACCCGATCACCCAGTACTTCTACTTTAATTCGATCTGCTTCTTGTCCCGCTGTTCGAATAAAACTATCACGTATCTGTTTTTTTATGTCCAGACTGGAAGGCTTTTGCTTGACAGTTATTAAATTTTCAACCCCCTTAACTCCATTGATATTAGATAAAGCTTTTTTAGCAGCCAATCGCTGATAACTCCATTCAACTGTTCCTTCTAAAATGACAAATCCATTTTCAACCTTCATCTTGATCTTATCATCAGGAACAGCACTGTCCCATTTTAATGCATTGATACAAGCTTCCGCAATCTCAGCATCAGATTTTTTGTTGATTGGAGAAATACCAACTTGTAAATCGACTGCGACAGCTTTTACACCCAATATGCTTTTTGCAACGCGCTCTGCCGCTAATTTTTTTGGAAAAGTATCTACGATACCAGAAAGTGTTACAACACCATTTTTCACTGAAACGCCAATTGCGGAGGCATTTAGCTGAGGCTCCCATTTCAACTGACTTTGTACATCTGCTTGAATCTGCAAATCTGTCTTCATAGCTGTTTAATTATGAGGTTAACAATGATAACACCCCAAAACTAAACGGTGATAATACGGTGTAAAAGGACTTAGGTTAGTCGATTTCCCAATCTTGATCAGAAACTGATTTCAACCGCGACAGGAAAATGATCGGATGGATATTTTCCAAAATAAGTATCCGTCAATACAGCCCATCGAAGTGATTTAAACTGTTTCGAAATAAAAACATGATCAATCACATCTTTACCAACAGCAGCTGTATTAAATCCATTGAAACTGCCACTCAATTGATATGGTGCTGCAGTTAGCGTATAACTATCACTTATTATTCCTGATTGGGCAAGCGACAAATACCAGGCTGTCTCTCTTCCACCATTTAAATCTCCCATAAAAATAACGGGCTGATCACCTGCAATACTTTTAATTTTTTCTAACACCAGCTTACTGCTTTCCACACGAGCCACCATACCCTGGTGATCATAGTGTGCATTGAAAACAAAAAATGTTTTCTTCGATTGTTTATCTTTTAGTTTCACCCAACTGCATATCCTGTTGAATTTTGAATCCCATCCAAAGCCGGGTCTATCTGGTGTTTGCGACAACCAAAAATCACCTTTATCCAACAATTCAAATCTTTCTATTTTATAAAATATAGATGAATGCTCCCCAGCTGATTTTCCATCGTCCCTTCCTACTCCATAGTAATCAAAAGCAGGCATCACAGTTTTCAAATCTTCCAATTGCAACTTGACTGCCTCTTGAACACCAAACAATTCAAACTGATGATACTGAATCAGCGCAACTACAGCAGACTTTCGTTCTGTCCACAAATTGCCAATATCAGTTGTATTGGCATAACGAAGGTTATACGTCGCTATTTTCATTGTTTGTGATGTTGCTTCCATGGTAATAATTAAAAGCAGGAATAAGAGTAATCGCTTCATAAATCTAATTGTATATCAATATAATATTTTTTTACCTTTAGACCATTACACCTTACATCATGAAAAAATATCTAGGACTTTTAATAGCATGCTATAGCTCAATAGTATTTGCACAAACCATCCCCGCAAATAAACAAGCTGTGCTTAGTTCTGTCGCGAAACACGAGAAAGAACTAATTGGACTTAGCGATGAAGTATGGGCCCATGCTGAAATTGCCATGAAAGAACACCAATCAGCAAAAGCGCTTTCGGAATATGCTGAAAAACAAGGTTTCAAAGTAACCCGCAATATTGCTGGCATTCCCACGGCCTTCATCGCTGAATATGGATCGGGTAAACCCATCATTGGTATTCTTGGTGAATTCGATGCACTACCTGGTTTATCTCAAAAAGCACAAACCACCAAAGAAGCACTGAAAGAAGGCGCTGCTGGTCATGGTTGTGGACACAATATGTTTGGTGCTGCAAGTCTTGGTGCTGCAGTGTCCATCAAAGAACTAATTGCATCCGGTAAATTAAAAGGGACCATCCGTTTTTATGGTACTCCCGCGGAAGAAGACCTTGCGGGAAAAGTATACATGGCAAGAGATGGCGTATTTAATGATTTGGATGTGTGCCTCGACTGGCATCCTGATTACGAGAACAAAGCAAACATGCAAAGTTCTCAAGCAATTGTTAGTTACACCGTAACCTTTAAAGGAAAAAGTGCTCACGCTGCTGCTGATCCATGGAATGGTAAAAGTGCATTAGATGCTGCTGAACTATTTAATATTGGTATGAACTTCTTGCGTGAACACATGAAGCCTAGTGTGCGTGTTCACTATGTTTATAAAAATGCAGGCAATGTTCCCAATGTAATTCCTGATGAAGCAAGCGTTTGGATCTGGATCCGTGATTCAAAAAGAAGTGGCGTTGCTGCAATAGAAGAACGTATGAAAGAGATTGCTGAAGGTGCTGCAAAAATGACCAGGACCGAAGCTAGTTTCTTTATGGACAACGGACTCTATGAATTGCTCGTCAATGAAACTGGTGCGAAGGCATTACACAAAAACATGGAACTAGTTGGTCCAATTAAATACACGGAAGAAGAAATCGCGTTCGCTAATAAAATCATGAAAGAATATGGTGCTGAACCGCAAGGCATCAATGGCGCCATCAAACCATTAGAAGCTACAAGACCTGATCCTGATGGGGGATCGACTGATGTAGGTGATGTGAGTTATATCGTTCCGGAAATCACCTTAAATGCTGCAACTGCGCCTTATAAATCTCCTTGGCACTCATGGGTGGTGGTAGCCTGCGGTGGAATGAGCATTGGTCACAAGGGAATGTTGTTTGCAGCAAAATCACTTGGTACAACAATGGTCGATCTTTTTGAAAACGAAACATTGAGAAAAGAAATTCGCGCAGAGTTTGATAAGCGAAAAGGGAATGAAGTATGGAAAGCAATGTTGCCAGACGGACCTCCACCAGTTCCTAAATATTAAATCAGCATAATAAAAAAGAGCAGATATGATCTGCTCTTTTTTTATGACTATAATTTTCTAATCAATCTACTTCGCTATTCCCAATGGAGAGAAGTACAAAAAGATACCTAAAATAACTGCAAGTACAAATACAGATAAAGCCACATCAATCCAATTCCAGCTGGCCCTGCTTGCGGCTTTATCTTCTGCGACTGTGGTAGCAAAAGTCAACCCTCTCACTTTATCCTCTGTTGGTGGTGCACTCATCAAACTAATGATGACAAATACAGCAACGCTGTACAAGAACAACCAGATACAGAAATACAAGAAACTCATGGTTGCAAACTGATGCAAATAACTTCCTACTTCAAAACTATCTTGAAATAATTGCATAGTAAGCTTAGTGATACCTAAAATAAATCCAGACACCATTGCAGTATAAGCTCCCTTCGCATTCAATCGCTTAAAGAAAACCCCCAACAAGAAAACTGCAGAAATAGGAGGCGCTAAATAAGATTGTACAGTTTGTAAATAATTGTACAAACCTGCATCAATTCTTCCCATCAAAGGAATCCAGGCCATACCCATCAATACAATTACTCCAGTTGCAATACGACCAACTTTCACCAACTCTTTTTCTGATGCATTCGGATGAGACTTCTTGTAAATATCAATCGTGTACAAAGTAGAACAAGCGTTGTATACAGATGCCAATGAGCCCATTAACGCCGCAAGTAAACCTCCTGCTAATACGCCACGTAAACCGACTGGCATAATGGCTTTTACCATCACTGGAAATGCAGCATTGGTATCATCCAGCTGAATTTTTCCTTGCTGACTCAAGGTGAATGCAATTAATCCAGGTATCAAGAAAATAAAAAATGGAAGCAACTTCAATAAGGCAGCAAAGATGGTTCCTCTTCTGGCCTCTTGCTCATTTTTAGCAGCCAAACATCTTTGAACAATGTGCTGATCGGTACACCAATACCATACACCAACAATAGGAGAAGCAAACAAAATGCCCAACCAAGGAAACTCCGGATCACTCAAAGGCAAAAACATGTTGAGTTTTTCCTTCGGCAAGGATTGCATCAAGCTGTCCCAACCGCCGACTTCTTTCAAACCAAACACAAGCAATAAAAAAGAACCTGACAACAATACAATCGCTTGAATCGCTTCCGTATACATTACCGCATGTAATCCACCTAAAATGGTATAGACTCCAGTTACAACGACAAGAATAATTGCACCAGTCCAGAAATCAACTCCTAAAAACTGATTAAATACCAATGCCCCTGCAAAAATGGTAACTGATGCTTTTGCAATTACATAACTGATCAATTGAATAATGGTAAGTAATCTTCTGGCCTGAGGATTGAAACGCTTTTCCAAAAATTCAGGCATGGTGTACACAGAACTGCGCAAATAAAAAGGTACAAACACCCATCCTAAAATGAGTACGATATACGAATGCAATTCATAGTGACCAAGAACTGTGCCTGATTTTGCCGCAGAACCCGCTAAGCCTACAATATGCTCTGATCCTACATTTGATGCAAGTATGGATGCCCCAATAACAAACCATCCAAGGTTGCGGTTAGCTAAGAAATAATCAGAAGTAGTTTCTTTACTTTTCTTAATACTCCAAACAGAAACAGCACCAATAACTAGAAGATACAAAACGACGAAGAGCCAATCAATCGGACCGAGAAATTGCATAATGTTGGTTTTGGTTGTGTTTCCGAATATAACTCAAAAACACGAACCTTTTTTATCCCTTACATTAATGCACTTTCTTTTCTCCCGCCTTTATGGGTATTGGTAAAGTATTTGCTTTTGTAGGAATGGGACAAGTTGAAAATTCTGAAAAAGCACAAGGCGGATTGTATGCTTTATTGAAATCAATTTTAGTCATGCCATTTGCATCTGGTTTATGAATGTCTACAAATCGACCAGAAGCATAAGTTTCGTTTCCATTAGTCGCATCACCAAAGACAATATGATATTCCCCTTCTTTACCTTCATCTACTACATCTAGCGAATAGGATACGCCCTCAATTTTAAATATGATTTTTCCAGGATGTGGCTGCTGATAAGATTGACCTAAAATATTTGTAGTAGTAATTGTGGGAACCAAAGAGGGCTTAAATTCTGCATCAAATACCCATTGCTCATTTGCTTTGAAACGGTCAATTTTTTTCAATGCATCCAATGCAGGATTAGCTAAGTCTCTGAATCTTACACCAATTAAATCTTCTCGCTTAATGATACTCCACCTGAATGTTTTATAGGCCAGTGATAAAGCAGTTGGAGGATCTGTTTTAAAAATAACCCCACTATTAAAAGGTATATTTTTCTCCGTCACTTGATTTCCAGGTGCTGATTCCCACATCACTTCATTCCCTTCGAGTATAAACTTACCTAATTGTGAAGGGAAAGCTTGATGTTTAAATATCAAATCATTTGTTGATGCACTACCAAAACTATTCTCCCCTTGCTTAAGCCAAAAAAGTCCAGCTAAATTAACCCAACCCGTTGCACTTTTTAATTCTGCTAATCTTTCTGCATCCCATTGCTTGATTTCATCAACATACTTTTTAGACTGTTGCTGAGCAGAGACATCCGACATCAATTCAAGAAAAAATGCAATCATCAGTAGTGGTAATAAATAACGTGTTGTTCTTTTCATGTTCAAAGCAAAATTAATGATTATTTATTACCACATCAAATTAGTAGACTAATAGATTGCCTACATATTCCTCCGGTATTGTCCACCTACTTCATATAATGCATCTGTAATTTGTCCGAGTGAACAATACTTCACTGCCTCCATAAGCGCCTCAAACAAATTACCCTGATCGCGTGCTACCTGCTTCAATTTATTCAATTGCAGCACTGCATCCGCTTTATTGCGCAAATGAAATGCCTGTAAGTTTTTGATTTGCTGGTCTTTTTCTTCTGTAGTGCTCCTGATAACCTGATCTGGAATTAAAGTGGGACTTCCTGATTTTCCAATAAATGTATTCACTCCCACAATAGGCACTTCACCTTTATGCTTCAATGTTTCATAATGCATGCTCTCTTCTTGTATACGGTTGCGCTGGTACATTCTCTCCATGGCACCCAGTACACCACCGCGTTCTGTTAGACGGTCAAACTCCATCATCACCGCTTCTTCCACCAAATCAGTCAGCTCTTCAATAATAAATGAACCCTGAATAAAATTCTCTGTTTTAGCAGACCCTAACTCTTTGTTGATGATCAACTGTATCGCCATCGCCCTTCTAACACTTTCTTCAGTTGGTGTAGTGATGGCTTCATCATAGGCATTCGTGTGCAATGAATTACAATTATCATAAATAGCATAGAGTGCTTGCAAAGAAGTCCTGATATCATTAAAATCAATTTCCTGTGCATGCAAACTTCTCCCACTGGTTTGAATATGGTATTTTAGCTTTTGTGAGCGACTGTTTGCATTGTATTTGTGCTTCATCACTTTTGCCCAAATTCTTCTGGCTACTCTTCCAATTACACTGTACTCAGGATCCATCCCGTTACTGAAAAAGAAAGAAAGATTCGGAGCAAAATCATCTATGTTCATTCCCCTAGATAGGTAATATTCTACATAGGTGAATCCATTAGATAAAGTGAAGGCAAGCTGTGTGATAGGATTGGCCCCTGCTTCAGCAATATGATAACCACTAATTGAAACGCTGTAAAAATTACGAACGTTGTTTTGGATAAAATACGATTGTACATCACCCATCAAACGCAATGCAAACTCTGTAGAGAAGATACAGGTGTTTTGTGCCTGATCCTCTTTAAGGATATCTGCTTGGACAGTTCCGCGGACGTGCTGTAAAACTTTTGCTTTAATCTTATGATAAGTTTCAGCATCCAATATTTCATCACCACTTAAGCCAAGCAATTGTAAACCCAATCCACTGTGTCCTTCAGGAAGCATGTCTGGTGTTTGAGTATCTCTGTATTCAACTGTTGGAAACTGAGCGTACTTCTTTTCCCTAATCTCTTTTGCCTTTTCCCATAACTGATGTTCAGTAATGTACTTTTCACACTCCTGGTCGATGGCCGCGTGTAAAAAGAAGGCCAGTAACATTGGAGCAGGACCATTGATGGTCATGGATACAGAAGTGTTGGGATCTGAAAGATCAAAACCGCTGTACAATTTTTTAGCATCATCGACAGTCGCCACACTCACCCCACTGTTACCCACCTTACCATAAATATCTGGTCTTGTATCTGGATCTTGTCCGTATAGCGTTACACTATCAAAGGCAGTCGATAAACGCTTAAACGGCTGTGATGCTGATAAATAATGAAATCTTTTGTTAGTTCTTTCCGGACCACCTTCACCTGCAAACATCCTTGTTGGATCTTCACTGGTATTGCGCAATGGAAAAACTGAAGCAGTGTAAGGAAATTTTCCAGGAAAGTTTTCCTGTAAACGCCAACGTAAAATATCGCCCCAGTCATTGAATCGGGGGACAGCAATTTTTGGAATGCTGGTACCCGAGAGTGATATAGTTTTTAAAGGACGACGAAAAACTTTATCCCTTACTTGGTATTCAAAATAATCAGCCTCATATCTTTTTTTTGTTTCCTCCCACTCATCAATCAATTTCTTACACAGGGGAAACATTTTTTTACCAACCTGCTCAATCTTTTCTTCCAGTTGTTTTTTCAACTCCAGTTCTTGTTCATTCAACAAAACAACTGTGCCATTAAGTTTGTATAAATCAGAAGCTAACTTAGCCTGTTCATTGGCAAGCTGATTGTACTTTCTCACTTCATCTGCTATTTCAGACAAGTACCTCACTCTTGATGGTGGAATAACTACTGATGTAGCTGAAACGGGTGCATCAGAAGTTACGTTGAGTTGTTTTCCAAAAACTTTTTCCATTAACAAACTAAAAAGCTTGTTGACGCCTGCATCATTGAACTGTGAGCTGATGGTGGCTACAATGGGTAAAGCATCATCTGATGCATCCCATAAACCATGGTTTCTTTTGTATTGTTTTCTGATGTCATGTAGAGCATCTTTTGCACCTGGTTTATCAGCTTTATTCAAGGCAATTACATCAGCATAATCCAACATGTTGATCTTCTCTAATTGAGACGCAGCGCCATATTCAGGCGTCATCACATATAAACTCACATCACAATGATCTACTATAGAAGCATCACTTTGTCCAACTCCTGCACTCTCCAAAACCACTAAATCAAATTGGTGTTGTTTACAAATAGCAATTGCTTCTTTGGCAACACCGCTCAATGATTTTTCACTTTCTCTAGTCGCTAATGAGCGCATGTAAACACGAGTTGATGAAATGCTATTCATCCGAATGCGATCACCCAACAGAGCACCACCGGTTTTCTTTTTTGAAGGATCGACAGAAATTACTGCTATTGTTTTATTTGGATAAGTTTCTAAAAACCTTCTGACAAGTTCATCAGTAATAGAAGATTTACCAGCTCCACCTGTTCCTGTTATACCCAATACAGGTATCTGCGGTAATTCATTTTGTGTGGTTTGCTGTATACCTTGCTCTGCTAAGGTTATTGTCCGTGCAATAGCTCTAATGTCTTTGTGTTCTCCCCAACTTATCTTAACCTCTTTTTCATATGGTTGATCAATTGCATAATCACATCGTTTGATTACATCTTCAATCATTCCTTCAAGACCCATACTTCTTCCATCGTCTGGAGAATAAATGCGATCTATACCATAGGCATGCAATTCTTCAATTTCGGTTGGTAGAATTGTACCACCGCCACCACCAAAAATGCGGATATGTCCGCATCCGTTCTCGACCAATAAATCTTTGATGTATTTGAAAAACTCAAGATGTCCTCCTTGATAAGAGGTAATGGCAATACCATGTGCATCTTCTTCAATGGCTGCTTCTACAATTTCACGAGCACTTCTGTTATGACCAAGATGAATGATTTCTGCTCCCAGCGATTGCATGATTCTGCGCATGATGTTGATGGCAGCATCATGACCATCAAACAGAGAGGCAGCCGTAACTATGCGAACCTTATTCACCGAACTATATGGCATAGAAAATCAGTTGAACCACAAAGTTACGAAGGGAAGTCTTCGAAAACCTATTTCTGTTCAACTGGTATGGCAGCAGAAACCTCATGAGCTGCTAAATACTTGTGTCCGGTTAAATGAGCAGCAGTTTGAGCCAGTTGTTTTTGGTAAAACTGTTGGTTGGATTTCATTTCTCCGAGGGGCTTGACTTTCGGACCCATTACGGCAAACCATATCTGGTAGGCATCCTGAACGCCAGTTCCATGATCTGTCCATTCTTCTTTCTTAAAATCCCCCCTACCATGATCAGTAGTGATGAGTAAGGTGGTCTTGTTTTTATAATCTGGCTGAGATTGTACCCAATTCCAAATACTTCCCACCCACTCATCAAACTGATGAGCCGCATTTAAGTAGTGTTTATATTCTCCATGATGCGCAAATTCATCTGTTTCCCCATAAGAAATGTACATCACCTTAGGTCGCTTATTTTTTAAATACGTAAGGGCCTGATAATGGGTGAAGACATCTAAACATTCCACGTTACCCCATGGTCTGAATGAAGTACGCACCATATCATTCAACAATTTCATTTCAGGATCAGTTGATGCCACACTATTATCGTCAAAAGCATTGATGACAGGAAGTCCCGCTCTCTTTTCATTGATAATCCTGTCGAATGCATCCCAAGCAGCAAACGCAGCTACTTTTCCTTTATAGGCAGGCAGAGAATTATAATATTCCAGAATTGTTTTATGTGGATTGGGAGGATATTCATTGGAATTGATCAGGGTATCTACATGACCTGTAAGTATCTCACTATAACCAGGATAAGAGAACCAGTAAGGATTGGCATTGTCGATTTTATTTCCATATTTCCTGTTGCCATACAATTGTCCCTGTTTGGCTACCGTTCCCCATAAGAATGGAAGCAATTTTTGTCGGCGTGCTTCAGGCGACTGATCCCAATAGGCATTGAAAATTCCGGCACTATCGTATTGATTGAATCTTTTGTCACTTGCAATTGCAGCATCCATGCCATTATAGACCTCTTGCCACCTGAAACCATCTGTGGTAATGATGATCAATCGTTGATCATCTTGCGCATAAGATAAAGAAGCAGATAAAATTATAGTAAGTACACCCAGGGCTCGAGCAATAAAAGTTTTAAACGGCATAAATAAATCGTTGTTTTGTACTTTGAAAATAAGTAAAAACAACTATAGATGCTGAACTAGATGAATTAAACCAGTTCTGCCATCATACAACGAGCACTTCCACCACCCAATGTTTCAATAGTTGTAATATCACTATGAATGATAGGTTGATAGGTTTCAAGTCGATTTACCTGTTCAGGTGTAAGGTGCTGATAAGCTTGTGTTGACATCACTAAAAAATGACGACCATGTTTATTTTTAATCTGCAGCATATTTCCACAAAAATGATTCATTTGATCAAAGCTGATAGTAATGATTTCTTTTTGTGTCGCGTTAAATTGTTCAACCAGTTTTTCTTTTTCAACCTGGTCGTAAATAGCATCTAGACAAATAACGACATATTGATCAGCCATACACATCAATACATTGGTATGGTAAATCATCAATCCATTTTGATCATGTGCATGAAACAACATGGGTGTATAGTTCATTTTCAAACAAAAGCTTGCAAAGAGATCTTTGTCGGTTCGCTCTGAAATACAGGCATAGGCAATCTTATTGTTCCGGTCAAATACCATACTACCAGTGCCTTCTAAGTATTGCCGACTATTTTCAAAATGTGTAAAGTCAACAATCTCTTTAACAACAATGGTTGCTTTAACAGCATCAAGCACCGTCTGCTTTCTTTCCATTCTCCTGTTCTTGGCAAACATGGGATACAAAACTATAGTGCCTTCTTCATGAATCGAGATCCAATTATTAGGAAAAATGGAATCAGGTGTTAATGGGGATGGGGTATCTTTTACCACCAGCACATCAATATCATGTGAAGATAGACGATCAACAAATTGCTGAAATTCCTTCAATGCTTTTGTTTGTGCATCCTCAATATGTGCATTTTGTTGGAAATAATTATTAGCAGCTGTCTCTTCATTAAAGCCAAATGAAACAGGCTCAATCATCATTATCGTTTTCATACAAATTGTTTAGTCTCTTTGAATGGGCATACTCATACAATGAAATCCTCCTCTGGCTCTCGACAATTCAGCAGATGGCATCAAAATAACCGTATCAGTAAGCTCACTGGTTTTGATTCGATCTTCTTCAAGGTCGATTATTAATTCTTGTACCTTGACCACCTTAAACCCTGCCTGAGCAAAAGCCGCTGCAGTTTTCTCATTGCGATCATAAGAAAGTACAACACCCTCTTTCAAAGCCAACAAATTACAGGAGTCTGTCCATTGTTCTCTTACTGCGTATGGATATTCATTATTGCCAGAGAAAATTATTTTCACATCTGTACATCCCAAATCATTGATACTGATGTCTCTTAACAAAGCTTCTAAGCTGCTAAACCTAATCGGCTGATCAGGATTTGTTTTGGTGAATTGAATAATTTCAGCTTTTTCTGTTGTTTCTCCAATCAAATTCTTCTCTATACCACTTCGCTGTTCATGATTATTCATCTTTTCAGAGAAGAGTCCCATCATCACCCATACATCTTTTTTTACATGTGTAAAGATGGTATCTATGTGCATGTAATCACGTTTCGCAGGTATTTTAACTACGCTTACTTTGCTTACTAATCCCCGTTGAAATAACGTCTCGGTTAACTGTGCGGCTGCCGCTGAAGAAGTTCTTTCGCTGATGCCCACAATCAAATGTTCTGGCGAAACCATCATCACATCTCCACCTTCTAGTGTAATCTTATTGTTGTGGTCATTTTCAGGCATCAAAAAAACAGGCCTGTTTTGTTTCAACTCAATAATGTTATTTCTATACGGCGCAAACAAGGGATGATGGAAGAAAATATATCGTGCCAGCAAAGCCTCACGGTGTCTGGCAATTTTAGCCGGTTTATTTAAAATCAAATGATCTTTTACCACTATTCCAATGTCACGCGTGAAAATAAAATTGGGAATAGGAGCAAATAACACTGATTTATCCTTGCCTGTTCCTGATAATAAACAGCTGGCCAAGTCGACTGGCGAATAATTACATAACAATTGCTGTGTTGCATGTGTGCAACCCTCCAGTGCACATACTGCTGCAATCATTTGTGATTTTAAATTATCATCTACTAAAATCTCTTCCAGTAGCCATTGGAGCTCGATTACATTTTCAGACCGGTAAAACCGATGATGACCCGGTTGATAGAACACACGGTTATTAGCGGGGTCATCGATATCTTTTAGTTTGCCTTTAATTTTTTCAGGATCGAGGAAGTACAACAGCAACTTAATATAGTAGTCGTATTCCTCTTTTCGAATTGTATCAAGGTGAACAATATCCTCAAATAGCCAGTCCTGTGCCTTGGAAGGAACAACTTTTGCCAATCCGTTATCTGGACTATGTACCAATAATTTCTTCAATACCCCAGTCTCTGAGGTTATATTAAAAAGCGACATGTTTAGTAGTTTGAATTACAAAAAAGTAGAAAGACAATATCCAATTCAAGGACCCTAATGATCGGGCATACAATTCAAACCTGCATACAAAATGGCCAGGTGGTGGGGATGTTTTTGTATCTTCTGATTACAATACATGAGTGCAAGTTAGTAAAAATGCGAATTCACTTGATTGAACAATACCGTTAAAAATGATTTAAGACATTATATTTGAAGATGCATCGCTTACGACTATTACTTTTTTTGGCATTTTTGTGTTTCTCGCTTATCCCAAAAGCTGAGCAGCCAACTGAATGGTTTAGTCAAGATATTTTACTAAAAAATGGTGTATTTAAGAATTACGGTTTTGTAAGTGAGCCTAAAAGCATTGGTATTGTATTGAATAATAATTCTTCAATCACCAAAACCTACTACTTAAAACTAAATAACCCACACATCAATAAAATTTTTGTTATTGGTTCAAAGGGGGACACCTTATATGTTACGGGTGATCAGTATCTATTCAATTCAAGGCCCATTTATTTTTGGGAATATGTTTTTCCAATTCAAATACAGCCAAACAAATCTGATTCAATAAGATTTGAGTTGCATAAAAATGGAGAAACCCTTTCTTTTCATGCATTATTAATAAATGAAAAATCTTACCCAAAAATACATGATGGGTATATTTACTTTTATAGCCTGTTTTTTTCTTTTTCAATCTTTCTTTTTTTGGCTTTTCTTTTATTGGGGATTTATAAAAAAGATACCAAGCATTTTTTGTTTGCCTTTTTTATTTGTACAAGTGCATCTTGGGCTTTAAACGAAAGAGGTGTATTTTTTCAGTATTTATGGCCTAACAATATTGCACTTCAAGAGAGATTAGATACCTTTTTTGCTACCCCTTCTTTTGGCTTGGTTATTTTTATTTTATTTTTCAACGAAACCTATAAAAACTTAATTGGAAAAAGATTAAAGTCGGTATTAGTTTTCTTTTTGTTTTTTCTAACGATAAGAACAATTCTTGTGTTTTTCTATCCTGCCTTGAGCGAGAATATAGAACTTAAATATAACATGCTTAGGATTAGCAACGGTATTGTTATAACCGTGATATTATTTTTCCTTTTCAACCTTATTCGATTTGGCAGAAAGAGAATACTGCCACTAGATACAATTGGATTTTTTGTTTACTTCTCCTATTTGCTCAAATTGGCGCTTAAACAAAGTAACCTCGACTTTGTATTGACAGAACGATTTCATGGGTTTGCTTACCCGTTGATGCAAACTGTTACAATAGGTATATTTTCTTTTTCTAATTATTTGAAATACAGAGAAGAAAGAAAACAAAAACAACTTAAAGAAAATGCCATTGTATTAGACAAAGAAAAAGAAATGACTGAAACAATTTTATCGGTTCAGGAAAATGAAAGAGAATCAATCGGCAGAAATATTCATGATCAGATTGGCGGACTATTAGCGACTGCAAAAATAAAGTTAGAAACGATTAAAATAAAGAATAATGATGTACAATTAACCAAAGAATTAGACAGTGTCATCAATATTATGAATAGATCATCAGCAGAGATATACCAAATCATTGATGAGTTAGTACCTCCTTCGTTGAAAGGAGAAACATTATCGTCCATTATAAATTCTCGAATTGAAATACTTCAGCAAAGTACTACAATCAGATTTGCGGTTGAAATAGAAGATGTTGTTCTTGAACAAAAGTTGTTGTTGAAGCTTTATCGCATTTTATCAGAATTGTTAACCAACTCTATCAAACATGCCAATTGCACAAACATTCAAATAAATTTTTCTCAGAACAACAAGGGATATACACTGGATTATATAGACGATGGCATTGGCTTTAACAACAAAGTTGAAAGAAATCACGGCATCAACAATATTGAAAGCAGGGTAAACTATTTAAAAGGGACAATAGACTTTTATAGTGTTCCCGGAAAAACACATTATTCAATTCACATACCTCATTCACAACATGAAGAATAATTACACCATCTATATTTGCGATGATCATAAACTTTTTTTAGAGAGTATAGAAATCTTTATCAGTTTACAACCTGGCTATACTTGTGTGGGCAATGCTGAGAACCCAGTTACTGCACTGGAAGAAATCACAAAACTTAAACCAGATGTAGTATTAATTGATTATCATCTGCATGAAACTAATGGATTAGACTTATTGGTTAAAGTACGGGAAGCACATCCAAATAGTGCTTGCTTTATTCTTACAATGAGACGAGATGCTTTAATCAGAAACACCGCAAAAGAACTTGGGGCTAGAGGTTATTTACTAAAGTCGATTGGCGCAGAAGAAATGATGACTGTTTTTGAATTGGTTTTATCGGATTCTATTCATTTTTTTGATTCCCTGGAAAAAGAAATGATAGCAAAAAATATAAATTTTGACGAAAGGGTCTTATCAAAAAGGGAGCTTGAAATTGCAAAAATGGTTTGTAAAGACATGACCAGCGATACCATTGCAAAAATCCTTAACCTGAGTTTACACACCGTCAACACACATAGAAAAAATATTTTGAGAAAAATTGATGGGAAAAATCCAATCGACTTAATAAACCATCTAAAAATGATTGGAGAAAAACTAGACTAATTACATGCCATATTCACTCAAAAACTTAATGCGCATTATTTTTAGCTGCTCCCATTCCAAGTCAAGATCTGATAACTCTTCTTTTGCTACATCAAGGCTACTGGTTTCACAACTTTTGAAATACTCCATAATCTCTTCCTGATGATCTTCATCTACCATTTGATCAATAGCATAATTTAAATTCAACTTTGTTCCACTGGCAACAATGGTTTCCATTGCTTCTAATAACTCTTCCATTTTCATGTCGCGGTTCTTGGCAATGGTATCTAGCGTTACTTTCTTGTCGACTTGCTGAATAATAAATACTTTGTTACCACTTTTATTGACCACGCTCCTCATCACAAAATCATCGGGCTTCACCACATCATTTTCTTCTACATATTTGGTAATAAGATCGACAAATCTTTGTCCGTATCTCATCGCCTTCCCCTTACTCACACCACTTATCTTTTCTAACTCTTGCAGTGATGTAGGATATTGAGTAGCCATATCTTCCAAAGAAGATTCAAGGAAAATAACAAATGGAGGTAGTTGTTTTTCCTTTGCTACCTGTTTACGCAAATCCTTGAGCATGTCGAATAACCTGTCATCTGTAGCTGCAGTTCCTCCTGTATCAGCAACCCCCTCCTCATCATCTTCATTGGCATCTTCATAAAAATTACCCATCACCATCATGAATGGTGTAGGCTTTTTCATAAAGGCCATACCAGCTTTTGTTATTTTAAGTATGCCATGCTCTGTAATGTCTTTACTGAGTAGCCCTTCAAGAAGTAATTGTCTAATGAGTGATGTCCAATAATAATCCTGCTCATCATTGCCTGAGGCAAATACATCCAGCTCATCATGTCTGTACATTTTGATCTGGGGAATAAGTCGGCCAATAATGATGTTCACCACGTAGTCAGCAGCAAATCTTTCATCCAACGCTTTAATGGTCTTCAATAACTTAACCGCATTGCCCTTGGCTTCAATTCTTTCTTTTGGATGAAGACAATTATCACACATTCCACAATTATCCATTTCATACTTTTCTCCGAAATAATTCATCAACACTTTCCTTCTGCATTGCCCGCTTTCTGAAAACGCAACCATCTCATCAATCAACTGCATGCCCACTTCACGCTCACTCAATTGTTTATCGCGTAAAAAATGTTCAAGTTTGGATACATCCTTATGTGAATAATACAATATGCACTTCCCTTCATAGCCATCTCTTCCGGCCCTGCCAGTTTCCTGATAATAATTCTCAAGGCTCTTGGGTATATTATAATGTATAACAAATCGAATATCTGGTTTGTCGATACCCATACCAAAAGCTATGGTTGCAACAATCACCTGAATATCTTCATTTAAAAACTGATCCTGACGCTCTGCCCTGAGCTTACTGTCAAGTCCCGCATGATAAGCACCAGCCTTAATACCATTCACATTGAGCAGCTCAGCTAATTCCTCCGTTGTCTTTCTATTGAGTGTATAAATAATACCGCTCTTCCCTTTATTATCATGGATATATTTTACAACACCCTTAATCGTTTGTTCTTTCTTGATCTTAGGCCTGATCTCATACTCAAGATTGGGTCGGTTGAAAGAGGATATAAAAATATCTGGATTGCGTAAACCAAGGTTATGTACGATGTCTTCCTGAACCTTTGGCGTGGCGGTTGCCGTTAAGGCTATAACCGGCACTTGCTCATCAATCTGGTCCATCATTTCCCTTAGCCTTCTATACTCTGGCCTGAAATCATGTCCCCATTCTGAAATACAATGTGCTTCATCGACTGCAAAAAAAGAAATCTTCAAGTCGCTAAAAAAATCTAGGTTTTCCTGACGGGTTAAAGTCTCCGGGGCTACATATAACATCTTGGTCATGCCCGACCTAAGGTCGTCATGTACCTCTTTAATTTCTTTCTTGGTAAGTGTAGAGTTTAAAAAATGGGCCACATTATCCTGACTGCTATAACCCCTTACCAGATCCACCTGATTTTTCATCAAGGCAATTAATGGGGATACCACAATGGCACAACCCTCACTAATTAATGCGGGTAACTGGTAACAAAGGCTTTTCCCCCCGCCTGTCGGTTTGATTACAAAAGTATCCTTACCGTTAAGTACATTTTGAATAATTGCCTCTTGATTGCCCCTAAATGCTTCAAAACCAAAGTATTGTCTTAAAGGCGACAATAAATCAACCCCATCGTTCTTGGAAGAAACAGTCTTTTTAGCAGTTTTGGTCGTTTTTTTGGTGTTAGAAGCGGGCATGGGAAAAGGGTAAGCTATATTTTGTTGTATTTTATCAAAGGATATATAACGAAAAAATAAACATTTGGTTTCAAAAGCCCCCTGAAATTAACAGGGGATAACAAATTTAACCCTTTCAGGGCATAAAACCACAAGATAGTGGGCTTTGAACATGTTTAAATTATGGTACTTTTGTGCAGTTGCTACAACAACCATAACTATTGCTGATGCAGAAATCTTCCCTACAGGAAATAGCCAAAAATACCCTCACGCTGGAAGCAAACGCTATTTTAGAATTGAGGTCCTTCATCAATGATGAATTTGAAAAAGTAGTGAATTTGCTTCTGCATGGAAAAGGCAGGCTGGTCATTAGTGGAATCGGAAAAAGTGCCATCATTGGTCAGAAAATTGTAGCCACCCTCAACAGCACCGGCACACCATCCATTTTCATGCATGCAGCAGATGCAATTCATGGTGACTTAGGCATGATTAGAGAAGATGATGTGGTAATGATTATCTCCAAGAGTGGAGAGAGTCCGGAAATCAGGGTACTTGTCACCCTCATTCAAAATCTAGGTAATCCATTGATTGCGATGGTGGGTAAAATTCCATCTGCACTTTCTGATGGAGCTTCCTATATTTTAAACACAACTGTTTCACAAGAAGCTTGTCCCAATAACCTCGCACCCACTTCCAGTACCACAGCTCAAATGGCTATGGGAGACGCCTTAGCCGTCTGTTTGATGGAAGCCAAAGGCTTTACTTCAGCTGACTTTGCAAAATTTCATCCGGGAGGTGCATTGGGTAAAAAACTTTACCTCAGGGTAAATGATTTGAGTAAACAAAATGAAAAACCTGCAGTAAAGGAACTGAGTTCGTTAAAAGAAGTAATTGTTGAGATGACCAAGAAAAGACTGGGACTCACTGCTGTAGTTAATGATAGCAATGAATTAACTGGTGTGATTACTGATGGTGATCTAAGAAGAATGCTGGAGAAGGGAGTTGATGTTGAAAAAACAATTGCAAAAGACATCATGAGTCCATCACCAAAAACAGTTGCTCAGGATGCACTTGCTGTTCATGCACTCGACATCATGCGCAAACACAATATAACTCAGTTACTGGTTGCAGAAGAAAAAAACTATGTCGGCGTCATTCACCTTCATGATTTAATTCGTGAAGGATTAATTTAACCTATACGCAATGCAAAATAAAAATCATTACGTTGCAATCATGGCAGGCGGCATTGGAAGCCGCTTCTGGCCTATGAGCCGCACCACCTACCCAAAACAATTTCTGGATATTCTCAATACCGGAAGAACATTGATTCAAGCGACATACGACAGGTTTAAAAAATTTATTCCTGAAGAAAATATTTACATTGTTACATCTGAAGACTATGTTGAAATTGTAAAAGAACAATTGCCAGAACTAAAAATCGATAATATCGTTGCTGAGCCTTCCCGAAAAAATACCGCACCTTGTGTTGCCTATATTTCCTATAAGCTAAGAAACATTAATCCAAAAGGAGCTTTGATTTGCGCTCCTGCTGATCATTTAATACTGGATGAAACTTCATTTACAAAAGTTTGTCTGGAGGCATTAAACTTTACTGCTCAACATAAAGCGCTCATCACATTAGGAATAAAACCCAATCACCCCAATACTGGTTACGGCTATATTCAATTCGAACAACATCCGGTAAGTGATAATGTATATAAAGTAAAAACCTTTACAGAAAAGCCAACGCTGGAAATTGCTAAGACTTTTTTGGCAAGTGGCGACTTCCTCTGGAATGCGGGTATTTTTGTGTGGCAAGTAGAAAATATCATCGCCGCCTTTGAACAACACTTACCTGAAATTGCGGAAGTATTTGAAACGGCTTCTCCAAGTTTTAATACAAAAAAAGAAAAAGCGGCTATTGATAAAGTGTACCCGCTTTGTACCAATATTTCAATCGACTATGGCATCATGGAAAGAGCAGATAATGTCTACATCATCCCTTCCTCATTTGGCTGGAGTGATTTGGGCACATGGAACTCTGCACATGAGAATATGGAAAAAGATTATCTCGGCAATGCAGTCGCGGGTAGTGATGTAATGATCATTGATGCCAAAGACAATATGGTACACGTCCCCAACCATAAGCTTGTTTTGCTACAAGGGATGAACGATTATATCATTGTAGATACAGAAGACGTATTGATGATTTGCAAAAAAGAAAAAGAACAAGAAATCAAACAATACGTGGCAGAAATCAAACGTAACAAAGGAGATAAATACCTTTAATGCTAAAGATTAATTCAAAACTTCCAACAACAGGCACGAGCTTGTTTACTGTAATGAGTGCGTTGGCCACTGAATACAATGCCATCAATCTTGGTCAGGGTTTTCCTGATTTTGAAATGGATAATACACTGGCAGAGCTAGCCAGAAAAGCAATAGCCGATGGTTATAATCAATATGCACCAATGGCAGGCTATATGCCGTTACGTGAAGCGATTGCTGAGAAAGTAGAAACACTATATCAACATAAAATTTCTCCAAGCGATAACATAACCATCACTCCAGGTGGAGGTTATGCGATTTGTACTGCCTTTACAACAATACTTGATCCGGGTGATGAGGTCATTGTTTTTGAACCTGCATTTGATAGTTATATTCCAAACATTGTTTCTTGTGGCGCGATTCCTGTAGTTCTTGAACTTGAATATCCTGCCTATAAAATCAATTGGGATAAGTTAAAGTCAGCCATCACAACAAAAACAAAAGCAATTATCATCAACTCGCCTCACAATCCAACTGGCACAGTAATGTCGGATGATGAAATGTTGCAACTGCAGGAAATTTTGCGTGATACCAACATATTTTTAATCTCTGATGAAGTATACGAACACCTTACTTACGATGGATTACAACACAATAGTGTATTAAAATATCCTGAACTGTTCGAAAGAAGTTTTGCCTGCTTCTCTTTTGGAAAAGTGTACAATTGTACCGGTTGGAAATTGGGTTATTGTATCGCTCCTAAAGCATGGATGACGGAGTTCAGAAAAATTCATCAATACAATGCCTTCTGCTGCTTTACTCCAACACAGGTTGCCATCGCAGAACACCTAAAAAATCCTTCAACCTATTTGGGATTGAAGCATTTTATGCAACAGAAAAGAGATTTATTTATCAGCCTTATGGAAAATTCGGGATTTGATTTTTTACCAGTAGATGGAGGCTATTTTGTTACAGCTACCTATGAAAAGATTTCGTCTTTAGGCGGACTCGACCTTGCCATGCAGCTTACTAAAACTGCTGGTGTAGCCACCATCCCTTATTCAACTTTTTACAACAAAGGGCAAGACTACAAAATTCTGCGCTTTTGCTTCGCTAAAAAAGAGATGACATTAATCGCTGCAGCAGAGAAACTAAAAGCAATTACTCCAGGTAGTTTTTAATGCCATTACAAATCAATGTTTGTATGGGTGTTTAACTGCCCGCTTTCAAATACGACCATCCCTCTGATTGTTTGACAATCAACTCAACTACTGCACTTGGAACAACCGTAGTTTCAGGCAACAAGTCAGCTGGATCAATTTTTAATCTTTTTAATGAGTTATTACAAACTGCTATTATAACCCCTTTTTCTTTTGCTAATCTAACCCGCTCTGCAAATGCTTTTTCGGATTTTAGTAAAGAAAGTACTGATTTGCCGTGAAAAACGACTTCTATTTGTAAGTCAGGTTTAAGTGCACGTGCATTGTTAATCTGACGAAATACCGCTCCTTGAACTGCAGTATCAGCACTAGCCAGATCCCATACAACACTTAGTTTATTTTGCTGAGCAAATAGGGACGCAGTAAATAGCGTAAAAATCAGGGGGAGTATCAGCTTCTTCATTATGGTTGATTTGGCCAAAAGTTAGACATTTATATAATGCTAAAATGATAAATAGTGAAAAAAATATGTGCCGATGGTTTACGTGACATTCATCACAAACAAATAGAAAAAGAAAAATCATTTTTGCCCTACAAAATTTAACTATGATCATAGCCGGATATTTAGCATCGCTTTTAATTGGACTCTCACTCGGACTAATTGGAGGTGGTGGATCTATTCTGACAGTTCCAGTATTGGTTTACCTTTTTGGTGTTGATCCGGTACTTGCAACCGCCTATTCTCTATTTATTGTTGGATCTACCAGCTTGGTAGGCGCCTTCCCCAAATACAAGAATGGAGAAATCAACTTAAAAACAGCTATTATTTTTGGTATTCCCTCTATAGTGGCAGTATATGCAACAAGAGCATTTATTGTACCTGCAATTCCATCAGAAGTATTCAGCATTGGCAGCTTTGTAGTAACAAAAGCCATCCTGATGATGATGATCTTTGCAGTATTAATGGTATTTGCATCTGTATCCATGATCAAAGACAATAAAAAAACTGTTGAAGAGGCTGGTGAACAGGTCTTCAATTACCCCATGATTTTATTGGAAGGAACAGTTGTTGGTATATTAACTGGATTGGTTGGTGCTGGTGGCGGATTTCTAATTATTCCTGCATTAGTAATCTTCAGCAAACTTCCAATGAAGCAGGCAGTAGGGACTTCTTTATTGATTATTGCTGCAAAATCATTGTTTGGTTTTACCGGAGATCTTGGAAAACAAACCATGGATTGGCAGCTCTTGCTTTCTGTAACTGCTTTAGCAATTGTTGGTATTTTTATAGGAAACGCACTGGGCAAAAAAGTATCTGCCAATAGCTTAAAGAAAGGATTTGGCTGGTTTGTGTTGGTCATGGGTATCTACATCATCATTAAAGAACTTTTTATCAAATAAATACTTAATCAATCATTAAAATCTAGACTATGTTTTTTCAACACATTTACGACAAAACGCTTGCACAAGCCAGTTATTTTATCGGGTGCCAAAAAGCAGGTGTGGCTGCTGTTATCGATCCGAAGAGAGATGTTGATACTTACTTAGAGATTGCTAAGCAAAACAACATGAAAATTACACACGTACTTGAAACACATATTCATGCCGACTTCCTCACGGGTTCTCGTGAGTTAAAAGCGATTACAGGTGCAGATCTTTATTTATCTGATGAAGGCGGACCAGGATGGGAATATGAATTTGATCATGTGGGTCTAAAAGACGGTTCAAGCTTTATGGTGGGTAACCTTAAAATTGATGTTGTTCATACACCTGGACATACACCAGAAAGTATCAGCTTCTTGTTGACTGATACACCTGCAAGTCCAGAACCAGTGATGTTCTTCACCGGTGACTTCGTTTTCGTTGGCGATATTGGTCGTCCTGATTTACTCGAAAAAGCTGCTGGTATGACCGGTACCATGGATGCAGGTGCACATGAAATGTACAAGTCGATCAAAAAGTTCAGCGATCTTCCAGACTACATCCAAGTATGGCCTGGTCACGGCGCTGGATCTGCTTGTGGTAAAGCATTGGGTGCTGTTCCAAGTACAACAGTAGGTTATGAGAAAGTCCGCAACTGGGCCTTCCGTTTCGCTAACGATGAAAATGGTTTTGTCAACTTCCTGTTGGAAGATCAACCTGAACCACCGAAGTATTTCGCAATGATGAAAAAACTCAACAAGGTTGATCGTCCATTGCTTACTTCAGTCCCTAAACTGAAACAACTCAGCAATGCTGAAATGACCGAAGCGATGAGCAAAGGTGTTAAACTGATTGACGCAAGAGGCAAAGCTGATTTTGCAAAAGGATACATTCCTGGAAGCATCAACATCCAAGGCAATAATTCTTTTGCAACATGGGCTGGATGGTACCTCAGCTATGATGAGCAATTCATCTTGTTAGCAGATGAATCTCAACTTGATGATCTTACACGCAAATTGATGCGTATCGGCCTAGATAACATCATGGGCTATGTTCCTTCAACTGAAGCCTACGTTCAAGCTGGCGGTAAATTAGATACAGTCAATGTAATTGATATTGATACTTTCAAAAAAGTATTGGAAGAACCCAATGTTCAGGTGGTTGACTTAAGAGGTGCAACAGAATTTAAATCTGGGCACATCAAGAACGCAGATCACGTTTTCGTTGGAACCATCTTGAAAAACCTTGATAAAGTAAGCAAGGATAAAAAAGTGGTGATTCATTGTCAGGGTGGCGACCGTGCAACTATCGGCTATTCACTACTTGCAAGAGAAGGCTATACCAACGTACTCAATTATTCAGCGAGTATGAATGAGTGGGTTGCTTTAGGTAATCCGGTAGCTCATTAATTTATAAAGCACCTCCCCAAGGGAGGTGCTTGTTTAACAATTTAAAAAAATCAATATGCTCAATCTATTTAAAAATATGTTCAGCTCTGCGCCAGAAGTAAACTACGCAGATTTGGTAAAAAACGGTGCACTCATTGTAGATGTTCGTACACCAGGCGAATTCAGAAGCGGACACATCAAAGGATCAATCAATATTCCTTTAGATGACATCAGAAACAAAACCGAAGAGCTGAAAAAAAAGAACAAAGTTATTATCACCTGCTGCAGAAGTGGTAACAGAAGTGGCATGGCAAAATCTATGCTACAGTCGGCCGGCATTGAATGTTACAACGGTGGCCCGTGGAACGTACTCGACAATCAAATTTAATTGAATGAAAAAATCTGGTTTCCTGTTTATTGTTTTGTTGTGCATTGCTTTTTTTGCAAAAGCACAACACCAGGAAATTGATGAAGATCCTGAAATCTGGAAAGCAAGGGAAAAGGCTGGAGTAGACACCAACTCTTTTCTCCATGCTTTCAAACATGGTACCGCAAGTGGTCACTTGCGGTATTTTTTCATGAACACCAATAATGAAAAAGGTTTATCCGATTATTTTGCTAACGCAGCTGGTGGTGGTCTGAAATTTGAAACCGCAAAGTTCAAAGGATTTCAAATGGGTATCAGCGGATTTTTTACATTCAACATAGGATCTTCTGATTTCTTAAAACCAGATCCTAAAACAGGACAGCTAAGCAGATATGAAATCGGACTATTCGACCAAGAAGATCCTTTAAATAAAACGGATATCGACCGACTTGAAGAATTATATTTAAAATACAGCTTCCATCGTTCGAGCATTACACTAGGAAAACAATTGATCAACACTCCTTTCATCAACCTGCAAGATGGAAGAATGAGGCCCACAGAAGTAAATGGTTTGTGGCTTGATCACAGAATGAAAAAGACTAGAATAGAAGGTGGTCTTCTTTACCAAATTTCTCCAAGAGGTACCGTAAAATGGTTCGATGTAGGAAAATCTATCGGTGTTTATTCAACAGGCATCAACAAGGATGGTACCAAATCTGAGTACGAAGGCAATACGCATACAAAGGGTTTAGCCATGATAGGCATCACACACAAACCCAACAAAGAACTTGCTCTACAATTCTGGCACATCTACACAGAAAATATTTTTTCTGCCAGTTTCGTTCAGGCAGAATATGAAAAAGAATTGGCCAATAAACATACGCTTAGTGCTGGCATACAACTCTTCCAACAAAACAGAATTGGTGAGGGCGGAAACGAAGAGGAGGGAAAAAGATATATGCAAGACAAATCATCTTTTGTTTTCGGAGGAAAACTTGGATGGGGTTATAATAAGTGGAAAGCCTCTTTCAATTTTTCCCGCATCACTTCAGCAGGTAGATATACCATGCCTAGAGAGTGGGGAAGAGATCCATTTTATACATTCATGGCCAGAGAAAGAAATGAGGGATTGGCTAATGTATATGCTTATGTAGTTAAAGCAGGTAGGAGTTTCCCAAAACAACGCTCATCAATAAATCTTGCAGTCGGACATTATAATCTGCCATCCGTTTATGATTTTGAGGCCAATAAGTACGGACTCCCTTCCTATAATCAATTCAATATCGACTACCGATACAGCTTCAAAGGTATTTTGACGGGATTAGAAGCACAGGTTCTTTATATATATAAAGGAAAAGCAACAAATGAAACCATTGATGATCGGTATATTATCAATAAAGTGAACATGGGACAATGGAATATCGTCCTTAATTATAACTTTTAATTGTTTCTGCACCCTTAGCTTATGTGATTTTAATCACAAACACTAAGGGGCATTTTATTTATATTTATTCATTACAATTGGTCATATGCAAAAACAAAACTGGATCATCATACTGATCGTGAGTGGATTATTTCTGCTCATTTTTAGCGAAATCATCGATGCGGTAAATACACCAAAAAAAGAAATACCTGAGCTAAAACAAGAAGCATGGGTTGCCCCTTCTCTTTTTTTAGATAGAGAGCTTCAAGGTGAAGAACGAGAGCAAATTATTTATGGTGAAGAACTAATCGCCAATACTGCAAAATATCTTGGACCAAATGGTTCTGTAGCAGCAGTAACCAATGGTATGAATTGCCAGAACTGTCACCTTAATGGAGGAAGAAAATCATGGGGTAATAATTATGGCGCTGTTGCTGCTAATTATCCAAAGTTTCGCGATCGCAGTGGATCTACAGAAACAATCTATAAGCGTGTTAGTGACTGCATGGAAAGGAGTTTGAATGGAAAAACACTTGATAGTACCAACAAAGAAATGCAAGCCATGATGGCCTATATCAAATGGGTAGGTCATACTGTTGAGAAAGATAGTACACCAAAAGGTAGTGGTATTCAACCACCTGCTTATATGGATCGCGCAGCTAGTCCAGAAAAAGGAAGTGTAGTATACAGTGCTAAATGTCAATCTTGCCATGGTGCCAATGGTGAAGGACTCATGGCTGCTGATGGAAAAAGTTATACCTATCCTCCATTATGGGGACCAAATAGCTATAACTCAGGAGCAGGACTTTTCCGTCTTTCACGCTTTGCAGGATTTGTGCGTGACAACATGCCTTTAAACCAAGCAACTCACAATGCACCAGCGCTAAGTGATGAAGAAGCTTGGGATGTTGCAGCGTTTGTAAATTCAAGACCAAGGCCCAGTAAAGATTTAAGTGGCGACTGGCCAAATATTGCAAAAAAACCAATCGACCATCCTTTTGGTCCTTATGCTGATGCCTTCTCTGAAACACAACATAAATTCGGACCCTTTAAACCCATCATCGAAGCCAGAAAAAATCAACAAAAACAAAAATCTTCATAACCAAGAGTACAACACTCGGCCGCATAATCATTGCGGTTAAAAAACGATTACTATGTCATCCAACCACATTAACAATTGCACCTGCTCGGGCTGCCAGTCTGAAGCACTCAGTAAAGCTGAAAAAGAAATGCATGTTCAGCTTTCTGAAAACAGCAGAAGAGATTTTTTAAGACGATCAAGCAGGCTCGGTTTGGGGCTTGGTATTGGGGGCGGTCTGATCAGTACGCCCATGGCCGCATCAGCACTCAACAATGAAGATGCAGCATACAAAGCTGCATCAATGAGTAAGAATAAGGCTGTTAAAGACGGAAAAGCAACAAAGGTAACTTTGCTGCAGACCGCTGATATCCACGCTCAATTAAATATCCATGATGAATTTTTTGTTGAAAATGGAAAAAATGTATTTAAAAAACGCGGTGGATACGCAACACTAAAAACCATGATCAATACTATTCGAAACGAGAATAGAGAAAATACATTGTTGATGGATGGCGGCGATTGTTTTCAGGGTGGTGGCGTTGCTGCCTTGAGTGAAGGAAGAGCAATTGTTCCATTGATGAACAATATTGGTTACGATATCATGCTTCCAGGAAACTGGGAAGTAGTTTATGGAAAGGAAATGATGATGCAGGACATGTTTGCTTATGATGGTGTAAAAGTCTGCGCCAACATGTACCACAAAACAAATGATGAGCTGAATGGTGATTTAATCTTCCCTCCTTATTTCGTAAAAAATATTGGCGGAATTAAAATTGGTTTCATCGGATATAACGATCCACTTACACCCAAACGCCAGTCTCCCGCTTATAGTGATGGCATACAATTTACCATGCCAGAGACTAATGTAGCCAAGTACGTTAAGATTCTTCGTCAGTATGAAAAATGTGACATGGTTTTCTTACTTACACATATGGGACTTGCACAACAAGTTGGACTTGCTAATCGAGCCGAAGTAAAAGGTGTTGATTATATTCTTGGTGCTGATACACACGAACGTGTAAGAACTCCTATTCAAGGCGTACATACAAAAGTGACAGAACCTGGAGCATTTGGATCTTTTATAGCACAAATGGATATCATCATCGAAAATGGTGTAGTAAAAGATCATACCTATCAATTGCTTGATGTGGATCCAGATAAATACAAAGAAGATGAGGAAATGAAACGTCTGGTTGAAAAAGCCAGAGAGCCTTATAAAAAAGAACTCAATCGTGTGATTGGAAAAACAAAAACACCATTGATGCGCTATTATGTAATTGAAACGCCAATGGATAATTTCATTACAGATGCTATCATGTGGAAGTTCAAACCAGATATTGCTTTAAGCAATGGTTTTCGTTTTTGTCCTCCATTAGTTCCAGATCCAAAGACTGGTGAAGCTGAAATTACAGTCGACTACCTCTGGAACATGTTGCCTGTTGACAGTGAAGCGAAAACTGGTAAAATCACCGGTAAACAACTTATGGGCTGGATGGAAAAAGAATTGCAAAACGCATTTGCAAAAGATCCAGGCAAAAGGTTCGGTGGGTGGGTAGTCCGCTTTAAAGGAATGGAAGTCAACTTTACTATCAATAAAGAGGCAGGCAAAAGAGTTAACTGGATCAAGGTTGGCGGAAAACCGCTTGATCTTGAAAAAACTTACAGCTTTGTTGCCTGTGAGAGAGAAGGAGATCCTGATACCACTATTTGTCGCGTTGAAGGCGTAAGTGAACCAAAGCGTTTAGGTGCTACATTGCACAGCGTAATAGAAGAATACCTAAAAACACATTCACCTATTTCCCCTAAACTGGAAGGTAGATGTACTGCAACCGATGCTCCAAATACCCTGCTCACCCAATTGATGGGCTTTGGATATGAGTTCAGATAATGTAATACCAACTAACCCAAAAGAAAAACCCTTATGAAATTCATAAGGGTTTCTTTTTGTTATCTCATGTATGGTTTAGTGCGGTAATTTCTCTCTAAGTTTTCCATAAACCCATGTTCCTGCAATAGCCATTAAAATGGTAACCGAAATTGCTGCGGCTCCATAACCAAGTTGTGCAAAAAGCGGACCAGGACAAGCACCTGTCATTGCCCATCCAAAACCAAATAACAAACCACCATAGATTTGTCCCTTGTTAAAAGTTTTGTTGGGTAACAAAATCTCTTCACCGTTAATGGTCTTGATTTTAAATTTCTTTATAATGAATACCGAAATAGCACCCACCACAACCGCAGAACCAATCACACCAAACATATGAAAACTCTGTAACCTGAACATCTCCTGAATACGATACCAGGAAACCACTTCTGACTTAATCAATACTATACCAAAAAGTAATCCAAAGAAGAGATACTTCAAATTGTGCCAGGCTGGTGTATTCACCTGCTCTTCATTTACACACATCGCATCAAGCGACCTTACTTCAAAATCTGTATTGTTATCTTTTGTATTGTTTTGCATAAATAAATTTTAAAGAGATAAGATGTAAGGAAGAATCAAATTGGCCATGATAAAACCACCAGCCATAAATGAAATGGTAGCAATTAATGATGGCAACTGTAGATTAGATAATCCCATGATGGCGTGTCCTGAGGTACATCCACCAGCATAGCGCGTTCCAAAACCAACCAAAAATCCACCAAATACCATCATAATTAAACCTCTGGTTGTGCCAAGCGAAGCCCAGCTGAACAATTGATCAGGAACCAAACCATTAATTTCTGTAATTCCATAACCCGATAACTCACTTACCAAATTTGGATCTACTACAATGGGTTGCTCCGTTTTCAAGTACATGGCGGTAATTATACCACCAAGAAAAATTCCAAACACAAAAAATAAATTCCATAATTCTTTCTTCCAATCATATTGAAAGAATGGAATTTTCGCAGGCATACAAGCTGCACATACGTGGCGCAGCGAAGAAGAGATACCAAAAGTCTTGTTACCAAAGATGAGTAATGTCGGAACCATCAAACCAATGATTGGTCCGGCTACATACCATGGCCAGGGCTGTTTAATCAATTCAATAAATGACATGTTTAAATTTTATGTTTACAATTATAGGAAATACAAAAATGAATGTTTCACAACATTCAAACTGTGATATTTGTCACATTGTACTATATGCTGCATTATTATTTAACCTTTCCAGTGTATGTGGTTTCTTTCTACGACAACTGTTCCGTTGTTTTCTAATTTCTTCAATAATCTTGAAACAACTTCTCTCGATGAGTTTATGTCAGTTGCGATTTGCTGGTGGGTCAGATTTAAATTGGGACCCAATACATCTGCTTGTCTTTTTAAATACCACTCCAGCCTTTGGTCCATGTTTTTAAAAGCAATTTGATCAATAACATTCAAGACTTCTTCAAATCTTGATCTGTAGGTTTCAATGACAAAATGATACCACGACGGATAATTTTTCATGAGGTTATCCATGTGTTGGATGGGTATCATCACCACTTCTGTTTCTTCTACAGCTATAGCCATGATGGAACTCGACTGACTTCTCGCCATACACAACATGCTTAATGCACATGCATTCCCAGGCTCTAAATAGTACATGAAAAATTCTTCACCTTCATCCCCTTCTCTAAATAACTTTACCCTGCCTTTTACAACAAGCATAGCATATTTAAAAAACTGTCCAGGCCGCATCAATACATCACCCTGATTAAAAGTTTTTGTTTCTGCTTCTTCACTTATGAATGTAGCAAGCTCCTGATCAAATAAAGGAAACTGTTTGATAAGTTCTTTGGGCTCCAACGAAAACATGTACGCGAAATATTTACTACAAGATAAATCATCTACCCATGTAAACCATGAGTATCTGCACATCACTTGGATTAATACCAGAGATTCGTGATGCTTGTCCTAATGTACGAGGTTGTATTTTTTTTAATTTTTCTTTTGCTTCATTACCTATCGCTTGCACCCTATCAAAATCAAATGTTGCAGGAATTTCTAAATCTTCCATCTGTGTCATACGCTCCACCATTTCTTTCTCTTTCTCTATATATACATCGTATTTCATTTGAATTTCCGCTTGCTCTAATTCAATATCACTATAGGCTTCAAATTCTTTAATTAATTCAGGATAATGATCAATCATTTGTTTTGCTCCAACACCTGGCCTTAATACCAATTGTGAAAGTTTCTGTTTCTGCTGCATAGGAGATGAACCAATCGATGTAAACAAACTGTTCATATGCAAAGGATCAATCGAAATCTCATTGAACTTCTTGATTATCTCAGCAACATGTTGACTTTTATTCATCATGTTTTGATAACGTTTTGCTGATGCTAATCCCAACTCATAACCTATACCCGTCAATCTTAAATCTGCATTATCTTGACGCAATAAGGTCCTGAACTCTGCCCTTGATGTAAACATCCTATACGGCTCCTCGGTTCCTTTCGTAATCAGGTCGTCAATCAACACACCAATATAGGCTTCACTCCTTTTTAAAATCAATGGAGCTTTTCCATGTGCATAGTTATGCGCATTTATACCTGCCATTAAACCCTGACATGCCGCTTCTTCATAACCTGTCGTTCCATTGATCTGACCTGCAAAAAACAATGCACCTAAATGTTTGGTTTCCAATGAGTAGTGTAATTGGTGCGGTGGAAAGTAGTCGTATTCGATAGCATAACCAGGTCTGAACATTCTTACATTTTCAAAACCCGGAATCTTTATAAGTGCTTGATACTGAACATCTTCTGGTAAAGAAGTGGAAAATCCATTCAAATAAATCTCTACGGTATTCCATCCTTCTGGCTCTATAAAGAGCTGATGGCGCTCACGGTCGGCAAATCGGTTGATTTTATCCTCAATACTGGGACAATACCTAGGTCCAGTTCCCTCAATTCTACCAGCAAACATAGGGCTTCTGTCAAAACCAGTCTTCAATGTATCATGAACCTCCTGGCTAGTATAAGCAATCCAACAACTTCTCTGTTGCTCAGGTTTGATCTTTTCTAAATCCATATAACTGAAGCCGGTCATCTCCTCATCACCCTTCTGCTCCTCCATCTTACTGTAATCCAAACTCCTGCCATCTATTCTCGGAGGTGTACCAGTCTTTAATCTATCGCTTTCAAAGCCTAATTCAACCAATTGTTCTGTAATTCCGTGTGCTGATCGCTCTGCCATCCTTCCACCACCAAAAGTTTTCTCACCCACATGTATCACTCCATTCAAAAAGGTTCCATTGGTCAACACCACTGCCTTCGCCTCTATTTCATTCCCCATCCCGGTCTTCACACCAACAACGCGACCATCCTTTACTACCAAACCATGAACCATGTCCTGGTAAAAATCAAGGTTTGGCGTATTCTCCAGCATCTCCCTCCATTTGGCGGAGAACAACATCCTATCACTTTGTGCCCTTGGGCTCCACATAGCTGGACCTTTCGACCTGTTCAACATCCTGAACTGAATCATAGACTGGTCAGTAACGATCCCGGAATACCCCCCCAGTGCATCTATTTCCCTCACTATCTGCCCCTTTGCAATGCCTCCCATAGCAGGATTACAGCTCATCTGGGCAATGGTTTGCATGTTCATGGTGACCAGCAAAACACGACTACCCATATTGGCTGCAGCAGCAGCGGCCTCACAGCCAGCATGCCCAGCACCAACCACAATTACATCATACTTTGGAAACATGGCGCAAAGATATATAAAGAAGAAGAGGGCGACAAGCTTAAGGTTTATTCCAGAAGGAAAACGTGGAGTGTTCCACGTGGAACATAAATTAATTACATCCAAACAACTGGACCAGGATAATGCGTTGTCCACTTGCGTGTGGTCTTATGGATAATCCCATGCTACTAAAAGCGGGACTCAAAATATTCTTCCTATGACCTGCCGGATCTAACCCAATATCCAATAGCAACATGATCAAAGCAAGTAATCCATCGTTCTTACCTGTATAAATGTTTTCAGCAGCACATTTTGTGACCCCTCCCAACTTCATTCGCTGGGCAAATGATCTCCCCTTAGAATCAGTATGACTAATTTGCTTACTGTTCTCTGCTAAATCATTGGCATGCTCATAGGATAAGTCTGCTAATTGTGAAGAAAACCGAAATCTTGAAAGGGGAGATAAAGCAAGCAAATCCCTTTTGAGCGATTCGGCCTCCTTGCCCTTTGCTTCTGGAAATGATGCAAGAAAGGGGGAAATAACCCCTGAATAAAACCCTTTTGGGTTTTCTCTTAAGTAATTCGACCAATAAAAGAATAGTTTTTCCTCCTCTGTGAGGCCCCTACCTTTGGTTTGTGTCTGCACAAAATCCATTAGCTCATTGTCAATAGGAAGGTCAACGTTAAACTGTTTATCCTGCAGGCTAAACTGCGATTGACCTATTACAAGAATGGGTAACAACACGATAAGGCATAAAAAATGTTTCACGTGGAACATTTAGCAAAAATAGTCGGCTAGAAGCTTATCCTCCATCTGTCTTATCATAATTTGGTCTTTCTTTAACTTGTCTTTATAGCCAAGTAGGTGTAAAAGACCGTGGAAGATCACTCTATGAAGTTCTTTATAAAAAGGAACGCCATTCTGCCTGGCATTATCCTTAACACGGTCGATACTTATATAAAGTTCAGCAGTAATTGCACCTTTTATGTTTTCAGAGAGATCAAAAGTTATGATGTCTGTGTAATAGTCGTGCTGAAGGTATTGTTTATTAATGTTAAGTAGATAATCATCTGAACAGAAGATGATATTAAGCGATGTGATTGGCCTTCCTTTCTTTTTGGCTACTTGTTGAATAAACTTTTTCAACTCTGCCCTTTGTTTAAGCGCTGATACTTGCTCAAGAAAAAACAATTGTACTTCGTTCATAATAGGCAATAAAATTACAAGAATTCCAATGAACAGAAGTAGCTTTGCAGTCCTTATAGTTGTATATGAGAAAGAAGCTTTCAGAATTAGCGCCAGGGAAAAAAGCAGTCATCATTGCTTTAGAAGATCAGGAGTTGGTGTTGAAGCTCATGGAGATGGGTTTTCTAGAAGGAGAAGACATTGTGGTTGAACAGATAGCACCTTTGGGCGATCCCATTTCGGTAATGGTATCTGGCTACCAAGTCAGCTTAAGAATAAACGAAGCTGAATCTATTTTGGTAGAAGAATATTAATGTAATTAATTGGTTTTCAAATATTTATGAAAATTGGGCTTTATTTTGGCTCTTTCAATCCTATCCACAATGGTCATTTAATCATTGCTAATCATGTTTTGCATAACACGGATATTGAGGCGGTCTGGTTTGTAGTTTCGCCTCAAAATCCCTTCAAACAAAACCATAATTTACTGAACGAATATCATCGTTTGCATTTGGTACAAACTGCCATTGAAGGAGAAACAAACATGATGGCGGTGGACATAGAATTTAAACTACCGCGTCCCTCTTATACAATTGAAACTCTTACTTATTTGGCTGAAAAATATCCAGATCATGAATTCAACCTGATTATGGGGTCTGATAGTTTGGAAAATATTGAAAAATGGAAAAACGGTGATGTTATTTTAAAACGTTACAGGATTTGTGTTTACGAAAGACTGAACCATCCAATTAAAGAAATTCCAAATGTTCAAGTTGAAACACTTAAAGCACCCATAATTGAAATTTCCGCTTCTCTCATTAGAAAATTAATCAAGCAAGGTAAATCGATTCGCTATTTGGTGCCCGACAGTGTTATGAATGAGATCATGAAATCAGGGTACTACAAATAGAGGCTACAAACCAGCAATCAAACCCAACAGCAAACAGCCTGCAGCGATAAGAGGTGCTTTTACTTTGGTATAGGTCAATAAAAAATAAGTGGCTGTCATTACTGAAAAATAAATGAGTGCATCGCTTATTGGTGCGTGTTGTAGAGGTTCGATTGTATCCCTTGTAAGGTATACAATACTGGCCAACATGATACCTACAACCGTAGCATTGAGTCCGGTCATCAGGCGTTGTAAAATTTTATATCGATGTAAGTTTTCCCAAAGAGGAAACAGAAATACACCAATTAAGAAGCTGGGTAAAAATATGCCTATCGTAGCTACTGTCGCACCAAGGATTTGATAGAATGCCCCTTTTGATTTCATAACCGTTGCACCTATATATGAGGAGATAGAGAAAGCGGGACCTGGTATGGCACGTACTATTCCTGCTCCGGTAAGAAATTCTTCACGATCAATTTTAATTACGTTTTGGTTACTTGTTTTAATACGTTTGGTTTCAGGACGAACCACATATTGCTCATACATAACAGGTATCAAAACATCAGCACCTCCAAAAACAAAACTTCCAAAACGATACATGTTTTCAAACAAATTGAAAGGGGCACGATTTTGCCAGTTTTCTTTTCTAGCGGTTTCAGATAAAGATGCGGCTGTGATAAAAAAACCAACGAACAAAACAAATAATATCCAATTTAGCTTTCTTTTTTTATGCGTTACAGGTGATTCGTTTTCTTGTTTGATCAACAAGCCGCACAATGAACCAACAATCATTACTGCCGGAAATATCCAGGGTGTTTTAAAGAAAAGAAAAGTCAACACACCAAAAACAACAGCAATTAACTGAGCAATTTTTGTTTTGACGATCTTTGAGGTCTTGAAAGCTGCAAAGGCTAAAAAGCCCAAAGCCATTGGTTGTAGGAAACGGAATGCTTTAGCTAATTCGGGGTTACCGACAGAAATGATAATTGCCAGAGAAGACATTATAAAAACTGCAGGTATCATCCAAATTAAAAGCGTTAAGAAAGCCAACAGCGTTCCTCCCCTTTTGTAACCAATAAGGGTTAGTGTTTGTGTGGAGGTTGCACCAGGCAACAACTGACAAAAAGCGTAGATGTCCATTAGCTCTTTATCGGTGACGTCTTTACGTTTTTCAACAAAAGTATTCATCATCATTCCCAGGTGGCCTTGAGGTCCACCAAACGCAGATATACTGTAAAAGAATACAGTCTTTAAAAATGGGATATGACGAATGAGCGACAACCTTATTTTTTTAAACCAATTTCTCTTAGTCTTTCATCAAGGTATTGTCCCGCTGTATAGTCTTCATACTTTTTAGGATGTTTGTCATCAATACAGGATGATAAACAGGCCAAAGACATTTTACTCTTTGGATGTAAAAAGAAAGGAATCGAATAGCGAGAAGTGTGCCAGAGTTCTCTAGGTGGATTGACAACACGATGTGTTGTGCTTTTTAATCGGTCGTTTGTTAAACGCTGAAGCATGTCTCCTACGTTGACCACTATTTCACCTGGACCAGCCTTTACCGCCAACCATTCATTTTCTTTGCTTAATATTTCAAGCCCATCTGCTGAAGCGCCAACAAGCAAGGTGATCAAATTGATATCTTCATGCTGTTCCGCTCTAATGGCTGATTTTGGTTCATGTAATATTGGTGGATAATGAATCGCCCGTAGTATACTATTTCCTAAATGGATATGCTCTTCAAAATAATGTTCACCCAATCCAAGGTGGATAGCAATGGCACTTAAAAGAGCGCCTCCTGATTTTTCAAAAGCCCTATAGGCTTCAAGAAACTTTTCATTGAATGTAGCAACTTCTTGTACTTGTACATTATCAGGATATGGTTCCTCTGAGATTTCATTAGCTTCCACGGTTTGACCAAATTGAAAAAACTCTTTAAGGTCTGGCGCATCACTTCCTTTAGCGTGTTCTTTTCCAAATGAAGTATACCCTCTTTGTCCTGCTAGACCCGCAATTTCGTACTTTCTTTTTATTTCTTCTGGTTGATTAAAAAAAGATTGAACATTTTGATAAAGCGCATCAATTAATTGCTGATTAATGCCATGGTTTTTTACAGAGACAAAACCAACTTCTTCAAATGCTTTTCCCAAATCTGCAGCAAACTGAACTTTTTGATCTTCGGTGCCGTTTATAAAAAGAGAAAGATCAACTACGGGTATATTCATAATAAAAGATTGTTGGGTAAAAATAACAAACATAATTTTGAAAAATGAACAGAATTGGTACAACTATAGTGTATTTGGGAATACTCGTGTTTGGTGCAGTTTCTTGTAGTAAAAAAATGAATGCTTATTCTGGCGTTGATGCATTCAAAAGTCAAACAGGAGCACCAGAATACAGTCGACTTGAATACTGGGCAGCACACCCAGATAAATGGGACCCTTCAGACACTGTGCCTGCACCGTTGAAAGCAGCACCATTAGAAAAAGTGGCAGACGTGTTTTTCTTACACCCTACTACGTTAACCGGTCCTCGTCAAAATGGTATTACCAATGCAACCATCGATGATTCAGTAATCAATTATAAAACAGATTATAGTGCAATATTGTATCAAGCTTCTGCATTTAATGAAAGAGCAAGAATTTTTGCACCAAGGTACCGACAGGCCCATATAGGAATGTATGCTGAACCGGATAGCGCATCCAAGTATGCTGCATTTAATCTTGCCTATGACGATGTAAAAAGAGCTTTTCAATATTACCTGGAAAACGAAAACAAAGGAAGACCCATCATCATTGCTTCACATAGTCAGGGTACCACCCACGCTACCAGGTTGATAAAAGAATTTTTTGATCAAAAGCCCTTATCAAAACAATTGGTTTGTGCTTATTTGGTGGGAATGGGCGTAAAGAAGAATGAATATGTATCTATTCCAGTTTGTAAGGACAGCAGCAGCACAGTATGTTTTGTCAGCTGGAGAACTTTCCGTTTTGACTACAATGATGGGTGGGCGACAAGAAACGATACTACCATTGCAGTAGTTAATCCAATTACATGGAACACAACAACAGAAATAGCGGATAAGTCGATGCAAAAAGGTGCGGTATTGTATAACCTAAATAAAGTATACACGAATACACAAAGTGCGCAAGTGGAAGGAAGTGCAGTTTGGGTTTCACACCCAAAATTTCCTGGCTCTTTTTTATACAGAAGTAAAAACTTTCATGCTGGAGATATCAATTTGTTTTATGTTGATGTAAGAAAAGATGTCTCCAGAAAAATTGATGCTTTTCTGAACAAACAATACTAATATCATGTGGTCAACTGACCAATATCAGTATATAAAATGATATTGTCGGTTATGTTTGAAAAAACAACCACATGAAACTGATTGTCGTCCCAACAGACTTTTCACCTTTAGCAGATAATGCCCTGAAATACGGAATGGACCTTGCTTCGGCTATGGGGTCCAGTTTGATGATTGTCCATGTTTATCAAATACCCATTAGTTATTCTGAGGTGCCGCTGATTACTATTTCACTGGAAGAAATAAAAAAAGCCAGTGAAGAAAGGTTAGCAGAACTTAAACACAATATTGAAACTATTACTGCGGGTAAACTTGTGGTGTATACAGAAAGTCGATTAGGCGATGTTGCAGAGGAAGTTGAAAAAATTGCAAAAACATTGCAGCCCTTTTCCATCGTGATGGGAAGCAGAGGCGTTACAGGAGCTGGTCGCTTTTTTTTAGGAAGCAACACCTTAGCCGTCATGAATAAAACTTCAACACCAGTAATTGTGGTACCACCTGGAGGTAAGTTTTCGCCTTATAAAAAAATTGGACTAACCACCGACTTTAAAGAAGTAGTGGATAAAACACCGGTTGTGCCTATTAGGGCATTGGTGAATTTTTTTAATGCAGAACTTCATGTATTACATGTGGACTACAAACAAAGAAACTTTACTCCAGACACACCTGAACAAACTTTAAACATAGACATGTTGCTTTCTGGTATGAACCCTACTTATGATTTTATTGAAAACAAAAGTGTAAACGAAGGCATCAATGATTTTGCAGAGAAAAACAACATTGATCTAATTATTACACTGCCGCAAAAACATAACTTTCTAGAAAAGCTCTTTGAAAAAAGCGTGACAAGAGAATTACTGCACCATACAAATATACCTGTTATGTGCATCAAAAAAGAAGAGGGAGCTTGAACTAGAATTCAGCCGACTTAGGTGTTCTTGGAAAGGCGATAACATCTCTGATGTTGGTCATTCCTGTAACAAACAGAACCATCCTTTCAAAGCCTAATCCGAATCCAGCGTGTGGAACAGTTCCAAACCTTCTGGTGTCTAAGTACCACCACAACTCTTCTTCTGGAATATGCATGTCTTTCATGCGTGCAACAAGTTTATCCAGTCTTTCTTCCCTTTGAGAGCCACCAACAATTTCTCCAATACCCGGTGCCAGAATATCCATAGCTGCTACGGTTTTTCCATCATCATTCTGACGCATGTAAAACGCCTTGATGTCTTTAGGATAATTGGTAACAATCACGGGGTTTTTGAAATGCTTCTCTACCAAATAGCGCTCGTGTTCACTCTGCATATCTATACCCCACTTCACCTCATATTGGAACTTCTTCTTCTTATAGGAGGGTGAGTTCAATAAAATGTCTATTGCTTCGGTGTAAGTGATGCGCTCGAAATCATTATCTACAACAAACTTCAATTTTTCAATCAAGCTCATTTCACTTCTCTTGTCTGCAGGAAGTTGTTTTTCTTCTTCCTGTAATCGCTGATCAAGGAATTGAAGGTCTTCCATGTTGTTGTCCATCGCAAACCTGATGATGTGCTTGATAAATGATTCTGCCAGGTTCATGTTGTCTTCCAAATCATGGAACGCCATTTCCGGTTCAATCATCCAGAATTCTGCCAGATGCCTGGTGGTGTTTGAGTTTTCTGCCCTGAAAGTTGGACCGAATGTATATATTTCACCAAATGCTGTGGCGCCTAATTCTCCCTCTAGTTGTCCGCTTACCGTAAGGTTGGTGCTCTTTCCGAAGAAATCTTCCTTAAAATCAATATTACCCTCTTCGTTTCTTGGTGGATTATCAAATGGCAACGTAGTCACCCTAAACATTTCACCAGCACCCTCTGCATCACTAGCCGTAATGATGGGTGTATGCATGTACAAGAAACCCTTTTTGTGGAAGAAATCATGAATTGCGTAGGCCAAGGAATGGCGAATACGGAAAACAGATCCAAAGGTGTTGGTCCTGAAGCGAAGATGAGCAATCTCCCTCAAAAACTCTAGACTGTGTTTTTTAGGCTGTAGGGGGTACTTTTCAGGATCAGAATCACCCAAAACCTCAATGGTTGTAGCTTTAAGCTCAACCGATTGTCCTTTTCCTTGTGATTCAACAAGAATACCAGTAACCTTAAGCGCTGCACTGGTGGTAATTCTTTTCAACAAATCATCCGCAAATTCACCAAGGGGAGCAACAATTTGAAGGTTGGCGTTGGTGGAGCCATCGTTAAGGGCTATAAATTGGCTGTTTCTAAAAGTCCTGACCCAACCCATTACCGTTACTTCCTGATGTGATGCTGTCTGCATCAACAGTTCTTTGATCTTGATTCTCTTGTTGAACATAATACTGTTTTCAGGTGCAAAGGTAATAAAATGAGGGTGAGAAGCCTATTGGTAGGTCTTGTCGTTGCTCAGAATATTTTTTTACAATTGGAAATTATCTTAACATTGCACCAGAATCAGGAGCAGACGTTACCATTCCTCTCCTTTCAATAGTTTTTCTTTATTCTTTTTACATCAACAATCTTTCTTCCTGCTAAGGGATATTCTATCAAATACAATTTATGTACGACATTTTACAGCTGAATGACATGCTTGTGCCAGAGTTACTGGATATAGCAGAACAACTTAAAATAACTGGTGCTAAGAAACTTGACAAACAGGCGCTAATTTATAAGATACTCGACAAACAAGCTCTGCTGACCAGCGCAGTTAAAGGAGAGACAAAGGAGGAAAAACCAGCGAGGAAAAAAAGAATTGTAAAGACAACAACTGCAAACTCTACCGAAGAGGCTATTGTTGAAAACGAAACACCCGAAGAAGTTAAGCCCGCTCCTGTAGTTGCCGCTAAACCAGAAAAGAAAATTATCAAGAAGAATAAAACCGAAGAACAACCCATTAGTGCTGAAGCTCCTCAGCCGCTAACACAAGAGGTAGCAACAGAAAACAGCGAAGAGGCACAGGCTCCGGAAAACAACCTAACACAAGATGAGGCCCCAACTAAACAATTGTATATTAAGAAGGAACCTGTTTTTAATGTAGAGTTTGATGGCGCAATTCAAGGTGAGGGTGTTTTAGAAATGATGCCCGATGGATATGGTTTCTTGAGAAGCAGTGATTATAATTATTTGTCCTCTCCAGATGATGTTTATGTTTCCCCTTCTCAAATTAAATTGTTTGGTATCAAAACCGGAGATACTATTACGGGTAGCATAAGACCACCAAAAGAAGGTGAAAAATATTTCGCATTATTAAAAGTAGATACAGTTAACGGGCGCCTTCCCGAAGAGGTAAGGGACCGTGTTCCTTTTGATTACTTAACGCCATTGTTCCCTCAAGAAAAGTTTAATCTGTTTACAAAAGCAGATAACTATTCTACAAGAATGATGGATTTGTTTACACCTTTAGGAAAAGGACAACGCGGATTGATTGTAGCTCAACCCAAAGTGGGTAAAACCATGTTGTTGAAAGAGGTGGCCAATGCAATTGCTACCAATCACCCCGAATGTTATTTGATGGTCGTTTTGATTGATGAGCGCCCTGAAGAGGTTACTGATATGGAAAGAAGCGTAAAAGCAGAAGTTTTGGCTTCTACCTTTGATGAACCCGCAGAGAAACACGTTAAGGTATCTACCATTGCTTTGCAAAAAGCAAAACGTTTGGTAGAGTGCGGACACGATGTGGTCATCTTACTTGATTCAATTACGCGTTTAGCGCGTGCGCACAATACAGTTGCTCCTTCGTCTGGTAAAGTATTATCGGGTGGTGTGGAAGCAAATGCTATGCAGAAACCAAAACAATTCTTTGGTGCTGCAAGAAAAATTGAAAATGGTGGATCGCTTACCATCCTTGCAACTGCTTTGATTGATACAGGTAGCAAGATGGATGAAGTAATTTTTGAAGAATTCAAGGGTACGGGTAACATGGAGTTGGCGCTGGATAGAAGACTGGCCAACAAACGCATGTTCCCCGCAATTGATCTTACTGCTTCATCTACCAGAAGAGAAGATTTGTTGTTGGATAAAGAGGTGTTGCAAAGAATGTGGGTATTAAGAAATCATTTGGCAGACATGAACAGCGAAGAAGCAATGTCTTTGTTGTTGAAACAGATGAAGGGCACAAGAGACAACAATGAATTCCTGACAAGCATGAACAAGTAATTGTTCTTTGTCCCAATGGCAATACAAAAAATTTCTGTAGAAGATTTCGTTAAGCTATCGCTCACTCATCCAGTTTTTGATGTAAGAAGTGAGGCTGAGTTTTCTCATGCACATATTCCTGGTGCATTTAATCTTCCTTTATTTAATAACGAAGAGCGCGCTGTTGTTGGTACTATATATAAACAACAATCGCGAGAACTTGCCATAAAAAAAGGACTGACTTTTTTTGGTCCCAAGATGAAAGACATGGTGGAGTTTGTAGAAAATATCATTTCTAAACAGCACTCATCATCTAAAACATTATTGGTTCATTGTTGGAGAGGGGGCATGAGAAGCGCCGGTGTTGCCTGGTTATTAGACCTATATGGGTTTAAAGTATATACACTTGTAGGCGGCTATAAGGCCTTCCGTAATTGGGTGCTAAATTCATTTCAAGAAAAGACGGCTTTCAAAATTTTGGGTGGTTATACTGGGAGCGGAAAAACAATTGTGTTGTCCGCATTAAAACAGAAAGGTGAATCAGTGGTTGATTTGGAGGGGCTCGCCGGACACAAAGGATCTGCATTTGGAAACATTGGACTACCCAAACAACCTAGTCAAGAGTTATTTGAAAATAAACTGGCAGTTGAAATACTGAAAACAAATATTCATCATCCTGGAAAACCAATCTGGCTGGAAGATGAGAGCCAGCGTATTGGAACTGTAAATATTCCTCAGGTAATGTGGAACCATATTCGCACCTGTTCTGTTTACTTTTTAGAAATACCATTTGATGCACGTTTGGATTATTTGGTTGCTACTTATGGAACGCTTGATAAAACACAGTTGGGTGAAGCAATAGAAAGGATACAAAAAAGGCTTGGTGGACTGGAAACAAAAACAGCACTTCAATATTTAAATGAAGACAACCTAACAGATTGTTTTTCTATTTTATTAAAGTATTACGATAAACAATATGGAAAGGGGTTACAAAACAGGCCAGACCCTAAACCAATGTTGATTAAAATTCCTACGTCGGTTGTAGACGATCAAAACAATGCAGCACTGCTGCTAAATGCATAAAGATGGAAAATATTAAACTTACACAGTATTCGCATGGTGCAGGATGTGGTTGTAAAATATCACCAAAAATTCTTGATGAGATTTTACACTCTAGTTTTAGCATGCCAGACAATGATAGATTGTTGGTGGGTAACCACAGCAAAGATGATGCAGCGGTGTATGATCTTCAAAACGGTACGGCTTTGATTTCTACAACAGACTTTTTCATGCCGATTGTAGATGATCCGTTTAATTTTGGTCGCATTGCTTCGGCCAATGCCATAAGTGATGTATATGCCATGGGGGGAAATCCAATTATGGCAATTGCTATTCTTGGTTGGCCAATTAATGTAATTCCACCAATCGTTGCGAGGCGGGTAATTGAGGGAAGTAAAAGCATTTGTTTAGAAGCGGGTATTCCTTTGGCAGGTGGACATAGTATTGATTCCCCAGAACCTATTTTTGGTTTAGCGGTAAACGGACTTGTATCAATTAATAATTTAAAGCAAAATAACACTGCTAAAAAAGGAGACGTCTTGTTGCTAACAAAAAAGCTGGGGGTTGGCATTTTAACGACTGCAGAAAAAAAGGAGCAACTGAGAGAAGAAGATAAACCACTCGCTGCAAACCAAATGATGCAACTGAATAAGGTTGGTGCACAACTTGGAAAAATTAAAGGAGTTAATGCAATGACTGATGTAACGGGTTTTGGTTTGTTGGGGCACCTGATTGAAATGGCTGAAGGTAGTGGGTTATCTGCTTGGGTAGATTTTTCAAAGGTTCCATTGATTGCAGATCATTTGGTGGATTATGTTGAGATGGGTGCTGTTCCGGGTGGAACCAATAGAAACTGGGATAGTTATGGACAAAAGGTTAAGATAGTAAACAACAATGCCGCTCATGTTCACAAAAGTATATTGGCAGATCCTCAAACAAGTGGTGGTCTGTTGATCGCAGTACAAAAAGAAAGCCTTGATGAAGTTGTAAGTATACTTAACGAGTGTGGATTGTCAGACAGAACCATCCCTATTGGTGAGATGGTTGAATCGGGCGCTTTTGCTGTTACTGTTATTTAAGTATCTCATCTATTTTAGCTGCCAGGTCAATATCTTTTTGTGTAACAATATTTCCTGCATCGTGTGTGTTAAGCCAGATTTCAACCGTGTTCCATGTGTTGGTCCATGTTGGGTGGTGATCCGCTTTCTCTGCCAACAGTGCAACGCTGGTCATGAAACCAAACGCTTGATTAAAATCACTAAATACAAATTTTTTATAGAGCTTATTGTTTTCTTCTTTCCACATGGTTTATCGTTGTAGGTTATCTTTTGATTTAATTTTATCGTGTGCTACTTCGGTCACCAACTGAACACCCGGAACCTCTTTGATGCGTTGCTGAATTCTAGAAAATTCTTCGTTATCGTGTAGTGGATCTCTTATCAACCAGATAAAATCGAGGTGCTGCAATTCTGGCAACAAAAACTCACCCTCGTGCTTGTTGCTGTATAAAAAATGTTCTTTCTGCGTTAGTTGATGGATATATTCATATACGGTGAAAGAATAAGATCTTCTGTTTTTCTCCATTGGAATTTGAAGATCTGCTGATGTCTGAAAACTAATTTGCAACAACTGATCAATATGCCAGCAAAACTGATAGTTTTTTAATGTGCATGCAATACCAAGGATTCTGGTGTCTTCAAAAAAATCATCAGACATTCTATCGTCATCCAGGCGAAGCTTCATTAGAATTGAATTTCAAAAGTGAGCTCTTTATCACCCCTTGTAACTACTACTGTTGTTTTATCCCCTTTTTTAAACTTAGAGAGTGCTTGCATGTAGGCCTCAACTGATGATGTTTTGAAATCACCCAGTTGTTTTACAACATCACCACCTAGAATACCCGCTTTTTTTGCTGGCCTATTATCGGTTACACCATCAACCCTTACACCAGAGCCGCCATAGGAATAGTCTGGCATAATACCCATAGAAACACTAAAGCGCGTTGATGTACTCGTTTGTTGTTCTCTTGTTTTAGTAAAAACAAGTTTATTCGGCGTTCTGTCGTTTTCAATCATTTCCTGAATAAAACGAATAATTTGTGCCATACCTACATAGTTGATTTTATCTGCATCATCTGATGGCTTATGGTAATCAGTATGGAGTCCAGTAAAGAAAAATAAAACAGGAATATCTTTTCTATAAAATGAGGTGTGGTCGCTTGGCCCGGTTCCACTTGAATCAAATTTAATACTGAAGCTTTTTTTCTTAACGGACGCAATCATATTTTGCCATGAGGGTGATGTTCCGTATCCGCCAATAGTTATTGTTTTAGTACTATCGTTCATTCTTCCAACCATATCCATATTAATCATATAGTTTACAGTATTAAGTGAAATAGTTGGGTTTTCAACAAAATACTTAGAGCCGTTTAACCCCAACTCTTCAGCAGAAAAGCCAATAAAGAGATAATTATAGTGTTTGGCTTTATTTCCTTTAAGGTTGAAGGCGAGTTCTATCATGGCAGATGTTCCACTTGCATTGTCGTCTGCACCATTGTGAATTGCAGCTTCTCCGCCCCTGATCATTGAGTTGCCGTCTTCACCATAACCAAGGTGATCGAAATGGGCACCTATAACAACTGTATATTGTGCGCCATTATCAAGATAACCAACCACGTTTTTTGCTTTTCTTGTTTTGGGCTCTACAACAAGGGTGGCTTCAACCGAATAAGTGTCTGTTGCTTCTTTAATTACCTTATCCCGTCCTTTTGCTGATAGAAAAGCAACAGGAATAGGGGATATTTCACTTCTGTCTTTTGCATCAAACTTAAGTACATCATCTCCCTTTAGGCTATTATAGAACAGTATAAAATTTGCTCCCTTTTCTTTGGCTGATTTTATTTTTTCGCTAATAAAATTATTGATATCAAAATGGGGGTTTGTTTTATTTTCTTCTACTGTTTCTGCTATATCAAACATCCACGGCTGGTCTTTTTCATGTAATCCTGGACTTGCTTCACCTTTGGCAGCACCATTTTTTGAGTAGGCCAAAGGAAAGAAATCATTACCCAGCTCAAGCTTTGTTCCGTTGATAGATAGGCTACTCGAGGTACCAATAACTTTACCATCATTGATGGAGAAATGTTGAAAATAATCGCCATTATCACCCTTTGGTAGGAGTCCTACTTCTTTAAACTTTGAAGCAATAAAGTTGGCTGCTGCTGTTTCGCCAGGGTCCCCTGCTCTTCTCCCTTTAAGTTCGTCTGATGCCAGGAAACCTACCTGTTCTTTTAGGTAACCAACCAGTTGTTTATCGGATTTAGATAGTTTTTGGGCAAATACGCCTTGGCTCAACAAAAGAAAAACAAAGAGAATCCTTAACATGAGGTAGAATTTTAAACAAAGTTAATACACTTAAGAAAGACTACTTGTTTTTTGATAAGGATTAGCTTTTTACTGCTTTCGTAAGTAAGCGCTTGTTTTTGGAACTACATTTGCATTTTATATTCTTTTGAACAGAGAACCACATATAGCGATTTTAGGAAATCCCAATAGCGGAAAAAGTTCATTATTTAACCTTTTAACGGGTTTGAGACAGAAAGTGGGCAATTTTCCAGGGGTTACTGTAGAAAAAAAACTCGGGCAGGTTAGTTTGCCTGTTTCAGGTTCCTGTACAGTAATCGATTTACCGGGAACCTATAGCTTGTATCCAAGAAGGGAAGATGAGTGGGTTTCTTATAAACAATTGATGTACCCAGATCAAGGAGAAAAGATTGATTTGGCTATTGTTGTTGCAGATGCAAGTAATCTTAGAAGAAATTTATTATACGTTTCTCAGGTCATCGACTTAAAAATTCCTGTTGTGGTTGCGCTCACCATGACAGATTTAGCAAAAAAGAGAGGAATTAAGGTGGATGCTGACCGATTAGCAAGAGAAATGGGTGTTCCTGTTGTTGTTATTAATGCAAGATCCGGTAAGGGTGTAGATCAATTAAAGTCTGTTGTTGGTGTAGCATTAACCACCTCTGTTCCGGGTCAGGATTTTTATAACATTAATCTTCTGGCTGAAGAGGCAATTAATGAAGTAAAAAATATTCTTCCTTCACAATCAAGCTATGGTGTTATTCATCACTTGATTAATCATGAACATTTTAATCTTACTGAATCAGAACAAGCTGCTATTGAAGCCATAGAAAAAAAATACGCATTTAATCATACAAAAATTCAAGCGGAGGATATACAAAAAAGATACCAGCGTATTCGTTTGGTGGTTCAAAAATCTGTTGAGGAAAATACCATAGAAAAAAGAAAATTATTTTCTGAACAACTGGATAAATTCTTTTTACACAGAACCTGGGGTTATTTAATAATGGGGGTTGTGCTGTTTATATTATTTCAGAGTGTTTTTTGGATAGCTGAATATCCAATGAATGCTATTGAAGAAGCTGTTGGTTTTCTTGGTGGTTATTTGGGTAGTATATTAAATCCTGGTTGGTTTTCTGATTTGTTAATTAATGGTGTGTTGGCGGGTCTAGGAGGAATTATTGTTTTTGTTCCTCAGATTATGATTTTATTTGGATTAATAACCCTTTTGGAAGATACTGGTTACATGGCAAGGATTAGTTTCTTGTCTGATAGAATAATGAGGCGAGTTGGATTGAATGGTAAAAGTGTGATGCCTATGATTGGTGGGTTTGCTTGTGCTGTACCAGCAATCATGAGTGCAAGGAATATTGAAAATAAAAAAGAAAGGTTACTTACAATTTTAGTGACGCCTTTTATGAGTTGTAGTGCAAGACTTCCTGTATTTACTATTCTCGCTTCATTAATTATTCCAAACGAATACTTGTTTGGTTTTTTAAGTATTCAGGGACTTGTGTTGATGGGGTTATATGTTTTAGGTATAGTTGTTGCTATGCTTGTTTCTTATGTATTAAATCTATTTATTAAAATAAAAGAAAAAAGTTTCTTTATTCTTGAATTACCTGTTTATCGTCAGCCACGATGGAAAAATATTATCATAACCATGATTGAAAAAGCAAAAGTTTTTGTTTTTGACGCTGGTAAAGTGATTATGGTAATATCGCTTATTTTATGGGGCTTAAGTTCATATGGTCCTTCTGAAAAAAGAGAAGAAATAAATACCAAATACGAAATCCTGATAAATAACAATCCTGAAAAAATAAATGAATTAGAGGCAGAAAAAGCAAGTGCCCTACTAGAATATTCTTATGCCGGCATTATGGGTAGAAGTATAGAGCCAATAATAAAACCTCTGGGTTATGATTGGAAAATTGGAATTGCTTTAATTACTTCGTTTGCAGCAAGAGAAGTTTTTGTGGGCACAATGGCTACTTTATACAGTGTTGGTGAAGAGGCTGATGAAAACAGTGAAACACTGAGGAATAAGATGCAATCAGCAACAAGAACCGATGGTTCTCCTGTTTATACAAAAGCAACCGGATTTTCTTTGTTGGTTTTTTATTTACTAGCCATGCAATGTATGAGTACTTTAGCTGTTGTAAAAAGAGAAACAGGATCATGGAAGTGGCCTGTAATACAACTGGTATACATGACCGCAATTGCCTATTTATTAAGTTTTTTAGCTTATCAGATTTTTAGTTAATTAAAACATTTGCATTTATTAATTCTACGTTCAATTGTTCCGGTGATTGAAAATGAATACATTGAATTCCTAATTCTCTAGCTGCAAGAATATTTCTTAAGTTATCATCAATAAATAATGTTGTCTCCGGTTGTAAATTAAACCTGCTTAAAATAATTTCATAAATATCCCTGTTGGGTTTTCTTGTCATTTCTTCACCAGATACAACCCTGCCATCAAACCAATGTAAAAAATCAAATAATTCAAGAGCCCTTGGAAAAGTTTCAGCACTCCAATTGGTTAAGGCATAAATATTTTGTTTCTTTTGTTCTTTTAACTTTTTAAAAATATCAACAGTTCCTGAAATTGGACCATTTAACATCTCTTCCCATCTTTCATAATAAGCCAATATCCAATCTTTATATGCAGGATAAAGACCAATTAATAATTCATTTGCTTCTTTTATTAACCTTCCGCCGTCTTGTTCTTCATTCCAATCTAAAGTGCATACCGTGTTTAAAAACCAATTTCTTTTTTCATCATCGTTTATTAGCTTCTTGTACATGTATTCGGGATTCCAATCTATCAGAACTCCACCTAAATCAAAAATGATATTATTTATTGTTTTCATACTGATGTTAATCAAGTTCAAAGATGAGTAATTTTCCTTTCATTTTTTTGTTGATAATTCAGGTAGTATTTATATGTATATATTTTATTTAAAAAGACTTAATACTATTAGGGATGTGAATATGTGAAAAACTGATTTTTTATAATTTTTATTACCTGTAATTAACAAGAATAAACATATATCCACAATCCACAGTTAATTATAAGCAATGAAAAACAAAGGTTTTATTTATATTAATTAACAACCGGTCATTTTTTGAATAATTTTATAAACACACAAGTATTAAAGAATGTATTGTTAATAAAGAATGAGGAAAATGTTTTTAAACAAGATTCTTTAAAAAATAAAAAAGTACCTGGTGGAGATCTTTTTAAAAATCCCCAAAATGAAAAAACCAAAAAGAGGTTAATCCACAGAAAAAAGAGGATATCAACAAAAAGGTGTGGAAAAGCAAAAAACAAAGAAAAAACGCCTTAAAATCCTTGGTTTTCCACAGTTTGTTAATAACCAATTTTAGCCTATTTTTGCCCTCCTATATAATAATATATACCATATGTCAATTATTCAGAAAATTAGGGATAAGGCGGCAGTTGTTTTGACTGTAATGATTTCAATCAGCTTAATTGCTTTTCTTGTTCAAGATGCATTTGTAGGTGGAAACAGTAATCTTCTTAGTAGCCAACCCTCATCTGTGGGTAGTATTAATGGGAGTGATGTAGACCTTATTGAGTTTAGTAAAAAAGTAAACCAGGTTGAACAAAATTATAGATCTCAAGGAATGCAAACCGATGAGGCAATGTCTCAATCTATAATTGAGAATGTTTGGAATACTTACATTCAAGAGAACCTTGTAAAAGGAGAGGCTAAAAAAATAGGACTAACTATTACACCAAAAGAATTAGGTGCTGTTTTGTTTTCAGAAGACGCTCCTCAAGAATTCAAGCAATTATTTCAAAACCCAAACACGGGATCTTTTGATGTGGCAGCAGCAAAGAACTGGTTTAACAATATGAAAAAAGGTAAGCCAGAGGATATTGCAAGTATTAATGATCAATTATTAAACCCAATTGAAATAAACCTCCTCACCCAAAAGTATACATCTTTAATTGCACAAGGGGCTTATGTGCCCAACTGGATGTTGGAGAAAATGGCTAGCGATAACAGTGCGATTGCTTCTATTTCGTTTGTTGGTGTTCCTTATTCAACTGTAGCAGACAGCACTGTGAAGGTGAGTGATCAAGAAATTAATGATTATATTAATGCACACAAAGATGAGTATAAGCAGGAGCATGTAAAAGGAATTACTTATGTATCTTTTAGTGCTACACCAACATCTGAAGATTCCTCCAAATTATATAATCAACTCTTGGGTTTAAAGAGTGAGTTCCAGTCGACCAACGACGCAAAAGGATTTGTAACCAGAAACAACACTATTTTACCTTACTATGATGGATTTGCACTAAAGTCAAGAATGCAAATGAGCGCAAAGGATTCTATTGTTGGAATGCCGGTTGGCGCTGTTGTTGGTCCCTATTTAGATGGAGGTAGCATGGTAATCGCAAAAAAACTCGAGACCAAAACACTTCCTGATTCAATTCAAGTAAGACATATTCTAGTTGGCGTAGTTGACCCAAGAAGTGGTCAGCAAAGAAGAACAGATAGCGCTGCAAAAAAGACAGCAGACAGTATTTATATGGCGATTAAAGGAGGAGCAAATTTTGGATCTCTTGCACTTTCTTTAAGTGATGACCAGGGAAGTAAAGCAAATGGCGGCGAATACAAATTTTCATCAATTGATCTTGGAACACTTGATAAAGATTTTGCAGACTACATTACCTATAAGCCAAAGGGTACCATGTCGGTTTTAAAAACTTCTTTTGGATATCACGTGATTGAGGTCATGAACCAGAAAAATTTTGAAGAAGGATATAAGGTGGCTTATTTATCTAAACAAATTGTAGCTAGCGAAGAAACAGATCTTTCAGCATCAACCGCAGCAGCTCAGTTTGCGGCTTCCAGCAAAGACCAAAAATCATTTGATGAAACTGTTGCCAAAATGAAGTTGACTAAAAATACCGCAGACAACATCAGGGGATTCGATTATACAGCGGGTGTTCTATCTTCTAGATCGCTGGTAAGGTGGGTGTTCGATAACAAAGTGGGAACCGTATCAGAACCATTTGATTTAAAAGACCAGTATGTTGTTGCTATTGTTACCAACGAAATAAAGGAGGGTGTTCAACCGGCAACAGTGGCAAGGGTTTTGGTTGAGCCTATTCTAAGAAACAAAAAGAAAGCAGAGGCAATAGCTAAGAAAATTGCTGGAGAAAAAGATTTCACAAAAATAGCCACCCAAAACAGCGGAATTACCGCAAATGTGGATACTGTAAGGTTTAATGATCCTTATCTTCCCGGACTAGGTTCAGAAACTAAAGTTATTGGTGCAGCGTTTAATAAAAAGAATTTGTCTACTATATCGGAAGTTATTGAGGGACAAAACGGAGCTTACTTTATTAAGGTAAACCAAGTTGGCGCACTTCCAAACCCGATGGTAGATATCAATGGCCAGAAAAAGGCTATTGAGCAACAAATGAAACAATTCGCTGTATACAGCACCATGGAATCACTCAAAAATTCGACTAAAATCGTCGATAAAAGAAGAGAAGCTGGATACTAGACATAAGAAACTGCTCATGAGAAAACAAACGATC
>VFQT010000109.1_pt1 | contig 130490 bp, 124 predicted proteins | sample 3512381 | NCBI WGS metagenome assembly VFQT01 (sample SAMN10412376, study PRJNA504923) | tailings metagenome | isolation source: Relicate 2 Philex TSF3 active mining site | place: Philippines: Tuba, Benguet | collected 2017-08-29
CTGCTGCTTGTCTTCTAGCTTCTGCTTCTGCTGCTTGTCTTCTAGCTTCTGCTTCTGCTGCTTGAGTTTGTGCTTTTCTGGCTTGTTCTTTTCTGGCAGCTTCATTTATTTTTGATTTACTAAATATATCACTTGCTATATCTCTAAAATTTTGACCTAATAATGATATTAATAAATTAAAATTAGCTTGTCCTATAGCTGTTATAGCTCTTTGAGCCATTGCTAATCGTTGTGTATCAAACCTATTTTTAAGTGCAGGTGTTAAAGGAATAACACTTATATTTTGACCATATTTACCTATAATTGCAGGATTTGGATTAACGCTAATGCGTTGAACTCTTCCAAAATCAATAATAAGTGCTCTTCCATAATATTCATCAGTGCGATCTGTTGTAAAGTAAGGATAATTTGGATTAATTAAAACATTGCCTTCATGAGCATCAATATGTAAATATCCATGTTCTGCCATTCTTCTAAGTTCATATTTATGCATATTTTCAAATTGTCTATATCTAGGATCGTTATTTTTGCTTGCTAATGTATCATAACCTTCCATCATTTCCATAACTATAAAATACATTTGTTGAACTGGCGACATTCCTTTGTTTAAAAAAACATTAAACAAGTTATTTGTAACATCTATGTCTGATCGTGCATATTTTCTTGATAATCCTACGCCTCCAGAGCGTTGTTCTAAACGTGATATAATGTCTCTTTTTAATACATTTAATGTTTCTACATCACTACTTTCTAAATGTCCAATAATTCCAGGACATATTGGTTCCATTGGACTTTTTGTATCAGAAAATGTTTTCATATATAATTCGTGTTGTATAATTACTTCAGTTGATAAAGAGTTTAATGTAATCACTTCAATTTCACCATCATAATGATCTAAATGTCTTCCATCAGGACCATATTTATCAGTTTTCCCGCGTTTAAAAGCAACATATTCTGTATTTCCTGTGCTTGAAATAACTCCTATTTTAATTAATAAAACATTTACTGGTGTGTCTATATTATTGCTTCTAACAGATACATAAGGAGATTCAACACCATCATTAAGATAAAATACATATGTAACGCAAGAAATTGAATCATCTGTTAAAATTTTAATTTTGTTGCAGTTTTTTATAAAAAATATAAATGCTCCATTTTGGTCATAAATTTTTTTTCCGTTTTCTTCTCTTTCAATCCAACGACTTTTTAATCTAACACCACCTTTAATATTGTGTCTAAATTTATGTTTTACCATTTATATATATATAATAAGTATTTTAATTATATTGTATTTAATAAATTATATAGTTTGAATAAACTACATAATTTTATATACACCCACCGAGGGACTTGAACCCTCGACCACGTGATTAAAAGTCACGCGCTCTACCGACTGAGCTAGACGGGTATTATTTATTATTTTGCAACAGCCGATAGATTATTTATCAGACTTGTAGCATTTAAGCAGTGGCACCTTCCTTGGTAGCCTTGGCAAAGTGAGGAGACATATACTTTTGGAGGTTAAAGTAGGTAAGCTCATCAGTAGTCTTAAGCTTAAGAAGAGCAGCAAGTTTCTTGTCGGGGTTGATTTTGCGGCCATTTGTGGAGTCTTGGAGCTTGTGAGCGCGGATGTAAGTGTTGATTTCACGAGTGACATCAGTGCGAGCCATTTCAGCACCCTTTTCCTTACCAAGGAAGGAAGCGAGTTCGTCGGAAATCTTGGTGGGCTTAACAAAACCAGAAGGAGCACGATTTCCAGCCTTTCTCTTGCGCTTAGAAGATTGCTTTTGGGCAGTCTTAACTTCGCGAGACCATTTCTTCTCAAGAGTCTTGTATTCAGATTTCAAAGAGGCAATAAGAGCTCCAAGTTGTTGGAGCTTGGCAACAAATTCATTTGATTGCTCAACGAGGGAAGCTTCAGCATCAGCAGCGGGAGCGGCATCAGTAGCAGGAGCAGCTTCAGCAACAGGAGTAGTAGTAGGAGCAGCTTCAACTGCAGCCTCAGTCTTTACAGCCTTGGGCTTTCTAGCTTTCTTTTCAGTTGCAGGAGCAGCAACATCAACAACAACAGGAGCAGGGGTGACCATTTCGGTCTCAGTCTTAGATACGGTTTTCTTGGGCATCTTATTATACTATACTCTATAGAGATGCTTTTAAGTAGTTTTAAGGCTTATAATATATATTGTTAGCATAATATGACAATATAAATTTAATTTGTTATATATAATCGTGCCCTACATAAAATTAAAATGGAGAAAAGCTTTGAAAAAGCCAAGGAAGGGATGTAGCAGCATCTTCGTTAACAATTGTTAAAGCTCCCAATACATAACATGCTCCTAAAGTTTTACTATCGTTGTCAATTCCGTTATTAACGAATTTTTCTAAAACATCTAAAACATCTTTTTTAATTTTATTTACATCTTGCTCGATATTTAGGTAATGCATATTTAAATGTCTAAATGGATCACCGTGTGGCGGACAAATATTTCTTTTCACTTGCATTTCAATTTGAGCTCTGTAGTTCCATATATCTGCCAATTCTCTCACCAATCTTATAAGTTTAACTTTATTTAAAGAGAGAAACCATTGAAAATTTGAATAATTACCTAATGCGTCTATTTTTTGAAATAATGATAAAGCACGCATTTCAATTACTTTTTCATTTGATAAATTTTGTGTTTCGTCTTCATAAGATAAATTAATTTGTATTTTAAGCATTATACTTAATCTTACTATTTTTCTAACAGTTGCAATAATTGACTCTGGAATTGGGTTTCTATTATATGGATTTTTAACATTCTCTCCAGATTTTGATTTCGCAATTAAATTAAAGAGAGAAGCAATGTCAAAACCATAAATAAACCCGTCTGCATCTTTATAGCTTAAAAATTGATGAATACTTAATTCTTCTAATGGTTCCATTGTAATAAAATCATCTGAGTTTGTACATAAACTACGATTATTTGCTGCAGGACCACGTATTTTAAAATAATTTCTTACTAGGTTTCCTCTAACACATTTTTGAATTTTAATTGCGCTTTTAGAAAAATGAAGATGTGAATAAATACGAGCTAATAATTCGCCTTTATTTCCACCTATTTTTAATTTGTAATATTTTGAAATACTTTTTAATTGAGGAACACTATAATTGTATTTTAACATTGATGTGTAATTTTTCATTGTTGGAATATGTATTTTTTCATCACTAACTTTTTCTAGTTTTGCAGGAATAATCATATTCTTTTCACAATTTGCAACGATAAGTGCCATATAATCACTAAATAGCGCATCATTATTTTTACCCTTCTTTAATATTTCGGTCATATATAATATAAATGTAGATTTTCTTTGAGTAGTTTTTAAATATAATATTATATTATGGGTTTAAATACTTATTTTATTTACTATTTATTAATAAATTACTAATGCTTGTTATTTGCATTTTACTATTATGGTAAAGTATGATGTTAATCGGATAATTATATTAATTATTTCCTTACCATATATCGTGCAAATATTTATTAATATATTTTTTATATTAGCACTTAAAGACAAAATTATATAATATTATATAAATGGATAGTCACATGTATTCTATTTCTGCTACTTATTTTTATGACGATAATACGCCTCATGTTGTTAAAAAAGAGTTAACGCCTTATATAATTGTTGATACTATTAGTGAATTTATTAATAATCAATATGAATACATATTTGGAGTAAAACCTGATAATAAAGTTTTAATAATGCTTACGGAAGGATATATATTATTTAATTTGCATAAAAATAAATATATGTTAAAAAATAAAACTGAATTATTAAAATATATTGCAAATAATAACATTTCTATTGAGGAAAAGGATTATTTTACTAATATTTTTCTTTTCATTCAAAAACCCAAATTTTTAACTGCTGAAGAACGTGAATACATTAGAGCTTGTGGAGACCTAAATGGCTATAATAAAAATTAATAAAAGATATTATTTTATACGTATTTTATAAGTTTTATTTTATTTTAATATGTATTCAAATACTTATTTAATAAATTAAAATGCTTATCATATATGGTAAGCTGAAAAAACGGCACTAGCATTTATTTTAATTTATATTTTAAAAAAAAATTGATTTAAAGATAATCCAATAATGTAAAGTATACTAACTAAGATGACTACTGCTATTGTTGACGGAACTAATATTGATATGTCTGTATTCTCATACAGCGCTCCTAAGGCTAATCCTGCTGGAGGAAAGGTTGTTAATTTATTAAATAAGCATGCTAAGGAATCGCTAACTATTGCTGTTCCTCTTATGGGTTCATGGGGTGCTCAAGAATCTAAGGAAGTTACTGGAAAGGATGCAACTGGAAAGGCTATTACTAAGGGAACTGGAAAGTATACTATGTCATTGCAATTTGCTAAGGGGCAATATACTACTCCTGATGCTGATGCGTTTTTGGAGCAAATGAAGGCTGTTGAGCAGAAAATTAAGCAAGATGCTATGATTTATTCTAAGGAGTGGTTTGGTAAGGAAATTAAGTCTATGGATGTTATGGATATGGTATTTAGTCCAATGCTTAAGTATCCTAAGAAGGAAGGCACTGTAGATGAAAGAGATTATGATAAGTCTCCTAGTATTACTCTTAAGTTGCCTTGCTGGAAGGATGTATGGCAAACTTCTGTATTTGATGAAGATTACAATCCTCTTTATGTTAAGGGTAAGACTGAAGCCGGTATTACTCCTCTTGATTTCCTTGTTAATTCATCAAAGGCTCCTATGCAAGTTGTTTGTTTGATTCAATGCGCTGGTTTGTGGTTTGTAGGCAGTCCTGCAAAGGTTTCTATTACTTGGAACTTAAAGCAAATTATTGTTAGAAAGCCTAAGACTTCATCTATTCCTGATGATACTTGCTTCCTAATGGTTAAGCCTTCTGATATGGCTGCGCTTAAGGCTTCTCCTCAACCTGAAATCGAGCAAATTGATGCAGTAAGTAGCACTATTGTAGAGGATTCTGATGGAGAAGAGGAATTTCAATTACCTCCTCCTAAGGCTGTAGAGGCACCTAAGCCTACTCCTGCTCCTACTCCTGCGGTTGCGGAGGCACCTGCTCCTGAAGAAAAGAAGAAGAGAATTATGACTAAGAAGCCTAAGGAATAAAATTAATAAAGGCAACTTTATAAAAATAAAAAATTAAATAAAATATAAAATTTTTTTTCTATTTTTTACTAATAAATTTTAAAATACTTATTATAATAAATAAAATTGATTTAATTATTATAATAGAAATGAACCGCATAATATATTACAATGAATACCTTACCGAAGTGCACCTTAAATAATATGCTTTTATTTGTTCCAATGAATGAACAAGAGAGAGCATTATATAATTTAATAGATAAAGAAGCATTAAATAAATATCTTGAAGATACAAAAAACAAATATTATGGAGGCAAATTTTATCTTGGAGGTCAAATTAAAATGGGTCCTGATGATGAAATTACATTACAAAAATTTAATGAAGTTAGAGAAATAACAAAACAACGACTTATTGAATATGGTGGTCCTTGTAATTCTTGGGAAGCTGCAAGCATTTCGCATTCAGAACGCATTCTTGATAATGCAGAAAAAATTGTAAAATGTTATTATAAAATTGGTTATTTGAGAGAACTTGAAAAAGTTGGAAAATTAAACTCTGATATAAATGTGGAAATTGCAGAGTTTTTATAATAAAAAATTTATATTATTGTTATATGAACTATTACATCTGTCTTTTCAGATACATCGTAAATGTCTCGTTTAACCTTGGCTAATCCTTGGCCTTTTATTTTATAAATTTGATTTTTTTTTATATATAATTGTTCTATTGGAATACTTAATTCTTTACTACCTATTTGCACTAAGATTTGATAATTGTTTAACATTATATTTGGTAAATCTTGCACATTTATTTGTTTTATAATATGTATATTATTATCGTCATCAATCGTAAAACCATTTTCTAATTCAGGTTCGCATATTACAAGAATTTCGCTGCTATTATTTTTAGTTTCAAAATAAGATTCATTATGCCATAATGGAACAAAAAATATTTCATTATTTACATGCAATTTATATAAATTATTATTTATAAGATCATTAATACTTGGGTTTAATTTATATATTTCAACATTATCATACTTTTTAACTACAATCTCTCTAACCAAGTCTAAAATCTCTTGGCTTAAATGAAGTGTAGAACGATTATTAGAGAGAAAAGAGTAAATATTAAGTGCAGTTTCCTTATCCAATTCATTAAATAATTCGGTTGATATTTTTTTACCTGCACCAATAATTTTACTTACTATTTTAGATAAGACTTCTTTTTCAAAAGACGACTGTATAAATTGTTTTAAAATATCAGCGTAGAGAGAAGATTGAGAATAAGTGGTTTTTTCAACGTCATCATTATCATCATTAATGTATAAATTATTTAAATAATTATATGCTTCATTTATTTTTTTAAATCTCTCGTTTGACTCTTCTGTATTTCCATTTTTATCAGGATGATATTTTAATGCTAGTTTTCTATACTGTTTTTTTATAGTTTCCTTATTAATATTCGATTTGCTATTTATGTCTAATTCTAGTGCTTCAAATGCATTTTCATAATTCATTTAATGTAATTGAATTATTAAACTTTAAGTATTAAATTATTTGTTATATTTATTTTTATATTTTTTAATAGATTTATTTGCAGTTTTACGAGGATATCTTTTTGATTTTGTTTTTGTTTTTTTACGTTTACCACCTGTTGGGTTGGACACTATTCCTTTATTAGAACAAACCAATGCAGACTTTATATTTAATACAGTATTACCATTTTTGTTTTTTATATATAGTTCAAAATCCTCTTCATTAGGGTTATTTAAATTTTCTATGCAATATAATTTTGGATTTGAAACATTAGTTTTTAACATGTCTTGAACGTCAATAGGATAAAAATTAGGTTCTGGAGAAGATGCAAACCAATAATAAGGATTTATACGTTGTCCAAATGTAATTGTTACCGCTGCATTTTCCTTTTTAGCTATATTTTTAAAAAATTCTAAACAAACAGATTTAACCCTATATAATAATTTTAATTGTAATTCATCAGTTAAGTCTAATATTGGAAAGTATTCATTTAAATATTCAGATTCCACTTGTCCATATCTATCATTTGCTATTGTATTTTGTCTTGCAATATCAATTTGTGTTTCTTTTGATATCCAAGTATTAAATTGTGTCATGCTATCAACAGAAAGATACATACTTAGCCAAATATTATCTCCAACTGCACCCAAAATACTTCCATTAGCTGTTGTTTTTGAAAAACCACTATTATCATACATTCCTCTAAATACAGTTTTATTATTTAAGCTGTATAATGATGTTAAAATTGGCAATGTTTTAGTATCCTTATTTCCTCCAGAAAAGTATTGATAAATTTTTTTTTCATATTTTCCATCTAAAGCATCTGTTCCATATTTACGTAAAACTCTTCCATAAATTTGTTCTTCATCACCTGCTGTTTCAGATAATCCTAATGAAATAAGAGCCGGATTATATATAAAACTAAATCCCTCTTTATGATTTTCTGATATTACAATACATATAGGTTCATTTCCAGCAGGATCATTAAATTTTTTAATTGGAAATGTAAATCTAACACCAAAGTTTACTTGTTCTTTTAAATCAAAAGGATCTAAATATTTATTTAACCATATGTATTTATATCCTTTTTTATTAAGAAAATCACAAAATCCAAACATAATATCATCCGTTGGAGGATAAACTATTGGCAAATAATATTCAACTGTTGTATTATCATCTGTAATAATATTAGAAGTTGTTGAATCTGTTTTAATTCCATTTAATGCATAATGAGGATGATAAGTAAATTGAGTATATTTTGTTGTATATTTATTTTCTTTTTGTATTTCAGTATTTTCTCCTTGAAAAATAACTCCAGTTCTAATAATTTTTAATAATTCTAACACATTTTCAAATTTACATTGTTCGTTTTTATATAATTGTAAATCATATGGTTTATTTTGTAAAAATTGAACGTTTTCAGAAATACCGTTGGCAGTTTCTATTATTTTTTTACGCAAAAAATTAAAATATTTGTTATCATTTAAATCAATTTTGGTAACCTTTTTTTGCCAATTGCTAAATATAGATACATTTGTCCAATTATTATCATCATTATTATCATTATTATTATCATTATTATTAGATTCTTCCTCTTTATAACTTCTGCCCCAGAATCTAGAATCAACATTAAATTCATCAGGATATTCGTCATTGAATTTTTCTTTAAACTCTGTTTCTTCACGCCATAGGGGTTTTGTATTATTAAAAACATCAACATAATTTTCTGATATATTAATAGGCAAACGTGGTTTATCTTTAAAATTTTTATTTAAATCATATTCTTTTGTTGTTATTTTATCTATGCTTATATAAACGCCTCCTGTTTGCCATCTATTATTATATGATCCATTATCTGTATATATTTTTGCTTTATTTTCCAAAAATCCTAATTCTGGTGTGTTAGTTTCATTCTCTTTTGGAGTTTTAAAATATTTTAAATATTCATTTTTTAAATATGTTTTTTCATAATTTTTATTAATATCAATTCCACAAGATATTTTATTTAAAATGTTATTTAATTCAGTTAATAATTTTGAATTTTTTTCGTTTGTCATATCAATTATACCAAGACGAAATAACTTGTTAAGAATACCTTTTTCATAATCTTTAATTATTTTTACTTGATTTTGTGTAAATGGATAATATATATTTTCAATATATTTTTCAGGAAATGCATTTGTTGTTCCATTTTTATTTACATTTTGTTCTAACTTATATTTTGGTTCTGAATTTACTATTTGTGTATAAAATTCAGTATTATCTATAGCTGTATTAATATAATCATAATTATAAATTGAAATAAATGGTGATAAATTTTCAATTATACCATTTAAATTAAACTCTCCACCGCAAATTAAATTTTCAATAGCAAAATTAATTACACTTAAACAAATCTTACCGACAAAAAGTGCAAAATTTATTATTTCTTGTGAAAAAAAGGTTAAAATACTTTTTCCTATTGGCGTTGTAGCAGCTTTTCCTATTGGAGACATTGCAGCTGCTATTGTTGTTGAAACAAATTCTATTGCTTTTTCTACTGCTTCAGGTGTATAACTTGACAAAATTTCCATTAACCTATTTATAAATTCAGGTGTTTTAAACCATTCAGGAAGAGGTATACTTGGCATATAACTAACTATTAAAATAACAATAAAAGGTAATACTCTGCTCATTATCATAAATGATATTGCTTTAATATCAATTGGACTTCCATCTCCTTGCTGAAATAATTTTACTATATTTGAAATAATTGTTTTAATAAAACTACCAATAAGTTGTTTTATTGTAGGAGGACCACCAGCTGTTTGTTCTTCATTTATTTCTTCAATATAAAATGTATCTTCAAAATCATAATTAAGTATTTCTATTAAATAATAATTTGTAAGTAATTGTTCTGTATATTTTAGTGTTTGAATATCACTTAATAAGTTTGTTGTATTTTTTAACAAAATAATATCTGTAGTTTTTTTCATAAAATAATTACACTGAGTTTGTAATGTTAAACCAACGTTATACAAATATAGTTCTAACAAAATAGGAATTTCCTTAACAAAAATATCATTATTAATATTTTGAATTAATAATTGTTCATTTGCATTACTATAAGGAATTAATTCACCTTCTCCACCAAGATATTTTTTTTTATGGGTTTTATTACGTTTTAAATATTTTTTTTTAATAGTTTTTACCCGTTTTTTACCTCCAAAACTTATTTTAGTGTTTTCTATTGAAATATCAAATGAAACTGGATTTTTTAAAAAAACCCAATTTGGTCCTAATATTGGACTTAATAAAGTTGAAACTTTTTCATTGCCTAATATTTTTAAACTTACTTCATAAGGAACTTTTCCATTTAAACAATCAAATAAAAATTGTAATATTGTAATTATATTATCATTTGATATACCTGTATCTTTTACAATGGCATTTAATATTGGTTTTGCATTAATTAATGTTGAATTATCAAAGTTTTGTATAATAGAATTAATTTCTTGCTTTAGAGCTAAAGATTGTTCTGGTAGGTCTTTAACATATTTAATAATTTCACTATTATTTTTACCTCCTTTTAATCCGGGTTGTCTAATTTCTATTATTACTGGTTGTGTTTTTAAATTGTCTAAAGTGTCTTTTAAATTATTTGATGCAGTTGTTAATTTGTCTATTTCTGTTGGTATCTGACTTTCTTTAGCAGTTTCAAATACATTTATTAAATTATCAAATAATTGTTGTGAATTACTAATTTTGGTAATTACAGGATCTGTCACTTCTTTTATTTTTTCATCAGTAACCACACTTAAACGATTTTTTAATTCTTTTATTTTGCTGTTTACCATATTTTTACTCTTTTGTAAAGCGTCTAATGCATCTTTACTTTTGGTATTTACATAATTTGTTTGATCACTTATAAAACCATCTACAAGATTTTGTAAATCATTAACATTTTTATATATATCATTAACTTGATTATAAATTTTTTTACCCTCTTGTTTAACCATTTCAGCAGTTTTATAAATTTCTTCAGCTTTTTCTTTACCAACAAACAATCCAACAAAATCTATAAAATTAAACTCTTTATTGTCTTTATTTAATTCAGCTTCTAAATCAGGAACTGTTGCACCAGTTAAATTTTGATTAATTAAATATATATCTGCTAAAAATCCTTTAGTTATAGAATTTTTTGTTGATTCATTTATTTTGTTAAATCTATTATAATAATAGTTAGAATTATGAGGAGCCTCTTTTACTACATCTTTACATAGTTTTTTATTATTACTTTCATTTATTTCTCTAATATTTAAAAATTTTACAATCGAAACAACATCATAAGGTGTTTTTTGAATGGGTGTTCCTGTTAAAAATATACTTTGTTTTATTATATTTATTTTAATAAAATTAACAAACCTAACATCTTTAATTGCTGTTACAGTGGGATATTTTTGTAATTTTGCATTGTATTCTTTTTTTGTCTGTTCATCTGCATTTTCACTTAATATTTGTGGTTCTAGTATCATTTCACCAAATTGACCATCTAATGCTCCTTGTTTATAATTAATATCATATCCTTGTTTTGATTCAGGTTGTAATTTTTCTGTTATAATTTTATGTGCTTCATCACATATTAAAACATCATAATGTTCTCTAAGTTGCTCTAATCCTTTATATTTAAATAACTCTAAATAATTAAAACCTATAAAAGATACTTTATAATAACTTGCTTCATCATTATTACATTTTATACAAGCTTCAAAAGATTCAAAAGTGTATTTATATTTATGTTTGTTTCCATTAGCGTCAGTATATTCTTCACCATCTACATTATAAACTGTTTTATTACAAACATACATTCCCAAAATTACAGCATCATCACCAAATGATGAAAAAAATAATCCTTGTGGACAAATTGCTAATACTTTTAAAGATTTTTTTGATTCATTACCTTGACCATTTTTTGAAAACTTATTTTCATTTGATAAGTGTGATAAAGCTATTGTTGTTGAGGTAATAGTTTTACCGGTTCCTACTCCATGAAATAAAAAACAAGCTTTATCATTTTGTTGTCTATATTTAGTAAATTTATTTACAGTTATAAATTGTCTTGCATCTAAAGAAGCAGGAATTTCTGTTTCAAAAGTATTATTCATATCTACCAAATTAAAAGGAGTTAAATTTTTAAGTGCATTTAAATTAACATTTACTTGTATATTTGTATTTGCTGCAATATATTGCATATAAATTATTAAAATAGTGTAGAATTTTTTATTTCTACTATTTGTAATAAAATTAATAGGCTGTATATTGTTATTTATTAAATTTAAATTGTTATTTATTAAAGTTAAAATATTACTAAAAAAAAATTCATCATTCAAAATAAAATTTCGCAACGTAAGAACTACTTCAGAATACTGCAATTTTTGTATCTCATTTACTGTCTTTTGAATTTTATTACTGTTACCACTAGCTTCACTCATAGCCTTGGATGTAACAGTATTAAAAAAAGCTTCATTTTCAAAAAAACTTTTTAAAACGTCATTTGCATTTCTGTCATCAAGTCCACTACTTGGATTTAAAGGAATTAAATTATAAATGTCTAAAAAAATTTCTCTTGTAAAATATTTATAACTATTGCATTCATTCATTTTTATGGTTATTAGTGTTTTTAAATCTTCTATTTTAAATTTTATCATAAAAGTTTGGAATGAAGAATTGTTATTTTTTTTATATGTTTGTAATACATCGTTTTTTTTTTCTTCATTTTTTCTTAACGTCTCTGGACTTGAACCTTTATCTTTTAATAATTCACAAGCTTCATTTACATTAATATCTAATTTAACACACAAATCTACAAGATCAGGTTTTCTAATATCCGTTTTTCTACCATTGCTGTCAATTTTTTTTCCTAACCAAATTGCATAAACACAATTTATTATTAATTTTTTATCCTTGCAAATTGGCGATTGATTTAAGTTTGTTAAAGAAGGAAGACTTAAATTTGATGTTTGAGCTTGAGATCTAGTTGAAGTTTGAGGAGGAGGGGGAGGTTGAGTTGAAGTTTGAGGAGCAGGTTGAGTTGAAGTTGAAGATTTAAAAAATGATGGTATAAATGAAGAAAAATTTAAATTTGTAGTTTTTAAATCAGTATTTGTTTTAGATGGAATGGTAGAATCTAAAGCAGCATTCAAATTAGCATTTGTAAATGGAATGGTAGAATCTAAAGCAGCATTTGAATTAACATTTGCTGTAGATGGAGCAGTAGAATTAAAAGCAGCATTTGTTGTAGATGGAATAGTATAATCTAAAGCAGCATTCAAATTAGCATTTGTAGATGGAATTGCAGGTTCTTGTTTAAAATCATTATTAGCAGGGTGTATTTTTGCTCCAACTGCTCGAAATACACCACCTTCTTGCGAATTTTCGTTGTTAATATTTTCCATTAATTATATTATTTAAGTATATTATTATTTTTAAATAATACAAACTATAATTATTAAAAACCATGTATTAATTTTGCTAAATATAGCAAATAATTTTCAACATGATAAATGGGTCTATAATTGTTATTATAATATTGAAAAAAACTATAGGTTTTTATAAGAATATCTGACATTTGTTCTCTCTTTATTTTCTTTTGTTTTACAAGTGTAGAGAGAATATACCAAATACAATCCGTTATATCAAGATTATATATAAAAATATCATAAAGTATATCTCTAAATTTAAGATATTGCAAATCATTTACGTTTAATAAATTATTAAGTATTTTATTACATATAATTCTATATTGCAGCATTAAATCTTCATTATACAAATGCAAATTTTTTATATTTGTTATATTTTCTGTTTCCAATTTTGTAGGAAGTTTTGTTTTAATACACTTTACATATGACGTTTTTGTAGGTCTTGCAACACGTATAATTTCACAGCAATTTAATATATTATCAGGTATAAAACTTATTTCTTCAGTAATTAATATAAATTTTAACTGAACCGGAATTGCACTATTTAACTGCATATAACTATAAAAATTTTCTAACAACTCACTATGAATTTCGTGAAAATATTTACATACAATAATGCCAGACTTATCCACCTTTGCCGATATAATATCAATTATTTGCTGATAAATTTCATGCCAAAGTAGTTTTGAATTGCAACCTAAGAGAGACATATCAATTTCATAATGAATATCACTAATTTTAAAGAAATATTGCTGCTTATTGTATGTTAAACTTATTTTTTTTTCATATTTTAATTCGCTTGGACTATAACCTTTTATGGATTTTAACATTTGTGTATATTTACCAGTGCCACTTGGTCCATAAAATATTATATTTTTAAGTTCATTTAAGGTTTTGGGAAATTTACTATAAATTTTATCTAGTTTTGGATGTATATTTGCACGTTTATTTTCTTGTATATATTCTTCAAAATGTGTTTCATAAAATTTCATTTAATATTATATAAAAAAGCAATAATCTTTATTATATAATATAACTTATTTATTTTATTATTAGTTCATCAAATCATATAAACTATAACAAAAATTATTTGAAGAATAACCGTTTGGCGGTTCCATATCATAAGCTGCATTTTTAATAGGAATAATATATTTAAATACATCTAGTGCTTTTTCCTGTCCCTTTTTAAAATCAGATTTACTTATTTCAAATATTCTTAATTGATTTTTATCATATCCGTCAAACATTGTTAGTTTTCTAAATTCAAATAACACGTCTAATATACTGTAATATGCACCTAATATTATACAATTATAAAAACACATACGTTTGTATCCTAACCACTCATAATAACTATTATTATATTCATTATCGCCTAAAACCTTTGACAAAGTTATTGAAACATCCTTTTCTAGCTTTCTTTCTGCAGGATTTGGATGTTTAAATTTAATATAATTACATAACATAAAATTTTTATCTGATATTTCATATTCTCTCATTTTTTTACATAATAAATCTGCAATCATACCTAAAGAAGTGTAATGTTCTTCTGCAATATATGGGTTTTTACCTTTTGCCATTGCTGCTTGAATAATGCCATCTCTAACTTCTACTATATTAACAAATATTTGTGTTATATTTGATGTATCTAATGAAGCATCTAATTCTCTCTTATTTGCTAATGACTCCATAATATATCTTTTTGAAGCCTCTATTTGTTCTTCATCATTAAATATATCAATAACAATATTTAATACTTTACATGGTTTACCGTCGCATAATAATTTTTCTCTCGGATTTGAGTTACTACATAAGAAAAAAGGCACCATTTGATATCCTGCATTAACACGTGAAATAGGATAGTCCTTATCTACATATTCTTCTTCCAATGTTGTTTCATTTACCTTGCTTCCAAATGATACATAAATTAAATCTTTTGAAAAAGATGGTATAAGTTCAAAAATAGGTGCTAAAGATGTAGTTATTATTTCAGTTAAATTTTCATTATAAGGCACATTTATAACGCGCTGTGATTCAAAACCACCTTTTAAATAGTATTTATTGCTTTGTTTTTTTTTGTTTTTGTTATTCTTTTTATAACGTTTTAAAGTTCGCCTTTTTAATGTATTCTTTAATCGTATTTTTTTTAATGTTGTTGTTTTATTTTTTAAACGCATTACAATATATATAGTATAAATATATTAATATATTTAAATACATAATAAAAAGATTTTACAATATTAATTAGGAAATAAATGAATATTGTAAAAAAATTAGATCAATATGATGAAAGATATGTGTTTTTTTGTGAACCTATAAAAAATAATGTAATGAATGAAGGCAATTTTATTAGAATATTATATTCAAACAGTCATTTTACATTAAATGGTATTTATTTACTTATAAATTTAACCGATATATGCTGTGATAAATATTATACAAAATACAAATGTGTTTTTAACCCAAATATGCATAAGGAATTAATTCATAAGTTAAAAATAATTGAAGAAAATTTAATTGCCAAATACAATTTTGTTAATAAAATTCCACAATACAAAATATATGATCAACTTATAAATGGTAATATTAAATTATCAAATGATATTGGTAATAAGTCTCAATGCAATTTAATTCTTAAAATTTCTGGCATTTGGGAAACACAAGACAAATATGGGTTAACCTTTAAATTTGTTAAAATTAACTAGTTTTATTAGTGTGAAATATTTGTAAACCCATCTGTTGTATAATACTTTAATATTATATATAAAACAGCTACAGTCATTGAGCTTATAACACCTAATAAGTATATAATACTTGATGTAACCTTTTCAATTCTTCCAGTATTTTGAAATTTATCCGTAAATACATTATTATAAATAATATACAATTGTATAAATATTAAAAGTGCAGTTATATTACTAAATGAATAATAATTATTTGATACACGATTATCAATTATATTACTTTTATATTTAACTATTAAATATAACGTTATTGATATTACTGCTAACATAAGTAAAAAGGGACCTGATGACATTAAAATAGTTGCTAACATTTGCATTATTGAACTGCCTTCAATAACTTTCATAATATTGTTAAAAATAATAATAAGCATCATTGCAATAGCTAAAATTAATATTGAATATCCTGCAATATATGAATTTAAAGAAGTTAAGCCTTGTGTAAAAAACCCAACTACAAAAGATACTAAACCTGCTACAATAAATCCTTTATAAACACTTGTATACCAATTTGCCATTTATATTAATATAATATTTTTTATTATATTAATACCATAATTTTATATTTTTATTTTAATTTTTATTTTTAAGAATATATAATTCATTCTTTAGAGCCTCAATTTCTGCATCTAATGACTGAATTTTTGAAACAAGAACTGGAATTAACTCAATATAATTAATTGTTTTATATCCCATTTCAGAGTTTTTTACTAGATTTGGATATACCTTTTCAAAGTCTTGTGCTATAAATCCGTAATGCACATTTGATTTAACATCATTATTAAATGTAAAACTTACTGGTTTAATATCTAATAACATATTTGCCTGCTCTCCCCAAATTTCATGTATATTTTTTTTTAATGTTGCATCTGACGGATTATATATTGAGCCATTAACATATAGATCAGTTGGAATATAAACTGGAGTAGAACTATTAGCAGGCGTTTGAACTTTAACACCACTTGGTAAACGTTTGTAAACCCATGCTGCTTGACTAGATGGACCTTCTACAAATTGTTTTATACCTTGAGAATTGTCTGGTTGTTTTCCACCATAATTAGAGACTGTTCCAAATAAAGACATTATATTATATATTTGTATTCTTTTTAATTTAAATTTTTGTATTTTATATATTAAAAAAATCATAATATAGTATAATAATGGCGCATAACTTTCCTTTTAATAACGGTCAAATACCCTTTAATACAGATAATTCGCATCCTTTGATTCCTAATTCTCAAGAATATATTTATTATAAAAAATATGTTTCATTTCACTCACAAGATCGAGATATGTTAAAATTTCCTAATTCTAGTGAATTTGAAATTGAAATGCCTCAAGATTTGTTAAATGTAGCAGCTTTAAGACTTGTAAATTGGACTTTTCCTGCAAACTATAGCACATTTTCTTATTTTAACTCGAATATTAGTATGACCTTTAAAATTAATAATCCATATAATCCAAATATTAATGGTGTTTCTGATATACTTGTTCAAAAAACTTTTGAATACTTTTTTTTAAATCAAGATACGCTTTTTGAAATATTTATTGAAGAAGGATTTTATAATCCCACTCAAATGGTAACTGAATTAACTAATAAATTTAATCAAGCCGTTTCATCAAAATTGCTTAGCTATTTTAATACTAAATCTACTGATCCGGCCTTAACGCCTGCACAACAAGCTGAATATTTACAAGCAATCAATCAATTTAAATTAACCGAAGGTTATAATAATTTTATTATTGTATATAACAATGTTAGTCAAAAAATATGGTTTGGTAATACTTGTGATGGATTTATATTAACAAATGAAACACAACTTATTAAAAAAGACTTAGTAGAAAATTTACAATGTGGACCAAAGTCGTCATTACCTGATTTTGATAACTGGGGATTACCTGGCAATTTAGGATTAACAAGATGCAATGCTAATTCTATAAGTGGTTCTATGTTAACAAATATTACTGACTTTGCAAATTATAATGGTATTGTGGTGCCACGTTTTTATTATGGAGATGTATTTCCTGGTGACAACGGTTTTTGGCTTTTACCAAATCCCGCGTTAACTGGTTCTGAAGTGCATTGGGTGCAATGTTTTGAAAAAATTAATTTAATGGGTCCTGCCTATTTTTATATGGAAATTGAAGGTAATAATTGTATGGATGAAACATCGCCGTTTAATGTTAGTGAATTTACATTAAAAACAAATCAAACCAACGGCGTAGTTAATTCCGCATTTGCTAAAATTGCCGTTCCAACAACACCTATTTCACAATGGTTTGACCGTGATTCATTTCCATACAAGTTTTATTATCCTCCTGCAGAGAGAATGCGTAGATTAAAAATTAAATTTAGATATCATAACGGACAACTTGTTGAGTTTGGTGTATTTCCATTTTCATTTGTTATTGAATTTACATTACAATTGCCTCAAATTTTAAGAAGTTCTAAAACAATGCCTTACCCAAATCCTTACCCAACGCAGGGAAGATAATTAAATATTATATTTTCCATTTAACCAATACTTTAAAATATTGATATCACATATTTTATAGTCTTCTTTTGTTTCTGTTACAAAAGTTTTTATATCGTAGAACTGTGGCTTTTTCATACGAGCAGTTTTATAAAATATATAATCACCTTTTGGACCGCGTCTTATAGATGTATTAGCATTAATTTCTCGAATAAGATTTGAACCTTCTTCAAGGAACCCTTTAACTTCGTCAAATGTTATATTTTCAATAGGACGATTTCCAAGCTCTTTTAGAGTTCTTGAATTCTCTCCCCATGATATATATAAACCAAATTTGCCTTTCTTTAAATATACTGGAACTCCATTATATTCGCCTAAGGTGTATTGCGTTTTAACTGCCTTTGAATTATCTATTATATCTTCTGCAGTAAATTCGCCTTTTTCCAACGTTTTAATACTAACATCCTTTTTAATAGGTTTAAATTGGACTTCTTCCTTACCATCCACTTCTTCAACATGCTTTATAACAGGTCCATATTTGCCTATAATATAAGTATTATTATCATCTATTTTATATTCTATTTTATGTTCCATACTCATATTATCTATGATTGAATCTATTTGCTTATTACATTCATTACATAAGTTATACCAAGTATACTCTCCTTTTGCGATTTTGTCTAAAACTGTTTCCATTTCACAAGTATATTCATATTTAAAGAGAGAATCAAAATGTTTTTCAAGAAATTCCATAACAACTATACCCAATGGTTGAATAACTAACTTGTTTTTTTCATTTCCAAATTCTCTCTGTGTTTCTATTTCTGCAATTTCATCATCTTCCAATTCAAAGTCCTTACACGCTATTTGCTTTCCTTTTATGTCTTCTTTTTTAACATAACCGCGTTCTTGAATTTTATCAATGAGAGAAGAGAAAGTAGATGGTCTACCAATACCTTTTTCCTCAAGTAGTTGAACCAACCGCGCTTCTGTATAATGTTGTTTTATACCTTTAATTGTAGACTTCGCACATACCTTTTTATATGGAATAGTTTCACCTTTTCTAATAGTTTGTAAATATTGATATTCTCTGTTATCAATAGCATACGACTTATTTACTATTTTCCATCCAGGAAAGTCAATTAATTCGCTACTATATGTAAATTTCTTATCGTCATAAGCACTAATACTTGCGGTAATTTGCATATATGATGCAGGTGCCATACAACTTTCCAACGTATTGCTCCATATAAGTTTATACATTTTTTGTTCCTTTGGACCAAAGCCTAAATGTTCAGGCAAATAGGGGAGACAAATGTAAGTGACTCTAATAGCTTCGTGCGCTTCTTGCCTTAAGACTTGTCTTAATGCATTTTCCGTCTCCTTTTTTTTAGAATTTATTACTGTATTATTTTCTCCCGCGGTGCTGTCAATTAATGCGCCAATATATTTTTCTCCCTGAGCGTATGACATCATAATATATTCCCTCACAACCTTCAAAAACTCGCCACTATATGTCTTCGAATCTGTGCGCATATAAGTAATAAATCCGGCTTCATATAGCGTTTGACAAATTCGCATTGTTTCTTTTGGCGAATAATGTAGTTCATTACTGGCTACTTGTTGAATTCTTGAAGTTGTAAATGGCTCTGGTGGTGCTTTGTATACTTTTGTTGGTTGACTACAATTATAAATATGTTTATGATCCGCGGAACCATCTAAAAACGCAACAACTTCGTCTTCTGTTTCGCAAGTAGAATTTAATTCAAATGGTATATTTAAATTTGTAAAATATCCTACAATATTATATACCCTTTTGCTTTCCGCTTTTTCTATTTCAATATGATTATCATATACAAGACGCAATGCGGGTGTTTGACATCTACCTGCACTTAATGAGTTTTCCTTATTCTTTTTAATTAGCTTCCACATTATTGGTGACACTTTAAATCCAACTAAAATATCAAGAATTTGTCGTGCTTGTTGTGCTTGCACTATATTCATATCAATTGTTCGAGGATTTTTTACGGCTTCTTTGAGTGCTTTTTCAGTTATCTCATTAAATGTTATGCGTTTAGTTTTATTAACATCTAGGTTAAAGAGTTGACAAACATGCCACGAAATTGCTTCACCTTCGCGGTCACTATCTGAGCTAAGTAAAATATCGTCTGCTTCTTTAATTGCCTTTCTTAAAACTTCAAATTGTTTTTTCTTAAGTGATTCTTCAATAAGTGAAAATGTGGGATTAAAATTGTTTTCAATATCAATGTCTTTGAGAGAAGCAAGTGCGCGTAAATGGCCGAATGTTGCAACACATTTATATCCAGGTCCTAAATACTCTTCTATTTTTTTGCATTTTGCTGGAGATTCAACTATTACAAGTGTTGTAGTGGTTTTAGCGTATTTTTTCGACATAAATATAAGATTATATACTTTATTATATTTATGTTATTTTGATTCATTTTTATTTTTGAGAAGCCGCTTTAAATTGCTTCCAAGATATTTGAACTTCGGGTTTTTTGGGCTCTACCTTTTCTTCCTTATTTTGCTCGTCTAACTTATCAGCCTTTCTTAGTGCGCTATCTACATATAACTCCTTTAATATTGCACCAACTAAAAAAGAACCTTCGTGTTGGTCTAATTTACCATCTTCAATTTGTTTTAATACATCCAAAAATTTGTTTAAAATTAAAATATCAATTTCGTCTTTTCTTACTTTGTTAAAAATATCAGTATAATAAGTAAAAAGAAAGCTACATTCCGCAGCACATTCGCTATATATTTGGTCTGCGTCATCACCATATTTAGACTTTATTTTAATCATATTATTAATATCATTACGCAATATTTGACTATGTTTTAACTCTCTAATGAGTTCAGTTTGGTCTTCAACATTGTTAGCTTTAATCATATTTTGAAGTTGTAAGCGTTGATTATCATCCATTACTGGGTTATTATTATCCATTATATTTATAACTAATATTAAGTATTTTATTTTTAAACCAATACTTTCTAAATTTAATTATTTATTTAATATTTAATTAATATATATGTCAAAAATACCTGGAATGATGTATCCAACTATGCAAGGAATGGAAGCTGGTAATCCACGTGATGCGGCAATTGCTAATATGAATAATGCGGCTGCGATTCAAGCACAGGCTAATAATGCGGTTGGCGGCTATAAGCGAAGCATAAAAAAACGTAGAGGTGGCTCTGGAACAATTGCGGTTCCTCAATTTAATATGCTTTATCAGCCTCAAGGCGGACCTGGAACAAATCCCAATAACCAAATCGCCGCAAACGCTCAAGTTGCCACTCAAGGCGCAGCAAACGCGGCATTAGATGCAGGCGCATTTAAAAAAGGTGGGCGTCGTAGTCGTAGACGTAGCCGTAGAGGTGGCAATCCTGATTGGATTTGGGGTTGTATGAGTGGCGGTAAAAAGCGTAATAGAACTAGCAAAAAAAGAAAAGGTTCTAGAAAAAGAAAAGGTGGAACAACTCCAACAGCGCAAGCACGTCCTGCAACCTACAATGACACAATTCTTCCAGAAGCAAGAGCATCTGTTATTCCAGTTGCTACACCTATGCAAAATAGTGCTTGGTTTGATGATACGGCAAATCTTCCAACTGCTTCAGAAATTGTTAATGCGCCTGTTAATAATGAATTAGAAAGTGTATATAATCGTTATATTAGTCAACAAGGATTACCTCAAAGATATTTAGATTATCGTGAATTAATACTAAGATATCCTAATTTTAATGTAAATTTAGCTGATAGAAATAATAAAACTATGATTGATTATGCAATTATAACTAGTGATGAAATGTATCTTTTACAGTTAATGTATAACCCAAAAATAACAACCGAAACACTACTTCACGCACTTAACTTTTTAAATGAAGAAATTGCTAGATTACCTAAAAATAAAACAAGACCTCGTATGAAAGAGAGATTATTAAAATTTTTAAGAGAAAACAAAGGAATGGATATATAATTATTAAATTTAATACAATTAATAATTTTATACTTATAATATAAGTTATGCCATCTGGAAAAAACTGGGTTAATTTTTTATATATTAATATAGCATTCGCAATATATATTGCTGGTGTGTTCTACTATAGCCAAGTTGCCGAAATTAAAGCCAATTGGCCTTTATATCGTTGCAATCCTATGTATATGCCTTTAGCAGATAATGTAGAACAAAATTTTGTTTATTGTATTCAATCTATGCAAACCAATTTTATGGGTTACTTGCTACAACCTCTTACATTTATTACTGGTTCTCTCGGTGCTACTCTTGGAAGCTTCATGACCGAAATTAATTCTGTTCGCGCCATGTTTAGTAAAATTCGCACTTTTTTTACAGATATTGTTCAATCCATTTTTGGTGTATTCTTAAATTTAGTTATTGAATTTCAACGCATTACTATTGGCATTAAGGATTTAATTGGTAAAACAATTGGTATTATGGTTTCAGTTATGTATATGATGGACGGAAGTGTTAAAACTATGAATAGCACTTGGAATGGACCACCTGGACAATTGGTTCGCTCTCTAGGAAAATGCTTTTATCCTGGAACAAAAATTAAATTAATAGATGGAACGATAAAATCTATTAAGGCAGTTGATTTAGGCGATGTTTTAGAAGATGGATCAGTAGTTGAATCCGTTATGAAAATTGATAATAAGAGAAATCCAGAGTGTCTATATGTAATTAAAAAGGAAGGTGTAAATGGTGAAGATATTTTTGTTACAGGTTCACATTTAGTATTTGATAGAGATATGAATAAATTTGTAAAAGTTGAAGATTATAGAAAGGCTAAAATAATTAATCATGCACCTGAATGGTTTAGTTGTTTAATAACAAGTCATCATAGAATTAAAATAGGAAATGAACTTTTCTGGGATTGGGAAGACCATTTTGTAAAAGTGCAATAAATAATGTATTATATTATTCTTTTTTTAGAATCATAATATAATATTAATATATGGATAATAACAATTCTGGACTTGAAAATATAAAAAAAATGTATGAAAAAGTAGGATATTTCGATCAATATAGTGGTTCAGTAATATTATTTATACTTGTATCTATAGTATTATTGCTACTTATTTTATATTGCTACATTATGATAAACGCACAACCTATTATTGATGATTGGGCGAATCAACGATGTAAACCTGGCGTCATACCATTTGCTGGACTTTTAACACATCCTGAAGGAATGTCTGCTAGTGAATATACAAAGCAAAATTTTGCTTACTGCACTCAGAATATATTAGCAAGTATTTCCAGTGTTGCAGTTCAACCACTTACATTTACAACGAATATGCTAAGTAATACAGCAAATCAAATTAATACGGACTTACAATCCGTTCGCGCAATGTTTAACAAAGTTCGCAATATGTTTTCTTCTGTTACACAGGAAATCATGGGGCGTCTAATGAATATTATGATTCCTCTTCAGCAAATTATTATTGGTTTCAAGGATTTAATTGGCAAAATTCAGGGCACTATGACAGCCGGTTTATTTACTATGTTAGGCTCTTATTTTGCACTTAAATCTCTCTTGGGAGCAATTGCACAATTTATTGTAACTATTCTTATAACATTAGCTATTATGATTGCGGCTTTTTGGGCAGTTCCTTTTACTTGGGGCGCTGCTATATCAAGCACTGCTATTTTTGTTGCTATTGCAATTCCTATGGCTGTTATTTTGGCTTTTATGGTAGACGTTTTAAAAGTTCAAACTAACCTTAAAATACCAAAGGTAAAATGTTTTGATAAAGATACACTTATTGAAATGAATAACGGAGAGAAAAAGAAAATTATAGACATTGTTATAGGAGACGTATTAAAAGGCAATAATAAGGTTACTGCAACTATAAAAGTAAAACGAGAAGGCTCTGAAATGTGCAAACTTGGTGAAAATATTATTGTATCTGATTCGCATTTAATTAAATATGGAGGCGGATGGATTCGCACATTTAAACATCCAAAAGCAAAAAAAATACAGGGTTACAGCGAACCCTACCTATATTGTTTAAATACTAGCAATAAAAATATTATTGTGGATATATACGAATTTTCTGATTGGGATGAAATTGATAGTATAGACGAATTAGATTCTAATTATGGAGAGAAAAATATTGGTATTTGTAATCTTAAAGATATACATCGCAAATTAGATGGCGGATTTAGTGGAAAAACTAGAATTCCATTACATGATGGATCTAGTAAAGAAATTAAAGATATAGTTGTTGGCGATATTTTAGAAGGCATTAATACTGTTTATGGAATTGTTAAAATTGATGGATTAGATGTGGATCAATTTAAGTATAATTTAGGAGATTGTCAAGAATTCGAAGGCGGGGCTAATTTAATTATAAATATTGGCAATAAAAAATGTTTTTCAACATTATCTTTAGAACCATCCAAAAAATGGTTTTTTAAAGAACGATATTTATATCATTTATTAACTGAAAATAATTTAGTTCAAATATCAAATACTACTTTTTACGATTATAATGCAAGTGTTGACTTTTTTATACAAAATAATGAATAGTAAAAATATTATCTATCAAATATGTATAATATGGATATCTCAATTTTCGGATACAAAGTAAATCTAGAGATTTTAATTTTAATTGCTCTTGTTTTCTTAATTATGATGGGACATACTTGCTGTGGATGCTACAACTATAGTTTAATGGAAGGTTTTACTGATGCTTCTGGTAATGTTATTGATGTTTCTGGCAATCTTCAAGAAAAAAAGGAAAATGTTCAACAAAAAGTTGCTAATGCTAAAGCCAATTTAGCCGCCCAAAGCACCGCTGGAACTGCCACTGAAGCTACTCCTGTTACTTCTGCCACTACCACTACTACCGAAGGCTTTACTGGTGCCAATATTAACTATGGTGAATCTTCTCTTTACAGCTTAAGTAATGATGATCCCATTGATACTTCTTCTTGGAGCGCTCAAAATATGACTGTTACTCCCGGCCAACCTTTAAGTGCTGGTGTAAAAGCGTTTATGGAGAGAAAACCTACTCAAGTTCCTCTTCCTGAAGGCGAAATGTTTATGTTTGCTAATACAGAATTTAAACCTGAATGTTGTCCTAATACTTACTCAAATAGCAGTGGCTGTGCCTGTATGGATTCTGGTTCTTATAATTATCTTGTGACGAGAGGTGGTAACAATGTTCCATATTCTGAATATTAAATAAAAATATTAATTAATTTTTAATAATTTTATTTTATTTTAGTTTGCCGTAAACTTTTTTATAGTCATTTGCACATTGGTTTATATTTATAATTACATTATTTATTTCTTCCACACTTAAAGAGCCATTGTAAAGCTGTGCAACAATATTAGTTGGGTTTAATGTTTCCACAATAAGATTATTTACTAACATTTTTTCATGGGTTTCTAATAATACATTGTAAAGAATCTCACCATTGTATTTTTTATTATAAACACCGTCAACTTGTCCTATTAATTGCTTAGCTTTTATCATTTTTTTATTGTATAAAATTTCATGATTTCTACTAATAAGAGTTTTTTGAGAAGGTACACTTTTTCCTAATGCGTCTTTTTCAATGCAAACAATTTTATCTTCAATTGTAATTGTTTTGGTTATAGCAACTATTTTCTTGCCTCTAATAGTGTTTTTGTCAGAATTAATTTTCTCAATTGCAATAATGCCTTGATCTGTTAAAACAGGAGTTCCTGCAGGAAAACAAATAGGAACAACAGGTAAAACATTTGAATCTGTAAAATCAAATACTAAAGTTTTACCATTTATATTTGCAGCGTTAAATGTTTGTATTCTATCAAAAGTAGAATAAAAAGCACTATCAGTTAAAACAGAAGTATTATTACCAACCCAACCTATAATTGGCATAGAATTAACAGGATTATTGCTTCCAACATTTTTATAATCGACAGTAATTTTACCATTAGGTTCTATTTTTATAACAATTGTAAATGGAATTGCTGTAGTATTTGAATAATGTGAACCTGTAGTTGAAATCATTAAATTGCTATTACTATCAAAATAATATTTTATAGTAGATTGTGCATCAAATGAAAAGTATCTTAACGTGTTTATTGGTTGTTGATTTGATTGTCCAAAGCTAAATTCTCCAATGTTAGTTATAAAACCAATCCATCCATTTGAAGAAATACGTAGCGTTGTATATGTTTCATATACACCTGTTGATAAATTATAATATTTCATATTATTACCAGAAACGTCAATATTTAATATGGTTTCATCCCCAGAAGTCATTAAGGTAATTGAACTAGCGTCAACAAATGTTAACTTATCAGTTGTTTCAGTTATTAAATATAATAATTGAATTTCTAAATTTGTAAATCCAGCTAATAATAACTGTAATTTTGTATATCCAACTGTTATAAAATCTTGTATTGAAAATCCTGCTTGTTTTAATTCAGCACCTGTAAATCCAAGTGTTTTTAACTGTGTTAAAGAATATCCAGCATCTTTAAAATAACCTGCTGCAAAACCTTGTTCTTTTATTTGTATATCTGTGTATCCAATAGATTTGTAATAAGAAAATGATTTACTTAAAACAGTTCCTGCTAAGTATCTTGCTAATGCAAAATTATTATTTCCGTTAATATTTGCATACCCACCTAAAATAATTTTACCATCTTGTTGAATTGCAACTGAATAACCATAATCATTATTATTTGAAAAGTCAGTAGTAACTCTACCACCAACACCAAAAGTTGTATCTATAGAACCGTTTTCATAATATCTTGCTAAACCAAAATTCCAATTTGAACCAACATATGCTCGACCACCTAAAATAATTTTACCATCTTTCTGTATTGCGACTGAATAACCTTGGTCTGTACTATTTGCGAAATCAGTATTTACTTTACCTGTTCCTTGACCAAAAGATGTATCTAAATTTCCAGATGTATCATATCTTGCTAATGCAAAATTATTATTTCCGTTAATAATTGCATACCCACCTAAAATAATTTTACCATCCTGCTGTATTGCTACTGTAATAGCATGATCTGTATTATTTAAAAAGTCAGTATTTACTTTTCCACCAACACCAAAAGATGTATCTAAATTTCCAGATGTATCATATCGTGCTAAACCAAAATTAAAATTTGAATTTATATTTACCAATCCTCCTAATACAATTTTACCATCTTTCTGTATTGCAAGTGCCCAACATTCATCTCTATTACCACTAAAATCAGTATTTACTTTACCACCAACACCAAAAGATGTATCTAAATTTCCATTAGAATTGTATCTTGCTAAAGCAAAATTCTCATTTGAACCAATTCTTGCATACCCACCTAAAATAATTTTACCATCTGGTTGAAATGCAACAGAATAACCAACATCAGTATTATTGTTAAAATCAGTAGTAACTCTGCCACCAACACCAAAAGATGTATCTAAACTTCCAGATGTATCATATCTTGCTAATGCAAAATTATTATTTCCGTTAATGTTTGCATAACCTCCTAAAACAATTTTACCGTCTTGTTGTATTGCGACTGAATAACCACCATCAGTATTATTGCTAAAATCAGTAGTAACTCTACCACCAACACCAAAAGTTGTATCTAAATTTCCAGATGTATCATATCTTGCTAATACAAAATTATTATTTCCGTTAATGTTTGCATACCCTCCTAAAACAATTTTACCGTCTTGTTGTATTGCAACTGAATAACCAACATCAGTATTATTGCTAAAATCAGTAGTAACTCTACCACCAACACCAAAAGTTGCGTCTAAATCACCTGGGTTTGACATTTATATATATATATATATATATATATACTTTACAAATAATTTATTCAAAAAATAAAACTTTAATAATATTATTATAATATATATGACAAATACACATAAGAAAAGAAAAACAAATAAACATAGCGCAACAAAAAAAATGTGTCCTATTGGTTTGAAACCATTTGAAGAAGAATTTAGTAAAAAAACACCTAAAAATCAACTTAAGAAATCTAGTGCAGAGAAAAAAAGGGAATTTGTTAAACAGTTATTAAGTAAGTTTGCACCTAACAGTATTAAACCTGAAAATAGTTTTTACGATTACATTAACTATCAATGGCTTAAAAATGTTAGTTTAGAAAAACAACAAAAATACATAACACAAATTGACGATTTTAGACTCACTCAACACCAAGTTTACGAGCAGCTTAATGGTATTATTTTAGATTATATTAAACATAATGACAATAAGCTTGCCAAAAACCTTAAAAATTTCTATAATTCCATTATTAAAATGAATCCACGTGAATATACAAGACGTTTAGCCAAAGAAGCCGTCCAAAAAGTAGATGACCTTATTGCAGAAGGCAACCCTTGGAAAATGTTGGCCTTTTTTAACAGCGATGAAATGATAGCGCATAAAGCACCTTTTGTCTGGGCGTTAAATCCTGACGATAAAAATACCAAGGTTTATACATCTTATTTATCTGCACATCATTTTACTATTTTAGATTTAAATGTATATTTTGATGATGGTAAAGATGTAGAATATAAAAAACGTTATAGAAGGGAATTTGTTAAATCATGTCAAAAAACATTTAATACATTGTTAGGTTCAGATAAATCATTATTAGGACAAGATATTTATGATGTTGAAGTATCTATTTTTAATGCGCTTGGTTGTGCGGATATAACTGCAGAAGTTGAAAGCACATATAATAAGATTAGCGCTGGCGAATGTTTAGACAAATATGGTTTTGATTGGAAAGAATTTACACATTGTCTTGGATTTAAATCTGTGCCAAGTAGTTTTATAACATCCAGTAAAAATTACTTAAAATGCGGAACTGATTTGTATTTGGCAAATTGGAATACACCTAAATGGCGCTCTTATTGGATTTGGATTTTATTATCTAGATTAGCACGTATTACTAGTGGTTATGAAAAATTAAATTATGAATTTTCTGGTAAATTTGAAAGAGGACAAGAAAAACTTCAAACAACTGACGCAGTTAGTGCTTCTCTCTATATGTCTGTTCCATTTAACACTTTTTTAACCAACGAATATGTTGCAAAATATGAGAATCCTCAAGCACTTGAATATGTTAAAACCTTATGTAATGATCTTAAAATTGTATATAAAAAAATATTAATGAGAAATACTTGGTTGCAACCTTCTACCAAGTCATATGCGCTTAAAAAGTTGGAACATTTTAACTTTGTTTATGGCAAACCAGAAGGATTAAGAGAAGATCCGGACTTAGATTACGGACCACTATTATACGACAACATGAAAAAAATTATTGAGTGGCGTCATAAAAAATTTATTGAATTAGAAGGCAAAGGCACCATTGATATTCCTATGATGGATTGGTCTCAATATCCTGTTAAGATGGTTGGCACTCAGGCATATATTGTTAACGCATCTTATACTCCCTCCAAAAACTCTATTTACATAAATCTTGGTTATATTCAAAAACCATTTGTGGACTTAGACGAGAGAGGCATTGAATATAATTTAGCACACCTTGGATTTACTATATCACACGAATTATCACATGCGTTTGATGATTGGGGTAGCAAATATGGTTGGGATGGCAACTTAAACGACTGGTGGACAGATGCAGATAAAAAGAAATATAAGGCAATTCAACAAGATGTTATTAAACAATACGAGGAATTTGCCGCACGTGATGGTATTAAATTTGACGCATCTATTGGCGTTGGCGAAGATTTGGCAGACATTTCTGGTTTGGCTATTTGCGACGAATATTTGAGAGATTTCCAAGAAAAAAATGAAGATTTGGTTCCTATTCGCTACTTCTCATATGAAGCCTTTTATACTTATTTTGCGTTCCAACAAAGACAAGTAGTTACTAAAAAGGCGCTTGCGGCTCAATTAAAAACAAATCCACATCCACTTGATAAATATAGATGCAATGTTCCTTTATCGCGTTCAGAAATATTTAGAGCATTATATAATGTTAAAAAGGGTGATGGAATGTGGTGGCATAATACTGATACGGTTTGGTAATATAAAATATAAAATATAAAATATATATTTATTTTATACTTTAAATATATACAATGGAATATATGCCAAGACCACCCCCAAGAAATGGGAATCCGTTTGGTTTTCAAAATAATCGCAATATACCAAATATTTCTGAAATGTCAAACTTGAATAGATTATATACAGAAGGAAAATATGAAGAATTATTTATTGAATATAGAAAATTAAGAGATAAATACTGGTCTGAATATCCAAATGGTTCTGATCCATTTCCTAATAATTTTACAAAAGAACGATATGAAACTGCAAAAATGCAGCTATATACAGCAGCTATTGAAAGAATTAAGCAATATACATTAGCAAAAGATATTATTGATTTTATTGATAGACATCCTGCCTTATTAAGCTTTTCAGATATTCAACAAATTTATAATAATAATATTAAAGTCCAGCAAGATTTCGAGAGAAATGCTAGACAAGCGCCCCCACGAGATGAATTTGATGGTTTAACTCCCGTTCAAATTTTTGAAAAATATAGAGCAAGTAGAAGTGTATATGAAAAAAATCCAAAATATGTTGAAATATATAATAAGTCAAAGCTAGATATGCTTAATTATGGAGAGACATATTTAGCTGGTAAAACACCTAGTCAAATATTAGAGTTTTTTAGACAAAACCCAAGTTATATTTTAATTAATGAGTTGCTGCCAATAAAACAACGTGCTGAAGCCGCACAAAATGCTCCACCAGAACCACCTCCACAACGTCGACCACCTGGAGATGCCGATAGAGCAAGGAGACAAGCTGAAGCTGATGCAAGAGCAGGTGAAAGATTTGCAAAACAACAAGCTGAAGAAAATGCAAGAAGAAGACAAGCTGAAGAAGATGCTAGAAGAGCAAGACAAGCTGAAGAAGATGCTAGAAGAAGACAAGCTGAAGAAGATGCTAGAAGAAGACAAGACGAAGAAGATGCTAGAAGAGCAAGACAAGAACAACCTAAAAAAGATATTCCTAATTGTCCTTCAAATAATATTGAACCTATTAAACATTCTAAAAAATCAGATTATCTTAAACAAACCTTATTATTGCATCCAGATAAAAACCAGGGATGTCCTAAAGAATCAGAGGCAAAATTTAAAAAATTAGCTATGTTAAATCCTGAATATTCAGGATATGCGGGAAAATTTGAACCTGACGATAAATGGCAAAAAGCAGGTAAAAAAAAATCTAAAAAAAGCAAAAAATCCAAGAAAAACCTTAAACTTAAAAGTAAAAAATATAAAAATAAACGTTATCTAAAAAAAACAAGAAAACACTAAAATTATATATTTAAATAGACTTAAATATATATTTTGAATAATAGTAATATAAAAAATGGAAATTCTTAAGACATCACAGCTTATTAAGGTTATGCACGAGGATGATGAGGACTTTGACGTGCACAATTTTGATTATTTAATAGAATTGGATATTTTGTTTAATATGTTTGCATCTAACAAAATATTAAATATTAATTTAGAATCTACCAAAACCTTTTTACAAACTTGTAAAATTATGCATAGAAAGGAATTATTTAAAAAATTTAAACCTCCAGCAGTAGAGGAATATTTTTGTAAAGAGTTAAATTATTTGCTACTTATTGATTTCATTATTTCATTTAATAAAATTGAAAATCCCACATTTGACGTGAAAAATATTACCACTAAATCTATATTTGAGTTTTTTGTTAAACTTGGTGATTTTTTTAATTTTATGAACTTCTTGGATGTAGATGAAAGTTTTACTAAATATTTAAAAACAATGCTTACATTATATTTATTACAATTAGATAGAGATGTAATTGAAAAACATTTTGCTAATATTATTCCTATTTTAGATAGTCATTTTGCTAATGATGTTATGATTAAAGTGTTTAAAGAGGTTAGATTTGATAATTTTTTTGATATAAGTTGTATTATTAAACAATATCAACAAAAATTTACAGAAGAAATAAAAGATTTTAACCAAAATATTGTTTATGCAGAGCAATGTAGTGAAGATTTAAATAAATATTTTACTATTGATGATAAACACACTTGGGAACTTGTTAAAGTAAATGTTAAACAAATTAGTGTTGAAGTTCCAAATCCAAGACCTGCTCCAATACAAAATTTTAATAATAATAATGGTAGTGATAATGATAGTGATAATAATAGTGATAGTGATAGTAGTTATGATAGTTATGATGATATGTATGGTGTCGATCATTATGATGATTATCGAAGACAATGGACCCCAACTATATTAAAAAAAGTGGATATTATTACAGATAAAGATGAAAATTTTGAAAAATATAGAAAGCAATTTATTTTAATGAAATATCAAATGAAATTAAATGAATACAATTTATTGGAAAGCCGTATAAGAAATATATGTAAAAATTTAAAAATTAAAGAATATACGGATTTTATTGGGGTTGAAGAAAATTTTGTAAATAATAAAAATAATATTGAAACTATACATAAAATTAAAGTTATTTTAGGATTTAACCACACTTTTGATAAAAATGTAAAAAAAATTAAAAAGGATTTGTTTGCATATGCTTGCGAATATGGTAATATTAATGTTGCTAAAAATTTTATTAATACTTATAAAGATAAAATTAGTAAAAATAACAATTCTTTACTAAGAGAAAGTATAGAATATGCCGCTTGTTCGCCAAATAGAAGTATTATGCAATATTTAATGGACAGTATACCTGATGTTAGACAAACATTAGATAAATCAAATGCTGGAAACTATTATATTCAATTTAATATTGAAAAATAAAATATTTACGCGTTTTTGTCAATTGTAACTTCCTTTAATACATTCTTAATAATTTTCTCATTTTTCTCAAAGTCATCGTCGCCTTTACCTCCCATTGATTCATAAACAATTTTGTTATATTTATCATTATGTGCTGAATGATATTTCATACAATCAGGATATGCTTCTTTAAATTTGGCAAATAAATTTGCATTTTTATATGCTACCTTTTTAATTAGTTTATGCATATGCGTTTTATCTTCATCTTTTTCCCATTTATCATCATCTTTAATATAAATAGTTTCTCTCTTTTTATCCGTGCAATGAACTGGACGTTTTGTGACATCCAATTCTTTTAAATTTTTAACAATTATACTTGATATGCCTTCAATATAGCCTTTTTCTCCTACTTTTTCTAAATCTGAAAGCTGTAGCTTTAGTGAATCCACAAATTCTCCAATATTCATTGCATCTTTACACGTTTCATTTAAGAAAAAATTAAGATTAAATGCTTTGTTATGTGAATTAGTGTGGTTATTAGTTGTAATAATATTATTATTTGTAGTGCCATTTTCAAGAACTTTTAAAACTATATTTTGTTGTTCTAACATTAAATTTTTTAATTCTTTGTTTTCATTAATTAACATTATAATTAGGTCTTTGTCAGTTGGATTAGTTTTTATTTTGTTATCTATTTCTTTAAAACAATCACCTTTATTTTTATGTCTCCATAATCCTGTTCTATCAGTATATTGTTTATTACAATTTTCACAGCAAAATGATGCGATATTTAGTTTTTGCTCATTTTGCTCGTTTTTTGTTGCTGAATTGTTGCTAATTGTTGATTTTAAGTGTTTTGTAGACAAAAGATGTCTGTCAAAATTATATTTTTTGCTGCATATATAGTTGCATGTTTTACATATAAATTCAGTGTCCTCATTTTTCCTCGTTTTTGCTCCATTTTTGTTGCTTAATGTTGCCATTTATTTTATTTGAGAAAATCTTTTTAAGTATTTTAAAAAAATTTATCGTCATAAAATGAAAATTATTTTTTTTGCCACCAGACGATAAAATTTTTTTATGGTCTCAAATTTGATTTTTTTCAACATCGTTTTTGAAAAATTGAAAAATGGACATTTATAAATGTCCAAAATCGAAAATTCAAAAAAACTTTCCCTTAAAAAATTTAACATTTTATATAATAAATTGGAAAAACAACTTAAAGCCGAAGATTTTAAATTTGTGCAGTATATTCGCAAACAACACAGTATTTTATATGTCTAGATGTTTCGGGTGCTAAATCAACAACATCATCAACGAATTGATGACTGCAACATTTATTTAAATTATCATTACAATCATTTATTTTTTGCTGTATATCTTGAATTTTTACTTTATAACAATTACGCTGTATTTCGTCTTCAAAACAATAATAATCATTTTCAAGTAGAGATTCATATATTTCTATAATATAGGTTAATTTATCAAGTATTTTTACATAACATTTCTTTTTATGTAAAAAAAAGTTTATTTGCGAATTCATGATTTATATTTATTATGCTATAATCTTTATATAGTTTTTATACATACATACTCCATAATGCAGAAGAATTTTCTTGCTCTTTTTTGATAAGTTTATCTACAATTTCTTTAGTTACTGTGAATGGAAACTCAACCTTTAATGACATTTCATTTTCGAAAAGATTTGAACCTGGTCTCATAAGTCTGTATAAATTCAACTTTGTATAAATAATTTCTAAACATCTTTTTAAATTTCTAACACCATCTTCCTTATTGCAATGAGTGTCAATAATATGTGAAATTACCTCATTAGATACGATAATATCTTCGTTGCTAAATTTGACTTGTTCTCTAATTCTTGGTAATAAATAATTGTTAGCAATTGCGGTCTTTTCTTTGGAAGCATAACCCTTAGTTTTAATACGATACATTCTATCCTTTAAAATAGGATTAACTTTGGACTCATCATTATAGCTGAAAATGAATAAACACTTACTTAAATCAAAGTTAATTTCGGCAAAATATTTATCGTGAAATTGTGAGTTTTGAGTTGTATCAGTTAAATGAGTAAGAATTCCAGCAATTTCCTCACCCTTTGGCGTTTCTGAAATCTTATCCAACTCATCAAAATAAATTACTGGATTCATACACTTGCTATCAATAAGAATTTGGACAATTTTACCCCAAGTGCTGCCTTCATAAGTATATCCATGACCTTCTAAGAAACTGCTGTCCGTTGCACCTCCAAGAGCAATAAACGCAAATGGTCTATTAAGAATTTTACTTATACCTTCCTTAACAAGACTAGTTTTGCCAGTGCCTGGAGGTCCATGAATAGCAATAGCAGTGCCAATTGCCTTTGGATTAGTAATAAGCTGACCTAACATTTGCATAATTTGCATTTTAGCATCATTTAATCCATAAACTGCTTGATCTAGTGTTTTTTGTGCATTTGCCATAAACTCGTGGCACTTATCAACACCATCTTCAATGGAAATTGGCAAACCTTCTTGCTTGGTAAATGGAATACGCATAAAAGTATCAACCCAATTTTTAATTTTATAGAATTCACCACTTCCTGGCTCCATATATCGTAAGGAATTAATTTTCTTCATAGCAGCAGCTTTAAATTGAACTGGAATACTGGACTCAAGAAGAGTAATACGATAAGGCTTTTCAATTCGGGTTACCTTGTTAATTTCTCTTAGCTCCTTAATAATTTTCTTTTGATTTTCAGGATCCATTTTCTCGTAAAATGTGTAGTCATTCATTGTATTTTTATCCATCATAATTTTTCTGAAAATTCGCATATTCTTTGCCTTTTGCTTTTTGGTTTTCTTTTCTTGCTTCTTCTTTGTTTCATGAATTTCCTTTTCAATTAAATCAATACATTTAATAATTGATTTGTCCTTTGGATTTGCAATATGTCGCTCCTTTAATAACTTAAGTGTTTCATTTGATTCTTCCAAATTTACATTATTATTAATTTTTTCTTTTGTTTCTTTTGTTTTTCCCTTTTTTTCAGTTTCAATATGTTCTCTAGAATATGAACGAGTTTTATATCTTGGTCCTACGCTTTCAGCGTCTTCATCTACACTCTCAGAGTCTTCGTCTGTTGATACTTCTTCATCTTCATCTTCAGTTTCTTCATTTGAAACCATACTATCTTCATCAGGTTCATAATCGTCTTCATTCCAAGCATCTTCTGAACCACCGATTGTAAATACAATATTAATTTTACTATTTCCTTTGGGACTATCAATATAATCACTGCTAGTATCTTCGTCTTCATCTTCGGTATCTTGACTTCCAAGAGTTTCTTCATCATCTTCAATTACTTTTTTTTTCCCAGAACTTTTTTTGCTTTTCTTCATAAGTTTTTCTTCAGAAGTATCAGAATCAGTTTCCCAAATTTCGTCGTCTGCTTCTTCATCAATAAAACTACTACTTGATTCACTGTCTTCTAACACCTTCTTAAGCTTTTTTCCAGCCTTAATTTTTTTATTCAAATGCTTAGAAGGGAAAATTTTTGATAAGAACTTGCGATACTCTTGTTCGTCCATATCACCGTTAGAATCGCAGTCAGAATCGCTGCAACTATTGTTATCACTATCTGAATCTTGATTTTTCTTCTTTCTCATATTCATTTCCTCCAACTTCTTAGACTTCTTTGATAATTTAGTTTGACTGTCGCGCGGCATGGTATATATGTAGTTATGTCTTTAAATATTAATGCATTTTAGAACTCAATTTTATTTTTAAAGTATTAAAATTAAAATAAACAATTCATTAAAATAATTTTAGAAAGGTGCGAAACATAATTTACGTATTTTATTTTTATATATTTTTAAAAATAAAATTGAATAAATAAAACAATATAAAACTATTTTCATATAATATAAGAGATGTCTAAGTTAAATAGTTCCAATTATAACGCGATGAATGTTTCTAAGGTGATTGGTATACAATTTAGTATTCTATCGCCCGATGAAATTAGAAAAAGTTCTGTTGCTGAAATTACAAGCAGAGACACATATATAAATAATAAACCTGTTATTGGCGGATTGTTTGATCCTCGTATGGGAGTATTAGAACCTGGTTTAATTTGTCCTACTGATGGTTTAGACTATATGCAAACACCTGGTTATGCAGGACATATTGAGTTGGCGCGCCCTGTCTTTTATATTCAATACTTAAGCACCATATTAAAGTGTATGAAATGTGTATGCTTTAAGTGCAGTAAGTTATTGGTTAGCAAGGACAAGTATAAGCAAGCGCTTAAATTACAGGGCGATGCCAGATGGAAATATGTATTTGGATTGTGTAGCAAGGTAAAGCGCTGTGGTGATGATAGTGAAGATGGTTGCGGCAATTTACAACCTAGCAAGATTAGAAAGGAAGGTCTTGCAACTATCTTTGCTGAGTGGAAGAGCGATAGTGCAGAGGGCGAACCAATTGTTATTAAGGTAACTCCTGAAATGGTTTTGAAGAATTTCAAGCGCATTTCTGACGACGACGTTACCTTTATGGGTTTTAGTCCTTTATACTCTAGACCTGATTGGATGATTTGTCAGGTTATGTCTGTTCCTCCTCCTGCAGTTCGTCCATCTGTTAAGCACGACGCTCAGCAACGTTCTGAAGATGATTTAAGTCATATCTTAGTAAATATTATTAAGACGAATAAGACTTTACAGGAGAAAATTCAGAATAATGCGCCTGCAAATGTGATTGACGATTGGACTACAGTGCTACAATATTATGTTGCGACACAAGTGGATAATAAGATTCCTGGTGTTGCGTCTGTAGCACAGCGTTCTGGAAGACCTTTGAAGTCTATTAAGGATAGATTAAATGGAAAGGGTGGAAGGATGAGAGGCAACTTGATGGCTAAACGTGTAGACTATAGTGCGCGTTCAGTTATTACTGCAGATCCCAATATTTCCATTCGCGAATTAGGTATTCCAATGAAGATTGCCAAGAATATTACCAAGCCAGTAACAGTAAATAAAATTAATAAGGCATTCTTGACAAAGTTGGTTCAAAATGGACCAGATGTATGGCCTGGTGCTAAAATGTTGGAGAAATCAAATGGTGAAAATATTACTCTCCGATATTATTTAGACAGAAATTCTATTGTTCTTGAAGAAGGTGACATCGTTCATCGTCATATGATGGATGGCGATGCGATTTTGTTTAATCGTCAGCCAACACTTCACAGAATGAGTATGATGTGTCATATTGCACGCATTATGAAGCGTGGTGATACTTTTAGAATGAATGTCGCCGATAGACTTAGTGTCGGCAACAGGAGGCGTTAAAAACGTGCTACCTCCTAGTGAATTCGCCTTTTAGAAAGGTGCATTTGCGAAACACCTTGTTGCGGGAAGTCCCTAAAGACGAAACTATTTAAGAAATAGTTGAACCACTACCAAATTCAATTGGGAAACCTTTTGGATGGCCGAGATGGAACTCGGGTATGGTAATAATGTGGCGTATATGGATGGGTAATCCGCAGTGTTACTTCCTAACCTCGTTATGGTAAGAGTATGGAAGGCATTCAGAGACTGAACGGGTGTTGGTGAACTATGAAGGATTAACCATCTGGAGTTTGCTTAAGATACAGTCCAGCCTTACCAGAAATGGTGAGGACGGCTTGACTAAGCCTTACAATGCTGATTTCGATAAACTCTCTGTCGAAAACATGGGGCGTTAAAAACGTGCTACCCCATAGTTAAATGATTCTAATAAAAAACGCACTTAAAAATAAAATATTATTATATTATAAAATGGAACTATCAAAACATTTAGAACTGTCAAAAAAGATTTTAGACGAACCAACCGAAAGATATTGTGAAATATATAAAATTACTAACATCTCAAATGGTAAGATATATGTGGGACAAGCGGTTTCTCATATATTAAACCATAAAAAATATAGACCTTACGGACACCAAGGAAGATTTAGATGTCATATTTCAGAAGCATTTTCCAGCAAGAAAAATCAATCTCATTATTTAAACAATGCTATAAGAAAATATGGCGTTGATGATTTTGTAGTTGAATTAATTGAATGCTGTGAAATTGAAAAATCTGATGAAAGAGAAACACACTACATTAAAGAACTTAATAGTTTATTTCCAAATGGATATAACTTAAAGAATGGTGGCAGTGTATTTACTCATAGTGATGAAAGTAAAAAAAGAGTGTCTGATGGCGTAAGTAATTATTATAAAGATAAGAAATTTGAAAGGTTTAAGGACATCAAAAAAATTGATGATGATATTGAAAAATACATTAAACCTTTAAAAAGAAATAACGAACAATATGGTTGGTATGTTTATATTGATAGAGTTAAAGCAGATTTTGGTGGAGTGCATATTCCACTTGATAAAAGTAAAATAAGTGCGATAGAATTTATACAAAATTTAAAGAATCATTTAGCGAAACACCTTGTTGCGGGAAGTCCCTAAAGACGAGACTATCTAAGAAATAGTTAAACCACTACCAAGTTTGTATAGGAAACTTACAAATGGCCGAGATGGAACTCGGATATGGTAATAATGTGGCGTATATGGATGGGTAATCCGCAGTGTTACTTCCTAATGTCGTTTGGCAGACTATGGAAGGCATTCAGAGACTGAACGGGTGTTGGTGAGCGATGAAGGATTAGCCATCCAGAGCTTGCTTAAGATACAGTCCGACCCCCTTGGAAACATTGGGGATATCGTCGGGAGACGAAATGAATTTGCACATGCCTCAGGATCCAGAAGCGGAGGCAGAATTAAAAAATTTGGCCGCAGTGCCCTACCAAATAGTAAGTCCAGCAAATAACAGTTCAATTATTGGCATTTATCAAGATTCAATGCTTGGTTCATATCAATTCACAAGACCCAATATTCATTTTAGCCCTCGCGAAGCAATGAATTTGTTGATGATGTCAAATAATGTGAACGAATATCAACTTTTGGACGATATAAAAAAAGATGGCGGAATTACAAACTTCGATATTATGAGTCAAATTATGCCCCCGCTATCTATGCGCTATAAAACAAAGGCCTTTAAGGATGATAAGGACGATATAAAAACTTCAAATGCTGTTTTAGAAATTAAAAATGGCAAATATATTCGCGGACAAATGGATAAAAGTGTTATGGGAGCAAGAACAAAGGGACTTCTTCAAAGAGTTTGTAATGATTTTGGCAATATGGCGTCTGCGAAATTTATTGACGATTTGCAAAATATTGTTACTGAATATATGAAATCAAGCTCATTTAGCGTTGGTATCAGCGATTTGATTTCAGACCAAAAGACAAATGATGAAATTGTCCAAGTTATAACAAAGAAGAAGGCGGATGTTAAGAATGTAATCGATCAAGTTCAGATTGGAATTTTTGAGAATAATACTGGTAAAACTAATGAAGAAGAGTTTGAAACACAAGTAAATAGTATTCTAAATCAAGCGACATCAGAAGCAGGTAAAATTGGTTTGAAAAATCTTAGCAAGGATAATCGATTCGTAATTATGGTTAACTCTGGATCCAAGGGTTCCGACCTAAATATTTCGTTTATGATTTCTTGTTTGGGTCAACAGAACGTAGATGGTAAGCGTATTCCTTATGGATTTGAAAATAGAACACTTCCTCACTTTACTAAGTATGACGACTCACCTGGCGCTCGTGGTTTTGTTGAAAGTTCTTATATTAACGGCTTATCACCTCAAGAACTCTTCTTCGCCGCTATGGGTGGTCGTATTGGTCTTATTGATACTGCAGTCAAAACTTCTACTACTGGTTATATTCAAAGAAGACTTATTAAGGGTTTGGAAGATTTAATGGTTTCATACGATATGACAATTAGAACAAATAAAAATAAAATCGTTCAGTTTTCATATGGTGATGACAATATTGACACCACAAAGGTAGAAGACCAAGCAATTCCAATTGTTTCTATGAGCACACAAGATATTTACGCTCATTACTTGGTACCCGAAGAAACAGGCAGAGTAAAAACCTTATCCAATATATTCTTAAAGAATGTGCTTGCAAGATATAGAAAACAAAATGACGATTTTATGAAGAAAACTGAAGGTTATGTAAAGATGATGATGGAAAGTCGTGATAAAATTATTAAAAATGTATTCAAGTATAGAGGCGATTCAAATGTTAGTTGTCCTGTTGCGTTTTCATATATTATTAGTAATATTCAAGGACAATGTAGCATTACAATTTCATCATTAGTTGATATTACGCCACTTGAAGCTCTTGAAATGATTGAAAATTGTTTTAAGAATTTGGAAAAGATCTATTACGCTCCTCCTACTGAGCTATTTAAGACCTTATACTACTATTACTTATCACCTAAGGATTTGCTTATTGTTAAGAGATTTAACAAGGCAGCGCTTCAATTATTGCTTGATACAATTACAGGCGATTACAAAAGATCCATTGTTGCTCCAGGTGAAATGGTTGGTATGATCGCTGGCCAAAGTATTGGCGAGGTTTCAACTCAGATGACTTTAAACACTTTCCACTTTTCAGGTGTCGCATCTAAATCAAACGTCACTCGTGGTGTGCCTAGAATTGAAGAAATTTTGGCATTATCAAGTGAAATTAAAAATCCTTCACTTAGCGTTTACTTGAAGCCTGAAGACGAAAGACAAAAGGAAAAGGCACAAACCATTATGTATATGTTAGAACATACTAAATTGGAAGAAATTGTAAAATCAATTGAAGTATGCTTTGACCCTGATGATAATAATACATTAATTGGCGAGGATTCTGAGACATTGGCACAATTTAAGGAATTTGAGAAAATGATAGCTGAATGTGCTGATCCATCTGAAACAATGACATTTAATGCTGCAACAATGACAGTTAGTGATGGAAATGAAAAATCTAAGTGGATTATTAGAATGGAAATGGATTCTGAAGTAATGCTTGAGAAAAATATTACAATGGATGATGTTAATTTTACATTAAAAAATTGTTATGACGATCAAATTCACTGCATATATTCTGATTTTAATGCGGATAAACTTATCTTTAGAATTCGTATGAATGAAGTGCTTAAGTCTGGTTCAGGAAAAGGAGGACAAAAGAAAACCAAGGTTAATCCTTTAGATCAATCAGACCAAATATATATTTTAAAGAATTTCCAAGATCAACTTTTGCAAAATGTAGTTTTAAGAGGCATTAAAGGAATTAATAAGGTTATTCTTAGAAAAATTATTGATAATATGGTAGAGCAAAATGGTGTTTATAAAAAGCAAGAAATTTGGGTTCTTGATACTGTTGGAACTAATTTGTTAGATGTGTTGGGATTAGATTTTATTGACAATAAGAGAACATTAAGTAATGATATTGTAGAAATTTATGAAGTGTTAGGAATTGAAGCAGCAAGACAAGCAATTTACAACGAGTTAGCTGAAGTTATTGAATTTGATGGCACCTATATTAACTTTCATAATTACAGCGTATTAATAGACAGAATGACGTCAACTAGCAAGCTAATTTCTATATTTAGACATGGCATTAATAATGATAATATTGGACCTATTGCAAAGGCATCTTTTGAGGAAACTCCTGAAATGTTCTTAAAGGCTGCAAGACACGCTGAGTTAGATACATTAAGAGGTGTATCTGCAAATGTAATGTGCGGTCAAGAAGGATTCTTTGGAACATCTGCTTTCCAGGTGGTTTTAGATATTGAAGAAATGCAAAAATTGGAAGCAGCTAGTGATTATAGACCATTTAATCTTGAAGATGAAATTGAAGAATTCTTTAGTCAGGTGGAAAATCCCGAAGATCCTTGTGGTATTAATAAAATTACAATTGATAATAATGTTGTTACGATTGAAGCTGAAGATATGGGTAATGATAATGACTATAATCCTGGATTTTAAATAAAATTAAAATAGAAATATTAAAATAAATAAATAAAAGACATTTGTAATAATTTATATTAAATATAAATTATTAATAAATAATAATGTTATATAAAGATATTATAAAACGCGTTGCAGATATAGAAAAAAACATTTTTTCATGTGGTTCAACAAAACCAATAAAAAAGAGAAAATATGGCGGTAGGGTTCGCAAACAAATAATTGTAAAAAAGCAAGAAAAAATAGATGAATCAAAAGTTAAATGGAATATTCGTTTATTATTTCAAATGTTAACAAGCCAAATAAAAGACAATAAACAAAAATATAAATGTTTTTTTGAACTATTAAATAGTTTTTTAATTCAAAATAATAAAGAAGACCAAACAGCTTTTAGAGAGATATTTTTTAAAATTCAACGCATTTATTATGTATTAAATCGATTTGCATATAAATATAAATTTAACAAGGCTAAAATTATTGTGAATACAGATATGTGTTTAAATGAATTAAAAGAAGGAACTACAAATGTTATAAGTATTATACAAGACGAATCAAAATACTTATTTAATATAAAAGATTTAATTAATATTATTGAAACCGCATTAACGAGTTCACATAATTTTTTTGTTCAACCTAAATGCGTAAAAAATCCATATAATAATGTTCCATTTAATAAATCAACATTATATAATATTTATTTTTTTGTTAAATTTAATACTCATTATTATTCTGAAATATTATTTAAATTTTTTGATTGTGATTTTAATTTAACAACATTTAAACATTCACATGAATATATATTGAGAGAAAAAGTTATAACAAATTATGTATTTAAATCAGCAGCAAATATTTTGTATGACGAAATTATTTCTATGATTGATGAATTTAATGAAATATGTAGAGTAAATGGTTTTACAAATAAAATAACTATAAATGATGACTTTCCAAAGGATAAACTAATAAAAATAATGCAACCATATTTATATTTATTTATTAAAGCATTATACAGTTATCATCCAATAGATAAGCAATATTTTACATATTATTTTAAACAAGGAATGATTCGATTTTATAAATTTAATCCACATTTTGGTAAACAAGAATGCAAATTAGTTTATAAAACAGATAATAATTTTGTAAAATCAATTGTATGTGAAAAATATTTTAATGACAAACATATACCATTTTATAATATGGAAAAACAAAATGCTATATTTTTAACAGACCATTTAAAATGTGAAAATATAATAATAAGACCTATAGTTACAAGACCAAATGTAGACGATAATAATAATGAAAATAGCAATAATAACTCAGTTCTTAATTTTATTTTTCTGAACTAGAGCTTTCAATAATTAAAAGTGGTTTTTTCTTTGTTTTATTTTGTTTATTTCCTTTAAATATTACCTTCTTTTCTGACTTCTTTCTTTTAGGTTTCATTATGAATTCTTCAGGTGAAATAGGTGTCGTGGATTCAATTTTTAAGGGTGGCCTCTTTTTAGGTTTTACTACTGGTTTATCGGGCTCTTCATCAGATTCAATAAGAAGTCTTTGTGGTTTTTTAACAGGATATACTGTTAACTTAGGTATTTCATAGGTTTCAAGATATTCTTCAATTGATTTTTTATTTCTAAACGCTTCTTCTATTTTCTCAACACCTTCTTCTTTTAACTTGTTGAGAGAAATAAACACATCTCCAGCTTCACTTTGTATTAATTTATAATTTGGAACATTTTCTGGTCTAAAACCAGGAATTACAATAAATGCAAAATCATCACTTTCATTACCATATCCAACAAACGCATGTTTTTCAAAATTGGTTTGTAATATATTTTTTTGGCATATAAAAATGGTTGGAATTTCGTATTTTGTTACAAGAAGCCATAAATCAAATGTTGTTAAAAAGTAGTTATCAGTGTATATTAAACTGGAAAGTGATAGGGTTCCTGCAAGAACTTGGTCACCTAATGTTTTTTTACCTTCACGAATAAGTATATTAATAATTTTATTTACATTTTCTTGAAGATATTTTTTATATTCATTAAATAATTCATTTTTAACTTGATTAATTCTTAAACGCTCTTTTGTTTTTCTCTCAATTAAGTCAATAATAAAATTAAATGTACAATAATTATATTTACTATACTCAATTTCTCCATAACCATCTGGAAAACAAGGCTTCCAAACACTTGAAATTATATGGTCTTTAATTTCCTTATCACAAATAACTTCATTTTTACGACCAATTGCCTGATCAAGAGATGGAATTGTATTTTCATAAACCTGTGTTATTGCTGGCTGTGCTTCATCATATGAATTATATTTAATATATTTATTGGTAATTGCTGGAATAAGAGTTTCAAAATATTCTTGTGTCAAAAGAGATTGAATTAATATGATTTCATTATCTCTTAAATTATATCCAATATTACCAAATGATAAATACGTTTGAGGTTCAAACATAAAGGATTTTATTCTACTATATCTAATCATTTCGTCAGCCATTCTTGCAAAATAAATGGGCTTATTTGGTTTTTCGGTTATCAAATTATTTTCAGGAAGAATAAGCTTACATTTACCATTTTCGCCACTTACAGCACATAATTGTGTTGATTCTTCACAACTTTCTTTATCCTTAACAATACATGTTGATACTTCATTAATTAGTTTGTAGTAATTTTTGTCTCCTGTAAATTGCATTTTATCTTTCACTAATGACTCAAGTAGTGCAATCATATTTCTAAGCTTTTCAGAATATATAACATATTCTTTGGATATTTCATTTTCAATACTTGTTCTAAGCTTAGAATTTTCATAATCATTAAGTAAAATACGTATTGTATTTCTAAACACATTGTAAAAATTTGTTTCTAATTTTATTTTTTTAATATAATCAACACGCTCTTTATCTACGTCTTGTTTTGTTGTAAATTCAACTTCTGTATTTACCATTGGTTTTGCATTAACATCTACTATGTAATTATTATTTTTAAATGACGGTATATCTAGCTCTGAATCGATTTCATCAGGTCTTATAGGTTGTGACAATTGAATAAATTGATTTGTATTTGTTAAAATACCAACAACATGTTCATCCTCAATTACTTTAAATGCTGGTTTGCATGGAATATCAGGTTCATCTCTACGTTTGTGACTTCTATTTGAAAGTTTATTAAGGAACTGAACCGTATTAGTATATGTGTTCCATAATGACAAATCTGTCATAAATACAAAATCTAAATCCTTTTTAAGTTCTTCATCCAATGCAGATGGATAACATGGTATAAATCCAATTTTTTCTGACGGTGTTGGTTCTTTTGCCATAACACCAATTACCTTACTATTAAAATTTAATACAAGCTTTTTAACTTCATATTCATATTTATCAAGTTTTTGTATTAGATCGTAAAGTAAAAGAGGACGTTTTGCTTTGTATATAGTTGGCATGGAAGATTGTGGTTTACATATAAGATCAAAAAATGGCTTTATAATTTCCTTGAAAACAGCTCTCATTGTTTTTGATAAATTGCGATCATATTCCTTAAATTTAGTTGCAACATTAATTGATTTTTTGTTTGTGGTATATGTGTAAATTGGCTCATAATAATTGTTTTCTCTCATCATAATAATTGTAGGTTTTCTTGCTTGATAAAACTCTGTTGAATAATGATTAGAAGGGCAAATAAGTTGAACATTATTAGTAATATCATCTTTTGGTAAATCAAATATAACAAGATTTACGCCTGCAGGAAATAAATATTTATTTGGCATACTAACAATATCCCATAAATATGTATGGTCTATAAATGCATCTTCATCTTTTAAATACGCAATAAAATTATCAAATGCAGATACAACTTTTGTATAATATGCTTTATCTGTTTCTTTTGTCAAGTCTAATTTAGAGTATAATTTTGAGTTATTGTATTTATCCAAGTTTACCTTTGCATCCATATTATGAAAATCGGTAACCAAATTACCATTTTGATATTTAATAAATGTATCAATAGTTATTGCTTTAATAATACGATCTCTCATTTCACTAATTGAGAGAATTTTTGCCGTGCGTTTTTGTCCAGATTCATCAACAACTTCCTTGCCAAAAAATAGCGCATCAGATATGCAGGCAATAAAAGATTGATTTTGGCTAATTTCAATGCCGTGGCGAAGTAAACAAGGATGATCGTCTTTTAAATTAGTATTTGTTTTACTTATTTGACAATCCGCATTTACCTCGTGTAAAATCGTTTGCATTTCAACTGGCAAATATCCCCATCGTCCAGGATCAAGTGGGAATTTATCAGGGCCTTTAATATATTCGTCTTCTTCTTGTAAAGCGGCTTTTTGCACTTTTTTTTCTTCCTTTGATTCCTTTGCTTCTTCTACATTTTTACCTTTTTTATCTGCATAACATTTTTCATTTGCTTTAATTCTGCCTTCAGTGTTATATTTGTCAAAACAGCAAGGTAAACAAAGACCATCGGGATGTGAATCTGGGATTAATCCTGGATATTTTTTATAGTCTTTTTTACCAGGTTTTGGCTCATAAAATTCATAAATATAATATCCTGGTTTAACTGTTTTCTCTCCTTTTGGTAAAACTTTTCCGCAAGTTGGATGTACTAATTCTTTTTTACCATCTTTACCTTTTACTTCCTTAAGATCTTTTGGATCAACTATGGTGTTATTTTTTAAACACCAATAACGAGGACAAATATAGTTAAATTGATCTTTTGGGTCTTTCTTTGAGCCATATTTGATAACATCTTCATCTCTTAAAAATCCAGGATGTTCCTTTTTAATTTTTTCAAGTTGCGCGTCGCTTAAAATAACAGGTTGTCTTCTCATATTTGAACTGCATGTTCTAGGATATGAGTTATAACGGGCAGTATCTTCTTTTAATATTAATACAGGATCCCTTTTTTCAATAAGTGTTTGAAAATAATATGGCTTGTTTAACTTCATACCATCAATATTTCTAACTTCTTCTTCTTCGCTTTCAACTTCGCTTTCAACTTCGCTTTCAGCTTCTACACTTTTAGTGTCAGTTTCCTTTTCTTCTACGTCTTCGACGTCTTCTTCCTTTTCTTCTTCTTCTACACTTTTAGTGCCAGATTCCTTTTCTTTAGATTCTGATTCACTCTCAATTACAAGTTGTTTTTTAGATGGTAAAATAAATTCCTCCGAGGAAGATTTTTTTTCAACACTTTTAGCATCTTCGATGTCAGATGAAATTGATTTTGGTGAAAGAACAGGAATTTCTTTTTCTTCTGTTGGCAATGTTTTTTCTTCTTTTTCAGATGAAACTGACTTTGGCGTTAAAACAGGAATTTCCTTTTCTTCTGATGGTTGCGTTTCTTTAGATTTTTCAGACTTTTCAGATGGTAAAGATTTTTCAGATTTTTCAGATGTTACAGATGGTAATGATTCTAAAGATTTTTCAGATTTATCAGAAGTTACAGATGGTAATGATTCTAAAGATTTTTCAGACTTTTCAGATGTTACAGATGGTAATGATTCTAAAGATTTTTCAGATTTTTCAGATGTTACAGATGGTAATGATTCTAAAGATTTTTCAGATTTTTCAGATGTTACAGATGGTAATGATTCTAAAGATTTTTCAGATTTTTCAGATGTTACAGATTGTAATGATTCTAAAGATTTTTCAGACTTTTCAGATGGTAATGATTCTAAAGATTTATCAGACTTTTCAGATGGTAATGATTCTAAAGATTTTTCTGAATCAGATGGAAATGATGGTAAAGATTCTTCTGATTTAATTGACTTTTCTGATTTTATTGATTCTTCAGATTTTATTGACTCTTCTGACGAATCAGATCCTTGACCGCCTTCAAAACTTTCTAATGATTCTTCATCACCTTCATCAAAGAATAAACTAAGAGCACCTTTTGGTTTATCTTCTTCAGGCATTCTATATTTACTATATTGTACTTCCTCTGCATCTTCAGATTCAATGGATGGAACCTCAGACAATTCAGCAGATTCTTCTGCAGATGATATAATGTCATCAATTGATACATCAGATGATTCTTCTAAGCAAAGTCTTTGTATTTCTTTAACTGGATAATTAGTTGAAGATTTATCTTGCGTTAAGCGCACAATTGTATCTAAATAAATAGGAATTGTGTATAAATATCCAATATTGTTAATATTTTCAGTTAAAATAGTAATAATTCCTGTTTCTTGTTGCAAGGAAATTGTTGTTTTAAAGCCAGGATTATTCTTTATTTTAATATCGGATTTTCTTACACCACGCTCCACTTCTAATTCGTTTGCAACTTTTCTTACCATTTCAATGGCTTGGTTTCTATCTAATTCGTCAGGAAAATTTTCCAATAATGCCTCTATAATCTGGTCACCACGCAATCCTTGTTCTGATTTTTCCAATATAAATGCTTCTTGACTGTTAAATTTGCTGTAGTTTGAAACGCGCTTGAAACGTAAATTAATTGTGGTTCCTTTAAATATATTGGTTTCGTTTATAAATACTGAAGAAACACACCCTTTATATGCTTGAATATCAAGTGGTTTTGTAATTTTAATTTGCATTTCATAATTAAGTTGTTTAATTTCAACATTCTCATCATTTAAGCTACTGAAGACAGATAATTTATAACCACTTTGTTCCAATAAGTTTTTTATTTCTTGAATAATTGGGTTAATAGCCTCTTGAAAAATGGTGTCAATTTCTTCAACATTTACAACAGATTTAAACTCTGAACTAACAGTAATATATCCTTCTTCATCAAATTCACATATCATTGATTGTGCGTTATCTTCAGTAGTTGATTCAATATAAATAGCAACAGATTTATTACGTGCAACTGTTTTCATTAATTTAAATATTGCTGCCTTTTTAAGGTATGGAATTTTTCTTCCATCTGTTGCGATTTTATCTGTAAAAAGTCTGTAAACATTTTCTTGTCTTGAAGATGGATTGTATTTAATTAATGGATTTTTTTGTGTTGCGTGAACAATTTTGAATATAATTTCAAGAGGAATTTTAACATTAAAATCAGGACGAATAACTGCTTTAATAAATTTAATGCCTTTATTAACATAATTTAATTCACTTTTTCTTTGATAATAAACATCATAAAACATATTGATAGTATTAAATGAATTAAGTGTTTTTTCATTATAAATTTTTTTTATACCTTCAATTAATTTCTCTCGATTTTCCTTTAAATTTTCCAAATTATTTATGTTTTTATTATATAAAAAGGGATAATATACCTTTATAACTGTTTCCTCAGAAATATCCTTTTTATTTAAGTATTCTAATACATCTTCTGCAATGCATAAGTAAATAGTTTTTACAGTTTGATTTTTTAAATTATCCGCATCAACTATGTCGCCACTATTTAAAAGCAAATGATTATTTAAGGTTGTTAGCGATTTGCGTGCGGAACGCTCAAAAAAGGTGTCAAATTCTTCCACATCATACGGGTCGCATACAAAAGGATATTCGTTTTCAACAATGAAGAATTTTTGACCTAACACCTTATTAACTACATATTTTTTATTGTCAAATTTCATTTCAAATAGGTCGTCAAATGTGTAGGCCTCTTTTTCAACAACCTTTGAAAAAGGGTTACCATTTTCATCACAAACTATATTGGAAATAAATTGATCTAAACGCACCTTTGTTAACTGCAACTTGCCATTTTGTGTTAAAGATTGATATACAGCAACAGCATTTAATGTTTCCATTTTTTGACAATATAAATAGATTTCGTCTAATGAGATATCTTTTTTAAATTCGTCAACAATCTTGACTTTAATAGTTCCAATGGAATCGTCTGAATGAATTTCTTGTTGAGAGAAAATAACTTTTACACCTTCACTTTGAATTTGTTCTGCTTCCGATTCAGAAAATATTTCCTTAAATATTTCTTTATTTGACTCTTCTTTTTTTGCATTAAATACATAAATGGAATTTAAAGCCCCATTTACAATGCGTTTAATTTTATATATAGTTTGTTTTATATTTATTGTTTCTGACATATATATATGGTTAGTATTATTATTTTTAATTTAATTATACTACAAAGTTATTAAATTAAATTAATGAAAAACCATAGGAAATATTTTATATATTACGTAAAAATAAATTACTAAGAATACAGAGTTAATTATTATTGCTCCCTGTTGATCTAAATATTGCATAACTTTTGGATTTGTATTTTTTTTATCTATAAAATAATAAATATAGTTCTGTTCAAATAAAAAATAGTAAAGTATATTTGAAAGAATTAAATATAAAAATCCTTTCATTAGTCTGTTTAATTTAAAAAATAATATCATATAAGATATCCAAATTATAGATATTGTATTAAAAATTTTCCTAAATTTAATTAAGTCAAATCCATATCCTGATTGAACAGATGTTTCAGTTGGATATACAATGCTTATATACAAGTCATAAACTCTCTTGAAAAATACATAAACCATATAATAAATGTAAACTAACAATTCTTTTTCTGAATTCATATATATATATATTAAACGTATAAAAAAAATTAAGTTAAATCATAAAAAGGATTATCATTTATTTTCATACCGCAATATTCTTGTGGTGAGTTTTTGTAGTCAACTGGGTCATATATTCCTGCCTCTTTTGCATTTTGTAATACCCATTTGAAATTTTGCCAAAATTCTTGATTATGTCCTACAGATTCGGTTGCAACGTGTGATAATTCGTGAAGAGCTACAAATGTTAATGTATTTAAATCTATAAGCCTATTTCCCTCTTTCGTTGTATTCAAACAAAATGCGATTTTCTCTCCTTTATTTTCACTATATGCGGTTAATTCGCTAGTTGGAAGTGTTTCGGAAATAGTTTTTGGGTCAAAACCTTCTACAAGACGAACAGTGCGCGGGTCTTCAGGATGTTTTTGCTTTAAATATTCAACAGTGTCCTTCATTTTTTGCGTAACTTTGGCTAAAAGATTGGCTGCTAATTCAAGTTTCTCTCTTTCTCTAACACAATAGCGATTGCCATCTTCTGACGCAATTATACATTTAAGGTTAAATGCGTCTGATTGATAATAAATTGCTAAACAAAAGAATAAGACAATTCCTACAAAAATATAAAAAAATATGCTATGTTTCTCCATATATTTTACTTTTATAAAAAGTAAAGCAAAATTTATTATATTTTACTTTTATAAAAAGTAAAGCAAAATTTATATTATTTTACTTTTAAAAAAAGTAAAGCAAAATTTATATTATTTTACCTTTATAAAACATATATTAATCTGTTACTCTGGACCCCCCGCCAGTGCCACTTGGTCTATGATGCTCTGGTGGTATATAAAATGAATAATTTGATTGTCTGCTATTTGTTGGTTGTGAAACAGTTGATAAACTAATTGATTGTCTGCCATTTGTTGGTTGTAAAACAGTTGATAAACTAAAATTTTCAATATCAACAAGTGGCATATCTTCTGGTCTTAGTGGAAACGAATAATTAGTTTCAGTAATTCTTAGTTCTCCAGAAAATATTCTGTTAAAATCCACAAAACCACTTGGTTGGTGGTCTTCTGGTCTTAATGCAAAAGTATACACATTAATTCCTGAGTCAGAACTATTTCTATCTTCAGATGCAAAATTATTATAATACATAATATTTTTTTTAGAATGCCAATTTTTAATTTCATTACATAATTCATTATGAAGTAGTGGTTTGCGACACATAGAACACTTTTTAATACGGGATATACAACAAGCACAATAGCCGTGATTGCATTCTGTAAATACTGTTGCTTCTTTATCAATACATATAGGACAAAGTTCCATAAAATATATTAAATTTTTGTATTTAAATTTTTTTTAAATATTATTAAAGCATTTTAATCTTAAATATTTTAAATTAATTATTGATATTCCATATTAATTCTCTGAAAGGATGATTAAAATTTAATCTTGGTGCACCTTCATTTTCAGAAAAACGTTCCGATCCTGGTAAAGTAACTTGTAAATATGGTCTGGTTATTAAATCACCATTTCTTCCTATTGTTACTGTATATCTTCTACTAAATTCATTGCTATTATTAAAATTAAAAGGATTTATATCAGGGTTAATTAATTCAACTTTTTGTTTAATTTGATTACATAATTTTGCCCTTTGTAATGGATTACGACACATTGCGCATTTTTTAATACGACATAAACAACTTACGCAATATCCGTGATTGCATTCGGTAAATACGTCTGCTTCTTTATCAATGCAAATAGGACAAAGTTCCATAAAGTATTTAAATTTATGTATTTAAATATTTTATTTATTAGATATTTATTGCGCGCCAGAACCTATCTCGAGAGGTGGTCTCATAAAGTCAGGTTCTATAGTTGAATTGTTCCAGGGCCCAACAGAAAGTTGTGGGTTAGGAGGTTCAGAGCGAATTTGCAAGTTAGCATTTCTAAGACTTTGTCCAACAGTGTCAATACCAATATGGTAGCCAGCTTTTAATAAATTAACGTTGGCAAGTTCGCCCTTACCAGAGGGGTTTAATTGAGCCCATTGTGAGTTAGTGTCCTTGGGTAAAAGTTCGGCAGGATTTTGAATATTAGGCTTAGAGCAAGAAGTAGGGACACCAGGCATAGAGGTTTGAACGCCACTAGCGGAGGCATAAACTTCGTTACCATTGGGGTCAGAAGGGCGAACACCAGCGGACATTTGTGCGTTAGTATTCTTGTATTGGGATTGCATACCAGCATTGGATTCAGATCCAGAAGAACCCTTGGCACCTAAATAACTGGCAAGCATAGATATGCCATATGCAACAATTAATAAAACAATAATGGCTCCAATTCCATAGTCACTCCATATCTTCTTTAAAGAGAATGTCATTATATAAAATTAATGATAAAATAATTTTTAGAATACATATTAATTATTCTAAACATTTGCTTTTATTCAAAATCTTCCAATTCACTTTCGGAAACTTCATCAATTTCGGCGTCAAATTCACTATCACTATCATCCAAATTTTCAATTAAATAAGTTTTCTTAATATTCTTTGCTTCTAAATATGCAATAATTGCGTTCTTTTTTGCTAATTTGGCCTTTTTTCTTGCTTCTTTATATAATTCATAATAAACTTGATTTGGTTTTTTTAGTTGAATTGCTTCTAAATTTCCGTCTAAATTTAAATCGGTTGCGCCCAATTCTTTAAGAACATCTGGATTTTCCTCAATATTCTCCTCAAGTTCCTCAAATTCTAAAGTTATTTCTTGTGGTTCCTCTATTTTTTGTTGTTCTACTTCTTGAACCTTTGGTAACTCCTCTTGAACTTTTGGAAACTCCTCTTGAACCTTTGGTAATTCTTCTTCAACCTTTTCTATTACTTCATGTTCAATTTCAGGACTAAATTCTTCCATTTCTTCTAAAGAGTCGTTAGATACAACATTTTCTAAAACAATATTATTAACAATTGGCTCTAAAGGTTTAACAATTTCATTTGAAATTTTTTTATCTTTTTTAATTAGACAACTATTAAATACTGGTTCAGAACTTAACACCATAATTTGCTTAAGCTCCATTTCAATTTGAAAATTTCTGGAAGTGAACTTAATGCCTTGAATTTCTAATATAGAAATAATGTTTGTATCTTCCTTAATATCCTGATGAGTTAATTGCACTTCATTTTCATTATATATTTTAACTGCAGGCAAGCCTTGACTATCATTTTTAACACCTGTTCTTACTAAATAATATTTACCAGATTTGTAAACACGAATAATAGAATTAAAAGCAGCTTCAATATCATTTTCGTCTAAAGAATTTTGAAACCAAGCATCTCTCTTTTCAAAAATTAACTTACGACATCTTTCTTCTAAATTTTCAAACCAATTTACAAGTGTTTCTGCATTTTTATCAAACATTAAGTCGCAGTAATATTTTTTACCAGTTTTAACAAAACCTTGTTTAGTTTGTCCTTTTAGCGTTTGTATATATAATGGTTTCTTATTATTTTCAATTTTAGTAAAATATGCGCCTCCTTGAACGCCTGTTGGATGCGCTAAAGAAAGCTTAGAAAAATCAAAGTTTTCATTGGGTTCAATAATATTATCCATATTAAAAAATGTAAAGTAAAAAAACTATTTATTAAGACGCATATGTATAATTTTTTGAATATTTTTATTATGTTTAAATATGAAGGATACTTTAGTTCAACAATTCCTAGACATATTGAAGAGAGAAGATGTGAAAAGTGAAGTAAAAACTTTATTTAAGCCTGTAATTGATTTTATATTATTTCAAATCAATCCATATATTTATGTAACTGTAGGTTTAGTTTTTTTAATTTTTGTAATGATTTTAGCAATATTGGTTATTTTAATATTACTTATACGTAATAAACAAATTATCCAAAAATTAGTTCAAAATTAATTGGTAATTTAAGGCGATTCGTTAAAAAATTTTAATCTCTATAAACTATATAATGCCAAGACAACATAGAAGCAGTAAAAGACGTAGACTCTCCCAAAGACACTACAGACCTCTATCCACCACCTCTCCCTCCTTCCACCTCTCTGACACCCCATCTTCCCATTCTGCTCGTTCCTCCCAAAGAGGCGGCTCATATACTTCTGCATCCACTTATGGTAGTTATGTAAATGGAACTGGAGACCAACAATTTGCAAGAACATTCGACCAAAGTGGACCTTATGGAGCAAGAATTGGTGCTGAATATGTTGGAGCTCAAGGACAAGGCGCATCATCTCCTAATATGCCTTCCGCACAAAATCTCTCTTTAATTCAATCTGCAGGATCTAGAAGAAAGCGTGGCGGATTATTTGGTGAGGTTTTAAGCCAAGCTATTGTTCCTGCAGCTATTTTAGGTATGCAACAAACATACAGAAAACGCAGAACTGGTGGCCGTAGAACCCGCAGACATCGTAGACGTTAAAAAAATAAGTTTAATATTAATATTAATAATAACCATAATTATTATTAATAATGAGTTCAAATGGTTTTGAAAATCAAATACAACAATGGGTGCAACTTGATAACCAACTTAAGCAAATAAATGAACGCGCAAAAGAATTGAGAGATAAAAGAAATGCTTTAGAACAAAATATAACAAATTATGCTGCTTCAAATAATCTCTCTAATGCTACTGTTAACATTGGCAATGGAAAGCTTAAATTTGTAAATACAAAGGTACAAGAACCGCTTACTTTTAAATATTTAGAAAAAACCTTAGGCGAGGTAATTAAAAACGAAAATCAAGTGAAATTAATTATGGAACATATTAAACAAAAGAGAGAAACCAAAATAGTTCCAGAAATAAAGCGCTATTCTAACAATTAATTAATATATGAATAATTTATATGGGCGACATTGACTATATTGGAGCAGATGAATTAGTATTTAATGCAAATAAAGAATTAGGAGTTTATTCTGGCGGATTTAGTGTAGATTCGGTTATGTTGAAAGCGGGTTTATCACCAATTATGACAATTAACAATTCCATTCAAACTGGCGGCACTGATAAAGTATCGGATTTATTTCAAGATTTAGTAATTCCTAATTGGGCTTTAAGTTATAATAATAAAATAATTGGAGGCGAATATAAAGAAAGTGATAGCGATAGCGATAGCGATTCCGATATTGACGATGATTTACACGATAAATTAATTGGATTGGTTAAGGAACACGAGAGCAAATTAGCAGAAGGAGGCGCTAAAAAGAAGAGAAAAACCAAAAAACGCGCACTAATAAATGGCAAAAAGAAAGGCACCAAAAAATACAGAGATTGATTGTTAATTTAATATAATATTTAAACTTAATAAAAATATTATATTAGATAGATGTAATAAATAATATAATGTTGACAAATAAAGAAGAAAATGTTTGTTTTATATGTTTTGAATTAAAAGCAAAGAGAGAAAAAAAACCAAAACGGCTAAAAAATCAAAATTTATATATTAAAACATGTGATTGTGATGGATTTATTCATAATACGTGTTTGAAAATATGGTATGACGTAAGTAAAAAATGTCCGATATGCAGGGAAATAATGTTAGATAAAAACGCAGTTGTTGCGGTATTGATTACTATGAATGAAAATGAAAATACCGACAATAGACAAAATCAAAATCAAAATCAAAATCAAGTTCAAAATTTAGGTATAAGAATGCGAATTTATGTTTATATTCAAAAAAATTGGAATAAGGTTGCAAGTATTATTAATATTGCATTTTTGTTATATCTCTCTATTTCTTTTTATTATTCTGTATATAATAAAACAAACTCTGATTTAATTTAATCTGAATATGATTTAAATAATAGTTCTTCTAATAATTCTTCAAGTTCTTTGCGTAATTTAACAAAATCTTCCCACCAATCATCAAATAATATGTAGTTACGCATAATAATTTTACGCATATTTTTAATTAATATTTCATCTTCATAATCACATATATATTGTAAATTTTTATATTCAAAATCATTAGGTTTAATTGTATTTACCCAATTTATTAAATTTGCTACAAATATGCAATCTTGTAAAGCATCTGAATAATCAATAATTAATGAATTATTTTCATTATTAAAAGACATACTATCACATAATAAACGTGAACAAGCAAATGCATTTATACGAATATTTGCACTTGGACGGTTAATTAATATATCATCTAATAAATTATGTACCTTATCTTCAATTAAAAGATTTTTATGCCTGCTGTCCTTGTAAATTTCCATAAATCTTATGCTATCAAATGTGTTTGTTGTCATTTTTATATTATTAATTTATTTAATTTGCAATAAAAAGTTATCAATTTTTTATTTTATTGTTGTAGTCGCAATTCTTCATAACGAGCCGCAATTTTATTACGATATTTTTCAAAATCTTCCCACCATTCGTCAAATAACATATATTTGTCTTTATCGAAGTAATCATCCATAGTTTTACCTTCCTTTATAATGTTTTTTAAATATCTACAATTCATTCTAACTTTTGAAGGTGTAATTGTTTTAACAAAATTATGTAAATTTTTAATAAAATTTAGATTATTTAATACATTTGTATATGTAAAATTAATTGTTCTATTTTCATAAGTAATATTATCACTTAATATTGGATTAAATATATTTGCATAAAATGTATATCCACCATCAGAATGCCACATTATATCACGCATTGTAAAATATGTTTCATCTTCAAGTGACAAAGTTTTTAAATATTTTTTATTATATACTTCAATAAATTCAAGATTAAACATTATAGCATTAATAATATAATTAATTAATTTTGTAAAAAAAGTTATCAATTTTTTTTACTATCATTCTTGTAGTCGCAATTCTTCATATCGAGCCGCAATTTTCTCACGAAATTTTTCAAAATCTTCCCACCATTCGTTAAATAACATATATTCGTCTTTATCAAAGCAATCATCCATAGTTTTACCTTCCTTTATAATATCTTTTAAATATTTACAATTATATCTAACGTCTGCAGGTGTAATTGCTTGTATATAAAGATGTAATTTTCTAATATAATTTAGATTATATAATACATTTGTATATGTAAAATTAATATTTCTATCTTCATAATAAATATTATTACTCAATATTGGATTAAATACATTTGCATAATATGCATATCCACCATCCGCATTCCAAAACAAATCACGCATAGTAAAATACGTTTCATCTTCAAGCGACAAAGTTTTTAAATATTTGTCATTATATAGTTCAATAAATTCAAGATTAAACATTATAGTATTATTAATATAATTATTTATTTTGTAAAAAAAGTTATCAATTTTTTTATTATTGCTTTAATAGTAATTCGTTATACAATTTTTCAAGTTCTTTGCGTAATTTAATAAAATCTTCCCACCAATCATCAAATAATATATAGTTGCACATATTTTCAATTAAATCATCATCTTCATATTTATATATATATTGTAAATTTTTATATCCAATATGATTAGGATTTATTGCATTTAACCAATTTAATAAATTTGTTAAAAATCTATAATTTTGTAAAGCATTTGAATAATCAATAATAAATTTATTATTTTCGTCATTATAAATTACACTATTACATAATAAAAGTTTATAGTCAAATGCATATGCTTGTATGTCTATATTTCCAGGGTTTTTACATATATCATCTAATAAATTATATACCTTATCTTCAATTAAAAGATTTTTATGCCTGCTGTCCTTGTAAATTTCTATAAATCTTATGCTGTCAAATGCGTTTGTCGTCATTTTTATAATATTAATATTATTATTTAATGTGTATTTAAATTTATCAATTTTTTTATTATTGCTTTAATAGCAATTCGTTATATATTCTTTCAACTTCTTTGCGTATCACAACAAAATCATTCCACCAATCTTCAAATAATGAATAGTCATCTTTATTAATAACAAAATTAATATTAACACTAATAAACTCATATTGAGTTATGGTGTTTAACCAACTTAATAATCTACGCACATATAACAAATTATTTAACACATCTGTATAACACATTTCATATCTCTTTGTATCAGGCATCCAACATAATCCCATAGATAATCTTGTTTTCAAATCATTTGGTTCAATATCATATGGATTATGCTCTTTTGAATTATCTACAATATCACATAATGTATAATATAAATTATTTTCAAATTTATTATTTCTGATTCTACTAGGACCACCAGTATAAATAAATTGTAAACTACCAAATGCGTTTGAACTCATTTTGTTATATTTAATGTTTAATAACATATATTAATAGACATTAAAAGTAATCAATTTTTTTATAAATGCTTTTACCAAAGGCTGCGTTGCTTATACAGTCGCCGTTGGCTTAGAATGATCCCCAACTATTTTTATTAAATGGTGACACTAATATATCACCTACTTTGGTCTTCCAAAAATCAACACGCTTTTGAAACGCAATATCTTCCGCGGTTTGAGGATATGCAGGCGTAGTTTTCATTAATTCCTCTTCTTCAGCTGTAATCTTGGGTTTATTTCCATAACAATTTACACCAAAACGCAATTTAGGGTTTGCCATATAACCGCCATTTACACCTGTTCTTCCGCAATCATTTTCGTGTCCTGGAATGGTTTGTAAATGGTCGTAAGTTTTCTTTTGAGTGGGAAATAATGCTTGCTGATTTGCGGACCAACCATAATTACACCATTCTGCGCCATTATTATATGCTTTTTCAATTTGGTCGTATGTTGCTAATTCAGCACCATATGCTTTACAAAGTGCTTTGGCATTTTCATAATCATAATAGTTGCCAGGAATGTTAAATACTTGTTTCTTAAATCTAATTTCTGGAACGGGTGCAGGTTGATATAAACTTTGATCTACCACAATATCAAGCTTCTTAACGGGAGCAAATAAATCGCTAATATATGCCGTTACATTTATACTAAAAAAGTATTGTAATGCGTTTACAATAAGTAAACAAACTAATATAACCACAATAATAATGCCCATAAGGTTGGAACCACTTGAAGCTCCTTCATTATTTCCTAAATTACCTGATACTGCATTTGAAGAAAAAAAGTAATATGCTAATATAATGATAAGTATTATAATAAAAACAATAGGATTTAAAATGTAGTTGTTTAAATAATTATACATATTTACTGGATCCGTTGCTGCTGTTGTATTTACTACTTCCATTTATATTATATAAATAGTTAAATATATTTTATAATTTTTAAAAATTACTTTTTTCTATAAAATAGTACATATGCTTTTGGTGAAATAATAGACTCGTGCGCTCCGACTTCAGTAACAGAAGTATCGTTAAAGTGATACCATTTACCGTTTGCGTTTTTAACATATGCGGTATAATGTCCGCCCATAGTTGAGCCGCTATGATTACATACACCATAAAGCTCATATTTATACATATCTTTTTTATACCCAATAACATACTCTGATAAATCCAACTCATTAATTGGAAAAGTTACAAGAATTTGATTTTTTTGACCTCTTTGATTAAAGCGCTTAATATCAATTACTAAAATATTAGGAAACGACCAAAATTGAATTTTTTTTCTCACATCCATACGCTCCTTTGTTTCCTCATTATACCAACCATTTTCGCCTTCCATAACTTCGCCTTCAACATAATGGTTAAAGCAATCAATAAGAGTTGGAGATTTATTTTCAGGAGGTATAGGCAAATTAATCGTAAAGTAGGGTTCGGGAGTAATATTCAATTGTTTTCCTGTTTTGGCGCAAGTTATTTCGGATACATGGACTGCATAAAATAAGTTCCAAATTTCAGAATACTCTTTTGAATACATACGCTGAATCATTTCAAAACATTTAATTGCAATAATGTCTGTTTCGTTTTCTGGTTTGCCTGAAATTGTCATTTTAATTTCTCTCGAAAGCGATGTGTGAAAACAATCAATTAAAAATAGCAAAAATTCAGGTAAATCATTTTGTGAATATCCTGTAAATATTTCCATACCCTTAAGCTCCGCTACTTTTTGTATAGTTTTAAGAAATTTGTTGGGTGCAACTATGCAGTTTTCATTCCATAATATTTTACGCAAATTGTCCCATTCTACAATGAGCGCTGAGTCATATTTTTTACGCAATTTGCCTTTATAAGTTTCCTTATCTAAAAAGACATTTAATTCATATGTATGTGAGAGCACTTGCATACATGAATTAATAAAACATGTATTTCCAAGATTTGCCAATCCACTTAAACCTTTATTTTTAAAATTGTCAATATTCATTTTAATAACTATTTTTATATATTTAAATGTATTTAAACAGATTTAATATAATATATAATAAATGTCAACCAGACCGCAAACTTTCCATAACTTAAGCTCAGAACAGCTACTTCTTATTAATATTTTAAACGATATGTATAACGAAAATATTCGTCAAATTAATAATTATCACGATGCAATTACTAGCTTAAATGAGGCAAATAACAATATTAGAGAAACATTAATTCAAATGCTTAATATAAATGGCGTTAGAAGAACCATGCAAAATACAAATACAAATATTCCAATGTCAACATATTTAGGTGAATTTACAATTCCTTTAACTACATTATCTAGAAATAATGCTAATTCGAATACTAATATTAACGGAAGAAATAATTCTAGATTTTTAGAAAACTTTTTTAGTCCTGTAGAAGTGTATCCAACTCAATCGCAAATTGAAGCGGCAACTCGTCGTGTAAGATATTGTGATATTGTTTCACCTTTAAATAGAAGTTGTCCAATCTCTCTAGAACAATTTGAAGACAATGATATGGTATCAGTAATTCGCCAATGCAATCATATTTTTAGAACGGAAGAATTAAATACCTGGTTTAGAAGCAATTGTAGATGTCCGGTTTGTAGATATGATATTAGAAATTATAGTGCAACAAATAGTTATTTTCAAGATGCAAGTGGTAGCAATTTAAGAACAAATACAAATATAAATTCAAATTTGTTATTGCCAAGAAGAAACGAAGAATCAGCTCAAGAGAGAATGATAACAAATGTATTACAATCATTTTTAAATGACTCTCCGCTAACAGACGCATCAGGTAATAATTTAAGTTTTAGTTCAAATTTAGATTCAATTGGATTATTTCGATTATTATTTAATAATAGTTATTAATTAAAAATAGGATATAAAATATATTTGAATATATTAAATATATGTTATCAAATAAAACACATATAAAAGGTAGCGTCGCTTTAACCAAAGGTAGCGTTGCTTTAACCAAAGAAGAAATAAAGGAACAAAATGATAATACATTAAAATATATTTATAGAACACCAGAGAATTTTTTACAAATTTTTTATAATGAATTACTTGATATTGCTGTATTACCATTATGTATTGTATTTATAGTTTATAAAATTAGCTTAAAGACATTATAATTATAATAAGTAACAAAATGACTACTTACAGAAGAAGTGGATTTAAATGGTCTGTTAATGAATTGCTCTCATTACAGAGAGAATACGAGTTGTTGGAATGGACGGTTCAACAAATTGCTGCAAAGCACGAAAGAAGTGTTGAAGCTATTTTATTTCGTCTTGAAGATGAAGGATTCATTGATTCTTGGAATAGCGCTCGAGGTTATAATCAGATTAACTATCAAAATGCAATTGAAGGAGGTGATAGCTTAGAAAGTAATTGTGAAGACAACGAAGTTGTAGATAGTGAAGCAAATGTTGAGGAAGAGGTTGATATGTCTGACATTGAAGAACCAAGTAAATCTTCTGGGGATGTTGTATATACTTATGATGTTTATGACAATATTCAAGTTTTAACTGATCGTGTTTCAAGTATGGAAAATTCAATTTCTGAACTTAAAAATATGATGCAAATAATGATGGAAAAAATAATTTCTCCCAAAACTGCCGTTTTAACTGATATTAAATTTTCATCGGCTAATATGAATCCATTAAATTATAATCCTGGTGGATTTGCTTATTCAAGTTAAATAAAAATATATAATTTATTTTATTATATATTTTACATATTAAAATACTTTTTAAGGGTTAAATATTGTAGAACTACCATCAGAACCAACTAATCTTAATACTCTGTCATTACCTAAGTAAAAAACATATAAGTGTTGACTTGATATTGATATTGTATTACCATAACTTTGACCTTTACTATCCCATAAACCAAATTTTCCGTTTGAAAATCCAATTCTTGCAGGAGTATTTGGACCAGAATAAGGACGTCTATTAGACCATATGCGTTTATTTGAGCTTGACAAATATATTGATAAACTTCCGTCTATTTCCAATCTTAAGTAATACAAACGATTTTGTGAATAAATTTTTGTATATTCTTCAGTATCGTCACTGCTTGATGGAATTTTAAAATTGTATTCAATATTTATTATTTGATTTTCTGGAATATCTGATGTATCAATTGTATAATTTGGATAAGGAACTGTTTCTGAATATGATGTGCCACTTGACCATGTTTGTATTCCAAAATCGCTAGGACCAATTATTATACCATCCGAACAATATACTGTTTCAGGATTGCTAAAAAATAATGTATTTGTTGCATCATTTGTGTCGCCATTATTAAGACACCAAAATATTAAACCGGCAGGGTTAGGACTTTTTCCTCCAGAGTTTGTTGCAACAAATTTAAAAAATGATGTTCCAGGTTTTAATGTAATTGCATTTGAAATAATTGAGTTCCATTGAGTTATAGTATTAGGTAACGCAAATGGACTGTCATTCATGTAAATTGTTAAATAATCATCTGCGCTACACCATAATGTGGCATTTATATCCGTAGTTCCTGAGTTTGTATATGTTGTATAAAAATTAACAGTTGTATTTGGTGCGGCACCTGATTTACTATTTGCAGTGTTCCATAACCATCTGTAATTATTCCAAGCATATGAAGATGTATTGCCTTTAAACTTATTATATACATTGGACCAGTTAGAACAATCATTGATGCTACCAGAATCAATAGCTTGTGCTGCTGGAATACTACAATCATAAATAGCTAATTCACCTGTATTTCCCAATATTAATTTATAGCCTGGAATACCAATATTTGGAGTTCCAAATGTGTATTTTATTCCTGTGCTATCATGCACTTTTAAAACACCAGAAGCATCAAATGTTAAATAAGCATTTGAAGGGTCAGAACCAATATAAGCATATAAATTTGCATATTGTGTGGTTGTGTATATATTTTTTGTAACAGTTGTATTTCCACTACTATTTGTATATGAAGTATCAGTAACACTATTTATATTTAATGACCCATTGTCAAGCGTTAAAGTATAGTTGCCATTAGAAGATGTTAAAATGCGACCATTTTTATATTCAATTGTTCCACTTGATAATATATAATTTTCAAATGTTCCCCATGTATGATTATATGGCAATGATGCAACTACATTATTATTACTTAAAATATATAATACATTTGAATCGTCCAATTTTAAGCTAAAATTTGAATATCCAGTAATGGTCGATGTTATATTATACAATATAGTTCCATAAATGTTATATACATTAATTTGTCCACTAGTTGTTAACATTAAATATGATATTGCGTCTGCTGATGTTAAAGTTGTATATTTAGATGTATAAAATGTATAAACCGGTTTTGTAAATCTTGCGTCAAAAATACAAACAGTTTGAGTTTGACTTGATGTATCCACTGTAATTCCAAAAAATGAATAAGCTGAAGGAGACCATAAAAATGATTCAAGTTCATTTTCATCTTGTTGGGCGTATAATTTTATACCTGCATTTAGTATACCATTTCTATCAGTTGGAACAAATAATGATAAATCTATATCTCCATTTGGATCTGCAGTAGTGCTTAAAAGAGTTGAACCTGTTGAATTAGTTATTGTTAAAGTGCCATCACTTCCACCAACGCCATCATCTTCAAATGCCAATTTATAAGGTGACTGTGTGCTAGTGCCGTATAAATTAGTAATTGCATAAGCAGGTAAATTTGATATACCAGGAACAAATACAGTTGTATTATTTGTTGCTAATATTTGAACGTTTTGTGTCATTAAGTTGCCACTTGTATTATTTAAATATAAATCACAACTGCTTATGTATTTTGGAAAACAAATAAAGGCTAAACCACATCTTCCACCGCCATTATGTGTATTATAAAATGTAAATGTAGTAGAACCAGGCTGTAAATCAAAATCATACGTCCATAAATTATTCCAAGAAGAAGAACTTCCTGAACCAACAGTTGTGATTGGTTTTCCTGTGGATACTGCTGAAATAGTTGAAATATATATATCACATTGTTCTAAAACACTAACCCAAAGAGTTGATCGAATTGTTTTTCCAGTAGTATTATTATAAGTATAAGAAAAGTTATATGAACCGGAGGGTGTGTTTTTATTTGTAGTTGCATCAGAACTAACCCATATTACATTAACACTATCAACTAATGTAGTGGAATCCGCATTTGAAAATGAAAATGATGCATCAACATTGCTATATATTTTAGACCAATAACCTCCTGTATTTGAATTACTATAATTTTGCCAAAGCGTTCCGCAATTATAAACCGTTTTAGCAGCTCCACTAGTTGTAGTAGCTGTTACTCCAGATTGACCGCTATAAAAAAAAGGTTTTCCAATATATCCAAATTTATTATAATCAATCCATTTATAACTGCCATTAATATAACTCATAACACCTAATTTTCCTTGATCCATAGCTAAGTAAAAATTACCATTGGTGGAAATAAGACGTGGTGGCGCATTTTGCAGATTATATTGATAAGCTTGAAACGAAGCATCTGTTGACGTCCAGCTTTCTGTTTGCCAAGTTCCGCTGCCCCATAAAAATTGTTGAGTTCCATTTGTATTTAATTGATAAAGACATAAATTACCGTCATCTTGCATATTAAGTGAATAAGAAGATATAGTTGAGTTATTACTTATATCAGTATTATTAAATATATAATACTTTTCAGTTGTATTATTTGATAACAAAATATCAACATACAAAGAACCATTATCATTATCTAGCTTTAAGCCATTGCACTTCAAAAGATTTTGACCGGATGGTATTTCTAATGGTGGAGAAGACCAATTAACACGTTCTGTTCTATTATCAACAACATTAACTATACCATTTTCACTTATATTTGCAGTATAATAACCATTATCAGAAGTTAAATTAAATAATTCTGTATTTGAAACTGGCATAAAATTTTGACCTGTTGTAACTCCTGAATCTGTAACTAATGATGGTCTTAAATCTGGTTTTTCTTCTATAATATTTGAACGTGTAGTAGAATCATTTTCATCATAAAATATAGCTTTTATACTTTTATCATTATTAACAAGTGAAATAGTTGCAGTTGCACCACTATATTGAGGATTTACTGGATTATGCACTGTTACATAATCACCATGTCTTGGATGAACTGATGATATACCAGTTATTTCACTTTGAGGGTCAGCTGGCGCACCTGTTGAATCCATTTCATATAAATCTTGTGTAACTGTTGATGTATCGGCCTTACCCAAAGCCCAACATATATTATTATTTGCATCAACAATTATTAAATCGCCGTTATTAGATATTTTAAATGTATATGGCGAAACAAATGATACATTTGCCAATTTATTATTAATTACGTCAAATGTGGTTGAACTTTGTAAGGTTCCGTCTTTTAATATATCATAAACTAGTGTGTTAGAACTATTGTATAATCCAAGTGTAAATGTTGCTGCATTTGCAGAATTAATTGTATAAGAAAATTTTAAATATGTAGCTGTTGTATTATTAACACTATATATTACCTTTTTACTTGTAACATTTGTAAAATTTAATGAACCATCTAAAGCAAGAGCTAAATTATATATGCCACTTAAAGAATATAAACTTTTATAATCATTATTACTATTTGGAATGGTATTTCCATTTGTTAAATTTAAATAAATATTTGTTGCTTCAGACCATAATGTTTGACCTGTTGCATTTATAATAGAAATATTTCTGTCATTTGTAACAACCAATTGTAAAGGATATATTAAAGAGGCAAGGTTAACAGATTGTTTTAAAATTTTAACTCTTTCTGCTCCTGTTGTATCTAATAAGTGTAATTCAATATAATAGGTTGTTGTAGGTGGTTGTGGAAATGGATTTGATACGGTTGATTCTAAAATTCTAAATCGTAATGAAGCAGGTCCTGGATTACTAAAACCACTACCAGAAGACCAAAATGTAATTCCGGTTCTATAGTCATTTGCGACCAATGTTCCATTTGGTAAAAGTGCCATATAATAACATCCATTAGGTGACCATAAATTTAAACCATTATTAGAAACATTTGATATATCTGGATTTACATACATGTATACGTTGCTGCTATCATTTGCCAATGACATTATTATACCTGAATTTTGTTTTAATATGGAACTTGTTATACCATTTGAATTTTCATTTTCAAAACGAGTTACACCAAATGTAAAACCATCACTACTAATGCTATTAATAGATGCGTTTACATTTTTGCCAAGGACCGGGTCAGAACTAATACTGATAACATCACCAATACGATATTGTTTATTTACAACTTGATTGGCAAATAAATTGAAATTAATAACCAATGGACCTCTTATACCATTGTAACTATTGCCTTTATTAAAAAATACAATATAATTACTTGCTGAATATGTCATATCTAAATCAATTGTTACTGAATCAGAATTTGTAGTAGAAATTACAGCACCACTTGAATTGTAAGAAGTATATTTATAGCTAATTAAACCAGAATTAATATATAACCAATAATTTTTATTTGTGCTTGTGCCATCTATTACTGCCTCAGATGGAACTGTTACATCAATTGTAATTGGAGATACAGATGTTGAATTTAATTTCCAAGTAGAATTTATTAACATTTTCCAAATTCCAAAAATAGTAGGAGTTGAATTAGGATTTTTTCCACCATTATATGTGCTTGATTTATATGATCCATTAAAAAATCCGTCTAAATCACTTGTATAGTCAGTAATTTCCTGCATACTTGAAAACAACATTGAAACGCCATTTAAATTACTATTTAAAAAATTAGTATTTGAACTAGAATAAGCATTTGAATTTGAACTATATGTTGTATTACCAGGTGCGCTTGGATATCCACTAATTGCTGTATCTATCCATGATTCATTTGTGCTTGCAGTTCCTGTATTTGTATCATTAAAAGATTTTTTAAAAATAGTTGCAGAAGAATAAAAATCCCATACGCTAGTATTTTCATTATATCTCTCTTTAAGTCCATATAAATAAAGTGGTTTAACATGCCATTCATTTCTATCAATACTAAAAGAGTTTGTTAAATATTCTACCAGTCTATTGACTGGAGTCAAAACATTTGCACTAACAACACGGTTAAAAATATTAAGTATATGTGAAAATATATCAATAAATGGTAAAGGTGTACTATAATCATTAAAAATATGTTTTGATGTTTTATATCCTAACTCTGAATAGTTAACAGCTAAAATAAAAGAATAAGAAAATTCAAAATTTGTGTAAAAAGGTAAATTATTTGCAATATTTAAATTTAAAAATTTTTCATTAAATATAATAAGATTGTTTGTATATTCTTTTTTAGAAAATAAATCTAATATTGTTTGACAATTTTCACTATTAAAACAATCAAAGATAAAAATGCTTTTTACGTTCGATTGAGAGAATTTGGAACTGTTAATTGGATTTTCAGTTAAAAGTATATCAAGTGCATTTGGAAAAGCAGTATCTTTTGTTATATTTAATGTAAAAGTTTGTAATGTAACTGGGTCTTTATAAAAAGTGTCTTGACTAAAATTAGTCTGTATATAGTTTTTAATTACATCAATAAAATTATTTTTTGTTTGTAATTCAGAATTATCACAAACATATACTATTTGGTTAAATGCTTGACCGTTTGGTAATGAGTCGTCTACAAAATCAAATATATTATCAAAAACGGAACCATTAAGAAAATCAGCATGTTTATGAATATTACAAATAATATTGTCAAATATAAATTGAACCATTCTATAATGATTACAAGAAGTAGTAATCATATTGTCTGGAATAAGATCGTCTATTTGAGTTGTATAAATTCTAGACCCAGAGTTAAAATATAATGCATCAGAATGTAATTCAAACCATGGTCTTAAATCAAAAAATGTTTTAGAATTTTGTGCGCCAAAAAATAATCTTCCTCCATTATTATAATATTCGTTAATTGCAGCTTCAATACTAACAATATCATCTTCAATAACTTTAGTATCAATGGAATTTGAAATATATCCAATGTCTATTAAATGACTTAATAATGGTAAATAACGTGCTTGAAAAGATTTATCAACTATTAATAATGCTCTACTATGTATTTTAACATTTTTTCTCTCTTCAATAATATTATTAATATTATTTGCACGATTGAAATTTGCAACTCTGGCTGCTTGTTTACCTACAGGAAGAAAATTTCCAGTATTATGTCCTCTACCATATCGACTATTTAGGTATAAACCATTAGACATTTTATAATTTATATAAATATTATATTTATAATATTATATATTTATAATATATTATTATGCCATTTGAATGTCCAAAAGAATTAGAAATAGTACCAACAGCAGAGTTATTTTCATTTGATTTTGCAATAAATATGAATGGATCTAGTTCTACAAATGTTAATTATAGTAGTAATCCAATATTATTAAGCACTAAACCTTTTAAATATGATATTTTACAAATTAATACAGCAAATGAAGGCAAAAATGACAGAATATCAAAGCATTGGCCTAATATTGTAACCTGGAAATCAAAAAATATTACAAAAAAAATAAAAATATTTGGTAAAATGTATAAAATTTCCATTCCTTTTCCTCATCCAACACAAGCGTATTATGAAGTATATACAAAAAAGGAAACCGCAAAATTAACCTTTTTTACAATTCCTTCATTTAAATTTCAATTAAATACTGATTTAGCCTTTTCTGGAAGCGTTGATTGTAATTTTACATTATCTGTAGAAAGTAAAGGAGCATGTCTTTTATCAACAGCAACAGCTGGTTTAATTGATAATTTTTATAATGATGGGAAAAAAATACTTGAAATGCAAAATGCAGGCGACAGAACAACTCGTATTACAAATATGTTAACTAATGTTAAATTTTATGAATATGCATCAGCAACAACCTTATTAACATATCTAATGAGAGAGGGACTGTGTGCTAGTTTTTCAGTTAATAAAGCATCTGGTAAAGTAAATTGGAATTTAAATTCATTTTATATGGAATTTGGCGATTTAAAAATAAATATTCCAAAATTTACAATTGAATTAGATTATCCTGATATATTAAAAGACCCAATTACAGGTCAGGAACATCCTGTAACTGTAACAGGTAATCCAGAATCAGGATTAACTGTGTCCGTTCAATTGCTTGATGTTCCAAATGGTGATTTTTTTTCAATAATGCTTACAGGACTTCAAAATACATTAGATGCTGCCAAAAAATTAACAGGAACAGCATATGATGGTGACTATGTAAAAGAACTAGAGGATATATTAACGCAGCTTAGAAATGCAGACGATTCTGTAACACAATGGATACAAAAATATTTAGGTATAACATTTGATATTACATTTTCTTTTATATTTTGCCCGGCAGGAATGGAATCTGAACCACCATCACCATTTTTAATAGAAGTAGCAATAGATTTAAATATTAATCCATATAAAATTTTAGATGATTTATTTGATGCTGCTGAAGCAATAGAAAAAACAATGGCAACATTTGAAAATGATTTATTAAAAGCTGTTGAAGATATTGGTCCTAGTTTTGCCCATCCAATAGAACATATGATACAAGGTGCACTTAATACATTAAACAAAGAATTACAATCAGCTACTGCAAAAGGACAAAAATTAATTGATAATAAATATATAAATAAAACATATAATTTAGGTATAGCAGCATATATACCTATTGAACCACCTCCTTAAATAAATGATTTTGTTACATAAATTTCAATTCTGTTTCTTGATTTATTTATAATTGCATATAAATCTTTTGACAAAATTACCTTTCTTCTATCATTATTGTCATTTATTTTAATTTGAGAAATGAAATGTTGAATACTTTTATTACTAGCAAACGAAACTCCTGCTTCATTTGCGGCATTTGTGAAAATTTGTTTCCAGTAATCCAATATATCAATGTTGAAATCACAATTAACATAATATTCATTTATAAAACCCGCTCCTAATACTTCAGGAATTGACTTTTTATATACACTATAAATTTGTTTGTAATTGTTTGCCATTTCAATAATTCCAGGCACCAAATCGCGGTCAAATGTGCGAAGCGAAGGCATTAAAACATCACGCAACCTTCCTCGCTCACACCACGAAGGAGTTGAATCATATGTATAAGGAATATTGTATTCCTGAGCGAATGAAATAATTTCAGATTTTGGTATTTCTAACAATGGTCGCACAATAGTTACACCTTTTTCACACGATGTATGCTCCATTCCAAATAAATTATCATAGTTAATGCGTTTTTTAATATTAGAAAACACATTTTCCAAAGTATCGTCTTGATTATGACCTAAAACAACAGGAACAGGTTTATCCATTACATTTTTATAGCATTCAAATCGAATTTCTCGTGTTATACTTTCATAAAAACTTCTATGAGAGTCACGAACGCGCTTAATTTCGTTAATAACTCTTACATTATGTTCGACGTCAATTTTTTGACATACATAATTTACCATATCAATTTCCATACTTTGTTCTTCTCTATTTGCATAATTAATTGAAATTGCCTTAATATCCCAATTAGGATATAATGCTTTGGCAATAAATAAACATACCATTGAATCCACACCACCAGAAACTGAAATAATTAATTCATTATTAACTGGCGAGCAATGTTTCCTAAATTCCTTTGCCAATTTATGGTTTAAATCAATGCGCCCTATATCAAAATCAAAAGCGTTTGATGCTGCGGGGTCCAAAACGGGACGGTATAACAAAGGATCAGAATGAAACTTATAATAACCTAAATATTTTGAATTATTAATTTTTGCTATGGATTTAACAGTTGCTTGATAAAATCTATTATACATAGGCGCGCTTTCAGTTTCCATCCATTCTGTAACTAAATTCAGACATTTAATTATAGCCATTTCGTTCTTTGAATGACGCCAAGGCATTAATGCAAAGCAGCGTTGCTCTGGATTTAATTCATTTAGTTTGTTGCTTAAATATAAACTATCTGTTAACTCTAACGCATTCTTATCGTAAATTTGTATTTTTTCCATTTGTTCTCTATATCTAAATACGTGTCGTGAAATTTGGTCGTATAAAATAATTTGCGCAAGCGTTTGCTCTAAATTATTAATATTTGTAGTAAAAGGATAATCCAAATAAGAAGACCATTTATCGTTAACCATTTGGTCAATAGTATAGGGGCAACCAAACCAATAAGGCTTCATAGTTGTAAACCAAAAGGAGAGAAACTCAGTAGTATTAAATGACATTTTTAAACGTAGTAAAGTAATATTATTATACCATTGATTAAATTACTTTTAATTTAATCAATTTTTTATTTTAACGTCTTCTTTTTGAACTTTTTTTACCTCTTCTTCTAGTTTTACCACCCCAGAATTTCCACCATGGTTTTGCAGGAGCAGGAGGGTTAAATGCTGGATCATTTCTTGTTTGCATTTCAAAATTTTGTGCTTCATCCAAACTCATTCCTGCATATCCCTTTGCATCATTTTCCGACTTTAAAGCGGCCTGAAAATTTAAATCCAATTGTTTGCAATATGGAGAGGAATTTTTAGTTCCCATAAAACCTTTAGGACAGCATTTTTGATAGTTAGCGTGTAGAGCATCAGAGCCTTGAATATTTACTAAATTGTTAGGATCGCATTCTGCAGAAGGAGCAACTGTCGGTTTGCTACCAAAAAAAAAGCCACCTTTCTTGTTTTTGCGACTTCTTTTATTACGCATTTTTTTATAAGACTTCATACTATATATATTTGAAATAGATATTATTTTTATATTCAATTACTTTTTAACAATCAATTACTTTTTAACAAAGAATTTATCTAAACTTTGTACTCCAGCCTTTTCATTATTTGTTTCTCTCAAATACTCGTCAAACAATAATGTTTTAATTTCCTTACAACGCAACGCTTCCACCTTATCTTCAAATTTTTCTTCATCATCATAATACTCCTTTCTTAAGTTTTCAACTTCTTTTTTATGCTGCTTAATCTTAGGTAACTTCTTTTGCATATCCCATATTTTTTCCAAAACTAACGCAAATAATTGTTGAACTGGTTTCATAATTTGATTTGTTATGTAAAACGAATAATCCAATTTTAGTCCGTTTTCGTTAATAAATGTTGGAGTTTCAATTTTATCACCTTGAAGCGCCTTTTTATCCTTTGTCGCAATATAAGCAAATGGAATTCTATCACCTGGTCCAGGCTTATTTCCAGGATCTCTTGCAGTCATTCTATCTGCTAATACCTTATGCGCAATGGATTGCGGATTTTTATAACCAGAACGCAGCGACTTTGTAATAATTAACTTTTCAATTGGATACCTTTCTTCCACAATATTTTGTAAACAACTTTTTAAGAACGCAATTGCCTCAGGAATATTTTGTTTCTTCATTAATATATCAATAATACCGCCATATATATCCTTTACAATTGGAGCATTATCTCTACGCTTCAATACGATTCCCATTTCTTTTCTTTTACACTTATTTATGTCTGTTTCGTATAACATTCCAACATATCTTTTCTTGGATAACAAACAAAATGGCATAAATGTTTTTTCATACTCGAAATCGTGTGGCGACTTTAAGAATTTAGCAGATATTTCGCCAACTTGCTGTGCTAATTCAATCGTAATTTCAAGCGCTTTTTTACCGCGAATTGGCGTGCCATCTAATTCCGTAAGATTAAATGTATAAAATACTGAATCAGTGTCACCATAAATGTATTCAGCGCGCGTTCTAACTTTTCCATAATTTTTTGTTTCACAAATATTATCTCCATAACACTCTTCAATAATACGCTTACCATATGTTAGCAATTTGCGTCCAGTTGCAGTCGTGCACGCAGCAATATCTTTTTCATAAAAGGTGCTTGTTTTTGCGCCACACTGACCATAAAGTGAATTCGCAGTAACTTTATAACCAAGCTGACGCTGATCGAGCACATTTTTCATAAATTCATCAGTTTGTTGAGGAATTAACTTTCTGGTGTCCTTTCTTGCTTTTAACAGCTCCTTTAAAATTGCAGGCATAATTCCTTCGCCTTCACCTTCTTGACCTTCAACTTTATGTGGCTGCGCAAATCGACACATTTTATAACCGCATTTAATCTTTTCAGCTGCAGCCTTTGGATTTTTTCTATGATATTTATAAGTATCATATTGGACGTCTACATATTCGTAACCAGGTAAATTATCATAAATATAATTACCTGCTTCGTCTTTTTCACCCCATTCTTCAACTAAATTACCTGCTAAATCATATTCACGAGTCCAAACCTTACTATCGTGCGACAAATTTTCACTAATCATTGAACTAGGATATAGCGAAGCATAATCATTACAAGCAACAGGATTATCCAAATATAAGTCGCACTTAGGTGGTAATACAATAGCGCCTTCATATCCTTCATCTAATCCGCCTTTTTCAATAACAGGCATTAAAGTGCGTTTTTCTCTACATTTTTTAGCTACATAACTGGTAAGCTTAATGCCTTGACCTCGCATAACTAAGAAATTAATAGGAACACTGCAAATTTTAGCCATTTCAATAAATCCTGTTAAAATATCTGACTTGTTAAATAGATAATGCACTAAGTTACAATCCTGAATACAATATTTCGCAATTACTGAGCGATCATCTGCGGTTCCATTTGTCATACGGAAAATGTCTTTAGGTGTAACATCGTCTTTAGCTAAACACCAGCGAACTTTCTTTTCAAAATCGGGTTTTACAACTGCGTCCACTTTGAATTTTCCATTTGCCTTATCAATATAAGTTACCATATATTTGGCACCATCTGCGTAATAATCAACAGAGTGACCTATTTCTTCAAAGTGTACATAACTACCGACAAGAAGACCTGTCATATTAGATGTTTTAATAAGCGTTTCATTTGCTGACTCATTATGCTCTACACTTTTAACAAAATCACCAATAAAATTACCAGCAACATAATCTAACTTATATGAAATCAAATTGGCTTCTCTTCTATAAAAGTTATACAAATCAACTTGTAAACGTCCATTCATTTTAATAAATTGAAAATCGTGTTGACCACTTGCGATTTGTAGCGAACTTTCTTCAATTTTATACTTTCCAGTATCTTTATCTTTAGTAGCGCATATTTCGTCTTTATTACGCGAAAGCTTTAGAAATTCCTCAACACAGCCATTTTCTTCTGCACGTTTAAACATAAAGTTATAATCAAAACCAAATATATTATAACCAATAATGATGTCAGGATTTTCTCTTTGAACTAGTTGTTGCCAAGCAAGCAAAACTTCGCGTTCTGTATCATAAGTTTCAACAACTGAATTTTCAATTGGCATTGGCGAGCAAGTATTTAATACAATACAGTGGTTAAAATGCGGATCTACATTTCCATAGTTCATAAAAGTTGACCCAATAAAAGTACATTTATCACCTTCTAGCTTAGGAAATTTGGAATTTAGCGAAATATTTAACTCATTAAGCTTACCTTCGCGTTCAAACTTTTTATCACATAATATATCTACAATAGTTGCCTTTTTATCAGTGTAAGATTTAACATATTTATTTGTAATATCCTCTTCATCTTCGTCATCTGCACCCATTTTTTCAAACATAGTTTCAATTGTATTTGCTTCAGTGTGGTCTTCCGCAACCGCTAAATTACGCACTTGAGCTTCAAGCCATACTTCACATAACCTTTGAACTTCTTCTTTTGAACCAGGATGCTTTTTAGGATAAACCAAGTCAATTTGGTCCATTTTTTCATATCCAAACGCAGCTAAAATAATACGACGTAATAAACTTTTGCATCCTTCCTTTGTCAAATCAGTCTTTAAATTTTCAAGATATTCAATAATATTTGTAGCAAGTTTTTTATATGTTTTCACTGGAACAGGAAAATCTCCATGACTACTACTAGCTTCAATATCAAAACTCATAATTTTATAAGGAACTCTAGTTTCCTTATCATTTAATGGAATAATATTTTTATAATTTGTTGTGAAATCGAAATCACAATTTACCATTTTATTTTCGTTTTTTCTTTCAATAACCTTCTTTTTAGGGATTGCAATCCAACCTGAAGGACTAATATCTCGAATATGAAAGAAACGTAATAAAGGCGGAATATTAGCTTCATATAAAATTAAATTTGAATCTTGATACTTATATCCATCCTTTAATAGTGTGTGACCTTTACTATAATCAGAATACCACAAATTTTTAGCCTTATTAAATGCGTTTAAATTCGCAAATTCAATAAATAGAAATTTATGCTCTTTTCCACCATCAAAACCATATAACTTTTTACGTTTAATAATTTTACACTCGGTAATGGAGTCTTTGTAGTATTTTCCCATTTTATCCTTTAAATGCGCAACAAATTCTTCTTTCATTTGAATGGTCCATTTGTCATTTACCATAACATAAAAGAATGGCTTAAATCCTTCTGCAATAAGGGAATAAGTTTTTCCTTTTTCATCTGCTCCAAACATTTGAATAACAAAGGTATTTGTATCTTTAAACACATTTTGCTCGTCATCCGATGATTCGAGTGATGAATCCTTAGCATTATAAACGTTGAAATCAATAATTCTAAAAACGTGTTCCATTGTTTAATTAATATATTGACTTCTATTTATTTTGTTTAAATTTATTCAATTTTATAAATAAATTTAAATTAATTAATTAATAATGCATTTTTTGAACGGTGTCATAAAACATATCATAACGGCGTTTTCTTCTCTCTAATCTGCGGTCTACATATCCTCTAAATCCATATTTGTGAATTTGATATATAATTAAACCAAATGCAAATATGATTATTATTTTATAAATGTTTAATGGGTCCATATAATTTATATATAAAATATTTTTATTTATAATATTATATTTATATAATATGAAAACTAAAAAACAAGGTAAAAATAAGCAAAATAAAACAAAAAAACAATTTTTATATAACCCGAATGATCCAAAAAAATCGTTTGATGTTTATATTGACAAAAATCCTAATGACACAATTCCAATTAAATATACAACAATAAATGATGTAAAAAATACAATTAAGAAGCTAGAAAAACTTTATAAAAGCAAAAAATATACACATAAAAGAATTTGGCAAGTGGGTATGATAATGAAAGTTAGATTAGAAGTTTTAAAAGATAAAAAACCAAAAGAATATAAACTATCTAAAAAATATTTTGAGTTTCTTGGAAAAAGAACAAAATTAAGTGATGAAGAAAGATATAAATTTACCTTTACATTTTAGTAAATATATTTTATTTTTTACGTCCATATTTACAATATTGTTTTTGAGAGAATCCTTTGGGTCTTTTACAGTTTATACTGCGTTTATATTTTGCAGACCATTTACCGCCTCTTTTTATTTTTAATTTGCGTGTTTTTCTACGCTTTGTAGCACCACCTTTTGTTTCTTTTTTCTCTTCACCAGATTTCATTTTAATCCATTCGACAAAAGAGTCTATAGAGCGATCTTTGTTTTCTACTTTACTATCTTCATAATTCTCAACCTCTTTTCCTCCACCAGTAATAAATCTCATTGTTGGAAAACTTGGTGGTTTAGATGCAAGGTTTTCAAGTTTTTCACATAATTCGTGATCTATAGAAGCAACAACAATATCATCTCTCTTTAATAAATTGGAAGGAAGAACATTTTTTAATTTAGCCCATTCTGGACGTGTAGCTGCACATGGACCACAACCTTCCATAAAAATTAAAAGAAATATTTTATTATTTTTTTTACCCATTAAATCATCTAGCTCTTTTACTAAGTTTTTGTTACCTTCATTGTAGTTTTTTTTATTAATGTATAAGAAAACCATTATAATATAAAAATAGAAAAAAATTTATAATCCTAATATAATATAATAATGTATATAAAGTTTTTGCTACTTTTAATATTTTTATTAGGTCTATATTTTTACGCAAAAGGCAATTGTGAATGTGGTATTGAAGGTTTTACCAATTCAAAAGGCCAAAGATGTCCTGACATGTTAATTCAAAAAGGTTCTAAATTTTATTTGTATAATTCCAAAGTGGCTCAAGTTCCAGGAGTTAATCCAATTGAGTTTAATAATTTAGAAGATTATACTGAATTTTTAGATTGGCAAAGAAGTCAAAACATAAGATGTCCTGTTTTATATTTACAAGAAACTTATGATGCACAAGGCAAACGCGTTTATAAAACTAGACCAAGTGTTAGCGAACCTCAAGCTGGTTTACCCCCATCTAATCAACCACCTATAGGTATTGCTTCTCAAGTGCCACCATTTATGGAATCCGCTATGGAACCTGTTGGTGAACCTGCTTATCCGAACCCTACTCTTTTAGTTGACGCAACTCGTAATGATCCGCCATATAATCAAGGTTCTTATCCCGCATACGATCAAACAAGTTATTATATTGGAACAACCACACCATTAGACGTAATGGATATGCAACAAGAAGCAGCAAAAGTAAGCCCAAATCCAATGGATCCAAATTGGGGTGGAGCAGCATATACACAGTTGCTTGTTGATAAAGGCTATTACAAGGAAAATGAAGTAAATATTTATATTCCATAAAAAAATTTATATTTTATTTTTTATTATATTTTTTATATTTTATTTTATATTTTATATTTATTTAAACCTTTGTATATTTATCGCATCCCGCAGCGTGTCTTAATGTATATTTTGACTTCGATTTCCAGTCGAATCCAGTAGTTTTTTCCGACATAACATACATATCGCCATGCTCCAAAGTATCTATCGTAATAACCTCGCTAATATTTTCGTTATTATGATACCACGCATAGCATAAAGGTATTTTTGCGCCCAATCTAAACGCAATTACCTTCTTTCTTTCCGTATCTCCATGAAATCCAATTCCACACTTATTTACATCATAATAATAATTACCTTCTGCTTGTAAATTGGCACCCTTTTCGCCGCAAATTTCACCTAAACCGCAGCGAATTCGCTTTAAAAGCGGCACTTCATCAAACGCATATACAGTTCCCATTCCTTCTTCATAATTCGGCTCTTGATGTTGCTCTCCAAAGCATAAATTATGCCTTGCGTGCTTATTTACAACGCGCCCATACATAAATGCCTTTGTATCTTTTTCTAATGCGTCTTGCTCTGCAAATAATTTGTCAGCGCCATTTTCATCATCTAATAAAGCATTTACAGCATTTTTAATTGTTAAAATATATGCTGCATTATCGGCTTGTAATTCTTCATCTAATAACCAATGCAAATTAATAATATTACACTTACAACCTTTTGCTTCAAACCACGTCTTCATTTGAGTTAAATCGCTTAAATTGAATCCTGAATTTGAAAGCGTTCCGATTTTTTGCATACCCTTGTGATTTTCCGCAACATCACCAAAAGTTAAAGAGAAAGTCTTGCTACTAGTCGTCATCTTATATTTTATGCCATTTATTTATTCTTATTTATTTTATTCAATTTTTTTTATTAACATTATAATCATTGCTTTTCATTTTCAATTCCTCTTCTACCATTTGAAACGCGTCATCCATATCTTCCATTGTTAAATGTGGTTGCCGGTTCAAAATATCATAAGTATCCAAATATCTATCTTCTACACAATCACCATTGTCTTCATTAGGTCCTCCAAATATAACATATTTTGCACATATATATGCAGATAATTTTTGATATCTTGCGAGTTTTCTTAAACTTGGAATATATGTTTCTAATGTATAAATAAGTTGTTCTTCGTCATAGGCATATGGATTATTTATAATATCATTATCTGTTAAATCTAAAAATTTTCTCTTTTGGTTCATTATATATTATAATAAATAATATTTAAATTATAATATATTTATTGTTTATCAACATATTTCATTACGGAATTAAGTGCTGTTTTCGCCTGATTCATTTCAGCCAATTGCTTAATGGCTGCTTGAGGCGACTTGGTATCAACTGTTAGCGCGGTTTGTAACATTAAACTGCTTAATAAGTCGTCTAAATTTAGAATAGCTGTTTCATAATCAGAACGATATTTGCTAATTAAAAATGTATCTTGCATTTTAATATTTGCCGCCTTAATTGTTGCTCCATAAGATGCCGCATTTCCAGCAACTCCGTTTGTAGATGATGGTGTTATATTTCCTGAACCATCTGTCATACCTTCAATGATTCCATAAGCGCTATTGTATTCAAAGTTTCTAAATAATATATATGCCACAAAACAAATCGCAATAAATAAAAACAAATTCATTAATTCTTTTTGCATTATATATTATAATTTTATTTTTTCAATAGAAACTTAACAATATTGATTGCGCATGTTTTATTTATTTTTCTAGTTTGTCCTTTTGAATTTGTATAGGAAACATCATTTAAGCAGTCGCCATTTTTTTCAAGTTCATTAATTAAGTTTGCTAGGGACTTAAAACGCTGAATAATTGCAATTGCGGATACTGAACTAATGCCTGGAATTTGGCAAAGCATAATTTCGTCAATATTGTCGGCGGTTATGTTGTCCTTTTTAACCTTCTTAACTACGCCAATATAATCTTTATCTACAGACTGATCGGCTGACTGTTCAGCTGCTTCATTTTCGTCTTCAACTTGTTTTTCTTCTAAGGATTTATCCGACTGGTTTACAACCTCATTTAAACCTTCTGCTACAACTACATTATTAATTACATTACTATAATAAGGCTGCTTAATACCATTTTCCTTTTCTAATTTGTATGCCATATTACATATAAGAATAGCTGACTCTTCTAAAGAAAACGATCTAAAAACTGAAAATCCTTTGAAGTAATTGAGAGAAAACATTGCAGAATATAGTGTAAGTTTTTCTGTGCGATTATCTCCCTTAAATCTATTTACTTTATTAACATCACCTTCTACTAAATAAATAATATTATGATTGTGATGACTTAGACCATTTAAACGATAGGATTGTTCTTCATAACGACCGTCCTTAATACTTGCCAATAAATCAGAAACAGATTTTCTCTCAATAATAAGTCGCTCCGTAGTATCGTCTCCAATAATAATATCGCCAATAGGTAGCGTTTCTGACTTAATTGTTAAGTTTTTAAATATAGGTATGGTGCTTGTTAAATGATTGATTTGTTGCAAAAGATCAGGCTCTCTAATGTCGATTTTAATAAACATTTGTAATAAATAATTTAATAAATTGTTATTAAATCATTTTGTGCTAAATATATTTAAATACTTTAAAAGTAATAAATAAAGTATAAAATAAAAAATAGTAATACGCTTATAGTCCAAAACCAATTGTGGCACGGTATCCAGTTTGTTGAGTTTGAACTGTAGTGGAAATAGGCCATCTTGGAGTTGAAACACAGAAACTGTATTGAGGAGTAGATTGAGGGGCTCTTGTAAGGTTAACATTGTTATCTAAATACCAGCCAACACGAGGAGCAGTTCCTGCCTTCTTGACACCTCCACATGTAGGTCTGTTAACAATTGATGCTTGATTACGAGCAGCTTTAGATGCGTTCATTAAAACCATATTTATAAATTACGCTAATATTTTATTTTTTATTTAATTTGATATTTTTTACTCTAAATATTTCTAAAGTATATTATTTATTTTATTATTCTTTTTTTGGAAGATTCTGATAATGCTAGAAAACCACCTTTGGTTGCATCATTTTCGTTAAAATATAATATATCAAAAACTAAGGTTTGATTTTTATTTACAATAGTTGTATGATAATGTCCTTTTTTAACGGACCATGTTTCATTTGGATAAATTATCTTTGCGAGAGTTAAACTAAATGTTGGATTCCACCAATGACACGCACCAAACATTTGATATGCTCTTAAACTTGTTTTTTCGTGAAATTTAATAAAAGGACTTACAATTTTATTTTTATAATTTTCATATTCTTCATAGATATCTGTTTCTAAATAATCATCTATTTTACCATTATCATTTGTTAAAGGTATATTTTTATCTTCTTTTAAAATACCAGTTGCTATTAATTTTTCACATAGTTTTTCTTCATAATCAGTAATATACATATTCCAACCATCACCTCTTTCATAAAAAGCAGGACAATTATTTACATTATATATTGTATCTTCACTACAATTTCCATCGTTAATATAATTTGTAATTCCTTTCTTAATACTTTTTTTTACATTAGGTAATTCTAATAATGGTAATATAATATCATTCCAATTTGCTTTAAAATCATAGTTCATTTTTTGTCCTAAATAATATTATATAAATCTTTTTATATTTAATTATAAAATCAATTTTATTTTATAATTCCCATGCTTCATCAATTAATTCCCTATAAGTTGCAAATCTTCTATCATTCAACATGAATATATATGTATTTGGTAAATACGACGCAATATATTCTCTCTTACCTTCTTTGCCTTTGTATCGCATAATAGAAAACAAAAGAATTTTATTATCGCCAGCATTTGCGCACTCTAAATTTGTATAGGTCAAGAAATTTTTAGTTTGTAGTAATCTTAAGTTGATTTTATATGATAAACTTATATTTTTCAACAGCATTAATGTATATAATATTATTAACCTTTAATATTATATTAAACAAACTTAAATAATACTAAAGAAATTAATTAGTTAATGTCTGAACTTGGTTATCCAGATGGTATTTATCAATACATTTTTAATACCGCATTATTTTTGCATCCAACGCATATTCATACAGGATTTTATTATGGAATGAATAAGTGTGGAATAATGGGTCTTGCTTTGTATGCTACTTCGCTAAATTATTGGCGCTATCCACTAATGAACTCTTATAGAAGAACAATTGATATGATTGTTGCTAAATCTTCTATTTCATATCACTTTTATTTGTCATTATATACAACTAATAAATGGATTACTACCTTACCAATTTCACTTGGAAGTGGTCTTTATTTCGTTAGCTTATATTTAGATAAAAAGAAATATGTAAAAAGCGCTGCATTTTGCCATTGTCTACTTCACTTGCTAGTTAGTGTTGGCGCATCTTTAACTTATAGAGACTATTATTTACAAAATAATATTTAAGAAATGTATTTAAAGTTTACATGATATATAATATAACTATATAAAGATGACTGACATTATAAGAGACGACGATATTATTAAGACTGATGAAGGGTTAGTTTTCAATCCTTATAATCCTTTAAACGTTAAGATTACATTGAGCGAAGTTCAATCTATTCTTTCCAAATATGGTTTGCCTACTACTATTGATAACGTTGCGTTATATGAGCGTGCATTCGTTCATCGTTCTTATACGAAGCGACCAAATTTTGAAAATATCCAACAAAATATTACCATTGTAGAGCGCCCAGCCGATTGTATGCCACTTAGTAGCAAATCAAACGAGCGACTTGAGTTTTTAGGCGATGGTGTGCTTGAATGTGTAACCAAATATTTGCTTTACAGACGATTTCCCAAGGCGGATGAAGGTTTTATGACAGAAAAAAAAATCGCCATTGTTAAAAACGAAGCCATTGGCAAAATCGCGCTTGAAATGGGACTGCATAAATGGTTAATTATTTCTAAACACGCAGAGGAAAAAAAGATACGCACAAATTTAAAGAAACTTGGCTGCTTATTTGAGTCGTTTATTGGCGCTTTGTTCCTTGATTTTAACAAGGTGGTTGTCAAGGATGAAGAAAACTGGTTTCAAAGTATGTTTGTTACGGGTCCAGGCTTTCAAATGGCGCAAAAATTTATTGAAAATGTGTTTGAGAAACATATTGATTGGACCGCACTCATTCAAAATGACGATAATTATAAAAATATTTTACAAGTAAAGGTGCAAAAAGAGTTTAAGGTTACACCTCACTATTTAGAAATCGAACATGATTTGGAATTAGGATATAAAATGGGTGTTTATATTTGTTTAGGACAACCAATTCACAATGTATCGCATACAGACGCCATACATATTTCTAAATTTGGCAATTTTAAAGGAGTTCAAGAATATTTTCAAGAAAAAGGAAAAGCACTTATATTTATGGGAGAAGGACAACATAAAATTAAACGCAAGGCGGAACAAATTGCTTGTAATGAGGCAATTAAATTTACTGAATAAATAGAAACTTTTTAAAATTAATAATCTGGTTAATTTAAATATAAAAATTTATATATTTAAATTATATAAGCAATGAATCCTTTAGCCGCATTAAAAGAAAAAATGATGATTAAACCAAATGTTGAAGAGAGAGAACGCGTTGCTATTGTTATAAAAGGTGTTAAACAACCAAAAAAAACAGCAGCGGAAAAAAAACCAAGACCTGACAATCCTGTTGTAAAAGCTCCTAAATTGGTATTAGAAGCAGATGAAGAAACCGCAATTGAAGAGGAATCTGTTAAAGAAAAGGCTGTTAAAGATGTAGAAGCCAAAACATTAGGTCCTGTAATAGTTGATGCAACAGAAAAGGGTTTTGATCGTGAAGCGCTTTTAAAAAAAATGGCAGAAAGTCAAAAACTTAAAGTAACATTTAAACCAACCGTCGAAGCTGCAGAAGTTAAAGCAACTATTCCTGTTGTTCCTGAGCCAATTAAAAAACCTGTAAAAGTTAGTAAAATTGTTTTGGAAGCAGAAGAAGGTGAAGAAAAACCATTAGGCGAAGAAAAACTTGGTGAAGAAGAGGAAGAGGTATATGTAATGAAACCTAAAAAGAAAGTTCAAATTATTGAGCCAGTGAAGGAAGAAGCCTTGGAAAAAGAAGAGGTTTATGTAATGAAACCTAAAAAGAAAGACAGAACCACTAAGAAGGTTGAAAAAGGTATTGCTATTTTAGGTCCAGAAACACTTGTTGAAATTGGCGACACTGATTTAAGAAGCAGAATGCCAAGAAAAGAACCACCTATTATACTTAAAGTTTCCAGTTATTATATGAATAATAGAGAGATTTTTGTTAATTTTATCAATTCTCTCTTTGAACCATATCGCCAAGAACTATTAGAAAATAAAGAAAGTATTTCCTGCGATACCATTGGCAAAACTAGTAGTGATTTCTCTCTATTAACTCACCAAAAGATTGTTAGAGATTATATGAATTTATATACACCATATCGTGGTCTTCTTTTATATCACGGTTTAGGTTCAGGTAAAACTTGTACTTCTATTGCGATTGCAGAAGGAATGAAAGATTCTAAACGTGTTGTAATTATGACACCTGCATCTTTACGTGCAAACTATGTTGAAGAACTTAAAAAATGTGGTGATTTACTATATAAGAGAAACCAATACTGGGAGTGGATTTCTACAACGGATAATCAAGACGCACTTAAAACCATATCTGTATTACTAAATTTACCTCAAGAATATATTCGCAGACATGGCGGTGCATTTTTTATAAATGTTAAGAAACCATCCAACTATAAAGACATGAGTGATGTAGATAAAAAGGTGCTTGAAGAACAATTAAACGAAATGATTAAACAAAAATATACATTTATTAATTATAATGGTTTGCGTTCTACACGTTTGGCCGAAATGACATCTGGATATACCAAGAATATTTTTGATAATTCAGTTGTTATTATTGATGAAGCACATAACTTGATTAGTCGCATTGTAAATAAAATTAAAAAGGAAAAGGGAATAGTTGGTGAAGAGAGAAAAAAGAAAAAAGATGAGGCGGGAGAAGAAAATATTTTTGGTGATATTGATGAAGACATAAGAACCCCTAAAAATTTGGCAACCAAATTGTATTATATGTTGCTAAGAGCTAAAAATGCAAGAATTATTTTGCTATCAGGCACACCCGTTATTAACTATCCAAATGAATTTGCAATATTGTTCAACATTTTAAGAGGTTATATTAAAACATGGAGAATTCCTTTGGTTGTTAAAACCTCCAATAAGATTGATAGAGAGAAATTACAAGAAATGCTTTTAGGTGAAAAATCTCTCGATTATCTTGATTATTCGCCAACAAGTAAGATTTTAACTATTACAAAAAACCCTTTTGGATTTAAAAATAAAATTAAATTGGAATCTGGATATCAAGGTGTTTCAAACGTTAAAAAGAATGAAAGCGGAGAGCAAGTGTTGGATTTGGATTTTGTTTCTGATGACGATTTTGAGAGAAAAATTATTGGCATATTAAAAAGAAATGACATTGAAATAGTGCCACAAGGCATTCAAGTTATTAATCAAAAGGCATTGCCCGATAACCTTGATACATTTTTAGCGCGTTATATTAATGACAGCGATAAAAAGCTTAAAAATGTGGACGCATTAAAACGTCGTATTATTGGATTATCATCTTATTTTAGAAGTGCGCAAGAAAGTTTATTACCTACTTATAATAAGCAATTAGGCGTGGATTATCATATTATTAGAATTCCAATGAGTGATTCACAATTTAAAATTTATGAAAGCGCACGTAAACAAGAGCGTGATCTTGAAAAGCAAAAACCAAAAGGTGGTGAAATGGGCGAATTATTTCAAGAAAAGGCATCCACTTATCGTATTTTCTCTCGTTTATTTTGTAACTTTATTATGCCAGATAGACCAATTCCTGCAAGAAAAAAGAAGGCTGCAGAACCTGAAGATGAAGTTGAAAAGGAAGGCAAGGAATCCGATATGGCTGCGCTTATTAAAGAAGGTGCAAGAGTTGAAGCAAAACAAGATGTTGAAGACGAGCGTGAAGGTGAAATTGAAGGCGATGAAGTGCTTGAAACTCTTGGTGGAACCGATTATAAAACGAGACTTGAAAGAGCTATTCAAAATATTAAAGAACATTCAAATGACTTTTTAACACCAGAAGCACTACAAACATATAGTCCAAAATTCTTGCATATGTTAGATAATATTAATGATGTTGATTATCAAGGCCTTCATTTAGTTTATAGTCAATTTAGAACTGCAGAAGGCATTGGACTTTTTTGTTTGGTTCTTGAGAAAAATGGATTTGCTCGTTTTAAAATTAAAAAGACCGTCCAAGGAACCTGGGAAATTGATATTCCTGAAGAAGATCAAGGTAAACCAACCTATGCACTTTATACTGGAACAGAAACGGTTGAAGAAAAGGAAATGGTTAGACATATTTATAACGGCGAATGGGACCAAATTCCCGAAAGTATTGGCTCTGTATTAAAAGCCAAATATCATAACAATAATATGGGCGAAGTTATTAAGGTTTTTATGATTACATCGTCTGGTTCCGAAGGTATTAACTTGAGAAATACACGTTATGTTCATATTATGGAGCCTTATTGGCATCCTGTTAGAACCGAACAAGTTATTGGTCGTGCTCGCCGTATTTGCAGTCACAAGGACTTACCAAGACCACTTCAAACTGTAACTGTTTTTATATATTTAATGGTATTTTCAGATGCGCAATTAAAATCCGATGAAGCAATTGAATTGAAACGTAAGGATTTAAGTAAGGCCATTCCTAAGGTTCCAATTACCAGTGACCAATACTTATTTGAAATATCAGAAATAAAAGCCAATTTAACAGCGCAACTTACCGATGCAGTGAAAGAAACTGCATTTGATTGCTATATATATTCCAATGGTAAATGCGTTAACTTTGGCGACCCCAGAAATAACAAATTTTCTTATGTTCCTGACTATGCAGAGCAGCAAAATGATACAACAGTTAAAGCAAATAAGGTTGCTGTTGAATGGGCCGGTAAACCAATTACAATTAATGGCGTTGAATATGTATATAGAAGAGCAAGCAAAGATGTTTTGGACTTATATGATAAGGAAATTTATATGAACGCATTAAAAGACCCATCTATTGTTCCATTGAAGGTTGGCACATATGAAATTAATGAGCGAGGAGAGAAGGTATTGAAATTGCTTGTTAATTAAAATTAATTAGAAATTATATAATTTTTAATTAATTTATTTACCATTTGATAATAAATCCATAATTTTATCCAATTTTGCATGCAACACTTTTATTTCTTCTTTAAGTTCATTTAACTCTTTATTATTTATTGGTTCTGCTGCAGGGACTTTTTTAAATTTGCTGAATATATTATCGTCTGGTTCATCGTCTTCAATATGAAGGGAAATATTATTCTGCTCCAGATTCTTATTACTGTCGATACTCTTGCCACTGTCGATACTCTTGCCACTGTCGATACTCTTATTACTATCGATACTCTTGTCCCAAGATACATTTTTTCTAGGCGTTAAATCTCCATCTGAGTTTATATATTTGGTTTTTCTATAATTATTTTCTTCTTGTTGTGGAGGTGTAAATTTTTCCGTTTTTAACGATGTTTCCTGCGGTTTTAACCAATTTGTTTCATTACCATTACTATTATATTGTCTATTAATTTGCTCCACTTCATAATTGCGTTTTGCAGTCATTTCCTTTAGAATTTTATCCATTTCTCTTATAGGTTCGTCTTTATAATTATCTGCAAATTTTGGTGTTTCAGGTACCTTTAATGTAACCGCATTTGTGAATTCTTCTTGTGCTCTATTATAGTCTCTGTCAAATTGAGAACGGCGGTCATTTTGTATTTCTTCATATGTAATTAAATCTTTTGTTGGCAAATCTTCATAAGATATTTGTATTTTTTGCGGCACGTTTGGAGAGAAATTCTTTTTAATATAATTTAATATTAACAAAATATATTTTTTATTTATATCAACTATGTTATTTGTTTTAACTTTCTCTGTGTTGTAAAAACCCTGTAAGTTATTTACAAACATTTGCGAAATTTTTTCTTGTTCTCCACGTTTTAAGTATTTAAATACATCTTCATCTGATATAACATCCCATAAGGTATTCACATTTTCTTTATGTAAAAATAAATTTGTATTCATTATTAATTTAATAAATAATACAAATATAGCTTTATTATATTTTATAAAGAATCGTTATAATATATTTTTCTAAATTTCTGCATATATTCATCCTTTAATATGTGTGTTTTTAAGTAATGTTCGGTCATTTTGTCTTCTAGCATATGAACTATAAAATAGAGAGAATAAATGCCACATTCTGTATTACCATATTGATGTTCAATTCCCTCATTACTATCAAAATGAAAATTGATTTTTGGCGACATATTAAGTCCTTGTTCTTTTATGCGGTCTACCAATACCATAATTTCTTTAACTGGCTTATCTCCTGTGCTGTCAAAAAAGAATATTTTCTTCTTTTTAATATTAATAAACATAGAAATCCAGTGTTGTCCTGGTTTGTTATGAGGGTCCGTGTTGAAAATGATACCAATTTTTGTTTTTCCGTGTTTAATTTGGTCTTTAAGGCTAAAATTACATAATTCATCCCAAACGCATTCACCGTATAATTTACGTGTGTCAAAATCAATAGGTGATGGTCCAATAAAATCAAAACATTTATAAGCTTTTTCATATTGTTTCATTACATTCATAATATCAACACTGGATAACCATTCGTTAGGATTTTTCTTCCATTCTGGAGGCGATTCAGGCGCAAATGAGTCGGCAATATCGCTGTCAACCTTACCAAAATCCGCCTTCTGTTTTAGCCAGCATGATTCCTTATTACAAACGCCTTTTAACTTTTCGCTAATAAACTTATGAATTTCCTTAGGTGTGTTGGTTTTAATTTTAACATCAGGGTGTCTTGCATTCCATAGCTCCTTTAACTTCATAAGAGACTCATTTGTATAACAGGAAAAATTATTTATCTTGCCTTTTTCTTTGGGACTGCAATTTAACTTTTGCAACTTTACCGATTTTCTCTCTTTTTTACCGCCAAAAACATTTCTTATGGAAGAGAAATAACCTTTTTTATTATGCCTTTTTGTTCCACCTTTTCTTAATTTATTTCTTCTTTTATTTGTTTTTGTCATATATTATAGTGATATTTTATTTATCACTACTTAAATTTTATTTAACTTCTTTTAGTCCTTTGGTTTATTTAAGTCCTTTGGTTTGGAATTTTGGGTCTTGTAAATTTATTTCCTTTTGTTTTGGTAATATTATTTCGGATTCTTTTTTTTGTATAATAGTTTTGGTTACATATTTGTCTAAAGTTGGCGGTAAATCAACCTTAACTGAACGCATTAATAATTTATCTGCTTCTATACTGGTTGCATTATTTGATTGATCCAGTTCATACACGACATCATCTTTACATTTATCTAAATCCGCATATTCGGCTTGTATAATATCATTGTTATCAATAGTTTTAAAGTAATGTATGGTAGATTTTACAAAATTATCGTATGCGTATTTAACATCTGGTAGCAAATCTTTTGGTGTATTTCCACTAATTAATTCCTTAAATAAATTAAATGTTCGTTTTCTGTAAAATTTCATTTCTTCTCTCTGCTCCTTATTTGTTTGTTTTTTATTTATATGACTATTAATCATTTCTTTATTAACAAGACAATCAATGGTAAGTTGGTTTACGTATGCTTGGGACATATATTTTATATTATATTAATTAAAAATAAGTATATTTATAATTAATAACGAAATGTATTAATATTTTCTTCTGCGAGTTCTTCTTTTTTTGGTTGCACGTTTGCTGCTACGTTTATTACGTCTGGATTTTTTGCCACCTTGTAAAACATGTGTATCACCAAATGGCGTATTTAACGTGCAAACTCCTGGAATGTCTTTACAATTAACTCTTATGCTATTACCATTATAGTATAAGGTTTGATTAGGTCTGTCTAATTTTGCGTTTCTACAAATACCATATTTGCCTCTTAAATAAGCGCGCAATGAATCGTTTAAATTAATATTCTCACAATATCCACTCATTTATATATATTAAATACATTATAATTTAATTTTTTATAATTATTTTGTAAAAGTTCTAGACCATGGAATTATATTTCTATAACCATAAACATCGGAACAACCCATATTATCCGATTTAACATCACCACTTGTATATTTTGCAAAACAAAGAGTAGTATTTTTTGATCTATCACTTTCACACGAAAATGCCAAAGGTAGTTCTGTCATTGGTATATATTCTCCATTTAAATAAACGTAATGTCTATTATCTTTATCATTAAAATCTCCTTCTCTTACCCAAGAATTATGTATTTTTAATAAAACATTGCAAATATCTAAATATATATTTTTATATGATAATCTAATAAAAAAATTATCAGGTGGTATTTCTGCTCTTTTAACTGCTTCAATTATTGCTTGTAATCTTCCTTGTCCACTTAATACTAAAAAATATTGTTTGTAATTTTGATATAATAAATCTTGCAATTCTTCTGTTGCCTTATTATATAAAATTTTTGTTAGTCTGAGAACTGTCGGACTTGAAGGTTTTAGTATTATTTTATTTAAAGTAGATATATATATAGATAATTCATTAACCCTCTTTAAATTTGTATCACTTGTATAAATATTAACAGGACAAATTTTTATAGTATCATCTGATGCCATTTCAGGTATTGTATTTAATTGACTATATGTTAATGGCTTTTTATAAGAATAAGTAATAGTTGGTATATTTGGATCCTTTGTATTACTAAGTGTATTCATTAATACTTTATATGTATTATTAGCACGACTTGTGGTTTTTCTTCCAGCTTGTTCTCTTTCACCTTTACCTCTAACTGGATGCCATAATATAATAGAAGATAACGGAACTGTTAATAAATATTCTGTTCCACCATTATCCCAAGCAAAATCAGTCCATCCTCCAATTCCACCAATTCCATAACCTTCTTTAACACCTTTTGCAATAGATGTTAACTGAGGTATAATTTCACTTCGTTTTTCACCTAAAGTGTATTTGTATAATACATCTGTAAGTCCTGCACCTTTTAGTTTTTTTGTTTTATTATGTTTTGTTCTATATTTTTTTGTTCTATAATTTTTTGTCATTATATATTATTTTAATATTAAAATTTTTATATTAATATTAAAATTTTTATATGTTTAACACGTTTGTTTTGTTAAATCTCTTACTTGAACGCGAGTATTATTAAAAAATAATCCTGAACCAACAACTTTATCATTTGGATTTGGATTAAATTGAGAGAAACCAGGTGTTTGAAATAAAAGCTCGTGTGGGTTGGGCTGTCTAACAGATTGAAATTTATAATTATATAAGTCACTATTTGAACTGGGAACATAAACAGCTTGACTGCATTTTTGAAGTGCGTAAACTTGGTTTCTAAGTTCGGATTCCAAATTAACATTAGACGCATAACCCGACCAAGGCGCGGTAGCGTTTCCAGGATTGAAAACCTTATTAACATTATAAGTTGGCATTTGTTGTAATGGCACATTTAACTCTTTACGTGGGTCAACAATAGGAAAATAGGAATATTTTGTCATAACAGGGCGAACGTCTAAATAAGGTTGCAACATTTGGGATGGAATATTTCTGTCATATATTCTTGTATTTGTTTCTTCGTGTACTTTTGAATTACAAGGATCGCTCATATTCATTTTATAATATGAATATATATTATTTTATAGAGAGAATATTGTAAAAAATAATGTTTAAATAGCTGGTTTAATACTATTTTTATATTCTGTTAATTTTTGTTGCATTATATTATTAATGTTATTTATATATCCAGCATAAAACTCTGCCCTTTTAAGTGAACTTAAATAGTTTTTACAACTTTCTACTTGAATTGAATTACACAAATTACCCCATTCATAATCGGATTTTTTACTAATCATATCGCTTAATTGACTACACTGTTCTGGGTCGTTTTTAGAGCAAATTGTGGATTTACAATCTTCCATACATTGTTTTCTTAAGGCGTTCATTTTTTGAATTTCATTTGTTAGCATTTCTTCAATATTTTTAAGTTTTGCATTACTTACTTCAATTCTTAAATTTTCTAAATCTTCTTGAGTTGTCAATTGTTTCTTAAATGGACCAAAAAAACCGCCCTTTTTACCGCGTTTAAGAGTTTTTTTATAATGCTTTATATTTCGTTTTGTTCTCATTATATTATTAGTTTAAATTAATTTTTTATAAATATATTATATAATGTCTTATAAACAAACTTTATATAATATTCAATCCATTTTGTTTAATATATTCATATTTTTCTCATATTTATTGCTATTTGTATCCGCGTTGGGATTATCAGAACACGCGTTAATTTATTTAAGTAAAGTTAGTTATTATGTTCGAATTTACATATGCATATTCCTAATTTGGCGCTTTAATCCTTTTAGAGACCATTATGAATTCACAGATTTAGATAGAAAAATAGCATTTAGTGCTGGATTGTTTATTTTGTCAACCACTTTTTTACAAAAATATATTGATGACGCAAAAGAGAGAGCACAAAAAATATTTAAAAACGCAGACGGAACTTCTATATTTGATTAATTCTTAATTTCAACTAAATTAAACCCGTGATATTCAATAATATTATTCAACGTTGGATGATTTAATACTTTTTGCAGCATAGCGTTTTCTTCCTCACTTAATTCAATATTGGTTAATTCTGATTCAATGGCTTTAATATTATTATAATATTTCGCATTTGTCTCCTGAATTAGATTTTGAATTTCTAAAATATCAAATATTTTTTGTTTTTCACTTTCAAGTTTTTCAATTTCCTTATCCGTGTAATTTAAATATTTGTCATATGTATTAATTATCTTATTTAGTTCATTATATATATTTGTTAAATTATTATATTCGTCAGGATGGATAGCAATTTGATTTTGCGGATTATGTTTAATTTTATTTTTGTATAATTTAACATTTGAATACAATTTATCTTCATATGTAATTGGAAAATTTGTTTTCCAAAGATTATTTAATGTGGTTTGATATTTTAACGAATGGGTTGAACACTTATTAAATCGATTTGCTAGTTTTTCGTGAGAAAATACAACAATTTTATATTTGCTTTCGTATAAATTAACAACCACTTCAGAATATTTTAACATTTTTCTTATTTCAATACATATGGGTAGAATATCATTAAAATAATCTAATTCTTTGGTTAAATAAATTTCGTATTGGACGACGTGCAGCATTTTATTTAATATTATTTAATTTATGTATTTAAATAATATTCAAATTTATTTTAATCGGAATCAGAATCATCACTATCAGTTAAATTATTTTGTTGAATGCATCTATCATATTCATTTTTAAACATATTATTATAATTCTTTAAATAATTAACCAATTCTGAATTTTCACCTTTTTCTCTAAACGCACATCTGAAACCACTACATAATAAACCATCATCCAAACATATATTTGAATATATGTTTTCTAATAACCATTTTATAGGCGTTACTAATCCATTGTGACATGCCATCATATATCCTAAATGAACAAACCTTTCGTAATCCAATGTATCCTCATCAGCTATTGATATTAACCAATATAAAACTTTCATTCTTCCACGTCCACACGCATTAATACAAGCACTGGTTAAATATAACTCTTTTATATTCACTAATGTTGCCATTCTTCTTGCAGCAACAAAATGTCCTTTTCCACAAGCATGTCCGAAAAACCAACCAATTGTAATTATTAAATCAGGATTAGTTTTTATTAATTCTTTTGCTTCTTCTAATTTATTGTCATTGATTAAATGACAAAACTTACGATTTAAGTCTTTACTAGTAGAAATTAGAGGTCTTTTAGCCATTTTAATATAGTTATGCTTTTATTTATTATTAATTAAAACGTTTCAATTTAATTTTTTATACGTTTTATTGCGTTTTTTACCTCTATTTTTAAGTGTTTTGTTTTTTTTGGTTTTATTAAAAAACTCGTGTAAGTGGTTTAAGATTTGCTTTCCTAAAATTTTGTCAATTTCATATTCTTTTAAATCTTTATCTATGCATTTATATCTATAAAGCTTAATGTGTTTATTCATAATATCAGTGAATTCGTTATTACCTTGTATAATCCTTTTTCCAACATCAGAATGAATAAATTTATTTAACATATAATCAAATTGTAAATCGTAATAATATGGCTTAATATTTATATAATATATGTTATCATTTGCCATTTCAGGATAAAATGTATCGTCTAAATAACAAATCTCCGCATTTGCTGGTATTTTGGTACAGCGTATAAGGTCTTCGTGTGTTTTGCTATGTGTGGTGCGACATATCTCCACACTTTGTCCATTAATTTTAAACGCGGCAATTACTTGGTCTACTACTTTGCAGCCAAGTTTGCTTTCAAAATATTCTATAATATGGTTAGCCCATGTGCGCGGTCCCGTATTATTCGTATAAATCATTATTTTATGGCAACAACTGCTCTCCTTTTTGGTCTTTAAGTAGGTTAAAATATTTATTATATTGGGGCGCAAGAATTCAGGATATAAATCGAGTATCTCATTGAAATCGGTTTGCTTTAATTCTGGTTTTTGTTTTATTTTCATATAATGTGCTAAACTGTCCCAAAAGATTCCAAGTTCTGTAAAATATCCAAGAGTTTCGTCTAAATCAAATACAACAATTTTCATACTTAATATATGTATATTTTTTAGATTTCTAAAAAAACTTAAATCCAATATTCAATAGAATTATTATATTTGGTAATATTAAGAAACTATACAAAATGACAGAATTAACAACAAATGATTATAAAAAAATACTAGAATATTACGATAAACCAGTGCCAAAATCGGCGCGTCTTATTAAAGCGGCTGCTGATAAAATTTTGGCGCAAAAGTTGTGCAGATGTATTAAAAAGGTGGAAAAAAATGTTAAGAGTGCCAGTGAAGGTCGTGCAATTGGAATATGTACTAAAACCATATTTAATAGCAAAGGAATAACACGTGGTAAATTTAAATGTAAAGGCAAACAATCTGTCAAAACTAGAAAAATTAGAAAATAATGTATAAAATATATTTAAAGAATATAATATAAAATATATATCTTATATAGAATGAATATGAATTTTAATGACGATGATGAAGATGATATATTAGATAAAATAGATAAAAATAAAATTACTATTTTTGTAAAAAAGCGTAATAATAGACAAAGTGATACCACTATTACTGGAATTGCGGTGGATCTTGATTTGAAAAAAATATTATCTTATATGAAAAAAAATTTTAATTGCACTGGTTCAATTATAAATGATGAAAAATTTGGCGAAGTTTTATCTTTAACTGGAGACCAAAAGGAAAACGCATATAATTTTTTCATAGATGAAGGATTATATACAAAAAATCAGATAATTGTTAGAGGTATATAAACAATCGGTTCCCTTAAAGTCCTTTTTACTTTGATAAATGGTCTAAAGCGGATAATAATACTAACTCTTGGTCTGTTAGACGCTGAAAAATAAGATTTTTATCCATTGAAATATTAAAATGACGCATATTGAAACCATAATTTTTACAAACACAAAATGTTCCGTTATCTGTTATTTTTATTTCGCAAAATATTGCTCCTTTGGTTAAATAAATATTTGTTGGATCCTCAATGGGAATCCATCTAATATATGAACCATATTTTAATTCATTCATTTCATCCACATATTTATAGTCTTTTAACTTTGACATTAAATCTAACGTGTCTTTTCTGGGAAGATGCAATTCTTTTAACACATTTAAATTCATTTCCTTTATTTTGTCTGATGTAAAATTCATTAATGTTTCATTGGATTCGTCATCTAACGCCTTTAATAATTTCTGAATATCCATAATATATATTTTTAAATTATATTTAAATATATTTATATAATAATTATAGGAATGCTAATAATTATATTTTTGTTAATAACATTAAACAAGGTTTCGCCATATTTAATAACTGAAAAAGTATTTAGTCAACAAATATCTTATGTAAAAATGAATTATGTTAGTTTTTATAACTCTTATAACTCTTATAACTCTTATAATTCTAATAATTTTATATACTCAACCGCATTTAACTCTGGTTCATTTTATAACTCTGGTAGTTTTTATAATTCAAATAGTTTTTTCAATTCTCAAAGTTTTTATTGTAGCTCACAAATAAATAGTATTAAAAGTTTACCTTTTATTCAATCGTGGTCTTTGAGTAAATCTATTATTTTAACTCCTACAATTATCCCTACTACATTCCCTACTACATTCCCTACTACTACCGCTACGCTTATGCCTACTACATCCCCCACTACAACCCCTACTACATTCCCTACTACATATTCGCCTACAATGTCGCCAACAAAATCGCCTACATATTTGCCCACAACTACCGCTACGCTTGCACCTACGCTTGCACCAACACAACTGCTTACGCTTGCACCAACACCACTGCTTACGCTTGCACCTTCACAGGCACCTGTTGCGTCTACTTTAACATTTGAAACTGCTATAACATTATCTGGCTTCTCTCAACCTTTTATTGATAACAATTCATTAAATGCTATTATTTTATCTATTGCAAAGTCAGCAAATATATCTGCTAATTATGTTTCAATAAAAGAATATTCATTTGTAAATGGTCGCAGGCGGTTAAATATAATGCTTCAAAATTTATACAATTTGCTGTTTATCTCGCAATTTAATATACCTTTAACCAATTCTGCAGTAAATCCTAGTTCTCTCTACAATAACGTGGCAACATCTCTTCAAACCTCAATTAGTTCTGGCGCATTTGTTTCCTACTTACTTACACTTAATACATCTATTAGCAGTATGAATTTAACTATTAGTAATTATACAATGTCTCAAATGAATATTATTTATAATGTGCCAACAAGTGCGCCAACTATGATAATGGATGGATTAGTTGTGCCTAAGCTTAAAGCAATTGAGGTTATTAAAATTGTATTTATTTCTATGGCTGGGTTTATTACATTTTTATTTGTTTTTATGCTAATTATTAAAAGAGTTAATAAATATAATGTAAATAATGTTGTAAATCATAATGAAATAAGTATTTTGGTTTAGTTAAATAATAATAAAATTGATTTTATTATTATTGTTACAATATACAATATAAAGAATTATTGATAATCTAATATAATGGCAACTTTTAATTTAATTGGAATTTGTGGTCGTAAAAGACACGGAAAGGATACATTGGGCGACTATTTGGTTGAGAATTATGGTTATACTAAAATTGGATTTGCGGATGCATTAAAAGAGGCTTGTAGATGCATTTTTGGGTTTAATGATGACCAATTATACGGCAATTCAAAGGAAATTGATGACGAGTTTTGGGGCGCCAGTCCTCGTAAAGTGCTACAATATATTGGCACTGATTTGTTTAGAGACCAGTTAAGTGTTGTATTACCTGGAGTAAAAGACGATATTTGGATTAAAGTAGTTGAAAATAAAATTTTGCAGAATCCAAATAAGAAATATGTTATAACAGATGTTAGATTTGCGAATGAATTAGAGTTTATTAAGAGGCACGGTGGTCTTAGTATTAAGGTAAAGAGAGATACATTAAAGGCAACTGATAGCCACATTTCCGAGTCATTTATTGATGAATTGGAAACAGATGCAGTCATTAAAAATAACGGCACATTAGAGCAATTATATGATAAGCTTATGAATACTTTAGTCTACAAAAAGTATTGTAAATATGATAAAATTAGTAATTTTGATGATATTAAATTTATAAATGGAGACAATACATTATATGTATTTGATATTGATGAAACCTTAATGGTTTATGATGGCATGGATAGTAGTTGGTGGAGAAAAAAAATGGTTGAATATAAGGATGATGAAGAAGCTGTGTTAGAAGAGTGGTTAAAGCACATTGAAACTAATAGACCTAAACACACACACGAAGAATCGTTTTCTAAGTTTCTAGAAAATGTAAATAGGGATAATATTATATGTTTAACTGCAAGAAAAGGTAGTTTGGATGAAATTACGGTAAAACATTTGAAGGAAATTGGTGTAACAAATATTTCTGTTTATTATAGTAGCGGCACTTGTAAAGGAAAAATGCTTAAACAAATAGTTGCCGCAAAATTTCCGTTAATTCAAAATATTGTATTTGTAGATGACAACAAAAATAATATTAGTTCTGTTAATAAGGAGTTTGATAATAGCGGTATTAATGTAAATTGTTACTATTTTGTAGCGAAATAATTTACTTTCGGCTTTACCAAGCTGCGCCAAAACCTCCACCGCCTAAAAATTCACTTGCAGCAACAGGAACTGAAGCAGCAAAACCTTCGGTCATACCAGGAGTCGCCGCACCAACTAAGGGTGTAGTATCTTGTCTATACATATTGTTATAGTTTGGCAATTGTTGGGTGGAATCAGGTTCGCTAGGAAGTGAAGAAATTGCAGTGCCATCTGTATAAACGGGTGGAGGTAATACTTGTTGTCCTGCAATAGGTTGGGAAACTTTTACATTACCTTTCTTTTTCTTTTTATCAGAAGGTCCATTCCATAATTCAGATAAGCGATCTACTAAAATACTAACTTTTTCTCCTAATTTAGTTTGAAGACTCATAGTAATCATCAAAATTGCTAAAATAATATACATAATGTTAAAATCCGCATATTTGGTGTTGCTATAAGTGGGAATATAAGTAATCATTCTGTGAATAAGAAGTAAGCCAATAAATGTAACAATTACTTGAATAACCACTTCAGCGCTTAATTCTAAACTTCCTTTTTTGTCGTCGGCTTCAGGAACATATTTGCCGATGGTTTTATTTAATGCTACAACAGGAATAATAGCGATTACTGCGTATTGAATAATATTTAAAACATCGGATTTTGAGTCATCGTCAAAATTAAAGACATGTTTAAAAAAACCTTTTGAATCATCTGAAGTATCCATATCTATAGGGTATATTTAGAAATTAAAATCCTTGAAAGGCAAACAATTTAAAAATGTAATTATTGCTTAATTGTATTTTTTATATTAACTAAATATATAATGTCTACATTTGTTGATATATATATGCAAATGGTTGAAGATTTTAAAACTAATCATAATAAACAAAATTTAATTCGTATTATGACTGAATATTGTAAACAAGAATCTACTCAACCGCAAGATATTTATAATTTAAAAAAACTACTTGAAACTAAATTTTCAAAAAAGGTTGATTGTACATATTGTTACAAAACACATACACCAATTGATTATGGATGTGATTTAAGAGAAATATTTTATAATAGAAATAATGAACTTATTGAAGGAGGTCAAGAGTTATTAGATATTTTTAAACAAAAAAAACTACCTGACATATGGCACATTATGACTGATATTGATGATACACTATACCCAAATACAGAAACCATTAAAATAATAAATATAACAACATATATAGCAGGTTCTGATATTTCTTGGGCACAAAAAACACCATATCCTGGAATAATAACATTTTATGAATCATTTTATAAAAAACTTCCAATTAATTCAAAATATACAACAATATTATCTGCAACGCCAGGATGTTTTAAAAATTCTAAATTAAATGATGATCATAACATCCTTCATGATATATTAAAAAATTATGGTTTTATTCAAGGTGTTGAAGGTAAATTTGAAATTGCATCATATACTGGGCGTATAATAACAAATATGGGTTCAAACTTACTTGGAAGAGCAGTAGATAAGATTGAACCGTTCTTACCAAAAAATAAATATACTACTCGTTCTTCTTCTGCAAGCGTAAATGATATTTCTAATTTATTTAAACTATTTGGAAATACCAAATTTGAGAGATTTAAACAATATTTAAGCATTTTTCCAGAATATAAAATTATATTTATTGGTGATAATGGTCAAGGTGATGTTTTAGCAGGTATGCAAATGTTAAATTATATGAAAACGTTGAATCTTGATGATAGATGCCATGTTTTTATTCATAAGGTAAGTGAAAATGGAAGAAATTTTAAACAAGTTCCTGAAGAAACAAATAATAAACCTGAACGTTTAAATTTTTTTAAAAATTATTATGAGTTATCCTTAAAATTTGAACAATTAGGAATTTTTGATGAGAATGATGTTAAACAAATTAAACAATCTATTGTAACAAAACTAAAAACTAGTCCTTATAGACAATTTATAGGATTATATACCACTATTCCTGGTGTAACTAGCGGTGGTAAATTTACCAGAAAAAATAATAGAAAGGCAAGAAAATATGCATTAACAAAAAAAATAAGAAAATATAAATTAACCAAGAAACTTAAAAAACAAAATTATAAAACCACAAAAAAATTAAAATAACTATTATAAACTAATATAAAAGTAATAAACTAAATAAATAAAATGGATTATATTGCAGATAGAGAAGGAGTTTTTGATCTTGAAGATAGAAACGATGAAGAATATCAATATTTGAACTTAATTAGAGAGATTATTGATAAAGGAACGTGGGAAGAGGGTAGAAATGGTCGCACTAAAAGCATTTTTGGCGCTTCGATGCGTTTTTCTCTAAAAGATGGCAAAATTCCTATTTTAACCACAAAAAAAACCGCTTGGAAGACTTGCCTAAAAGAGCTTTTATGGTTTATTCGCGGCGAAACGGATAATAAATTATTACAGGCTCAAGGAGTGCATATTTGGGATGGTAATACTACAAGGGAATTTTTGGATAGCCGCGGATTACATTTATATCCTGAAGGTATGATTGGACCTGGATACGGATATCAATGGCGTAATTTTGGCGCCAGTTATAATTGTTTTACTGGTAAACCTATTGACGGAATCGAACATCCATTTGATGGCGCCGATCAATTACAGCAAATTATTGATGCTCTTAAAGACCCAAAACAGCGCACAAGTCGCCGCTTGATAATGACAGCGTGGAATCCTAAACAAAATGAAAAAATGGCGCTTCCTCCTTGCCACATCCTATGTCAATTTAATGTGCATGATGGTAATAAATTATCGTGTGCTATGTATCAACGCAGCGCGGATGAATTTCTCGGACAACCAATAAATATAGCATCTTACTCATTTCTTACACATTTGCTTGCAAAACATTGTGGTTTAGAAGCATATGAATTTGTATATTTTATTGGTAATTGTCATATTTATGAAAATGCAATTGAAGCATGTAAATTACAACTTACTAGAAAACCTTATCCTTTTCCAACTGTTAGCATTAAACAAGTAAGAGATAATATTAATGATTATCAAGTTGAAGATTTTGAAATTCACAATTATCAATCTCATGAGGCAATAAAGGTTGCAATGGTTGCTTAACTTTGATTACTCAATGTAATCTCTTGAACCCACTTTTCCATTTCCTTATATGATTCAGGATGCTTTTCCTTATTCACTTTAATACTATCACAATCTGATTGTAATGAACCAGAACCCATCATTAGAAATCCTGTGCTTCCTGCAGGATTTAATTCAATTTCAAACGCTTTTTCATCAAACCACACTCTTCGAATAGCGTTAGTATTAATGAGACTATTTCCAATCTTAATAAATCTTCTTGTCGACATCGTTATAGTAATATATTATGCTTTTACTTTATATTGCTTTAATATATTCAATTTTTTTATCAAATATTAAAAAAAATTGAAACGAAAAATGACCTGTAAATATAAGGCATAATAAGATATATTTAGCAGCATTTACTAAAATGAGTTCTATTACTATTGGAAAGGAAATTAACAAGTTCTTCGAGCAGGTATATCACCTCTTTGAGGATTCCATTATGATTCCTGAATACTTGAATTTGGACGATCAATATATTCAGGATACAATTATTAAATTTATGGATTCTTGTAAGATTGAAGGCGAATGGGATATGACAGATGAAGATAGAGAAGGATTTGGCACTGTATATTTTGAGGCTGGATATCATGATTCTAATGCGGTTTATTATCCTTTTGAAGATACAAATGATATTAATAAGTTTGAGTTTAATGAATTGAGTTATGTTTGGGAAACTGTGCTTGAATGCATTGTTGAAAAGTGTGATAATGAAGAGCAAGTAAATGAGGCGGAGAATTTACTAAAGCAATTAGATGATATTACGAATAAACTATTGTGTTAAATGTATAAAATTATTATTATTAATTTAAAAATATAAAATATATTAAAAATTTATTTTTTTTTGTATGATTTTTTTACGGATTTTCTTCTTTTAATGTTCTTTCTTTTTTTAGTGTATCTTTTCTTAGTTTTGCGTTTTTTACCGCCAAACATTGCATTTAAATCTTCATTTGCGTATTTTCTTATTGATGCTTCTGCTTGTTGGAAACGCATTGCGTTATTTATTTTATTTCTTACAAAATTCATAAAACTTTCTATTCTATTTTCTGGAGATAAAGCTGATACTTCTTCTCCGTCTCCATACCATTCTTGCATCATTTCATTTAAACCTCCAGGACCTTCTTTAGGCCATACTTCATAAAAACACTCAAATAGTTCAATATACGATGGTTTACATAATGGTGCTGGACCAGTTCCCTGCATTTGGTCTAAACATAATGCTGCAATTGCATCGCGAACTGAAAAATAAACACGCTCATACATTCCTCTAACACAAGACGTTGTTCTGCCTGTTGAATATGCTTTTAAACAATCAGTTAATAATGTTTGAATATAATTATCAATAAATTCTCTGGGTTGTGTCATAACAAATTTTAATACATCTATTATTTTTTGTCTGTTTGCTGCAAATCCTTCATAACTTTCAATTGTTCTTTGAATTAAATTTAGTTGACTAATTTTTTCTTCTTTTTCTTGTTGAGTTAATCCAGTTTGTTTAAATGTATATGCTATTATTGGATATAAAATGTTGTCTGGATTTTCAAACAAAGGTAATATTCCAGGTGCTGGAGGATTTGCTGTTATCTCTCTTTGTATAATTTCCATAAACTTATTTAACTTAAAATTATCAAATGCGTTGTGAATTTCATATGCTATACCTTCAGGTGCGGCAGCAGGTGGTTGTGGCGGCCTTGGTTCTGCTTGTTCTCTTGCTCTTCCTCTTGTTCGCATTGGCGCTGGTGGTGCTGGCACTGGTTCTGGTTGTGCTATTACTCTTCTTCTTTGTCCTCTTAGTGGTGTATCATCAAACATATTGACGGTGCTAACTTGGGGTCCAATATCCCAATTAGGATGATATGTTAAACTGGATGCACCATAAAACATATAATTCATATCTCTAACATTAGATATATCCCATCGATCTAATGGTTGATTAAAACTGGATGCACGATCAAACATAGAGTGCATATTTGTAACGTTGGATACATTCCAGTCATTTAAAGGTTCATTAAATGTTCTTTCCTCTTGAAATAATTGACGCATATTTGTAACTCTTGATACATCCCAATCACCTATAGGGACATTTCTTAAATCGGCTGGTAGTCTAATAGGATTATGTATGTAAGTATGTACTAAATGTTGAATATTATCATCTGTTATAATAGTCGCTGGCGTTGGTGTTGGAGCCACTTGTGGTGGTGCTGGTGTTTGTGCTGGTGCGTTTGGATCTAACCCTGAACCAGTAAACATATCTTCTGCATCTACTCGTCTAGTATCAATATTCCAATGTGGATCTATTCTAAAACTGGTTGCATTTAAAAACATTGATGCAGTAAATTCAACACGTGATATATTCCAATGACTTAAATCTTGATTGAAACTTGTTGCATTTGCAAACATTCCAGACATTGCTCTGACATTTGATACATTCCAGTTACCTATATTTTGATTAAAACTAGATGCACCATAAAACATATCATTCATACTTTCAACATTTGATACATTCCAAGGACCTCCATTCCAAGTTAATGGACTATTAAACATTATAGCATTATTAAACATATTAGACATATTTTCAACATTAGATACATTCCAGTTTAATGGTTCATTAAATGTTGTTTGATTATAAAATAAATATGACATATTAGTTACTCTTGAAACATTCCATTGACCGATTGGAATATTACGTAATTGTCTTGGAAGTGAGTTCCAATCATTAATATATTTATTAACTAAATCGCGAATATTTTCATCATTTATTACAAAAGACATATATAATATATTTTTATTTTTATTTTATTTGATGCCTAAAAATAGATATTAAATTTAGTGCGTAAGTAATATAAAAACAATTTAGGAATAATTATTAATATGAGTTCAAGATCACTTGCTGCCGCTAGAGCTAGAAGAGCTGGAGATGCCGCTCCACCTGTATCAGGAAATAGACCAGGAACGTCAGTTGGTTCCGCAGCTGCCTTTTCTGGTATGCCACAGCCTCCCACAAATGTTAGAGTTGCCAGACAACAACCACCTCAACAATATTCTCCCCAATATCCTCCTCCCCCTCCTAATCAATATCAACAACAACAATATCAACAACAAAATCAAAGACAACCCAGTGCTGCATTTCAACAAATTCAACAACAGCAACAACAAAGTCAAAATGGCCTTCCATTTAGTAAGTTAAGTATTTCTGACGCAATTGGTCTTATTACTTTGCGTTTAGGTCGTGTTGAACAATGGGTTATTGAAACCGAGCATGAAAATGAAGCAAAGGAGTCTTCTACTAATTCAACATCTGGAAATGCTTCTGGAATGGATAATAGTGTTTTAGTAGGTCTTCTTAATAGATTAGAAGCAGTTGAGAAAAAAGAGCAAGCTGCGCCTGTTACCGCAGTCGTTTCAAATGAGGAAATTACTAAATTAACCGCTGAATTGGCCGCATTAAATGACCGCTATAATAAGTTTTGTGATGAAGCCAACAAGCAAACCCTTACTATTGCGAAACATACCGAACAATTATTTAAATTTGAAAGAGAACTTGTTGAAACCAAGGATATTCTTAAGACTTTTATGATTCGTTATGATAACTTTGTTCGCGAATCCAACGAAAAATTGGCCGATTATGAGTTTGCAATTGCGGAAATTGAAAAGAGTATTGCGCCTACTGGTACTGATTTAACTGGAACTGCAATTGAAGGTACATCGTTAGAATCTATAAATGAGAATTCAGGCACATCATTAACCGATCTAGTTAATCCTGATGACCTTAAAAGTCTAGTTAAACAAGAGTTTGCAGGTATTAATTAAATAATTACGTAAAAAAAATGTATTAAATATAATATGATGTTATACATTATATAATATGCAAATTCAAATTAACGACAAAAAAAAGCGGGATATTTTTGTATCTATTTTTCATATTCTTAAAAGCTGTTCTTCCACCATCAATTTAATTGTGGATTCTGATGTATTTCATATTCAAGGTATGGATAAATCACATATTTGTCTTTTTGATTTAAAATTAAAAAGCAATTGGTTTGATATTTATACTGTTTCAAACAAAAATCAAATATGTTTTAATACCAATGTTTTTTACTCTATTATTGGATTGAAAGCGGAAAATCAAAATTTAATTATTACTATGAATACGGATGAGCCTGACAATTTACACATTCGATTTGAAAATGATGGAACAAAAAAAGGAGCTGCATCTGAACTTAAAAAGGCATTTAAACTACCTCTTATGGAATACGAATATGAAGAAATGAATATTCCAACACCTGAATATGATGCCGAATTTTCCTATTCATCTAAGCAAATTTCTGATGTTTTCTCTCAACTTGGTAGTTTTGGAGACGATATTATTGTGAAATGCTCTGAAGAAGAGCTTAATTTAACAAGTAAAGGTGTTGATGGTGAAATGATGGTTAATGTTCCTATTGACGACTTAACCAGCTTTAGCATAGTTGAGGGTGAAGAAATTACTTTAACCTATAGTTTAGTGTATATTAATAAGATGTGCATAACTAACAAATTGTCAACGGATGTTGATTTCTCTCTAAGTAATGAATGTCCTTTAAAAATTGGCTATAGTTTAGGAGAAGATAGCGCACTTATCTTTTTTATTGCACCCAAAATGAATGAATAAATCCACTTTTCTCTCTAAAGAGTAGTGGAGCAAAAAAATTAATAATACTTCGTTTTAGTTAGCAATAATTATTATTATTTCAATTTAAGATTAACATGGAAATAATAATTGGATTTTTTATTTTTTGCATTGTGTTATTTATTTATTTACACATCCAATTTCATCTTAAAACAAGTGAAGACTTGGAAATGTATGAAGTCGATCAACCATCTAAGGAGCGCCTCGAAGAGATTTGCGATGTAAGACAGCCTGTCCTATTTGACTTTGATTGTCAGCAAATTATGGAAACAACAAACCGCTCTTACATCTCAAACGCATATCAAGCCTTCGAAATTAAAATCCGCAACGCCAAAGAAGACGACGACAAAACCGACTTATATGTTCCCCTACCAATTCACACAGCAATTAAGCTCTTCGATGAGGACAAAACCGCCTCCTATTTCTCCGAAAATAACACGGACTTTCTCGAAGAAACAGGCGTCGCCAAAAATCTCAAATACAACGACGAATTTCTCAGACCATATATGGTGTCAAATTGTAATTACGATATAATGCTAGGCGCTGCCAATACTTGCACGCCATTTAGATATGAAATTAATTATCGAAATTACTTTTTATTGACGGAAGGATCCGCTCAAGTAAAGTTGTCGCCACCTCATTTTACCAAATATTATTATCCTATTTATGACTATGAAAACTTTGAGTTTAAATCGCCTGTGAATCCTTGGGATCCTCAACCGAAGTATAAAGCGGATTTTGACAAAGCAAAATGTTTAGAATTCACTTTAACGCCTGGTAAAACTCTTTTTATACCTGCATATTGGTGGTATTCTATTAAATTTTCCAAGGGTTCAAGTATTTCTTGCTTTAATTATAGAACTTATATGAATAATGCGGCCATTTTACCTTATATTTGTATGCATGCGTTGCAAATTCAAAATGTAAAACGTAATACAGTTAAGAAAGTTAGTGTTGATGAATTAAATACTTCCGCACATTTAAATTCAAATGAAATAATCGAAGAAAAAAAAGAAGATTTAGTTCCAGAAACAGCAACTAATGTTGATACAAGCACTAATATTAATAATTTAACACCTGAACCAGTAGAAAATAATAATTCTTAAAAATTAAAATATTTTTATAATATATAAAAATGTTTAAACAACTTTTTTCGTTCTTTTCTACAAGTAAAAAACGTCGTAGAGGTTCACGTAAAACTCGTAAACTTAGAACTACTCGTAAACTTGGAACTACTCGTAAAATGCGCGGTGGATGAGGAGGGGCTGAACCAGTTGCAAAAAAAAGTGGTTCTTTATTTTTAATGAAAGGAGGCTGAGGCGAGCCTATAATTTTTAAATAAATATTTGTATAAAAATTGTATTCTGGAATGACTGTAAACAATTAATATTTTTTACACGATATAAGATACGCTTATATTTTTATATTAATTATTTATTTATTTCTTTTTGATATGCGGCGTATAAACAATCGTATATTTCTTTTGCTATTTTTAATTCGTTTTCATTTAAATTTATGCATTTATCTGGATGCACAAATGTCATTGCTCTGTTATATATTTTTTTAACTTGTTTAAGTTCCAACAGGTCTGTAAATTCAACTGGTTTCCATTTTAAATTTATTAAAATCAACACATTTTGTAGTGTTAGTAATAATTTGCGAATATTTATTTCTTTTTTCCAAAATATAAAATTATCATTAGAATTTGTAATATAATTGTTTTCTGTTTTATTTATAAAATTTATTTCATTTAAATTATTATTTGCATTTAATACATTTGTTCCAAAATCTATTAAATTTTTTTCAAAATCATTTTCTTTTGCGGTTGAATTGCAAAAGTTAAGAAGTAATTCATATTCATCCATTTTAATAATTATATAATAAAAAAATAAATTTTATATTGATTTCAATTTTTTTAAGTATTTGATATTTATTTAATTTATTAAATTATCAATTTCTGTCTTTACTTCATTTGTTCTACATTGAATTTCCTTTACTTCGCTTCTACACATTGCACAACAGAGTTTACTTCCAGTTCTTCTTGATTTAATAGTATTACTTACACAAGTAGAGCAAAACTCGTGTCCGCAACCATATTTCACATATTCTTTTACTTCTTTTTCGTCATAACAAATGTTGCATTCGCATAACTGATGAATATCTTCATTTTCGTCATTATTTACTTTAGTTATTATATTTAAATTTGTTATGTTTCTTCCGTTATTATACGCATTTAATAAATCTGGATTATTTTGTAATATTTCATTCATATTTTGTCCTGTAAATACTTCATTCAACATGTTTCCAAATTCTTCGTTTAATTGAGGCATATATAGATCAACAAACATACGTGCTAATGTAAATGCTACCATATCACTTCTTAGAGCATATGCCATACTTCTAATATTTGAATAAGGATCTGTTTCTTCTGCTGCATTTTCTTGTGTTAATAGATTTCTATTTTCCTCTTCTTCAACTATTTCAGGTAGTTCATCAAATAATTCTTGATTTTCTCTTTCTCTTTGTTCTCTTTCTCTCTCTTCTCTTTGTTCTCTCTCTCTTTGTTCTCTTTCTCTCTCTTCTCTAAATGCGCTATGTCCGTTAAATACTTCATAAATATCTCGTCCACCAAATACATAAGTTCTAACAGAATAATCTTGAATAAGTTGAATTATATTTGCCCGAGTCATTTGTCTTGTTGCATTGCACTTTTTTATCGCAAATGTAATAAGTAAATTAGGATCATCATTATATTCTGTTTCTAAAAATTCATTAAACCCCATTGGTGTATAAGTTTGCACTCTTCTAGCGCATTCATGTTCGAATTCTCTAAGATAATCATCTGTAATTCTCCTGCGAGGAGGTTCAATACTTACTCTTACGCTTGCTTGGCCACAAGTTCTAATATTATGACCTGTAAATCCGCATCGAGAGCAAGTGCGAGTCCTGTTAATAATACTCATTTTAACTTAGGTAAATTGTCTATAATTTGAATACTTTTATTTTAAGTGGATTTATTTCATTCAATTTTATTTTTTATCTATTATCTTTTCCAGTTCCTTTAATTGCTCTAATGTATTTACACCAGTTGTTTCATATTGATCTTCTTCAGGCATCTCATATGTTCCAACACTAACATACTCTTCATTTTTAATGATTTGTATAATATCAGTTAAATAGTATTCTTTTTGTGAATTATTATTTTTGAGAGAAGGCAAATGCTTACATAAGTATTCTGTATTAACTGCATAAATGCCGCTATTAATCTCATTTATTTCTAATTCGTGTTTATTACAATCCTTATGTTCTACTATTTTTTCGAAGGTATCGCCGCTTCTTACTATTCTACCATAACCACTTGAGTTTTTAACTTTGGCCGTTATAATTTTAACAGGTGATGGAATCGCAAGTAGCCGATTCATAGTATAAGGACGAATTAACGGCACATCTCCAGAGAGAATAAGAGTTTCTGAATTTGGATAAACTGATAATTCTGGTATACAGCATTGAAGCGCATGTCCTGTTCCAAGTGCTTCTGGTTGTATAACAAAGTCATAATCTGGTAATTGGTCTTTTGTTTTTGCAAGTTCGGCTTCAATTATGTCTTTGAATTTACCAACTACAATAAGGATTTTTTTTACATTTACAATATTTGCCAATACTTTGAGCTTTAATAATATATGACATAACATGGGAATGCCAGCGATTTTATGAAGGACTTTTGGTAGAGTAGACCCCATACGCTTACCTAAACCACCAGCCATAATAACTACAACTACGTTTTTTGTCATTATATTATTAGTATATTTGCTATTTTTAAATAAAAATAAACTATTTTAATATAATTTAAAGCCTTTTCGCAATATTAACATAATAAAATGTCGCAATTTATCAGATTATCTAACCGCATTATTAATACTAAATTTATTCAACGCATTGATTTTAGTAAAGATATGCAAATGTTCAGCATTTATATGTCACATAATCATATTCAAGGAATTACTATATTTGGTTCAGGAACAATTAGATCAGAACAATCTATTATTATTGCTGATAAAATAAAGCATCCTGAAAGTTATAAAGCAATTGAAGATTGGATTACAAAAACACCAATGTAATGTAATATAATAAAAAATTGAATAAAAATTATACTATAATGAATTGTATTAAAAATAAATACATACTATTTATATAAGAAAAAGCAAAAATGACGACAACATATAAGATTTATATAAATGACCGGAACTACTCATCTTGGGAAGTTTATGATACCGATGTATTAACTAAGATTTCAACTATTGAAATTAATCCAATTGACAGCAAATTATTTTCAAATGATGTGTTTGAAATTAATGCAAATTCTGTAAAAATTATTCATTCTAGTGTGCGATGCGGCACTTCTATACCTGGTGTCCTTATGATAGAAGGTAATAAAACTTATGGCCGGCAGCTCAACTTAAAAAAAGGCACTACTGGAAAATTGCTTTATAAGTGTATTCCTGATGATAAGCGACTGCCTGCATTCTTAATTCCATATGAAATGAAACATGTTGGCTTCTCCAAGGCGTTTAAAAATTTGTATATTACTTTTACATTTGACAACTGGGAAGATAAGCATCCAAGAGCGAAACTTGATAATGTTATTGGACCAGTTGATGTATTAGATAATTTCTATGAATATCAGCTTTATTGCAAGAGTTTAAATGCATCCATACAAAAATTTCAAAAGGACACCAATAAAGCATTGGCTGATAATCCACATGAAGCAATTATTTCAAATATACGCAGTAAATATCCATCCATTGAAGACAGAACAAATCAAAAGTTATGGCATATTATAACAATTGATCCCCCTAAAAGTTTGGATTTTGATGACGGATTTAGTATTAGAGAGTTAGATAATGGGCAATTGCAACTAAGTGTGTATATTTCTAATGTCACGATTTGGATGGATTCACTTAATTTATGGGACTCATTTTCACGTAGAATATCCACAATTTATTTACCTGATAAAAAGCGACCAATGTTGCCATCCATTTTATCTGACTGCCTTTGTAGTTTACAAGAAAATGTTACACGAGTTGCATTTGTTATGGATGTATTTATTAATAAAGATAGCTTTGAAATAGAAAATATACAATATTCAAATTGTCTTATTAAGGTTGTAAAAAATTATTGCTATGAAGAGCCAAAGCTTCTTGCAAATTCATTTTACAATTCTATAATACAAATTACTCAAAAATTAAATAAAAAAAATCGCTATATGTCCCAGGTAAGAAATAGTCATGAAGTTGTTAGTTATTTAATGATATTAATGAACTATCATTGTGCCAAGGAGCTTATAAAATCAAAATCAGGAATATTTCGCTCTACTATTATGAAGAGAGAAATAAGTATTCCTGAGTATGTTCCTGAAGAAGTAAATAAGCATATAAAAATTTGGAGTAGTGCGGCGGGACAATATATAAATGGTTCAGAAATTATTGATACGCGACACGAACTGCTAGATATGGACGCATATATTCATATTACTAGTCCGATTCGACGGTTGGTTGATTTGTTAAATATCATTCAATTTCAACGTGTATCTGGCATCATAACGCTTTCAGAAATGTCAGAAAAATTTTATAATAAATGGCTTGGGGATATTGATTATATTAATATAACTATGCGTTCAATTCGCAAGATTCAATGCGATAGTTCGCTACTAGATTTATGCTTTAATAATCCCGATATTTTAGATAAAGAATATGACGGTTATTTATTTGATAAAATTTGTCGTAATGATGGACTATATCAATTTGTTATTTATTTACCTGAAATTAAAATGACGTCTAGAATAACAATGCGGGATAATTTTGACAATTTTGAGTGTAAGAAATTTAAACTTTATATATTTAATGATGAAGAACAATTTAAAAGGAAAATTCGTTTGCATTTATTATAAATTAGTTCTCTGCGTAAACACGTGTTTCATTAAACCGTGGTCTAATATAATCTCCTCCTATTAGTATAATAAGTGCTAAGATAGTAACAATGATGACTGCAATAATATCACCTCCCATTTTTAAAGTTAGTATTATGTATTTAATAAGTATTTGAATTATAAATATTGTGTTATAATTCAAATTGGTTTCAATTTTTTTTAAATATTTTTATCAACTACAACTTCCTTTAATATATTTTTTATAATTCGCTCATTTTTCTCAAAATCATTATCACCTTTACCGCCCATTGATTCGTAAACAATTTTATTATATTTATCATTATGAACTGAGTGATATTTCATACAATCCGGATGTTCTTCCTTAAATTTGGCAAACATATTTGCATTTTTAAAAGCTACTTTTTTAATAAGTTTATGCATTTTAGATCTGTCATCATCTTTTTCCCATTTATTTTCATCTTTAATATATATGGTTTCTCTTTTTTTATCCGTACAATGAACGGGTCGTTTTGTTACATCTAACTGTTTTAAGTTTTTTACAATAATACTTGAAATGCCTTCAATGTATCCTGATTCACCAACTTTTTCTAAATCTGAAAGTTGTAATTTAAGAGAATCTACAAATTCTCCAATATTCATTGCGTCTTTACAAGTTTCATTTAAGAAAAAATTTAAATTAAATGCCTTGTTATGTGAATTAGTTGTATTATTGCTATTATTATTATTATGTGTTCCATTTTCAATAACTTTCATCATCATATTTTGCTGTTCTAACATAAGTGTTTTTAGTTCTTTATTTTCACTTATTAACATTAAAATTAAATTTTTGTCTGTTTGGCTATTTTTTAGTTCATTATTTTCTTTAATTAACTGCATAACTAAATGCGCATTATTATTTTCATTTGTTTTTTGAACTGTATTTTCTAAATATAAACAATTTTTTTTGTGTCTGTAATAACCACTACTATATTTGTATTCTTTATTACAAACGCATTTAAATGTGGTAATTTCTTGCGACATTTTTGTATCATTTTCTACCATTTGTATACCATTTTTATGTTTAGATGTTAACAAATGTTTGTCGTAATCACTACTTTTGCTTGTAGAATAGTCGCAATATTTACAATAAAAAATATTTGCGACTTTGGCGACTTTTTTTGTATCATTTTCTACCATATATATGGTATATAAAAAATCTCCTAAATCCTTTTTTAAAAAATATATAAAAAATTTATCGTCATAAAATGAAAATTATTTTTTTTGCAACCAGAGCATAAAATTTTTTTATGGTCTCAAATTCGATTTTTTTTAACATCGTTTTTGAAAAATCAAAAAATGGACATTTATAAATGTCCAAAATCGAAAATTCAAAAAAACTTTCCCAACAAAAATTTGCAACTTTATATAATAAATTGGAAAAACAACTTAAAGAAACAAAATATAATAAATTGAATTTCCTACTTAAAGCCGAAGGCACCCTTGGTAAAGCCGGACGGTTAATAATCCTTTGTCAAATCCGAAGACGAATCACCACTTAATTGCACCTCAAATTCGTAGTCATATATGGCCGACTTTAGTGCTGTTTCGAACTTTTTTATATTTATTTTATTACATACAACCGGTGCGACCTTAATGGCTGTTATATTAAATCCGTAACTATGTAGTTGAATTTTGAAATGCATTATTTCGCAGTTATTTTTGGTTTTTTTGCAATAATATTCGTCATTGTATTGGTTATATCCAATTACATTCATTTCACACTTTTTAGACAATAATTTTACTATTATTCTCTCTATTTCTGTTTTATTTAAGTTTGTATAAATGGCTAATTCTTCTGTGTTAAAGAACCGAAGTGGTGCTTTATTGATATTTACAATAGAAGGCTCAATTGGAAGTATGCATGCAAGCATTTTGTTAATTATTAATAGTAATTTGATAAGTTGAATATGCCATTAAATTTAACTTCTATTTTGCATTCAATTTTTTTAAATACTTTTAATTAATTATAAAATTGATTAAAATTATAATTTAAAGAATATAAATACATTAGAACAAAGTATATAGCAACATTTAAAATGGTAAAGATTTGTGAACTTGAATATCCTAAGGAGAGAGAAGAATTATATAAGGAATATTATCAGGAATATTCTTATGAATTACACGATTTTCAAAAGTGGTGTGTTGAAGCAGTTGTTACAGGCAATCACACACTATTATGCTGTCCGACTGGATCCGGAAAAACATTTGGTGGCGAGTTTGCCATTAAGTATTTTCATTCAAAGGGTAAAAAAGTTATTTATACAAGCCCTATCAAAGCATTATCAAATGAGAAATTTTATGCATTTACGCAAAAATATCCGCATATTAGCATTGGACTTATTACGGGCGATATCAAGACAAATCCAGAAGCGGATGTGTTAATTATGACTACAGAAATCTTGTTAAATAAATTATATCAAATAAAAAGTAAAACTCCTATAAAAAGTTCATCTGTTTCTTTTGATATGAACATTGAGACTGAATTAGGTTGCGTAGTTTTTGACGAAATTCATATGATAAACGATGAATCAAGAGGACACGTTTGGGAACAAAGTATTATGTCTTTACCTAAACATATCCAAATGGTTGGCTTATCAGCGACATTAGATAAACCTGAGAAATTTGCAGCTTGGTTAGAAACCGCAGGAGACCGACAAAATATTGGAGAAAAAGAAGTCTACTTAGCCAGAAAATTGGTTCGCGCGGTTCCATTAATTCATTACACCTTTATTACTGCAACAAATGGTGTAAATAAGATTATTAAGGATAAGGCAACACAACAGGAGATTCGCGACGCAATTAACAAGCCATTTGTTATTCAAGATGCGGCGGGTAATTTTAGCGATGCGCAATATAAAACCACTACAAAAGTGCTGCAACTTTTAGAAAAGAATGAAATTCGAGTTAAACGCGCGCATATTTTAAATATGGTAACAGAACATTTGGTTGAAAAAGAAATGTTGCCTGCGTTATGCTATGTGTTTTCGCGCAAACAATTGGAAACCTGCGCCGAAGAATTGACAACAAATTTGCTGGAATTTGATAGCAAAGTTCCTTATACTGTTGACCGCGAATGCGAGCAAATTATTAGAAAATTGCCTAATTTTGAAGAATATTTGCATCTTCCTGAATATACCAATACAGTTAAATTGCTAAGAAAGGGTATTGGTATGCATCATGCTGGTCTTATGCCTATATTAAGAGAAATGACTGAGATATTATTTGCTAAGGGTTTTATTAAGTTATTATTTTGCACTGAGACGATGAGTGTAGGCATTAATTTACCAGTTAAAACAACAATATTTACTGATATTAATAAATTTAATGGTAATACAATGCGATTATTATACTCACACGAATACACGCAGGCGGCAGGTCGGGCTGGTAGATTAGGTCTTGACTCAGTAGGTCATGTTATTCATCTTAATAACTTGTTTAGAAATGTAGATCAGGCAAATTATAAGGCAATGATGAACGGCAAACCACAAGTGCTAACATCTAAATTTAAGATTTCATATAATTTGCTACTGAATTTGTTAGATACAGGTGATAAAAATGTTGTTGAATTTGCAAATAGAAGTATGATAAAAGGTGACGTTGTTTCGCAAGTAAATGGATTAAATGAAATGCTTAAGAAGGCAGAAACCGAGTATGAGCGTCTTAAAACATGCTGCGATCATTTGTCGGCACCATTGGAAACCATTTTAAAATTTAAGGAGTTGGAAGAAATTAAGCCTTACACGGCAAATAAAAAAAGAAAAGAAGTTGAAAAGCAGTTGCAGACCATAACCGAGACTTATAAATTTATTAAAGATGATCTAAGCACTTATGGTAAAATGACTGATAAGGAAAAAGAAATAAATGACCTACGAAAGCAATGTGAAACTGCGGCATTGTATATTGAAAATGGAGCGCATAATGTATTGACATTGTTAGAAGAAGATGAATATCTTGTTAAACAAGAAGATTCTGTAGAATATTCCTTAACAAATAAAGGTCAAATTGCGTGCCAATTAAAGGAAACGCATTGCTTAGTATTTGCACAATTAATTGAAGATAAGCGTTTAGATGATTTAACAAGCAAACAATTGGTTGCACTTTTCAGTTGTTTCACAAATATTTCGGTTCAAGAGGATTTTAAGGATTATACTTGCGAAGGAATAGATGATGAGCCTGTTAAAACTTTGCTAAAAGATATATTAAAAATGTATGAAGAATATCAACAAAGAGAGATTAATTATAAAATTAACTCAGGAATAGACTATAATATGCATTATGATTTGCTTATATATGTGAATGAATGGTGCGATGCGTCTTCAGCAGAAGAATGCAAACTAGTTTTACAAAATTTAAGTCAAGAAAAGGAGGTTTTCCTGGGTGAATTTGTAAAGGCGCTATTAAAGATTAATAATATTTCGTGTGAAATGGAGAAAATTGCGGAAATGACTAGCAATATTGCGTTGTTAAGTAAACTTCGAGAGATTCCGCAAATGACACTTAAATATGTGGTAACTAATCAGTCGTTATATGTTTAAAAATAATTATATAATAATATATTTATAAAATTATTCAATGCACTTTAATAGATCAGATCTAAAACGATTTCCTGATAATTCAAAACCATTAATTACTAATTTATAATATGTTTTTGAATTTTCATCATATTCAATAGGTATTGTATTACCATTATGAGTAATTACTGAATTTTTACACAATAACAATCTATTATTTAAATTACAAAAAGCGTATTTAATAGTATCATTAATATAATACCAAAATATAGTATAATTTTCATTATCAATTTTTAATATTTCTTTTTTTTTATCAATGCTAATTGTTATATAATAATTTATTTTATAATCCATACGATTAAAACTACAAATTTCGTCATTACTGTGAAATCTGTGTCCCCAATTAATATCTTTTGCACAAATACTGCTGCCATTATGTTTTAAAATGCTATTAAAATCTAATTTAACTATATCGCAAGTATAACAATAATATTCTTTTTGCTGAGAAACATGATAACTTAATTTATCACCACAATGACAACATATTCTTTTTTTATTTTTTGGTAAATTTTCAATATAATTATGATTATTTTCTTTATTTATTTTATAAGTATAATACTTATCAGTGCTATTATATCTTTCACTTGAGTTATTTTTAACTAATAAATATCTTATACCATCTACATTAAGTATATTACTTGACTCATATATTGGATTTTCTTTTACATTAAAAAATTTATTTATATTTTCTTGAGTTATTGGTTTTTTTATATGTCGTTCATTATTATTTACTGATTTTTCCTGTTCAATTTCATTTAATGCTTCTAATATAATATATTTTAATTCTTTTTTATACGAATAAAAAAAATATGGGTTATCATAATTTTTAAAATTATTTATTTCTTCTTCAAGATCTTCAATGGTTTCTTGCATTTCATTTATTTTTTCAATAATTTTATTTGACATAATATATATTTATTTCAATTGTTTAAGTAATTTTAATAAATTTGTATTATATAAGATGAAGATAGTGATAAGAACCGTATTTTTTCATATATTATGCATAATTATTTTTGCGATATTTTACTATTATTTTAGAGATGATTTTAAAACACATGTTAAAGAAGAGTTTACAGCATTAGATTATATATTTTTAAGCACAACTATTCAGGCGGGTGTTGGTTTAACTGACATTTATCCAATTGCTTTTTACGGCAAATTAATAATGATAATTCAACAATTGGTTATGATTATGACACACGTATTTACAATATATATTTTTACAATTTAAAAGCGAAGAAACTGTCGGTTAAAGCACTTCAAATAGCTTAGCGTTTACATCTAACTCTTCGCCAAATACACGCTTTACATTGTTTCTATCCACATTTAGAAACTCAATTCTTCCATTTGTTAAAATGGCGGATAATGAACATCTATTATCATACTTTGCATACACAGAACCAAGTGTTTCATTACTATCAGTTCTGGTAAATGTTTTACCTGATAGGCTCTCCCAAGAAGCCATAATAATATCGTTAAAGGAGTAAAGCTCGCTAGTCATTTTAATATATTATGCTTTATTTATTATGATTTAAAAGTATTTCAATTTTATTTACAATGGAAAATATAATTGGAAATAAATACAAACTTTTGGGAAAAATTGGCGAAGGTTCATTTGGTGAAATATATAAAGGACAAAATATAAGAACAAATGAACTTGTCGCAATTAAAATGGAAACTATTGAATCAAATACGAAATTGCTAAAAAATGAGTCAATTATTTACCAGTTCCTTAATGGATTAGCTGGAATACCTAATGTTAAATGGTTTGGTAAGGACGATAATTTTTATTATATGGTAATAAATTTGCTTGGAAATTCGCTTCAAACTATAAAAAATCAAAAAATACAATTTTCTCTCAAACTTACTTTACAAATAGGCATTCAAACGCTGGTTTTGTTGCGATCTATTCATGAAAAAGGGTTGGTGCATAGGGATATAAAACCTGATAATTTTTTAATTGGATTAAATGATAAAGTTAAAACAATTTATTTAATAGATTTTGGATTATGCAAGACGTTTTCATTAAAAGCATCTTGTAGTAATAGCAGCGGACTAATTGGAAGTCCCATGTATGCCAGCATTAACTCTCATAAATTGGTTGATTTAACAAGGCGTGATGATTTAGAATCTCTTGGTTATATGTTGGCATATTTTTATTTAGGTTCTCTTGAATGGCAAAATAATACAACCTTAAGCAAAGAAGATTTTATTTATTTAAAAAGTAAATTAATAACAAATCCGTTATTGCCAAGCGTATTAGTAAATTATTTTAAATATGTTTATGCTTTAGAGTTTGAAGAAAAGCCAAATTATGGACTTTTAATTGATAATTTTATGAGAGAATTAGATAATTAGTTAAATATATATAAAAACATTTTTAGAATATAATATACAAATGTCTTACGATAAAATGAAAGATTATGTTGAGTCATTATTTAATGTATTTCATATGATAAATGAAAACGAAAGTGTTAAAAAGGATAGACGTTTTCAAATTATTGCATTAGTTATATTTAATTATGTAAGAAAAATGGCAAAGGATAATGATGTGAATTTAAAGGACGTTCAAATAAAAAAACCAATTAATCTAATGCCTATTTTTGAATATATATCTCATAATAACATTGAATTATATGATTTTAATAATATTAGTTTACAAGATGTGGATGTAACTAAAAATGAGGACTTGGAAAGATATGTATTAACACATGTTTATTATATTACTCAAAAGGCAAAAGCAGATGCAATGAAACAACAAATATAATTTATACTTTTAAACAATTTAAAGACAACTAATTAATATATTGTATCTAATGTCAACCGAAATTTTTATTGGAAGAGTAAAGTGGTTTAACAACAAAACCGGTTATGGTTTTATCACAGTCACCGATGGCAAGCGTTCTGGAAACGATATTTTTGTCCATCACAGCGCTATTAATGTTGAGGGTCAATACAAGTATTTAGTTCAAGGTGAGTATGTTGAGTTTACTATTGTAGATACTCCTTCTGGAAAGCATGATTGCCAAGCTGGTAGTGTTAATGGTATTAAGGGTGGTAAGCTTATGTGCACTACTAGACACGAGACCAATATTGCAAGAAGTAATTACAGAAAGGAAAACAAGAGTGCTACAGCTAATGACGCAACTGAGAAAAAGTCATATGCCAAATCAGTAGCACCCAAGAGAGAAGCTACAACTGATGCTACTACTACTACGGCTAATGCCGCTACCCCTAAGCCTAAGCAAGCTAAGCCTGCCAGAACTAAGACTCCTGTTGCAGAGGAGCAAGGTGAGTGGGTTAAAGTTGTTCCTAAAGGTGCTAAGGCTGACGCTAAACCTAGAAAGCCTCGTGCCAAAAAGCAAGTTGAAGAAGCCAAATAAATTATTTTAGGAATTTTTCAAAAGTTATTTTAATTTAATAATATTTGAAAAACTTAATATTACGTTTATATATAAATGAGTGGCAAACTTGATGGCGCTAAAAGAAAGAACGGACATAAGATGAATTGCACTTGTCATATTTGCGAAAATATGATGAAAAAGGCAAAAAGAGGTGGCTATGAAGAAGATGCGGAAAAAGAAATGATAAAGAAAATGGGAGGTTCTGGAAAGAAAAATGGGCACAAACCTGACTGTAATTGTCCTATTTGTAAAAATATGAGAAATGCAAAGAAGGGTAAAAAAGGAGGTAACGAAGGCGAAAGCGAAGGAATGGATGATAAGCCATATGATAGTGAAGAAGATAAGAATGATTTAGCTATTACAGGAGGCGCAAAAACTAAAAAGAGAAGAGGTAACGGACATAAAGCCACATGTAAATGCCCTATATGCAAAAATATGCGTAAAAAAACCAGCAAAAAAGGAGGAGAAGAACCTGATATTGAAAATCAAATGGGAGATTTAGAAGAAGGTGGAATTAAAGCGCAACCTATTTCTAAAGATGTAAAATATACTGATGCTGATAAAAATGAAGTTGTTGAAGTTGAAGCAGATGAAGAAGAATATGACGACTTAGATATGGCTGAAAAAGGAGAAGCAGGACCAGGTCTTAAAGTGGGAGGAACGAAAGTGGGAGGGAAAAAGAAAAATCGCACATCAAAGAAAAGAGGAAATGGACATAAAGCTAATTGTATGTGTCCTATTTGCAAAAATATGAGAAAAGGACGCAAAACACGTAAACAATAATTATTTTGTAGTGAAATCAATTTAAAGTGTATGCAATAATATTATTATAAATGACTAACAATATTATTGAGGAGGAACAAAACGATGACTTATTTAAACAATTTGAAGATGTAATTAGTAGTTTAAATATTGTAAAAGGACACATAACTAGTCTTCAAAATACTATAAGACAACTTGAAAAGGATGTTAAAAAACAAATGAAAGGTCTTAAAAAAGAAGCAATTAAATCTAAAAATAAAGGCAATCGTTCTCCTTCTGGATTTGCCAAACCAAGTAAGGTAACAAAGGAATTATGTGAGTTTATGAATCGCAGCGAAGGCTCAGAAATTGCGCGCACCGAAGTTACCAAGGCGCTTGTGTCTTATATTAAAGAAAATAAATTAGAAAATGAGGCAAATCGTAAGATTATTATGCCTGACAATAAATTAAAATTTTTATTGGGATTGGAAGACGGACAAGAGCTTACGTTTTTTAACATTCAAAAATATATGAATAAACATTTTGTTAAAGATGTAGCTGAAATGCACTAATTTGTATTTTATAATTGATTTTATTTTTAATTATAAAAAAAAATTGAAATGCTTTTAAATCATAATAGGAAAGGCATAAGATAACTAGTATACCGAACACAATTCGAATTTATTTAAGGAAAATGAACACTCGCAGTATGACCAAGAAGATTAATAACAACGCTAACAACGTTATTAATAATAATATTAAGGATAAATTTATGTCTGAAGTGCAGGCTTTAGTTAATGAGAATATAAATAATCAAATTCCTAATTACGAATCGCTCAAGACCAGAATTCGAGCGGTAATTAAGATTGCTAAGAGAATTAATAAGGAAATTGCTGATGTGCTGCCGTATTGGAGTAATGCTTCAAGAGATAAAATTTTGTCTGTTATGTTTATTACATTAAATAATTTAAGTAAGCAAGCAGAAGGTAGTCATATTAAGGATTACATTGACTCTGAGAGGCGCTCGCTTAAGATTAGAAAAATGTCGTTGAGCGTGCAGTCGCATTGCGGAAAGGCCTTGTCTAAGTTGTGGAAACTAATTCATAATTACGATGTAAGTAATGTTCCTAATTATGATACTATTGTTGAGTTGCATAGACAAAAGCAGAATAAGTATAATCTAAGACCTAGAACCGCGATTGTTTACACTGAGGAAGATCAGGTTGATGATATTAGTAGTGATGCTGACTACAACGATGAGTTGGAGCAAAAGATGGCTCGTATGGATCGAATTGTCAATTATGTTGTAAATAAGAATGTTGCGGAAAAGGATTATGAGTATGATAGTTCTTCTGACTACGATCCTAATGAGGACTTAGACGATAATGACGACGAATCGCTACACTTTGACGATGATGATTATGCTGAAGAGTCAGAGGAAGACGACTATGATTATGAGGACGAAGACGAGTATAGACAAGCGGATTTGGAGTTTTTAGATGAGTATTTTAACGATCCTGATTACATTCAAACTTCTTCTGAGAAGGTAAAAAAGGTTCAATATGATGATGATGACGAAGAGTATTTACCCGAAGACGAAGACGATGATGACGATTATTTGCTTGATAGTGTAAGCGAGAGCGATTATGACGACGATAGCTCATCTGATTATGATCCTACTGACGATGTTAAGTCTAACTTCTTAGACGACCATATTCTGCACTTTGACGACGATGATTATGCTGAGGAAGACGACGACGATTACGAAGACGATTCTGCTGATGAGGAGGACGCGCAGTTTGTAAGCGATTATTTCAACGATCCTGATTACGATCCTGCTGAAGATGATGAAGAGGAGGATGAGCTTGAGTATAATTTTACCTTCAAGAATAAGAAGGAAAAGGAGAATGTTGAACTAGTTTTGGAAGCTGGAATTGCGAACGACGATGGAGATGATAGTGAGGATTATAATCCTGACGAGGATGAGGATGATGAGGAAGATGAAGATGAGGTAGTAAAGGTTTGTATGAATAACAAGCTTATTAAGGTCTGCAAGAGATTGTATAATCGCACAACTGGTAAGGTTAATTATAAGTGGGTTAATATGACTGAGGATGAATATAATAAGAAGTATGATGCGGACTATCAGGAGGAACTATAAAAATGTATAAAATGTATAAAAATGTATAAAAATGTATAAATATATATAAATATAATAAATTTTATTAATAAAATAAAAAATTGAAATACTTTTTTTTTCAATAAATAAAAGATATAAACTATTATCAATATTATTTAAGTCTTAAACTAACAATGTCAAATTTAAATATTCTTTCTGTTAAGTTATCGCAGCTTATTCATAAATGCGACAGATATGACTATTATTACAATAATAATAATACATTTGCATATAAAAATATACCAAACGAATTGTTTAATGATATTATTAACCATTTGAAAGATAATGGTTGTAAATCATTTGACGATATTGATGATTTAATTGATATATTTAAATATCTATTTTATAGTGAAAATTTTGATAAATTATATGATTTGTTACAATATTCTGGCGACAAATTTATGACTACACTTTCTAATAATTCAGAAACAACACCAAAAGTTTTATACTTACTAAAACAAAAACAACAAGACAAATTATATGATTATATAAAACAATTCGTTCAACCAAATAAGTTAGCCATATGGGAAGAACGAAATAATAGATCTATGGCTATTACTTCTCCTGTGGCTCCTCCTGCTGAAAAATGTAGTTGCGTTATGTGTTAATAAATGTAAAAAATATACAGTCGCTTTAAGGGCACCTAGCGGTTTATCGCTTATAATTTTTTTTTCCATTCCACAATTTGCAATTCATTATCTTCTTCAATTACAGTTTTAACCTTAAATTCATTTACATAGTCATAATTAAAAAATAAATCGCATGACCAATCAGCTTTTATTGTGGTATGCCATACTGTCTCACATAATGGAATGTATTTTTTGTAGATTTGTTTTCCACCAATAATAAAAATTTTAAAGTCCTCGGCTAGAGAGATATTACATTCATTATATAATTCGTAAATTTTCTCTCTATTTTCTTGAATATAATTGTGGATATTTTCGTCATCTGTAAATAAAAGATTAGGATATTGCATATATTCTGGGTCATTTATATAATAATATGGATTGCTTGTTAATACAATGTTTAATCTATCTTTTAAAGGTCTAACTTTCTTTGGTAGAGAGAAAAACGTGTTTTTCCCCATAATTACAACATTATTTTTTGTTTTCTCATAAAAAAATTGCATATCTTTTTTAGATTTCCAAGGTATTTTACCTTCTCTCGATATACCTCCACTAACATCTGTTGCCAAAATTGCTTCCATATTGTAAATTTATATAGAATTTTATATTTAATATTAAATTTTTATTTACTTTTACTTCCAAATAATTACATTATCTAAGCCAATGACTTCCATTCCTTGCGTCCAATCACCCAAAATTTCAATAATAAACGGCCCATGAAACATTTCCTTGAATTCGTTATCAGTAACTTCTTCCTGTGTTGCATCAAAGCGCCATAATTGGCTTACAAATGGCACATTAAATGAACGCATTTCACCATTATAATCAGTTGGCGCCTTAAATGTAATACAATTTGCGCCATTCTTAAGCTTTACCAAATTTAAATCGCTATTTTTAGCCTTAAAATCGCCAACAAAACTTGTCATAGTGAAAGTTAATACGGACGGATAAACCGGACGCCAATTGCGGCTGGCAATAGTGCCGAGTTTTTGCTCCGGGTTTAAAGTAATAGGTGGCGACTCGAAATACCAAAGCGTTTTATCGGAAGGATTGTAAGGTTTTTTCGGCTCGGACAAAGTCCTTGAGTCGCGATTAATTAGCGTGTCCTTAAACAAAAGATAATGCGACATATCGCGGTTTAAATTGTAGCTTTGTTGAACCGCGGGTTCCTCTATCTTATTGCCAGTAATTCGCCAGCCATTATTATCCATTAGGAAGTCATTCTTAAATAATATCTCTGCACCAAAAGCCAGAGAGATAATTGTTAAAATAATAATAAATTGAAACATTGTTGTTAGAATACGGGTTTTATGCTTTATAGCTATTAAAAAAAAAGTTTTTCAATTTTTTATTTAATTAATTATAAAATTTTATAGCGCTTTTATATTTTATTATTTGTTGATCTTCATATTTTCGAAAACCTTTTTAGTAAGCCATATTCCAATAGAAATCCACATAGAATTAATAGCGTTTCCGCCGTTATAAATAACCCATCTTAAAACTACGCAATGGGGCGCCTGCGAAATAAATATGGATTTTATAAATCCAATAATGCTTCTCTCTGCACATAATGTTGGATATAGATTTGCGGAGACATAGTGAATAAGAATCCACAATATAAATATACCTGCAACGTCATAAACGTAATTGAAGGCGGTCTTAAGAGTCATCATATTATAAGTCGTAAATTGATTCAAATGTTAATAATGTTTAATGATTTATTGCTATTGAAAAAAAAGTTTCTCAATTTTTTTTATAATTTAAAATTTATAAATTTTTATTTTTGTTTTCTTTCATAATTTATTGCTTTATTGCTTTTCCTTGTCCTCCTCAATGTGCTTCTTGATAAGTCCGAGCGAGAAATTGGACGGCTTCTTTCTAAGTTCGCCAATAACCTCCTCAGTTACTCGAAATCCGTTTGCTCGCAAATAGTTATACAAATCGATATTATTATTCTTAAAAGCTCCTCTGAATATAAAAGCATCGAAAATATTATTGCCTGTATAAATATCCGTTGGAACAATTTCCTTTACACTTATTTTTGTTATTTCTTCAATCATTTGAATATTCTCCAAAGGCAGACCGCGAACTACTGATTCTCCAAGCAACTGCTGCGGCATCTCAATTACAAGATAGCCGTTTTCATATAAATATCTGAAATTTTCTACATTCTTTGCCGCGATTTTTGGACTGAAGTTAATAAATCCCGTCTGCTGATGTCTATTCATCCAGTCAATTGTGTAAATTAACTGCTCCAATGAACCCTCAGACGACGCAACATCTAAAACCTCGCGCGTAATGTGATAATTATTACTGCGACGTTCCAGCAAAATTTTTGTGATTGGTAAGCACTTCTTTTCGTAAGATGCCTTTAATAAGTTGCCTGTTTGAGGAACACATCCCGCTTCAATTCCTGCCTCCAAAATTTCTATGTTATTGTTATTTACAGCATAATACAACAAATTATACACACTACTATACGATTGTGCGTCCTGAATAGCGGTGTTATCCGTTTGCACCTTATACTTAAACAGCGGCACATAATTAAGCTTCATACAATTCATAATAAGGCAGCGATCATCGCACTCCAAAAGCTCTCGAATTTGCATACCAAGCCAAGTATTATCCTTATCTGGTAGCCTAACAGGCGCCGAATTGGGATTTAACATCCAGAAATCGTTTACATTCTTAAAAATTTCTACCATAGTTTGCTCTGAATATCCTAATATATAATCCGCACGAATAATGCGGTCAATATCGTCGTATGACTCGATGCTGATTGATGCGGCATCAGCCATAACATTCTCTAAACAAGGAAATACAACCTCTTCAGGATACAATTCTCTGAAATCCTTAAAGTGATTGGAAGTAATAATCCAAGTGGGGAGAGTTTCAATGGGGTAGTCTTGCATTTTAGATAATAATAATAATAGTTTAATAACTGTCAAATAATTATACTTTATACTTTTAACAACGAGAGAAAAAAGGATTTCAATTTTTTTTTCCACTTTTAATAAAAGTGGAGCAAAAGCACATATTGTGCGAAATATTTATTAATCTTATTAATATTAAACAATAACAATACAAATTTATACATATATATTTACAAACCTGCTAATTTGCGACCCAACTCAGTTAATTCAGGCGCAGGTAACTCCGTAATATCAGGCAAAGGATTACCATAAGTTCTAGGTAACTTTGGAAATAGCGTGGATTTACAAGGCCAATGCGAAGTCAATCTCATATCATTAAACGCCTTCTGCTTTCTAGCCAAGTTTTTAGCCGTGCAATTACTTCTAGGTTCATAGCAAACATAGGTAATATTGCGAAAATTAGGCGTAGTTCGCGTTTTCAGTGCTTCACTACCGCAATGAATAGTTCTACTATCCCACAAAACAAGCGAACCTCTCGGACATTTAATGCGTTTAGCCAAGCAAATCTTCTCGTCTTCATAGAATTTTCGCTCTTCCTCATTTAATAAGCACCAATCTTCCTTATCCGTCTTATTAAACCTCTTTGCAAACTCTTCGTGATAGTCAGAACTAGATTCTAGGACAGACAAAGTAGCATCGCCTTCATTAGTATCATACCCATTAATCCATCCCTGAACACACAGAAAATCGCTGTCTAAATAGGACTGATCGCAATGAAACCAGTCTTTTCCTTTATACCAGCCCAATTTAGTTTGTTCGGGAGGAAAGTGGTAAGAAACACCATCAAAACTAACCAGCAAGTCCTCTTTTTCGCATTCCCAAATTCTAGCAAATATCTCTACAACCTTAGGATTTTGCCTTACATTCCATACATATTGCGAGTGTCCTACGCCCCAATGCTGTAAAAGCATCGAATGTTTAGGATACAACTGCTGCATACCGCGCCAACTTTCAGGATTATCTCGCTTTATAGGTTTAGCCCAGGTCTGCGTAATATGCTCTAAAGTATCCCACATTCCATTATTCATCGCATCACACTCCTCTTCATTTAATATATTAGGAATAATAGCAACACCATAATAATTCAATACCTGCTTAACATTATCAGGTGTTGCAAGATATCTTTCATACTCATAATCAAAATCAGTCATTTTATAATGCATAATCACTATTTATTATGATTCCAATGCGACTCTAAAAAAGTATTTCAATTTTTTTTCCACTTTTGGAAAAGTGGAGCAAAACCAATAATTACTAAAAATTTATAACCGAAGGTAGCGGTGCTTATAATGTGCTTTTTATCGTGTTGGAAGCAAAGAAAAAAGGGCGTTGCCCCTATGAAATAAATATTAAATTAAATTACAAATAAAACAATACAAATATATACACTTACCTTTATTCCTTAACCTCTAAGCCGTTGTAATGCTGACAGCGTTAACAATGCTGAGAGTTTCCTCGATTTTGTGGTCGGCACTATTCAAAACCGAATAGAAGTTCTCTATTGCTACAGTGCTAATAACTCCATCCGCCGTGTGCTGAAATGCCGACTCCTTCAATTCGACAATTTTAGTTGACATCTGCTTCAGCATTCTTTCAATACTTTGCTTTTTCGCTTCGCTCCTGAATAGTGCCATTACATTGACATTTCGCTCAATATACACATACATACTTCGAACGTGAATAATCTTCATATGCGCCCTCGGAGTGTCCTCAATTATCGCAAGGAATTTGTGAATAGTCGCAAGAAACTCAGCTTGATCGGCAAACCATCCGTCAGCAATCATTTTATTATACTTTTCCTTATATAAATCGTCATATTTCTTTTGCTTTTCGGCTTCAATTCGCTCTTCTTCAGCATATTCCGCAAGAATTTCAAGCGCCTCCTCCTCAGTACAATCATTAGCACTGCAGCAACTGGAGCAGTCATCGCGAGGAATTACGCTCATTTCTCCGTCCAACTCATCGTCCTCTTCTCCCTCAATCTTGATCTCAGGCACTTCGCGATCATTCTTTTGGTTGCGCAAATCCCAGTGATACTCGTCTTCGCCAAGCGCATACGCAATAGTATCCATAGTTCTTCGGATCAAAGCCTTATTGGGCTCCTTGAAGTATACGAACGCCATATCGCTATCGAGGCTTATCTGGTAATCTTCGCACTCATACTCATCGTAATTAGTCTTCAAATTAATATTCATTGCTCTATTAATAAGCTTATATGCGTTTCCACACTCAAACCCAACAGTGGCAATGTAGTTGTAGTTAGACATCTTAGTAGTAACTCGTAAATAATCGTTAAAATACGTTGATAAATAATAATGTTATGCAGTTGGTGGAAGGCTTAAAAAGTATTTCAATTTTTTTTATTCAAAGCCATAACTCAATATTACTAAAA
>VFQT010000110.1_pt1 | contig 127834 bp, 132 predicted proteins | sample 3512381 | NCBI WGS metagenome assembly VFQT01 (sample SAMN10412376, study PRJNA504923) | tailings metagenome | isolation source: Relicate 2 Philex TSF3 active mining site | place: Philippines: Tuba, Benguet | collected 2017-08-29
GCTTGAAGCGCGGCTGGCCCTTCTTGCCCTCGAGCGACTCGAGCAGCGCGGTTTCCTCGCCGCAGATGTAGGCGCCGAAACCATGGTGGGCATGCAGCTGGAACGAGAAATCCGTGCCGAGGATCTTGTCGCCGAGGTAACCCGCGGCGCGCGCCTCTTCCAGCGCCTCTTCAAAGCGCTCGTAGACTTCCCAGATCTCGCCGTGGATGTAGTTGTAGCCCACGGTGATGCCCATCGCGTAGCCGCCGATGATCATGCCCTCGATCAGGATGTGCGGGTTGTAGCGCAGGATGTCGCGGTCCTTGAACGTGCCCGGCTCGCCCTCGTCCGAGTTGCACACCAGGTATTTCTGGCCCGGGAACTGCCGCGGCATGAAGCTCCACTTCAGGCCCGTCGGGAATCCGGCGCCGCCGCGGCCGCGCAGCGAGGACTTCTTCAGTTCGTTGACGATGTTCTCGGGCGGGATCTTCTCGGACAGGATCCTCTTCAGCGCGGCATAGCCGCCGCGCGACTCGTAATCCTTCAGCCGCCAGTTTGCGCCGGTGATGCCCTTCATGATCACCGCGTCGGGCCCGAAGACGTCGCCGGCAAACGGCGGAACCGGCAGGCCGATGGGGGCGCCCATTATTTCAGCTCCTTCAGCAGCTGGTCGATCTTCTCGGGGCTCATCGCGCACAGCATCCTGTGGTTGTTCTGCAGCAGCACCGGGGCGTCGCCGCAGGCACCCATGCACTCGCCCTCCTTCAGCGTGATGCGGCCGTCCGGCGTGGTCTCGTTGAATCCGATGCCGAGCGCCTTCTTCAGGTGCTCTGCCGCATGCGTGGCGCCCTGCAGCGCGCAAGGCAGGTTGGTGCACACCGTCAGCTTGTATTTGCCGACCGGCTTGAGGTCGTACATCGTGTAGAACGTGGCGACCTCGTATACCGCCACCGGCGGCATGCCGAGGTACTGCGCCACGAAATCCATGGTCTCGGTCGACAGCCAGCCCTTCTCGGCCTGGGCAATGGTCAGCGCGGCCATCACCGCGGAATCCTTGCGGTCGGGCGGGTACTTGGCGACGGCCCTGTCGATTTTGGCCAGTGATTCGGGGGAAAGTGTCATCGGCGCGTTCATCGGTCGCTCATCGGTCAATATCGCCGAACACGATGTCCTGGGTGCCGATGATCGCCACCACGTCGGCGATCATGTGCCCCTTGGCCATTTCGTCCAGCGCAGCCAGATGCGGGAATCCCGGCGCGCGGATCTTCAGCCGGTACGGCTTGTTGGCGCCGTCGGACACCAGGTAAATGCCGAACTCGCCCTTCGGATGCTCGACCGCGGCATAAGCCTCGCCCGGCGGCACGTGCATGCCTTCGGTGAAGAGCTTGAAATGGTGGATCAGCTCTTCCATGTTGGTTTTCATCGCCACACGTGACGGCGGCGCCACCTTGTGGCTGTCGGCCATCACCGGACCCGGATTTTTCTTCAGCCAGTCCACGCACTGCCGGATGATGCGGTTCGACTGGCGCATTTCCTCGACGCGCACCAGGTAACGGTCGTAGCAGTCGCCGTTGACGCCGATCGCGACGTCGAAATCCATGCGGTCGTAGACTTCATAGGGCTGCTTCTTGCGCAGATCCCAGGCGATGCCCGAGCCGCGCAGCATCGGGCCGGTGAAGCCCAGCTGCAGTGCGCGCTCCGGCGACACCACGCCGATGCCGACCGTGCGCTGCTTCCAGATGCGGTTGTCGGTCAACAGCGTCTCGTACTCGTCGACATAACCCGGGAAACGGTTGGTGAAATCCTCGATGAAATCGAGCAGCGAGCCCTGGCGGTTCTCGTTGAGCTGGCGGGTCGCCGCCGCGTTGTGGATGCGCGTCGCGGTATACTGCGGCATGGTGTCCGGCAGGTCGCGGTAGACGCCGCCCGGACGGTAGTACGCCGCATGCATGCGTGCGCCCGACACCGCCTCGTAGGCATCGAACAGGTCTTCACGCTCGCGGAAGCAGTACAGGAAGATCGTCATCGCGCCGATGTCCAGCCCGTGCGCGCCCAGCCACAGCAGGTGGTTCAGCAGGCGGGTGATCTCGTCGAACATCACGCGGATGTACTGTGCGCGCTCCGGCACCTCGATGCCGAGCAACCGCTCGATCGCCATCACGTAGGCGTGCTCGTTGGCCATCATCGACATGTAGTCGAGTCGGTCCATGTACGGCACGGACTGGATGAAAGTCTTGCTTTCGGCCAGTTTCTCGGTCGCGCGGTGCAGCAGCCCGATGTGCGGGTCGGCGCGCTCGATCACCTCGCCGTCCAGTTCCAGCACCAGGCGCAGCACGCCATGGGCCGCCGGATGCTGCGGCCCGAAATTCATGGTGTAGTTCTTGATCTCTGCCATGTCAGCCCTTGCGGAACCCTTCGGAGTCCGCGTAGTTCTCCTCGCGCACGATGCGCGGCGTGATCACGCGCGGCTCGATGGTCACCGGCTGATAGATCACCCGCTTCTGGTCGGGGTCGTAGCGCATCTCGACATTGCCTGTCAGAGGGAAATCCTTGCGGAACGGATGGCCGACAAAACCGTAATCGGTCAGGATGCGGCGCAGGTCGGGGTGTCCGGTGAACATGACGCCATAGAGGTCGAAGGCCTCGCGTTCGTACCAGTTGGCGCAGGACCATACGCCGACCACCGACTCTAGCACCGGAAAATCGTCATTTTCGACAAATACCCGCAACCGCAGCCGCCAGTTGTGCCTGAGGCTCAGCAGGTGGTAGACCACGGCGAAGCGCGGCCCCTCGTGGGCACCGTCGCCGTACTGGCTGTAGTCGAGGCCGCACAGGTCGACCAGCTGTTCGAAATGCAGTTTTTCGCTGTCGCGCAGCAGTGTGCACACCTGCACCAGATGCGCGGGCTTGACCACGATGGTCAGCTCGCCCAGCGCGACAACCGCGCTGACCAGCCGTTCCCCCAGTACTTCCTGGAGCGCGGCAGTCAGGGTTTCCAATCGTTGTGACATGAAATCTCGGTGTTTTCCGGTGGCGGCTCAGCGCGCAATGGTGTTGGTGCGCTTGATCTTGTTCTGCAGCTGGATGATGCCGTAGAGCAGCGCTTCGGCGGTCGGGGGACAGCCCGGCACGTAGATGTCGACCGGCACGATGCGGTCGCAGCCCCGAACCACGGAGTACGAATAATGGTAATAGCCGCCGCCGTTGGCGCAGGACCCCATCGAGATCACCCAGCGCGGCTCGGCCATCTGGTCGTAGACCTTGCGCAGCGCCGGCGCCATCTTGTTGCAGAGCGTGCCCGCAACGATCATCACGTCGGACTGGCGGGGGCTCGGACGGAACACGATGCCGAAACGGTCGAGGTCGTAGCGCGATGCGCCTGCATGCATCATCTCCACCGCACAGCAGGCCAGGCCGAAAGTCATCGGCCACATCGAACCCGTACGCGTCCAGTTCACCAGCGCGTCCACCGAGGTCAGCATGAAGCCGCGCTCGTTGAGGTTTTCGTTGAGAGTCTCGACGGCACCCATAGTCATTCCCAGTCCAAAGCGCCCTTTTTCCACTCGTAGATGAAACCCACGACAAGGATGGCGAGGAACATCATCATGGCGACAAAACCGAACAGGCCGATTTCCTGGAGCACCACGGCCCAGGGGAACAGGAAGGCGATTTCAAGGTCAAACAGGATGAACAGGATCGCGACGAGGTAATAACGGACATCAAAGCGCATGCGCGCGTCCTCGAAGGCCTCGAAGCCGCACTCGTAGGGGGACAGCTTCTGCGCATCGGGACGGTGCATCCCGACCAGACGGCTGACGATCCAGCCCGACACAATCGGCGCGACGCCGAATGCCGCGCCGACGGCGATAAACATCAGAATCGGAAAATAGCCTTCCAGCATCTGCTGCTTTCTGCAACGTTACAAAACACTGCGCGGCCACTGCCTGCTGCCGCACCCTGTAGCAGCCATCCAGGCCGCCCTGCAACCTGGTGTCGACGGAGAGACTCGAACTCTCACGGCTTTCGCCACCGCCCCCTCAAGACGGCGTGTCTACCAATTCCACCACGTCGACCTGCCTGTTTACTGCCTGCCGCACCGCGAAACCGCGCGACCGCCGGCAATCCGTTATTTCGGCACTTCTCCGGCCTTGGATCCTTCAGCCGGCACCGCCAGCGGCAACGGCACGACCGGCGCAGGCGCCGAGGTCGGCGGCACCGGAACCTGCCCCGGCAGCGACTGCGAAGACGACGGCTCGACCGGCTGCGTCATCACACCCCTGTTATCGGCCTTCTTGGTCGAAAACACAGTCAAACCGATGCTCGAGGCGAAAAAAATGATTGCGAGGATCGCGGTCGAGCGGCTCATGAAATTCGCGGAACCGGCGGAACCGAACACGCTGCCCGCCGAACCGCTGCCGAAGGCCGCCCCCATGTCGGCGCCCTTGCCATGCTGCAGCAGCACGAGCCCGATGATGCCCAGCGCCGCGGCCACATGTACCACCAGTATCAGAACTTCCATCTCGCTTCCGTCCAGTCTCTCGTTTCAGTCGCCTGCCGGCATGCCCGCCTAGCGGGACGCCGCCCTGCAGATCCCTGCAAAATCATCCGCAACCAGCGCTGCGCCGCCGATCAGGCCGCCATCGATGTCCGGCATGCCGAACAGCTGCGCCGCGTTCGACGCCTTGACGCTGCCGCCGTACACGATCCGCACCGCGGCGGCCACGGCCGTGTCCGACTTCGCCACCAGGCCGCGTATTCCGGCATGAACCGCCTGCGCTTCTTCAGGCGTTGCCGTCTTGCCCGTGCCGATCGCCCACACCGGCTCATAGGCAATCACCGCCTCGCGCAATGCCGCAACGCCGGAGCGCTGCAACACCGCATTCAACTGCCTCGCCACCACGCCATCGGTCGCACCCGATTCGCGCTCGGCCAGCGTCTCGCCGACACACAGCACCGGCTTCAGCCCGGCCTTCAGTGCGGCGGCAAACTTTTCAGCCACCAGCGCGTCGCCCTCACCGAACAGCGTGCGCCGCTCGGAATGGCCGACGATCACGTAACCGCATCCAAGATCGCGCAGCATCTCCGCGGAAACACCGCCGGTGTAGGCGCCGTTGCCGTACTGGCAGAGGTCCTGTCCGCCCAGCGCCACCTGCGATCCCTCGGCGGCGCGCCGCACCTGCGCCAGGTAGGGATAGGGCGGACAAACCGCGATGTCCATGCCGGAGATGTCACGCAACGCCGGCAGCAGAGCCTGCAACAGAGTGTCGTTGGCGGACAGACTGCCATTCATTTTCCAGTTGCCAGCAACGAACTTGACGCGCATTTCCTGCCCGACTTGAATAAACCCGCGGATTTTACCGTCTGCGACCACCCGGGTCAATTTATAACCAATCCTGCTGCATCGCGAAAAGCTTATGAATTCAAAAAGAAAAACGGGTTTTGATCGGCATCAAGTCCGTGCATCTTCACCGCGCAAATCCGCTGCATCACCGCCGGCCTGGGCTGTGTCTCGCAGACATGCTCATAGGCCATTACCTCCAGCCCGCCCCGCGCCACTTCGAGCAGTTCGCGCGGCCGCAGCAGAAAATCCGGATTGGCAGGGCGCCCGAAGCGGCTGTTGCCCACGGCGAAGGTTTCATAAATCAGCAGGCCGCCGGGGGCCAGCGCCGCAAGCAGCCTGGGGAACAGCGGACGGTGCAGGTAATGGGTGACCACCACGGCAGCATAGTTGCGATCATCGTACGGCCAGGGGCCGTTTTCGATATCCGCGCACAGCGCACGGACACCCGCCACCGCCCTGAGCGGCTCGATGGCCTGCGGGTCGCGGTCGACGGCATCGACCGGATGGCCAAGGCCGGCAAACAGCCGCGTGTGCCTTCCGCCGCCACAGGCCACGTCGAGGACGGCACCGCCCTCGCGCACGAGTGGCGCCCAGCGCCTGACCCAGTCCGAAGGCGCCGCGCCGGAAGGATGTCCGCTGTGGCCTGTCATGTGAATGAAAATCCGGAAAACCGCATTGTAATCAATTGCATCCGCCACACTCCGGACGAAGGCCCGGCTGGCTGCCGCACCCTTGCGCGCACGCCCGGAACTCCACTAGTCTCTGCACTGCGTCCCGCCATCCACAACAACAAGGGCACGCACCGGCAGTCATCCGGCATCCATACGCAAACAAGGAGGGGAACATGCTTTCGCGCATTTTCGTATCACTGTTGCTGTTCACGGTTGCAGGTTTTGCTTCGGCGCAGGCGCAGTATCCGGCCAAACCCATCCGCATGGTCATCCCCTACCCACCCGGCGGCGGCACCGACATCCTCGGCCGGCCCATCGCCAAGCTGCTCGGCGACAAACTGAAGCAGCAGGTGCTGGTCGACAACCGCGGCGGCGCCTCCGGCATGGTCGGCGCCGAGATCGCCGCACGCAGCGCGCCCGACGGCTACACCATCCTGATGAGCACCTCGGGAGAAGCCGCGCTCAACGTCGCGCTGTACCCGAAAATGAGCTACGACCCGATCAAGGATTTCACCCCCATCACACAGGTCGGCATCTCCCCGCTGGTGCTGGTGGTGCATCCGTCGCTGCCCGCAAAAAACATGAAGGAATACATCGCACTGGCCAAGAAACAACCCGGCGCCCTCAGCTACTCCTCGATCGGCTCCGGCAGCGCGCAGCACATGGCCGGCGAATGGATGAAGCTGCTGACCGGAGCCGATGTCATCCATGTCGCCTACAAGGGCGGCGGCCCCCAGATCACCGACCTGCTGGGCGGGCACTCACCCAGCGGTTTTCTGGCGCTGCCGGTCGCCGCCCCGCACATCAAGGGCGGCCGGGTCCGCGCAGTCGGCATGACCTCGGCCCAGCGCTCCTCCGCTTTCCCCGATGTGGCCACCTTCGCCGAATCCGGCATGCCCGGATTCGAAGTCAGCCAGTGGTGGGCCACCTTCGTGCCGCGGGGCACCCCGAATGACATCGTCAAGCGCCTGCACACCGAAATCTCGGCGATCGTCAAAACCGCCGAGATGAAAGGCCGCATGGCCGACCTCGGTGTCGAACCGGCCGGCGGCAGCTCCGAGCAGCTGGGCGAGTTGGTTCGAACCGAAATCGCCAAGTTCAAGAAGATCGTCGCCGACGCGAAGATCACGCTGAACTAGGCGTCAGCACGCAAAACGGAAAATGCCGGGCAGCGCATCACACGCTGCCCGGCTGGCGCTAGACCACGCGGATATTCTTGAACTGCCAGGGATCCGATTCGTCGAGATCCTCGGGAAACGGATGGTTGCGATCCTGCAGCGGCGTCCAGTCGGAATACTTGCCGACAACCCTGCCAAGGTAGGGATTGGCCACCTCGAGCACACGCCTGAAATCCATGTCATCCGGATCGATGATGCCGGCCTGCGGATTCTCCATTGCCCAGACGATGCCGCCGAGCACGCCGGCGGCCACCTGCAGGCTGGTCGCGTTGTTGTGCGGCGCAAGCCGACGGGCCTCCTCGATCGACAGCTGCGAGCCGTACCAGTACGCGCCCTTCCTGTGCCCGAGCAGCAGCGCGCCCAGTTCATCCGTGCCTTCGGTGATCTCGTCGCGATAAAGCCGCCGCTGCTCCTGGCCCACCCAGTTGCGCCCCGCGAGCTCGTGCACCGACAGCACGGTGTCGTCGCAGGGGTGGTAGGCGTAATGGCAGGTCGGCCGGTAGACCACCTGGCCGCCCTGCCTGACCGTCAGGTAATCCGCGATCGAAATTGCCTCGCCGTGGGTGATCAGGAATCCGTGGAAGGCACCTGCATTCGGCGTCCAGGTGCGCACCTTCACCGATGCGCCGGGACGATTGAGGTAGATCGCCGCCTTGCAGCCGAAATCGTGGTGCATGCCCTCCGGCGGGAAATGCTTCTCGTGCGAGCCCCATCCCAGTTCACAGGGCTGCGAACCTTCGCCGATGAAGCCGTCGACCGACCAGGTGTTGACGAACTCGCCGGGGCGCTTGCGCGGCAATGCGTACTGGGTATCCCGCTCCGAGCAGTGGATCGACTTGACGTTCAGGTCCATCGCCAGCTGCGCCCACTCCGCCTTCGACTTCGGAATGTCGGTGCGGCCCAGGATGTCGCGCGCGAGGTCGACAAGGCCCTGCTTCACCCAGTGCGAAATCAGCCCGGGATTCGCGCCGTGCGTCGGAATCACCGTCGGCCCGGTGGGAAATTTTTTCCGCAGTTCGAGCACTTCCTCGCGCTGGCCGTAATTGGAGCGCCGCGACGCCGACACCGACTGGTCGGTATAGCCGCCCGCCCACGGCTCGATGCACGAGTCCGTGTAGAGCACGCCTTTTTCGCAGCAGAATTCGATCAGCGCGGAGCTGGCGACGTCGACCGACAGGTTGATCAGCAGATCCCCCCGGTCGAGCCGCGGACCGAGGATGGCGCGGTAGTTTTCGCGCGTGAGCGGGTTTATCTCGTAGCGGATGCCGAACGATTCGGCCTCGGCGCGGCCGCGGTCATGCGCGGTGATGATCGAAATCCGCTCTCTCGGCATGTCGATGTGGCGCAGCAGGAGCGGAAGCACGCCCTGCGCGACCGAGCCGAAACCGATGAAAACGATTTTCCCCTGGAATTTGAAATACTTTTGCTCTGCCATTTCATAAACTGGTGTTGTCGTTTTTCGGGAATCGCGAGTCTAGCAATTTTTGTCCGGCTCGCACAGCAAAACCGGCAGCCCGCCGCTGCTGGCTATAATGTCCATCAAATCAACACGACGCCGGCCGCGGCACTGCCCGCAGGCCGGCGCAACACCGGGACCCGACATGGCTGAACACAAACTGCAATCTGCAGCATCACCGGCCGCGCAGGCTGTCGCCGCACTCGTCGCCCGCGCGCGCGCGGCCCAGGCCGCGATCAACGGATACACCCAGGCGCGCCTCGATGAACTGACCACAGCCGCCGGCTGGGCGATCATGGAACCGCTGCGCAACCGCACGCTGGCCGAACTCGCGGTGAAGGACACCGGACTCGGTACCGTCGCGGACAAGATCAACAAGAACCACCGCAAGACGCTGGGACTGATGCGCGATCTCAAAGGCGCGGTTTCCACCGGCGTACTCCGCGAACTGCCGGAACTCGGCATCACCGAGATCGCGCGCCCGGTCGGCGTGGTGGCCGCCGTCGTGCCCTCGACCAACCCCGGCGCCACACCCGCCAACAACATCATCAACGCGCTCAAATGCGGCAACGCGGTGATCCTGTCGCCCTCGCCCAAGGGCTACTCGACCTCCGCGAAGCTGATCGAATTCATCCACGCCGAATTCGACCGCATCGGCGCGCCGCATGACCTGGTGCAGACCCTGCCGCATCCGGTGACCAAGGAGCTGTCGCAGGAACTGATGAAGCAGTGCGACCTCGTCGTCGTCACCGGCTCGCAGGCCAATGTGCGCGCCGGATATTCCAGCGGCACGCCGGCGCTGGGCGTCGGCGCCGGCAACGTCGCGGTCATCGTCGACGATACCGCCGACCTCGACGACGCCGCGCAGAAAATCATGCGCTCGAAGATCTTCGACAACGCCACCAGCTGCTCCTCCGAAAACAGTGTGATCATCCATGCCGCGGTCTACGACCGGATGATCGCCGCGCTGGAAAAAGCCGGTGGCGTGATGCTGGCCGCAGCGGAAAAGGCCGCGCTCGGGCAGGCCATGTTTCCCGGCGGCAAGCTGTCGCCCGCGGTGACCGCGCAGTCGGTGAAGCGCATCTGCGAAGTCGCCGGCCTGACACGGCCGGAAGCGGTCGGCGCCAGATGCCTGATGGTCGCTGAATCCGGCTTCGGCAAGTCCGCGCCCTTCTCCGGAGAAAAGCTCTCGCCGGTGATGGCAATCTACAAGGCGCGCGATTTCGACCACGCCTTCGACATCCTGAAATCCATCTATGCCTACCAGGGCAATGGCCACTCCTGCGGCATACACACAAAAAACAACGAGCATATTCAAAGACTTGGAATGGAAATGACGGTATGCCGCGTGATCGTCAACCAGGCCCACGCAATCGCCAACGGCGGCAATTTCGACAACGGCCTGCCGTTCTCGCTGACCATGGGCTGCGGCACCTGGGGCGGCAACAGCTTTTCCGAAAACCTCAATTACCGCCACTTCATGAACACCACCCGCATCGTGCGCACCATCCCGCCGCGCGAACCGTCGGTGGACGAGATATTCGGCGACTACCGAAAAAAATACGGTGCCTAAAACCCATTGATCGCCAAGACGCCAAGAGAACCTTTAAACACAATGCAAATCATGGCAGCTTTCAAGGGTTTTATTTCGATTTTGCTTTTCTTGGCGCTCTTGGCGTCTTGGCGGTGAAAGGGTTTTACCGACCATGCGCACCATCCGCCATATCGTTGACCATCAGGTGCGCGAGCGCCCAGACGCCACCTGGCTGATTGCACCCGAAACCGGCGCAACAATGACTTTTGCGCAACTGCAGCGCAACTCGCAGGACCTGACCCGGTTCCTGCTCGGCGCTGGCCTGAAAAAAGGCGACAAGGTCGCTCTGATGCTGCACAACAGCTACCAGACCGCGCGCCTGCTGGTCGGCGTGATGTACGGCGGTTTCATGGTCGCGCCGCTGAACCTGCTGGCGCAGCCGTCACAGCTGACTTACGTATTGCAGCACTCGGACACCCGCATCATTTTCACCAGCGAGGAATTCGCCGAACGTCTTGAAGCCGCGCTGGATGGGCTGGACCACGGCATCACCATCATCGCCATCGATCCCGACGCAAAGACCCTGTTTGAACAGTCGACGCTGCCCGACGCGCCTCTCCCGGACGTCAGCGAAACCGACGACGCGCTGCTGATGTACACCTCGGGCACCACCGGCAAGCCCAAGGGCTGCGTGTTGTCCAACAAAAGCGTGGTCGCCGGCGGCGAATTCACAAGTTCGGCACATCAACTGACCGCGGCCGACTGCGTGCTGTGCGCGATGCCGCTGTACCACATCAACGGCCAGATCGTGACCACCGTCGCGCCGCTGGTGCACGGCGGCAGCGTGGTGATGCCGCACCGCTTCAGCGTCAGCAACTACTGGGAACTGGTCGCCAGGCACAAGTGCACCTGGATCAATGTGGTGCCGACCATCATCGCCTACCTGATGAACGCGCCGACCCCGAAGGACAAGGGGCTCGACGTCTCGCGCGTCAAGTTCTGCCGCTCGGCCTCTGCGCCCCTGCCCCCGGAACTGCACCGCGCCTTCGAGGAAAAATTCGGCATCGGCATCATCGAAACCTTCGGCATGACCGAAACCAATGCGCCCTGCTTCACCAATCCGTACGACCCGAAGAAGCGCAAGATCGGCAGTCCCGGCACCGCCTGGGGCAATGAAGCCAAAGTCATCGACCCGGCCACCGGACTGGAACAGCCGCGCGGCACCCCCGGCGAGCTGATGATCCGCGGCGACAACGTCATGACCGGTTATTACAAGGACCCGGAGAACACCGCGAAAACGCTGGAGCCCGACGGCTGGCTGCACAGCGGCGACCTCGGCTACATGGACGAGGACGGCTTCGTTTTCGTCACCGGCCGCATCAAGGAACTGATCATCAAGGGCGGCGAAAACATCGCGCCGCGCGAGATCGACGAAGCGCTGCTCAAACACCCCGCCGTGCTTGAAGCCGCCGCGGTCGGCATCCCCGACCCGAACTACGGGCAGGAGATCATGGCCTGCGTGATCCTGAAACCGGGTATGGCATGCTCGGTGGAAGAACTCTCCAGCTTCTCTGCACAGGAACTCGGCAAATACAAGACGCCGAAAATCATCAAATTCGTCAGCGACCTGCCCAAGGGGCCGTCAGGCAAGGTGCAAAGACTGAAGTTGCTCGAGAATCAATAACAAACGGCTCCGGAAAGACGCCAATCCTGCCCTGTCCGAAAAGTCGGCAGACAAGACCCCCGGTAAACGGCGGCTGTTACCCATTCCGCACGCTCAGCCCCAACTGGTGTTGGCACAGCCCAGACCCGTTTCAGATTCCCACAGATTTTTATTAACTAATTGATTATTAAATAAAATATGAAATTCAACCGATATTTTGACAATATTTCGATATTTATCGTATAGTCGAACAATGAATGAAGCCACGATCATCCGCTGCCTTGCCGCCCTGGCCCAGGAGGCCCGCCTGCGGATTTTTCGCGCGCTGGTCGTCGCCGGCAGCCAGGGGCTCAATCCCGGCCTGCTCGCCAGCCAGCTGGATGTGGCGCCGGCCACACTGTCGTTCCACCTCAAGGAACTGACGAATGCGGGATTGATCACCCAGGAGCGCCAGGGACGGCATCTGGTCTACCGGGCGTCATTTGATTCGATGAACGAACTGCTCGCCTATCTGACCGAAAACTGCTGCCAGGGTGAAGCCTGCGGCATCCCCGCAGCGATGACCTGCAACTGACCCGACTGATCCGAAAGGCACTCCGATGAAACGATTCCACGTCCATATCCACGTCGATGACCTGCAGCAAAGCATCGGCTTCTATTCCAGGCTGTTCGGTGCAGAACCCGCGCGCATCGAATCCGATTATGCGAAATGGATGCTCGATGACCCGCGAATCAATTTCGCGATCTCCACCCGCGGAGCCAGGCCGGGCCTGGACCATCTCGGCTTCCAGGTCGATGACGCCACGGAACTGGCCGCGCTGAAGTCCCGCGCAGCATCCGCTGAAATGGCCATGCTTGACGAAGGCACAACCACCTGCTGCTACGCGCGCAGCGAAAAACACTGGATCACCGACCCCCAGGGCATCGCCTGGGAGCATTTCCACACCTTGGGCGACATTCCCGTGTTCAACGAAAAAAACGCGGCCGCAGGCGGCTGCTGCACGCCGGAAGTTGCCGCAGTGACAGTCGCCATCAAAGCCAAACCCGCTGCCGCTTGCTGCGCACCCGCACCAGCGGCAAAAACCACCTGCTGCTGAGCCGATCATCATGACCGACACCAAACCGCCACTGAATGTGCTGTTCCTGTGCACGCACAATTCCGCCCGCAGCATCCTCGCCGAAGTCCTGCTCAACGCCAGGGGCAGGGACCGTTTCCGCGCCTACTCCGCGGGCAGCAGCCCGCGTGACAACCAGCAGCCCAATCCGCTCGCCCTGAAAACGCTGCGCGACGCCGGATATCCGGTCGAAGGCCTGCGCAGCAAAAGCTGGGACGAGTTCGCCCGGCCCGGCGCGCCGGCCATGGATCTGATCATCACGGTCTGCGACAACGCTGCGGGCGAAGTCTGCCCGGTCTGGCCCGGCCATCCGGCAACCGCGCACTGGGGCTACCCCGACCCGTCCGAAGGCGATGCCCCCGAGGCCGAAAAGCTGAAAGCCTTCGAGCAGACCCTGCACGCGCTGAAGCAGCGCATCGAACTGCTGTGCAACCTGCCGCAGGACAAACTGCAGCAAAGCGCCCTCCAGTCCAGCGTCCGCCAGCTCGCAAACTCCTGAGCCCCGGACGATGAGCGCACCGCGTGGAGAGGCGGCCGGACAGTCCGCCGGCGCATCGATGGGATTTTTTGAGCGTTACCTGACCGTCTGGGTCTTCCTGTGCATCGTCGCCGGCATCGCGCTCGGGCGGCTGTTTCCCGGCCTCTTCCAGGCCATCGGCCGGATGGAGATCGCGCAGGTCAATCTGCCCGTGGGCCTGCTGATCTGGGTGATGATCATCCCGATGCTGGTCAAGGTGGACTTCCGCGCGCTGGGCGAAATCAGGAAACACGTCCGCGGCATCGGCGTCACGCTGCTGGTGAACTGGCTGGTCAAGCCGTTCTCGATGGCCTTCCTCGGCTGGCTGTTCATCCGCCACTGGTTCGCGCCGCTGCTGCCCGCCGACCAGATCGACAGCTACATTGCCGGCCTGATCCTGCTGGCAGCAGCGCCTTGCACGGCAATGGTGTTCGTGTGGAGCCGGCTCACCAACGGCGATCCGCTGTTCACGCTGTCTCAGGTGGCGCTGAACGACAGCATCATGGTAATCGCCTTCGCGCCCCTGGTCGCCTTCCTGCTCGGTCTGTCCGCGATCACCGTCCCCTGGGAGACCCTGCTGACCTCGGTGGCGCTCTATATCGTGATTCCTGTGCTGCTCGCACAGCAGCTGCGCAAGACACTGCTGACCAGGGGCGATGCCGCCTTCGACGCCGCGATGGCGAAGATCGGACCGTGGTCGACCACTGCGCTGCTTGCGACGCTGGTGCTGCTGTTTGCGTTCCAGGGCGAAGCCATCCTGGAGCAGCCCCTGATCATCGCCCTGCTTGCAGTGCCGATCCTGATCCAGGTGTTTTTCAACGCGGGGCTGGCCTACCTGCTGAACCGCGCTGTCGGCGAGAAACACAACATCGCCTGCCCCTCCGCGCTGATTGGTGCCTCCAATTTCTTCGAGCTGGCAGTCGCCGCGGCGATCAGCCTGTTCGGCTTCAATTCGGGCGCCGCGCTGGCCACCGTGGTGGGCGTGCTGATCGAGGTGCCGGTGATGCTGCTGGTGGTGCGCATCGTCAACCGCAGCAAGGCCTGGTACGAAAACACGCAGCCCACGGCACAATAGGCGCGCCTGAACACCGGCAGCGCGATTGAATCGCTCGGCGGCCTAGGCGGCGACAGCCGGGCGCGGCAGCACAAGCACCGCCTCAAGCCCCCCTTCGGCGCGATTGCGCAATTCGATGCTGCCGCCGTGCAGTTCGGCGACATTCTTCGCGATGGCGAGGCCGAGGCCGGTGCCGCCGGTGTCGCGGTTGCGCGAACCCTCGACGCGGTAGAACGGCTCGAACACCTTGCCCAGTTGCTCCGCAGGCAGGCCAGGGCCCTGGTCGAGGATGCGGATCCGCAGACGTTCGCCACCATCTTCGATGATGACCTGCGCGGTCTTGCCATACTTGATCGCGTTCTCCAGCAGGTTGGCGAGGCAGCGTTTCAGCGCCTGCGAACGGCCGGGATACGGAGTGGCAGCGCGGCCCTCGATGACGACCACGCCGCCGGTTTCTCCCAGATCCGCCCGCAGGCTTTCCAGCAGGGCATTGACGTCGACAGGCCGCAGCGGCTCGCCGTTGTCCAGGCCGCGCAGGAAATCCAGCGCCGAGGACACCATCGCCTCCATTTCCTGCAGGTCATTGCCGAACTTGGTACGAAGCTCCGCGTCATCGAGAAGTTCGGCGCGCAGCCTGAGCCGCGTGATCGGAGTCTTCAGGTCATGCGACATCGCCGCCAGCACCTGGGTGCGTTCGCGCAGGTAGGCTGCGAGCCGCGACTGCATGGTGTTGAAGGCACGCGCGGCCCGCGCCACCTCGGCCGGGCCGTTTTCTGCCAGTGGCGGACGGTTGATGTTCCTGCCCAGTTCGTCGGCAGCGTCCGCCAGGGTTTTCAGCGGCCGCGTCGCCCAGCGCACGGCGATCAGCGATACCGCAAGCACCGCCACCAGAAGCACTGCAATGCTGCCGGCCAGGCGGTACGGCCAGTGCTCGGTCGCCTGCGGCGGCCGCGTATCGAAAGTCGCCAGCGTGCCGTCCTGCAGCCGCAGCTGGGCGACGAACATCAGCCCGCCGCCCTTGCCGCCGTGCCGCATCATCGGCGACCTCCAGTCGTCCTCATCGCCGTCACGCTGCCGGCGGTACATCGGGCCACCGCCCTTGTAGGCATAAGCGGCGGCCTCGGCCATGCCAACGGTGACGGCGCGCTCCTCGCCGAGGTACCCCTTCAGCAGGGATGCGAACAGCAGCGCCCGCGCCCCGGCTTCCCCCTCCGTTGCGGCCGCCTTCAGCGGCCCGCGGTCGAGGCTCACCGTCAGCGGCGGCGTGCTGAGCACCTTGACGATCTTGGCGCGCTCGGCCGGAGTCATGGTATCGAGCAGCCGCACGATGTCGGCGATGCGCTGCGCGGACTGCATGCCGCTGGCCTGCGCGATCAGTTCACCCCGGTCGTGCATGTGCACGGCAAAACTCAGCAGTTGCGCGACCAGGAGCCCGCCCAGCATGACCAGCGTCAGGCGGGCAAACAGCGAGCGCGGCAGGAGGCTCATGCGCCGGCCTCGACATGGGCGGCAAACACATAGCCCTGCCCGCGCACGGTCTTGATGATCGCCGGCTCCCGGGCATCTTCGTCCAGGCGCTGGCGCAACCGGCTCACCTGCACGTCGATGGCGCGGTCATACGGTCCGGCTTCGCGGTCCAGCATCAGATCAACCAGCTGGTCACGGGTCAGCACGCGGCCGGGATGATCGACAAAAATCTTCAGCAGGCGGTAATCGGTGCCGCTCAGGGCCACCACCACCCCCTGCGGTGAAGTCAGGTTGCGGGTCGCCGCATCAAGCGTCCAGCCGGCAAAGCGGAACCGGCCGGCGTCTTCGCTCTTCAGGTTGTCGGGGAGCGCCCGGGCACGGCGCAGCACGCTCTTGATGCGCGCCAGCAGCTCGCGCGGGCTGAAGGGCTTGGCCAGATAGTCGTCGGCACCGAGTTCGAGGCCGACAATGCGGTCGGTCTCGTCCCCGCGCGCAGTAAGCATGATCACCGGCAGGTCCGATTTCGCGCGCAGGTCGCGGCACAGCGACAGGCCGTCCTCGCCCGGGAGCATCAGGTCGAGGATCACCAGGTCCGGATGCGAATTCGCCATCGCCGCGCGCAGGCCCCTGCCGTCGGCGACCGCAGTGACACGGTAGCCCTGTTTCTGCAGGTATTCGCCGAGCAGGCCGCGAATTTCCCGGTCATCATCCACCACGAGGATGTGGTCTGGCGCATTCATGAGGGTGTTTATACCGGAGGCCTGTCGATGGCAGCGCAAAAATTGTAACGCAATGTATCAGCCTGTCCGGAATTGCTACGCTGCGATACCAAAATGCCGTTGCCAGAAACATCCTGCTTACAGGTTAATGCGTTAATGCAGTCGTCCGGAGCGCCCGCGTGAGGCGGCGCGGCCCAGGCAAACTCCACAACCTCATGCAAAGGATACGACCATGAACAGGATCAGCAAAATCGCAACGGCTGTTGCACTCGCCCTCGGCCTCGCCGTCACCGCCCATGCCCACCAGGGCCCGATGGGCGGCAAGGCCGGTGAAGGCGCACAGCATGGCCAGCACCAGGGCATGCAGCATGGCGGCAAACACGGCGCCGGCAAGCACGCCGGGCGCGGCGAAAACTGCGACGGCGCGAAAGCCCAGAAATCCGCCCAGCGCGAAACCATGCGCTCGCTGATGAGCGAGGAAGAGCGCAACGCCTTCCGCGACAAGATGCGCAATGCCAAGACCCCGGAAGAGCGTCAGCAGATCGCCGCGGCTGGCCGCAGCGAGATGGAAAAACGCGCGGCAGAGAAAGGCATCACGCTGCCGGAGCACCGCAGCCACCATGGCCGTGGCATGGGCCCGAATGCGGCACCGGCCACCCAAACCAACTGATTGATGCGGCGGCAAGATGACGGGGCGGCAGGATGCGCCCCGTCTTTTTTTGTGACTGGATCGAGGAGGCACGGCATGAACACCAGCATTCCCGTCATCATCGCTGCAGCGGCAGCGCTGTTTGCAGCCGGCGCTGCGTCAGCGCAACCAACGCCCCGCGGACCGGGCGCCCATATGCATGGCCACGGCAGCGCCGGCCACGAAGCGATGATGCGCCAGGGCATGGGCGGCGGTATGGGCCGCGGGCCGGTCGGCCTGCTGACCACGCAGGACCCGGACTCGGCCGCTGACATGGGCATCGCAATGAACCTGGTGCACGAAAACACCAAAATCCGCCGCACGGTCACCCGCCTGCCCGACGGTATCAGGACCCTCACCGAATCCGACGACCCGAAGATCGCGCAGGACATCAAGGCGCATGTTGCCAGCATGTCGGGACGACTGAAAGACGGCAAGGAATTCAATATTTTCAGCACTACGCTGCCGGTGATTTTCGACAACGCAAAGAACATCAGTTCGACGGTCGAATACACCGCGAAAGGCGCCGTCGTCACCCGCACCGCCAAAGACCCGAAGGTGGTCGCCGCGCTGCAGGCCCATGCCAACGAAGTCACGGAGCTGGTCAGGCAAGGACCGGTCGCCTTTCACCGCGGCATCGACGCGCGCATGGCCATGGGGCCCGGCGGTCCGCGCGGGGCCGCGGCTGCAGCGCAGCCGGCAAGCCCTTCCCGGTGACAGGCGCGCCGGGCAACGCCAGGCGATGCGGGTCGCCGCATTGCCGGGTGTTGACTTCCCGCCGCTCACTTACAGGAAATCCAGACATGAAAACTGCAGCCATCACCCTGATCTCGTTGCTGCTGACGGCAACGCCGGCCGCGGCGCAAACGCCGCACACCCACGACCACAGCTTCAGTGACGCGGAGCACTGGTCCAGGGTGTTTGACGATCCGGCACGCGACGCCTGGCAGAAACCGCACGAAGTGATCCAGGCGCTGAAACTGAAACCGGATGCCGTAATCGCCGACATCGGCGCCGGCACCGGTTATTTCGCGGTGCGCTTCGCGCACATGGTCCCGCAGGGCCGTGTCTACGCCGCCGACACCGAACCCGACATGGTCCGCCACCTCGGCGACCGCGCGCGCAAGTCCGGACTGAAGAACCTCACCGCAGTACGGGCGTTACCCGGGGATCCGAAACTGCCGGATATGGTGGATCTCGTTGTGTTCGTCGATGTTTACCACCACGTGGAAAACCGCGAAGCCTATTTCCGCAGGCTCGCCGAATTCCTGAAGCCCGGCGGCCGCATCGCGATCATCGATTTCAGGATGAATTCCAGGGTGGGCCCTCCGGCAGCAGCACGCATCCCGCCGGAACAGGTGAAGGCGGAGTTGAAGCGTGCAGGTTACCGGCTGTCTGAGGAGCGTGACTTTCTGCCCAACCAGTACTTCCTCGTGTTCCTGCCGGAAAAGCCCTGAACAGACACCCGGCGCAGGAAGTTGACCCATATCAATCCAAGTTTGCCCTGAATCTCTAGACTCGGACATCCAGAACAACACTCCGGAAATCCGCCATGAGCGTGATCCGCGCCGAAGGACTCACCAAGACCTACCGCATCGGCGACGTCGACGTGCCCGCAGTGCGGGGGGTTGATTTCACCATCGAGCCGTCATCGTTTGTCGCCTTCGTCGGGCCTTCGGGCAGCGGCAAGAGCACGGTACTCAACATGATCGGCTGCCTCGACCATCCCACCAGCGGCCGCATTTCAGTGCTCGACACCGACGTGGCCTCGCTCGACCGCCGTGCCAGCGCGACCTTCCGCGGCAACCACATCGGCTTCATATTCCAGGACTTCAACCTGATCCCGGTGTTCACCGCCTACGAAAACATCGAATACCCGCTGATCATGGTGCAGAACTGGGCGCCGGAAAAACGCCGCAGCCAGGTGATGGCCATGCTTGATGCCGTGGGAATGGCGAACCAGGCACACAAGCGGCCGGACCAGCTGTCGGGCGGGCAAAAACAGCGCGTCGCCGTCGCCCGCGCGCTTGTCGCCAACTCCAAGCTGGTGCTCGCCGACGAGCCCACCGCCAACCTCGACCACGACACCGCGCACCGCATCATCGAGCTGATGAAAAAGATGCGCGACCAGCTCGGCACCACCTTCGTGTTTTCGACGCACGACCCGAAAGTCATGCGCGAGGCCGAAGTGACCTTCACCCTTGAAGACGGGCGCCTGGCCGCGAATACGGGGGTCATCCATGCTTAAGCTCATCCAGCTCGCCGCGCGCAACCTGCTGCGCTACCAGCGCCGCACCCTGCTCACCTCGCTGCTGATCGTCATCGGCGTCGCCGCGGTGCTGCTGTTCATGGCCATCAGCGGCTCGTTCAAGCAGCTGATGATCGGCCAGATCACCGACTCGATGCTCGGCCACCTGCAGGTGCACCGCCGCGGCTACGTCGCCTCGATCGAAAGCCTGCCGCTGAACATGAACATGCCGGCGCAGATGGTCGCCCGCGTCAACAAGGCGCTAAGCGAGGAACCGGCGGTTGCAGCGGTGTCGCCGCGCATCAAGTTCGGCGCGATGTTCAGCAACTTCACCGAGACCACCAGCCTGCGCCTCAATGGCATCGACCCCGCAGCCGAAGCCGCGGTGCTGCCGCTGCTCGCCGGGCGCCAGCTCGACGGCGTGCGCGAAGGGCCGCTGGTGTCGCGCGGCGAAGTACTGATCCCGGCGCTGGTATCCCGCGGGCTGAAGGTCAACCCCGGCGACACCATCGTGCTGATCGCCACCAACCGCGACGGATCGGTCAACGGCAAGACCTTCAAGGTGCGCGGCACGCTGGAAAGCGCCACCGGGCCCGGCGGGCGCGACGGCTACATCCACATCGAGGACGCGCGCGAACTGCTGCGCATGACCGATGCCGAAGTCAGCGAAATCGCCGTACGCCTGAAGGATCCCCGGCAGATCCAGCACATCAATGAAAAACTGCAGTCGGTGTTCGAAGGCGTCAAGAACAAGATGGGCCAGCGGGCGCTTGAACTGCACACGTGGGAGCGGCTGAGCCCCTTCGCCAACATCGCCAAGATGATCGACGTGCTGACGCTGGCGATCAAGGTCATGCTGATCTCGATCGTGCTGGTGTCGGTAATGAACGTGATGATCATGGCGGTGTACGAGCGCATCCGCGAAATCGGCGCCATAGCCGCGATCGGCACACCGCCACGCCGCATTCTGGGCATGTTTCTCGCCGAAGGCCTGATGCTGGGCATCGCCGGAACCCTGATCGGCGTCGCCCTGAGCCTCGCCGCAGTCTGGGCGCTCAACGTCTGGAAAATCACATACAACTTCGGCCAGCAGCAGGGGCTGCTGCTGTCGCCTTCGCTCAGCGCGCCCGACGTCATCACCACCTCGGCCATTGTCATCGTGGTCGCGGGACTCGCCAGCCTGCAGCCGGCGTGGAAAGCCTCGCGCATGGATCCGATCACCGCGCTGCGCCACGTCTGACCGCACGCACAACAACACACGGGACACCCGCCATGAACCTCAAACGCCTGATCTTCGCACTGGCCCTGCTCGCCGCACTTCCGGCGATGGCCGCCGTGGACGGCAACGACATCCTGAAAAAGGTCGACCGCAACCTCGAGCCCGAGTCGTACGAGATGTACCGCAAGCTGATCAACATCGAGCCCAGCGGCGACAAGAAGGAGTTCGTGCTGTATTCGGTGAAAAAGGGCCGCGACAAGGTGGTTGCTCTGTTCCTGTCCCCGTCCAGCGACAAGGGCCGCGCCACGCTGCGCCAGGGCGACAACATGTGGCTGTACATCCCCAGCGTAGGCAAGCCGGTGCGCATCACCAGCCTGCAGTCGGTGACCGGCGGCGTGTTCAACAACGCCGACATCCTGCGCGTTGACTATGCGGTGGAGTACAACGCCGAAGGTGTCGAGGAGCAGAAGGACGCCTACATTCTGTCCCTCAAGGCACGCACCAACGAAGTCGCCTACGACAGGCTGAAAATGTGGGTCGACCGCAAAGTCCTGCTGCCGACCAGGATCGAGGCCTATGCCGCCAGCGGCCTGCTGATCAAGACGCTGTATTTCAAGGACATCAGGGATTTCGGCGGCGGCATCCGCCGGCCGGCCACGGTCGAGACCGACAGCCCGCTGTACAAGGGCCACAAGTCGGTGATGCTGTATTCGCAGCTGAAAAAACGTGACTTCCCGGACGAAGTGTTCACGCTGAATTACCTGGGCCGCGTCGAAGACCTGCGCAAATAGGAACCAGCCCGTGCGCACCGTCGCCGCCGGCCTTGCGCTGATCCTCGCGGCAGCAGCGGCGGGCGCGCAGGACTTCACCTTCGACGCCTCCGAGTTCGAGAAAAAGCCGTTCGAGTTCAGCGGCTATGTCGAACTCAAGCAGCAGCATTTCCGGCTCAACCAGGACAGCGCGCTGTACAAGCTGGGTTTTTACAACCAGCCGCGGGACAGCCTCGACCAGACCACGCTGACGCTGAAACCGGAAGGCAAGCTGCGTTCCGGCGCACTGACGCTGAATGCGCGCGCCCACCTCGAAGGCGACTGGGCAACGCAGGGTTTCGACCGCGAATTCCGCTTCGATGAACTCTACGGCTCGTACAAGCCCGACCCCGGGCTGACGCTGGATGCCGGCAAAATCGCGCTGAAATGGGGCAAGGGTTACGCCTGGACCACGGTCGGCTTCGTCGAACGCCAGAAAGACCCCAATGATCCCGACCTGGCGCGCCAGGGCTTCACCATGCTCACCGCGGACTGGATCCGCAACTTCGACGGCGACCTGCGCACCGTGGCGTTCACGCCGGTGCTGCTGCCGGTGAGTTCGGACGTCAATCATGACTTCGGCAGCCCGGGGCACCTGAATGCCGCCGCCAAGCTCTACCTGCTTTACAAGGACACCGACATCGACTTCATGATCCTAAGCAACGGCAGCCGCAGCCGCCGCATCGGCATGGATTTTTCGCGCAACCTCGGCAGCAACCTCGAAATCCACGGCGAATGGGCGCGCATCCACGACACCCAGCGTCCGGTGGTCGATGCCACGGGCAAGGTCACCGTCCTGCAGCAGTCGGCGGTGTCCAGCTTCCTGCTCGGCACGCGATACCTGACCGAAAGCGACGCCACCTGGATATTCGAGTATTACCGCAACGGTCCCGGCTACGACGAAAGCGAACTGCAGTCGTTCTACAGCTACGTCGACACCGCTTATGCGCAATTCGCCGGATCCGGCAACGGCGCCCTGCTCGAGCGTGCGGCCAGCCTCGGCCGTTCCGGCGTCAGCCGGCCCAACCCGGGACGCGATTATCTGTACCTGCGCGTCAGCCAGAAGGAACCCTTCGACATCCTGTATTTCACGCCGGCGATCACGCTGATCACCAATGCCAACGACCGCAGCTATTCGGTCACGCCGGAAGTGCTGTATACCGGTTTCAACAACGTCGAATTGCGCGCGCGGGCGTTTTTCCTGGGCGGCGGCAAATACACGGAATTCGGCGAGCGGGTGAACAGCAGCCGGCTGGAATTGCAGGCCCGGCTGTATTTCTAAAATATCATTTAAAAACAAATACTTATGATTACCCGCGTTTTGTTCGCCCTGCTCTTCCTCAGCAGCAGTCTTGCCGCACAGGCCTTTGACACCGTGCGCGTCGCCGACAACGTCTACGCGCTGGTCGGCGACCTCGGCCAGCGCTCGCCCCAAAACCTCGGCCACAACATGACTTCGGGGTTCATCGTCACGAATGACGGCGTGGTGGTGATCGACACCGGCGGCAGCCGCGCCAACGCCGCACAAATCCACGCGGCGATCCGCAAGATAAGCGACAAAAAAATCATTTACGCCATCAACAGCGGCGGCCAGGACCATCGCTGGTTCGGCAACGACTACTTCAGGCAACAGGGCGCCAAGATCGTCGCCGCGGACAGCACCGCCAAAGACATGCGCGAGCGCGGCGCCGAACAGGCTGAACGCATCAAGCCTTTGCTCGGCGACAAGTTTGCCGGCACGCAACTCGTCTATCCGGATACCACGTTCGCGCAGCGTATGACGCTGCCGGTCAAGGGCATCACCATCGAACTGATTTACACCGGCGGCGCGCACACCCCCGGCGACCTGCTGGTGTGGCTGCCGCAGTTTTCCGTGGTATTTGCCGGCGACACGGTGTTCGCCGAACGCATGCTAGGCATCCTGCCCGACAGCGCCGGACGCTGGATCAAGAGCCTGGAATACCTGCGCGACACGCTGAAGCCGCGCATTGTCGTGCCCGGCCACGGCAGGGTCACCGACACGAAGCAGGCGCTGCGCGACAGTCATGACTACCTGGTGTTTTTGCGCAGCGCTGTAACCAAACGCTTTGCCGAAGGCGCCTTTGACCCGGTCGAAGCCAGCCAGAACCTCGACCAGTCGCGGTTTTCGTACCTGCAGAATTACGAGGATCTCGGCCTGCGCAGCCGCAATACGCTGGCAGTGGCCGAGGAAGTGTTCAAGTCACCGCAAAAATAGCCGGGGCTAAAAATAGCCCGGGCTATTTATACAAGGCACCACGCACCTTGCCGCGAAACACGCGGTAGGCAAACACCGTGTAGCCGGCGATGAACGGCAGCACGATCACCGCACCCCAGAACATGAAGCGCAACGCACTGTCGTGCGAGGCGGCATCCCAGATGGTCATGCGGTCGACCACGACATAGGGAAAGATGCTGTAGGCGAGGCCGAGGAAGGCCAGCACGTAAATCGCCACCGCGCCGGCGAAAGGCTTCCAGTCGGCGACACCTTCGCGCAGGCTGCGCCACACCCAGATGCCGGCGGCGATGCTGGCCACGGGCAGCAGCATCAGGCCCAGCGTGCGCGGGAAATCGAACCACTTGTCGCGCACCGTTTCGCTGGCCAGCGGCGTGGCCAGTGACACCAGCGCCACGCCCAGCGCGACCCACAGCAGGCCCCACTTCGCCCAGGCGCGAGCCTTGCGCTGCAGTTCATTCTCGGTACGCAATACCAGCCAGGTCGAGCCGAGCAGCACGTAACCGCCGCAGACGCTGGCGCCGACCAGCAGCGCGAACAGCCAGTAACCGGCGCCGTCCTCAAAGCCGGTGATATAGCGGCCGAGCATGAAGCCCTGGGCAAGGCTGGCGAGGAAGGAGCCGAACCAGAACAGCCAGTTCCACAGCTCCGCATGCCAGCCCTCGGCCTTGATGCGGAATTCAAAGGCGACGCCGCGCAGCATCAGGCCGATCAGCATCGCCGCCACCGGCAGATAAAGTTCGCCGAGGACCACGCCGTGCGCCCTGGGAAAAGCGACGAGCAACAGGCCGATGCCCAGCACCAGCCAGGTCTCGTTGGCATCCCAGAACGGGCCGATCGAGGCCACCATCAGGTCCTGTTCATCCGGCGATGCCGCCGGCATCAGCATGCCGACACCGAGGTCGTAACCGTCGAGCACCACGTAAGCGAGGATGGAAATGCCCATCAGCAACGCAAACACCACCGCCAGGTCGATGTTCATTTCGCCACCTCCATCACCGCACCCTTGCCCGCCATATGGGTCAGCACCACGAAATACGCCAGCAGCATCAGGCCGTAGGTCAGCACGTAACCGGTAAGGCTGGCGCCGAGCTGCGCGCCCGAGATATGTCCCACCGCATCGGCGGTGCGCAGCACGCCGGTGACCAGCCAGGGCTGGCGGCCGACTTCGGTGACAATCCATCCGGACAATGTGGCAATCCAGCCCGAGAAGGTGAAGGCCGCGAAAATCCACAACAACGCGCGCGGTGGTACACCTTTACGCAACCGCCACGCGCCGAACCACGCCAGCGCCAGCATGCCGACGCCGATGCCGACCATCAGCCGGAAGCCGAAAAACAGCGGCGCCACCGGCGGCCGGTCCGGCTCGAATGCATCAAGGCCCTTGAGTTCGGCGTTGACGTCGTGCTTCAGGACCAGTGCCGCGCCCTTGGGAACCTCGATCGCGTAGTCGTTGCGCCGTTCTTTTTCGTTGGGCAGCGCAAACAGCACCAGCGGTGCGCCCTTCTCGGTTGTCCAGATGCCTTCGATCGCGGCGATTTTCGCCGGCTGGTGTTCCAGCGTGTTGAGGCCATGCAGGTCGCCGACAAAAATCTGCAGCGGCGCCAGCACCGCGGCCACCACCACGCCGGCACGCAGCGTTTTCAGCGCCGAAGCGTCGCCCGGCGCCTTGAGCAGCCGCCACGCCGACAGGCCCGCGATCGCGAAGGATGCGGTCAGGCCCGAAGCAAGCATCATGTGGATGAAACGGTACGGAAACGAGGGATTGAAAATCACCTCGATCCAGTCGCCGGCGATCAGCTGTCCGTCGACCACCACATGGCCCGCAGGCGTCTGCATCCATGAATTGAGCGCGAGGATCCAGAACGCCGACAACGAAGTGCCGACCGCCACCATCACCGTCGAGAAGATGTGCAGCCAAGCCGGCACCCGGTTCATGCCGAACAGCATCACGCCAAGAAAGGTTGCTTCGAGGAAAAACGCGGTGAGCACTTCGTAGGCCAGCAGCGGGCCGGCAATGTTGCCGACGGTGTTCATGAACCCGGGCCAGTTGGTGCCGAACTGGAAGCTCATGACAATGCCCGAGACCACGCCCATCGCGAAACTCAGCGCGAAGACCTTGATCCACAGCTTATAGGTCGCCAGCCAGGCCGCATCGCGTGTGACCTCATAACGCACCCGGAAATACAGCAGAAACCACGCCAGCGCGATGGTCAGACTGGGAAAGAGGATGTGGAACGCAATGTTCAGCCCGAACTGGGTGCGTGCAAGAACCAGTGCTTCTGCGGCATCCATCTAGCGCTCGCTCCTTATGCAGGGACTTCGAATTTCCGCCGGTACGCCACATAGTACAGCACGGGGATCACCACCAGCGTCAGCAGCGTTGACACCAGGATGCCGAAGATCAGCGCGATCGCGAGGCCGTTGAAAATCGGATCATCGAGGATAAACAGCGCGCCGAGCATCGCCGCCAGCCCGGTCAGCGCAATCGGTTTCGCGCGTGCCGCCGCCGACTGCAGCACCGCCTCGCGGAAGGCGACGCCCTCGCCGACCTTGAGGTTGATGAAATCGACCAGCAGGATGGAATTGCGCACGATGATGCCGGCGAGCGCGATCATGCCGATCATCGAGGTCGCAGTGAAATTGGCTCCCATCAGCGCATGGCCCGGCATCACGCCGATCACCGTCAGCGGTATCGGCGCCATGATGATCAGCGGCGCCAGGTACGAGCGGAACTGCGCCACCACCAGCAGGTAGATCAGGATCAGGCCCACCGCATAGGCGATGCCCATGTCGCGGAAGGTTTCGTAGGTGATTTTCCACTCGCCGTCCCATTTGATCGCGTATTCGCGGTACGGGTCCCCGGGCAGGCGGATGAAATATTCGCCGAGCACACCGCCCTCCTCGAGCGGCTTGCCCGCAATCTTTCCGCGCGCGGCGAACATGCCGTAGAGCGGGCTGTCGACACGCCCCGCCTGGTCGCCGATCACGTACACCACGGGCAGCAGGTCCTTGTGGTAAATCGCGCGGTCGCGCGCATTGCGCCTTTCGCCGACCAGTTCGGACAGCGGCACCAGCGTGCCCGACTGGCTGCGCACCGTGAGCTTGAGCACCTCGTTGAGGTCACCGCGGCGTTCCGCGGGAAGTGTCAGGCGTAGCGGCACCTCGTACTTGGACTGGCCGTCATGCAGCGGCGTGATGTCGGCGCCGGCAAGTCCGACACGTACGGTTTCGACGATGTCGCGGCGGCTGACGCCGGCCAGCGCCGCCTTGGCCTGGTCGACCTTGAGCACGATGCGCGGCGCCGGATCCTCGACGCTGTCGTCGATGCCGACGATATCGGCGGTCGAGGCGAAGGCCTCGCGCACCTTCTTCGCGACGCGGATGCGCCCCGCCTCGTCGGGCCCGTACACCTCGGCCACCAGCGGCGACAGCACCGGCGGGCCCGGCGGCACCTCCACCACCTTGACCCTGGCGCCCCAGCGTTTGCCCACCGCCTCGAGCGCAGGCCGCACCGCCGAGGCGATCTCGTGGCTCTGGCGGTCGCGCGCATGCTTGTCGACCAGATTCACCTGCAGGTCGCCCTGCTCGGGCAGCGTGCGCAGGTAGTACTGCCGCACCAGGCCGTTGAAATTGATCGGCGACGCGGTGCCGGCATAGGCCTGGTAATCGGTGACTTCGGGGACTTTCGATATCTCTGCGCCGAGTTCGCGCAGCACCGCGGCAGTGATTTCGACCGGCGTGCCAGCCGGCATGTCGACGACCACCTGGAACTCGGACTTGTTGTCGAAGGGCAGCATCTTCAGGATCACCAGCTTGACGCCGGCCAGCCCCACCGACACTGCGATCAGCAGCAGCACCGCGATGGTCAGGCGCCGCCGGTTGCGCACCGCCTGCTCCGCCACGATGAACGGCCCAAGCAGCCTCTGGAACAACACCTCCAGCCGCCCGCCGCCTTCGTCATGGTGCGCCGCATGGCCGAGCAGCTTCAGCGCCAGCCAGGGCGTCAGCACGAAGGCGATCGCCAGCGAAATGACCATGCCCATGCTGGCATTGATCGGGATCGGGCTCATGTACGGCCCCATCAGTCCCGTGACGAAGGCCATCGGCAGCAGCGCAGCGATCACGGTGAAAGTCGCGAGTATCGTCGGCCCGCCGACTTCGTCCACCGCCAGCGGGATGACCTCCCGCAGCGGCTTGCGGTCGAGCGCCATGCGGCGGTGGATGTTCTCGACCACGACGATCGCGTCATCGACCAGGATGCCGATCGAGAAAATCAGCGCAAACAACGATACGCGGTTGAGCGTGAAGCCCCAGGCCCAGGACGCGAACAGCGTGGCTGCCAGTGTCAGCATCACCGCCACGCCGACGATCAGCGCCTCGCGCCGGCCCAGCGTCAGAAACACCAGCGCCACCACCGACAGCGTCGCGAAAATGAGTTTCTGGATCAGCTTCATCGCCTTGTCGTTGGCGGTGGCACCGTAATCGCGCGTCACCGTCACCTCGACATTGTCCGGAATCACGGTGCCGCGCAGCGACTGCACTCGCGCCATCACGCGTTCCGCGACGTCCACCGCGTTCTCGCCGGCCTTCTTGGTCACCTGCAGCGTCACCGCGGGCTGCTCGCCCACAGCGCGGATGCCCTTGGCTGCCGCAGAGGGCCCGCTGCCCGACCAGACGTAGCGCAGCGGCTGGTCCGGCCCGTCGACCACCTCTGCGACATCCTGCAGATACACCGGGCGGCCCTCGAAGGTACCGACGACCACCGACCGCACCTCGGCCACCGATGAGAAGAATTCCCCGGTCTCGACCACCACCTCGCGGTTGTCGCGGGTCAGGCTGCCGGTGGCGGCGGCGTGGTTGGCCGCCATCAGCGCGTTGCGCAGATCCAGCGCCGACAGGCCGTGCGAGGCCAGGCGGTCGGCATCCAGTCGGATCAGCACGCTGCGGCCGGGGCCGCCGATGGTCTGCACCTCGCGCGTGCCGGGCACGCGCTTGATCTCGATTTCGGCCGCATGCGCGACGCGTTCCAGTTCAAAGGCGCCCTGGCCCGCCTGCGCGCTCCAAAGGGTCAGCGTCACCACCGGCACGTCGTCAATGCCCTTGGGCTTGATGATGACTTCGCCGATGCCGAGGTTGGGCGACACCCAGTCGCGGTTGGACTGGATGGTGTCGTGCAGGCGCACCAGCGCGTCGATCCGCGGCACACCGACCTTGAACTGCACAGTGATGATGGCCATGCCGGGGCGCGACACCGAATAGACATGGTCGACGCCGGTCATCTGCGCCAGCACCTGTTCCGCCGGCGTGGCGACGAGGCCCTCGACATCCCTCGCCGACGCCCCCGGGAAGGGAATCAGCACATTGGCCATGGTGACGTCGATCTGCGGCTCCTCCTCGCGCGGCGTGACAGCCACCGCGAACAGGCCGAGCAGCAGCGCGACCAGCGCCAGCAGCGGCGTGATCTGCGAATCCTGGAAGTAGCGGGCGATGCGCCCGGAGATGCCCATCAGCCGCGCCCCTCGGTCAACGTGACGAAGCGATGCCGGCCTTCACCGGCTCCAGCGCGACGCGTTCTCCGGGCATCAGCCCGGACAGCACCTCGACGCCCTGCGCATCCCCCGCCGCCCCCAGCCGCACCTGGCGCAGCTGCGGCAGGCCCTGGCCGTCGATGACGTACACCGCAGTGACCTCGCTGCGCTGGAACACCGCGGCGCGTGGCACCAGCAGCCGGGTCGTGCGGCCGGTGGCGAAATGCGCGCGCGCGAACACTCCGGGATAAATGCCGCCGACATCCGCGGGAAGATCCAGCCGCACCCGCGTGGTGTGCGTCCGCGGGTCCGCCGACGGCACCACGGTGATCTGTTTCGCCTCGATCCGTTTGCCCAGCGCGGGTATCTCGACCCAGGCACGGTTGGCGGCCTGGATCGCCGGCAACTGCGCCTGCGGCAGGTTGGCCACCACGCGCAGCGACGACGGATCAAAGCCGGTCATCAGCGGCTTGCCCGGCGTGGCCATCTCGCCGACTTCGACATGGCGCGCCGAGACCACGCCGCCATAGGGCGCGACGATGGTGGCAAAGCTGCGCTCGGTGCTGGCCTGGCCGGCGCCGGCGACGATCGAAGACACCCGGGCCTGCGCCGCCTTGTAATCCGTTTCCGCCTTTTCCAGGCCCGCGGGGCTGATGAATTTCTGCGCGGCCAGCTGTTTCGAGCGTTCGTACTGGGCGCGGGCATTGGCCAGCGTCGCCTGCGCCTCCTGCACCTGCGCCGTGCTGGCCGCCACCGCCTGGCTGGCGGCGCGCTCGTCGATGCGCACGATGACCTCACCCTTTTTCACCACATCGCCGACATCGAAGCGCACCTCGACCACGCGGCCGGAAATCTGCGCCGCCACTGTCGACTGGCGCACCGCCTCGACCACGGCTTCCGCGGAATAACTGAGGTCGACTTCGCGGGCTTCCACCACCGCGCTCTGCAGCTGCGCGGCCGGCGGCGCCGGTGGCGGCGATTCATTGCCGCAGGCGGCCAGCAGCAACGCCAGGGCAACGGCAGCTGTGCGCAGCGCGGTCATGTCAGGCATGCTCCTTGAACCAGCGCACCAGACCACGCACATCCATCGCACCGGAAGTGCGGGCGATCTCGCGACCATCCCTGAACAGCACCAGCGTCGGGATCGCGCGAATGCCGGCGCGCGCCGCAACAGCCTGCGCTTCCTCGGTATTGACCTTGGCCAACAGGGCGCGGGTGTGCAATTCGCGTGCCGCGACCTCGAACTGCGGCGCCATCATCCTGCACGGCCCGCACCACGGCGCCCAGAAATCGACCAGCACCGCCAGGCCAGTGCGCGCGATCACGCTGTCGTAGGTCGCATCGCTGAGTTCGACCGGCGCCGGGGGCAGCAGGGGCCCGCCGCACTGGCCGCATTTGGGCGCGTCGCCCAGCCGCCCCGCCGCAACCCGGTTTTCGGTGGCGCACTGCGCGCAGCCGACATGCACATATTCCGCCTTGGCTTGTGCCTGCATGGTGTTCTCCGTAACTGCCATATTTTCACCTTACGCCAGATCAGGCGCAGGAACCGCCGGACTTGACGCCCAGCCGGCGCAGGATGGCCTCCAGCGGGCACAGCCGCGTGAAGCCGCTCTGGAACAGGTTGGCGCCGACGAAGGCGGTAAACCACAGGAAATTCTCGTTCATAAACAAAGGGCTGCCTTTGACGCCCAGCGCCAGCGACAGCAGCACGAACAGGCCGGCAACAATGCGCACGATGCGTTCGGTGGTCATTTCGGTTCTCCTTCAGTGCCCGCCGGCGGCGGGTTCATATGGTCAATATACTATGGGGAGTATAGTATTTCAAGAGGGGCTTGCCCGCTGGATGCCATACCCGGTAGAGTATGTAAACCGGGCCTGCTGACCACCCGGACCACTCAACCCCATCCAGACCGAGGATACCCGGCATGGCCGTCATCGAAGACCAGCAGCACCGTCGCGAACTGATCCTGCGCCTGAAGCGCATCGAAGGCCAGGTGCGCGGCATCCAGGCCATGATCGATGGCGGCGCGGAATGTGAAAAAGTCACGCAGCAACTGTCCGCCGCCCGGCGCGCCCTCGACAAGGCCTTCTTCAGCGTGCTCGCCTGCGCCATCCAGACCACCCCGGAAAAAGCCGCAGGCGCCAAGGCCACCGAAGAACGCGTGAAGCATGCGGCAGCGCTGCTCGCCCGCTTCGGCTAGGAACCAAACGCTTCACCCGTGGTCCCTGATGGCGTTGCCGGCACGCCGGATCGGGCCTAAACTTCTGACATGGCTTCAATCAAACTCATGCGGCTGATCGCCGCCTGGCTGCTGATGCTGGCCCTGCCGCTGCAGGGCATTGCAGCCTATGCACCGGTATCACGCTGCGGAGATGAGCATGCCGCCGCGATGCAGCAGACGCACTTGTCCCATGACGGTCATCACGCCATGGCGGCTGCTGACCACGGCCAGCAGCCGCAGCACGCCGGCCATGAACACCATGACGACAGCCAGACCGGCGAGGCTGCCGGCCATTCCTGCTGCCATCACTTGTTTACCGGCGCAGCCCCTGCCGCCATGCCCGGCTCCCCCCAGGCACCCAATGCAGTCATCCCGCGCATTTCGCTGCTGATCACCCTCTACATCCCCGAACTGCCCCAGCGCCCGCCCCGGGCCTGATTACCCCGTCCTGCACCGGCGTTGCCGCGCGCTGCGCGCCAACGCCATCCCGGGCAGCCATGCCCGCACCCTGCATTGGGGAATCACATGCACACCAGAACCGCAGTCCTGTGCTGCGTGCTCACTGCCGTGCCGCTGCATCCCGCAGCCGCGCAGCAGGCACGCCAGCACGCCGCCGATCCGCAGGCCGCAACGCCGCCGGTCCGGCATTCATCCGCCTTTACCGGCTACCGCCCGCTGGGCGAGGAAAAACCCGCGCCCTGGCGTGACGTCAACGATGAAGTCGCACGCATCGGCGGACACATCGGCATCTTTCGCAGCCAGGCTTCGGGCGCCGCACCGGCCGCGGCCGGCCATTCGGGTCATCATCCTGGGGCGCCCAAATGAGCGCGCGCCGGAACTGGGTCGTTGCCGCAGCCGCATTGCTGCTCGGCGGCTGCGCGACATTTTCCGAGGACGGCGGCACGCGCAATGTCAGCGAAGCACTGAACGCCCGCGGTTTAACGCAGCAGGCGCCATGGATCAAAAGCGAAGCCGATGCCGACCGCGCCGCCGCCGAGGTGCGCAAACTCCTTGCGCAGCCGTTGACCGCCGACAGCGCGGTACAGGTCGCGCTGCTCAACAACCGCGGACTGCAGGCCAGCTACGCCGAACTCGGCATCGCCGAAGCCGACCTGGTGCAGGCCGGGCGCCTGCGCAATCCCGGTTTCTCGTTCGCGCGCAAGCACCGTGCTGATGACGTCGAATACGAACGCGCCTTCATTTTCGACCTGATGGGCCTGCTGACCATGCCGGTACGCACGCAGATCGAGCGTGAACGCTTTGCCCGGGCGCAGGGCCGCATCACCGCGGAAATCCTGCAGGTCGCCGCGGATACCCGGCGCGCCTGGTTCAGCGCGGTCGCCGCGCAGCAGAGCGCCGCCTACGCGGAACAGGTCAGGACTGCAGCCGATGCGGCAGCGGAACTGGCTCGGCGCATGGTCCATGCCGGCAATTTCAGCAAGCTCGACCAGGCGCGCGAGCAGGCCTTCTATGCGGAGGCCACCGCACAACTGGCGCGCGCGCGGCAGTCCGCAGTGGCCGAACGCGAACGCCTGACCCGCCTGATGGGCCTTTGGGGCGAGGACATCGCCTACCGGCTACAGGAACGCCTGCCCGAACTGCCCGCAGCGCTCAGGGAACTGCCCGACATCGAACGCCAGGCCATGCTGCAGCGGCTGGATGTGCAGGGCGCGATGCAGGATGCCAACAGCCTGGCCGACGCACTGGGCCTGACCCGGGCCACCGGATACTTCAGCGTGCTGGAACTGAAGTACCTGCGCAACAGCGAAAGCGGAAAACCGCGGCAGACCGGTTACGAGATCGAACTGCGGCTGCCCGTGTTCGATTCCGGATCGGCGCGCCTGAAACGTGCCGAGCACCAGCACCGGCAGGCGGTGGACCGCGCCGCCGACCTCGCCGTGCGCGCGCGCTCGGAAGTGCGCGAAGCCTGGGGCGCATGGCGCACCGCGTACGACCTGGCCCGGCACTACCGCGATGAGGTGGTGCCGCTGCGCGCGCGCATCAGCGAGGAAACGCTGCTGCGCTACAACGGCATGCTGAAGAGCGTGTTCGAGCTGCTCTCGGAATCGCGCCAGCAGGTCAACGCCGTCATGGAAGCCATCACCGCGCAGCGTGATTTCTGGATCGCCGATGCCACGCTGCAGTTCGCCATTCATGGCGCCACTCCGGGCGCCATTTCCGCCCCCGGCAGCAGCCTGCGCGCAGCCGCGCCTGCCGCCGAAGCCGGCCACTGAGGACAACGACACCATGAACAACCGCAGAAACTTCCTCCGCGCCTCCGGCGCCGCCCTGCTCGGCGCCGCCACGGTGAGCCGCGCGGCGCAGGGCGCGGTGCCCGAAGCGCCGATGCAGAACAAGCCCGAAATGCAGCAGCCGCTGCTGCCACCCAACGGACGTCCCTATCAACCGGTAGCCACGCTCAACGGCTGGACCCTGCCGTGGCGCATGAATAACGGCTGGAAGGAATTCCACCTCGTTGCCGAACCGGTGCGCCGCCAGCTGGCGCCGGGCATGACCGCCCACTTTTGGGGCTACAACGGCCAGTCGCCGGGACCGACCATCGAATGCGTCGAGGGCGACAAGGTGCGCATCTTCGTCACCAACAAGCTGCCGGAACACACCACCATCCACTGGCACGGCATCCTGCTGCCCAACGGCATGGACGGCGTCGGCGGGCTGACGCAGCCGCAGATTCCGGTGGGCAAGACCTTCGTCTACGAATTCGAGATGAAGAAGTCGGGCACCTTCATGTATCACCCGCATGCCGACGAAATGACGCAGATGGCGATGGGCATGATGGGCTTTTTCGTGGTGCACCCGAAGAATCCCGGCTTCATGAAAGTGGATCGCGATTTCGTGTTTCTGCTGAACGCCTTCGACATCCAGCCCGGCGCAGCCACGCCACGCGTCAACACCATGCTCGACTTCAACCTGTGGTGCTGGAACTCGCGGGTGTTTCCGGGCATCGATCCGTTCGTGGTGCGCACCGGCGACAAGGTGCGCATCCGTTTCGGCAACCTGACGATGACCAACCATCCGGTGCACATGCACGGTTACGACTTTGAGGTCACCTGCACCGACGGCGGCTGGGTGCCGAAGTCCGCGCGCTGGCCGGAAGTCACAGTGGACGTCGCCGTCGGCCAGATGCGCGCCTTCGAGTTCACCGCCGATGTGCCGGGCGACTGGGCCATCCATTGCCACAAGTCGCACCACACCATGAACGCGATGGGCCATGCGGTGCCGACGATGATCGGCGTCGACCACCGCGGCGTCGCCGAAAAAATCATGAAGCTGGTGCCCGACTACATGGTGATGGGTGAACGCGGCATGGCCGACATGGGCGAGATGGAAATGCCGCTGCCCGACAACACCCTGCCGATGATGACCGGCCGCGGCCCCTTCGGACCGCTGGAGATGGGCGGCATGTTCAGCGTGGTCAAGGTGCGGGACGGCCTCGCGCGCAATGACTACAAGGATCCGGGCTGGTTCAAGCATCCGCCCGGTACCGTCTCATACGAATGGACCGGCGCCGCACCCGCCAGCAGCAGTGTAGCGCCCGCCGCCGCAGGCCCGCGCGACCGCGTGCTGCGCGCGCGCAAGCCTGCGTCCGGACATAAACACTAAGTTATTGTTTTTAATCATTATTTCAGGATGATCATGAACAAGCCATTATTACTGGCTGCCTGCATCACCACCGTGGTCGCCGCTGCCCCGGCCTGGTCGCATAGCGACAGTCACAACAAAAAATCTGCGAAAGCTGCCGCAACAAGCAATGAAGAAAAAGCTTTCGGCAAGGCCGGTGATCCGAAAAAAGTCGCGCGCACAATCCACGTCGACATGAGCGACCGGATGCGCTTCACGCCGGCCGCGCTGACCGTCAAGGCGGGCGAGACGGTGAAGTTTGTGGTCAAAAACCCGGGCAAGGTGATGCACGAATTTGTACTCGGCACGCTGCCCGAACTGAAGGAGCATGCCGAACTGATGAAAAAATTCCCGAACATGGAACATGACAAGCCGTACATGGCGCATGTTCCGCCCGGAAAAACCGAAACCATCGTCTGGCAATTCACAAAGGACGGCGAGTTCCATTTCGGCTGCCTGCTGCCCGGCCATTTCGAAGCCGGCATGGTCGGCAAGATCAACGTCACCGCGAGGTAAATAACCGATGAATACCCGACGCCAGCTAGTTTTCGCACTGCTGTTCGCAGCCATGATGCCGGCCTTTGCAGCGGAACCGGTCACTGCGACGGTCTACTACAACCCGTCCTGAGGCTGCTGCGGCGCGTGGATGGACCATCTGCGCGCCAACGGCTTCCGTGTGAAGACCGTCGCAGTCGAAGACACCGCAGCCACGCGAAAGCGGCTGGGCATGCCCGAACAGCTCGGCGGCTGCCATACCGCGGTGATCGAAGGTTATGCCATCGAGGGCCATGTGCCGGCACGCGAAATCCGCCGCCTGCTTGCCGAACGCCCCGCAGCGGCCGGCCTCGCTGTGCCGGGCATGCCGCAGGGCTCGCCCGGCATGGAATCGCCCAGGCCACAGCCGTACGACGTGCTGCTGGTAGACAGGAAAGGACGCCATTCCGTGTATGCCCGGTACGGGCGCTGAGTTTTCAATCCAAGGAGAGCACCATGAAGCAAACCCTGACCCTGACCCTGATTGCTGCAGCGCTGGCACTCCCCGCCTACGCCCAGCACAACACCGCCGACCATTCGGCGCACCAGGCCACACCCGCGGCGGTATCGGCCGCGCTGAGCGACGGCGAAATCCGCAAGGTCGACCGCGATGCGCAGAAAATCACCATCCGCCACGGCCCGATCGCCAACCTCGGCATGCCGGCGATGACCATGGTGTTCCAGGTCAGGGATACGGCACTGCTCGACCGCGCCAAAACCGGCGACAAGGTGAAATTTGCCGCCGAGCAGTCCGGCGGTGCCTACATCGTCACGCGCATCGATCCCGTACAATGACGGTTTACGGGGAGGCGCAGCCGCCCCTTCAAAACCGATCATGAACAACCAGACACCCCACGACCGAGCCATCAACGTACTGCAGGTACGCCGCCTCGGCATCGACACCTATCACGAGCCGGTGGTGTTCATGCGCAGCGACTGCCCGATCTGCCGCTCCGAGGGTTTCGAATCGCATACCCGGGTGCAGGTCAGCCTGCGCGGCCACAGCGTCATCGCCACGCTCAACATCGTCACCGGCGGCCTGCTCGGCACCCATGAAATCGGCCTCTCCGAGATCGCCTGGAAACTGCTCGCGGCCCAGGACGACGACGCGGTAACCCTGTCTCATCCCGAGCCGCTGGAATCGCTGCGCAGCGTGCGTGCGAAAGTCTACGGGCAGCGCCTCGACGATGCCGCGATGCATGCCATCATCAAGGACATCGCCGGGCGCAAGTACACCGACATCCACCTCTCCGCCTTCATCACCGCCTGCGCCGGCGACCGGCTCAACGCCGCCGAAACTGCTGCGCTGACCCGCGCGATGATTTCCGTCGGCGAGCGGCTGTCGTGGGACCATCCGCTGATTGTCGACAAACATTCCGTTGGCGGACTGCCGGGCAACCGCACCACGCCGCTGGTGGTGCCGATCGTGGTCGCCGCCGGGCTGACCATGCCCAAGACCTCGTCGCGCGCAATCACCTCGCCCGCGGGCACCGCCGACACCATGGAAATGCTGGCGCCGGTGGCGCTCGACGTCAAAGCCATGCGCCGCGTCGTCGAACAGGTCGGCGGCTGCATCGTCTGGGGTGGCGCGGTGCAGCTGAGCCCGGCCGACGACATCCTGATCCGCGTCGAGCGCCCGCTCGACATCGACAGCGAGGGTCAGATGATCGCCTCTATCCTGTCGAAAAAGGCCGCCGCCGGCGCCACCCACGTGGTGATCGACATGCCGGTCGGCCCCACCGCGAAGATCCGCAGCGCCGCCAACGCGCAATCCCTGGCGACCGACATGATCCGGATCGGCCAGACCGTCGGCCTGCAGGTCAGCGTACTGGTCACCGACGGCACCCAGCCGGTGGGCCGCGGCATCGGACCCGCGCTGGAAGCGCGTGATGTGCTCGCAGTGCTGCAATGCGCGCCGGATGCGCCGCAGGACCTGCGCGAACGCGCCATCGCGCTATCAGGACGCATCATCGAAATGGCTAGCCGCGTGTCGGCGGAAACCGGTTTGGCCATCGCCCGCGGCCTGCTCGACGACGGCCGCGCCTGGAAAAAATTCCAGGCGATCTGCGAAGCGCAGGGCGGCATGCGCGTGCCGCCCGTTGCCCCGCACACCCACGTCGTCGCGGCACCGGCCGGCGGCACGGTCACGGCGATCGACAACCGCCGCCTCGCCCGCGTCGCCAAACTCGCCGGCGCACCGCAATCGCCCGCCGCGGGTCTCGACCTGCACATCCGCGCCGGCAACCAGGTCGAACGCGGGCAGCCGCTGTTCACATTGCACGCCGAGACGCCCGGCGAACTGGCCTACGCACTTGCCTATCTGTATGCGCAGCCCCCCATCATCGACATTGCCAACGGCCAATGAACATCGTCGTCTTTGCACTGCCGGGCAACGAAGCCCTGGCCGCGGCGCTGGCTGACGGACTCGGCGCCGCAAGCGGCAGGCTGCAAGTGCGCCGCTTCCCCGACGGCGAAACCTACCTGCGTTTTGACACGCCTGTGGCCGGACAGCAGGTCGTGCTCGCCTGCAGCCTGCACCAGCCCGATGACAAGGCGATGCCGCTGCTGTTTGCAGCGGCCACCGCAAAAGAGCTCGGAGCAACATCGGTCGGGCTGGCGGCGCCGTACCTGGGTTACATGCGGCAGGACAAACGGTTCCGCGACGGCGAAGCGCTGACATCAGCCCTGTTCGCCCGTATGCTGTCGGAGCATGTCGACTGGCTAGCCACCGTCGACCCGCACCTGCATCGCTGGCACACGCTCGACCAGATCTATTCGATCCCGAGTACGGTGGTGCCGGCCGCACCGCTGCTGGCGCAATGGATCAGGACCAACATCGATGCGCCGGTGCTGATCGGCCCGGATGCCGAAAGCGAACAATGGGTATCGGCCGTGGCGCGTATCGCCGGCGCGCCGCATCTGGTGCTGGAGAAGGTACGCCGTGGTGACCGCGACGTGACCGTCAGCATCCCCGACCCGGTGGCACTGCGCGGGCGCACGCCGGTGCTGGTGGATGACATCATTTCCACCGGACGCACCATGATCGCCGCCGTACGTCACCTCATGGCGCAGGGCCTGAATCTGCCGGTGTGCATCGGCGTGCATGCCATATTCGCGGAAGATGCCCGCGAAGCCCTGCGGGCTGCGGGCGCTGCGCGCATCATCACCACCAATACCATTCCGAACGGGACCGGCATCATCGACGTCACCCCGGAACTCGTCAGGGCCATGTCCGGACTCCTCTTAAATTGAGAGCCATTCGCAAAGCGGGAACAGCCGGCTCTTTACCCTCAAGTTTCCGTGATCCCTGCCGTAAATCCATGATGAAATGTGCTGCAGTTCCGGATGCCGCTTCATCAGCATCGCAGCTGCACGCCCGGCATACCAATGAAACCATGGAGCACGCATGCGTACACATCTGATCAACGCACTCACAGGCCTCGCGATGGCGCTGCCCGCAGCCGCACTCGCCTTCCAGCCGCTGATCACCGACGACACCGGCACCCAGGGCGCCGGCGGCAACCAGATCGAGGCCGGCTACAACCAGACCCGCGAACGGTCGCTGGGCGCGGAGACTGTCACCGGTGAAATTCCGCTGGTCTACACCCGCGGCATCACCGATGCGCTGGACATCTACGTCGGCGGCACCCGCATGCGCATCGTTCCGGATGCGCCGGGCACGACCGAATCCGGCTGGAGCAATCCGGTGATCGGCGCCAAATGGCGCTTCTACGACAACGAAGCGTCGAAACTGAGCTTTGCACTGAAGCCCGAACTGAGCGCCGGGGTTTCAGGCAGCCGCGAAGCGCGCGGCCTCGGCACCGGCAGCACTTCCTGGGGCCTGGGCCTGCTGATGACGCAGGAGACCGGTTTCGGCCAGTTTCTCGCCAATCTCCAGATCGACCGCGCGAATTATTCCGACCCCGCCCTCAATGCCGGCGAACGCCGCACGCAATACCGGCTGTCGGTCGCCCCGGTGTGGGACGTCGCCGAAGGCTGGAAACTCGCCTTCGACACCGGCGCGATGACCAATCCGGACCGCGCGGCAAAGGACTGGATGGCCTATATGGAACTGGGCGCGATCTATTCGCCGGGCAAAGACCTCGATTTCGCGCTGGGCGTGATCCGCAACACCCGCGACGGCGAAACCCGCAGCACGCAGGTCACCACCGGCCTGACCTGGCGCTTCCGCTAAACGTAAAGCCGGGGGGCACGCCCGGTGGGATCACTGTTTCATCTGTGGTACTGTTGGCAGGTTTCCTCTCCCGCCACAGCCATCGCAGCAGCGCATCCCACCTGTCATGCTTGAAGCCCGGAAAATCGAGATCACCCGCGGTGATCGCAGGCTGTTCAGCGGGCTCGACCTCGCGCTGCAGCCCGGCACGCTGCTGCGCGTAAAGGGATCGAACGGCAGCGGCAAGACCAGCCTGCTGCGCGCGCTCTGCGGCCTGCTGCTGCCCGCGTCAGGCAACATCCTCTGGAACGGCGAACCCATCCGCAGCCTGCGCGAGGATTTCTGGCGCAACCTGGTCTATGTCGGCCACACCAATGCGCTGAAGGACGAGTTGACTGCGACCGAAAACCTCGGCGTGCTGTGCGCCTTGTCCGGCATCTCCAGCAGCGTCGCGGAACAGGCACAGGCACTGGCACAGTTCGGGCTCGCCGGCCGCGGGCACCTGCCGGCAAAGTCGTTGTCGCAGGGTCAGCGCCGGCGCACCGCGCTGGCGCGATTGCAGCTCAGCAGGACGCTCAAACTGTGGATCCTCGACGAGCCATTCGCCGCGCTCGACAGCGCCGCAGTCGGACACCTGCAGTCGGTGATCGGCGCGCACCTGGCCGATGGCGGCATGGTGGTGATGACCACCCACCAGGAAGCCGAGATCGCGGCGCCGGAAACCGTCGAACTCGACCTCGACCGGAGACCGCGCTGATGGTTGCACTGCTGCGCGCGGTGATCCGCCGCGACCTGATGCTGGCCTGGCGGCGGCGCGCGGACATCGCCACCGTGGTGCTGTTCTTCGTGATCGTGGTCAGCCTGTTCCCGCTGGGCGTCGGCCCCGAACCCAACCTGCTGCGCACCATCGCCCCGGGCATCATCTGGGTTGCCGCCCTGCTCGCCTGCATGCTGTCGCTGCAGCACATGTTCGCTTCCGACCACAGCGACGGCGCGCTCGACCAGATGCTGCTCGCGGCGGCGCCGCTGGGAATGATCGTGATGGCCCGCGTGTTTGCGCACTGGCTGATCTCCGGCCTGCCGCTGGTCATCCTGTCGCCCGTGCTCGCGATACAATTCGACCTGGCGCCAGAACTTTCGCCGGTGCTCACGCTCTCACTGCTGCTGGGCACCCCGGTGCTGACGCTGACCGGCGCCATCGGGGCCGCGCTGACGCTGGGCCTGCGAGGCGGCGGCATGCTGCTGGCACTGCTGGTGCTGCCTCTGTATGTACCCGTGCTGATACTCGGCGCAGGCGCCGTGGACTCGGCCTCGGCCGGGCTGGGCGCCGATGCGCACCTGCTGCTGCTGGCCGCGCAGCTGGTGCTCACCGCCACGTTTGCGCCCTGGGCCATCGCCGCGGCGCTGCGGATATCGGCGGAATGATGTGGGCGCAATAATATAACTTATTGATTTAAAACATGTTTTTATATAAACGCCGAGGGCGGACGTCTTGAATCAGCCGGTACTGCTGGCGGGCGGCATCAACCTGTTCAAATACGCCGCTCCACAGACCTTTTATCCGCTCGCCGGAAAAATGATCCCGTGGTTCGGCTGGCTCGCCGCCGTGCTCTGCGTCGCCGGGCTCTACATCGGCTTTTTCGTGGCCCCGACCGACCATCAGCAGGGCGAGTCCTACCGCATCATCTTCATCCACGTGCCGGCGGCATGGATGTCGATGTTCATCTACATGGTGATGGCGTTCTGGGCCGGTGTCGGCCTGGTATTCAACACGCGCCTGTCGCACATGATGGTTTCCGCGCTGGCACCCACCGGCGCGATGTTCACCTTTGTCGCGCTGTGGACCGGCGCGCTGTGGGGCAAACCGACATGGGGCACCTGGTGGGCCTGGGATGCGCGGATGACCTCCGAACTGATCCTGCTGTTCCTCTATTTCGGCTTCATGGCGCTGCAGGCAGGCATCGACGATGCGCGCCGCGCCGACCGCGCCGGCGCGGTGCTCGCGCTGGTGGGCGTGATCAACATCCCGATCATCTATTTTTCGGTGAAATGGTGGAACACCCTGCACCAGGGCGCCTCGGTCAGCCTGACCAGCGCCCCGACGATGGCGGCCACCATGCTCGCCGGCATGCTGGTGATGGCATTCGCGGCGTGGATGTACACCATTGCCGCGTCCCTGCACCGGGTGCGCTCGATCATCCTCGAACGCGAACAGGGCGCCGAATGGCTCATGAACCACACGGGACCTACACCATGAACTGGGGCAGCTGGGACAACTTCTGGATGATGGGCGGCTACGGTCTCTATGTATGGGGTTCGTACGCAGCGACTTTTGTGCTGCTCGTCGCAGAAATCGCAATGCTGTGGCTGCGCCGCCGCGAAGCCCTGTCCATGCTGGCCATGCGCCGGCAAAACGGAAACCCATCCCGATGAAACCACGCCACAAACGCTTCGTGATGGTCGCCGCCGGCGTCGCCGCGCTGGGCATTGCCGCGGCGCTGGTGCTGTCCGCCTTCGAAAAAAACCTGGTGTTTTTCTACACGCCGACACAGGTCGCCGCGAACGAAGCGCCGCAGGGCCGCTCCTTCCGCATCGGCGGGCTGGTCGCGCCGGGCAGCGTGCAGCGCCAGCCTGACGGAATCACCGTGCGCTTCGTCGTCACCGACACCGCCAAGAGCATGCCGGTCTCCTACCGCGGCCCGCTGCCCGACCTGTTCCGCGAGGGCAAGGGCGTGGTGGCGCAGGGCAAGCTCGGCGCCGACGGCCTGTTCAGCGCGAGCGAGGTGCTGGCCAAGCACGACGAAAACTACATGCCGCCCGAAGCCGCCGAAGCCGTAGCCAAGGCGCATGGCGGCAAACCCGCGTCCTCCAACACCGTCGTCGCACCCGCGCCGGCCGGGAGCCGCTGATGATTCCGGAACTGGGCCAGGTCGCGCTGGCGCTCGCGCTGTGCATCGCCCTCGCCCAGGGCATCCTGCCGCTGGCCGGCGCCGGCGGCGGCAACAGCGCGTGGATCGCGCTCGCGCGCCCGCTGGTGCGGGCGCAGTTCCTGTGCGTGGCGCTGGCCTTCTGCCTGCTCGGCTGGTCGTTCATCGTCAACGATTTCTCGGTGCTGAATGTCGCCACCAATTCCAACTCGCGGCTGCCGCTGCATTACCGCATCGCCGCGACCTGGGGCAGCCACGAGGGCTCGCTGCTGCTGTGGACGCTGATGCTGACCGGCTGGGGCGTCGCGGTGTCGATCTTCAGCCGCCGCCTGCCCGACGACATGGTCGCGCGCGTGCTCGGCGTGATGGGCCTGATCGGCGTCGGCTTCCTCGCCTTCATGCTGTTCACCTCCAACCCCTTCGACCGGCTGCTGCCGGCGGCACCCGACGGCCGCGACCTCAATCCGCTGCTGCAGGATGCCGGCATGGTGATCCATCCGCCGATGCTCTACATGGGCTATGTCGGTTTCTCCGTGGCCTTCGCCTTCGCCGTCGCCGCGCTGCTGTCCGGACGGCTCGACGCGGCGTGGGCGCGCTGGTCGCGGCCGTGGACCACGGTCGCCTGGCTGTTCCTGACACTGGGCATCGCGCTCGGCAGCTTCTGGGCCTATTACGAACTCGGCTGGGGCGGCTGGTGGTTCTGGGATCCGGTGGAGAACGCGTCGTTCATGCCCTGGCTGGTCGGCACCGCGCTGATCCATTCGCTGGCGATCACCGAAAAACGCGGCGCCTTCCGCAGCTGGACAGTGCTGCTCGCGATCAGCGCCTTTTCGCTGAGCCTGCTCGGCACCTTCCTCGTCCGCTCCGGCGTGCTGACTTCGGTGCACGCCTTCGCCACCGACCCCGAGCGCGGCGTGTTCATCCTGGTGTTCCTGGTGCTGGTGGTCGGCGCCTCCCTGACGCTGTTCGCATGGCGCGCCCCGCGCATCGGCCTTGGCGGCCAGTTCGACCTGACCTCGCGCGAGGCTGCGCTGCTCACCAACAACGTGCTGATGGCGGCAACCTGCGCCGCGGTGATGCTCGGCACGCTCTACCCGCTGGCGCTGGATGCGCTGGGCCTCGGCAAGATTTCGGTCGGCCCGCCCTATTTCGAAGCCGTGTTCGTGCCGCTGATCGCGCCGGCGATATTCCTGATGGGCGTCGGCCCGCTGCTGCGCTGGAAATCAACGCCGCTGCCGGAACTCGCCGTGCGCCTGCGCTGGGCCGCGGCATCCAGCGTGCTGGCAGCGCTGGTGCTGCCGTTCCTGATGGGCCGGTGGTCGTGGCTGACCGCCCTCGGGCTGCTGCTCGCGGCCTGGATCATCGCCACCGTGGTCTTCGGGCTGTGGCAGCGCCTTAAACACGATGGCGGCAGCGGCGGGCTGATGCAGCGCCTGCGCCGGCCCTCGCCGAGCTTTTACGGCATGCATGCCGCGCACCTCGGCATCGCGGTGTTCATCATCGGCGTCACGCTGGTCAACAGTTACCAGAGCGAAGCCGACGTCAGAATGGCGCCCGGCGAACATGCCACGCTGGCCGGCCATGAATTCCGCTTCTCCGGCACACGCGAGATCCAGGGGCCGAACTACGCGGCGGCGCGCGGCACCATCGAAGTCAGCCGCGACGGCCGGACGATCGCAACCCTGCATCCGGAAAAACGCATCTACAGCGCGCAGAACATGCCGATGACCGAGGCCGCGATCGATCGCGGCATCACGCGCGATCTCTATGTGGCGATGGGCGAGGAACTGTCCCCGCCCGGCACCTGGATCGTACGCCTGTGGTACAAGCCCTTCGTCAACTGGATCTGGATCGGCTGCGTGATCATGGCGCTGGGCGGCCTGCTCGCCGCCAGCGACCGCCGCTACCGCGTGGGAAAGGCGAAATGAGCGCAGACAACACCGCCGCCGGCAAATCGAAATGGCGTTACCTGCTGCCGCTGGCCGCCTTCCTGGCGCTGGCCGTGCTGCTCGGCGTCGGGCTCGGCCTCAATCCGCGCGAAGTGCCCTCGCCGCTGGTGGGCAAGCCCGCGCCACATTTCGAACTGCCGCAACTGCACAAGGCCGACGCGACCTTCAGCCAGAAAGACATGCTGGGCAAGGTGTGGATGCTCAATGTGTGGGCATCCTGGTGCGCGAGCTGCCGCGACGAGCATCCGGTGCTGGTGCAACTGGCGAAATCCGGCGCACTGCCCATCGTCGGCCTCAATTACAAGGACAAGCGCGAAGACGGCATCGCCTGGCTGGCGCGCTTCGGCAATCCTTATCTGGTGTCAGCATACGACGAACAGGGCCGGGTCGGCATCGACTACGGCGTTTACGGCGTGCCCGAAACCTATGTCATCGACAAGCGCGGCGTGATCCGCTACAAGCGCATCGGCATCGTCACCCCGGAAATCGTCGGCAGCAAGATCCTGCCGCTCGTCGGCGAGCTGAACCGTGAACCGTAAAATACTGGCAACGGCACTGCTGCTGGCGGCCTGCGCGTCATCCGCAACCGCCAGCGAGGCGCAGCCCGCGGCAGCCGATGTCGCGCTGGAGAAGCGGGTGACCGCGCTGTCGTCCGGACTGCGCTGCCTGGTCTGCCAGAACCAGACGATTGCCGACTCCAATGCCCCATTGGCCGTCGATCTGCGCAACCAGGTCCGCGAAAAACTGGCTGCCGGCATGAGTGAAAGGGACATCATCGATTTCATGGTCGCGCGCTACGGCGAGTTCGTGCTCTACCGGCCGCCGGTCAAGGCGGCGACCCTGCTGCTGTGGTTCGGTCCGCCGCTGCTGCTGCTGACCGCGCTGTGGCTGTTCGCGCGCACGGTCCGGCGCCGTCGCAACACCGTTGCGGCACCCCCCCTCAGTGCCGAAGAGCAGGCGCGCGCCCGTGCACTGCTCGGCGGCGACACCGGTGACAGTCCATGACCCTGTTCCTCCTGCTCGCCATCGCGCTGGCCGCCTTCGTGCTGCTGCTGGTGCTGCTGCCGCTGCTGCGCCGCACACCTGTCCTCACGGCCAATGCCGCGGACAGCGTCAACATCAACATCTATCGCGACCAGTTGCGCGAGCTCGATGAAGACCTTGCCTCAGGAGCCATCGACGCATCACGACATGCGGAAGCGCGCGCCGAGCTCGAACGCCGTCTGCTCGAGGACACCACGCCCGCCACAGAGCAGCCCGCCGCGATGGCTGCGCCACGATCCGCCAAACTGACCGCGATCCTGCTCGCTGCGCTGATCCCGGCCGGCGCAACCGGCCTGTATCTGGCCGTCGGCACTCCCGCAGGCCTGACGCCCGGCCCCCATGCCGATGCACAGGAAATCACGCCGCAGCAGGTCGAAGCCATGGTTGAAAAACTGGCGGCCCGGCTGAAGGAATCACCCGAGAACGGCGAGGGCTGGGTCATGCTCGGACGCTCCTATGCCGCGCTGGAGCGTTATGCCGAAGCCGCGACCGCCTATGCCCAGGCCGTGGCCCGGATACCCGGAGACGCGGGGCTGCTTGTCGATTACGCCGATGTGCTGGCGATGTCGCGCGGGCGCAAGCTCGCCGGCGAGCCCGAACAGCTGGTGCAGCGCGCACTCGCCATCGATCCCGTCAATGGCAAGGCACTGGCACTGGCCGGGACCGCCGCATTCGAGCGCAAGGATTTTGCGGCGGCGGTGAAGTACTGGCAGAAACTGGCGGCAACACTGCCGGCCGATTCCCCGATCGCCGACGCTGTGCAGAACAGCATCGCCGAAGCACAGTCGCTGTCGAGTGGCGCAAAAAATGGAGATGCCGGCGGCAAACCTGCCCCTCAAACCGCCAGGACCGCCGCGCAGGTCAGCGGCAGCGTCGACATTCCCGCAGCCGTGAAGGCACGCGTGTCGGCGGACGACACCGTATTCGTCTTCGCGCGGGCCGCCGAGGGCTCCGCCGTGCCGCTGGCGGTGTTGCGCAAGCGCGTTGCCGACCTGCCGGCAAAATTCACGCTGGATGACAGCATGGCCATGGCGCCGGGGATGAATCTGTCGAAATTCGGCACCGTGATCGTCGGCGCCCGCATCTCCAAAAGCGGGAAACCCGCCCGCCAGCCCGGCGATTTCGAGGGTTTCAGCAGGACTGTCAAGGTGGGTACTGCCGGCATCGCAGTGGTCATTGACACCGAAGTACGCTGACTGCGCCACGCCGACTGCGTCAGTCTGCTGCTGCAGGTTTGGCAGGATATCGCTGCACCACACCAAATATTTAGGGACTGAGCTTGATGCATATCAACAAATGCCAAGACCGGTCCCTGTAGCCTGCATCCAATGCGTGACAATCAAAATTCCAGACTGAACACGAGAACAATACATAAGCCTTCACAATTCATCCGGGCTGCATATCTCCCGTATTCATTCACTACTGCCGAGGTCCATTCCATGATCGCCCGCATCCTGATCACCGCCGGCCTGCTCGCCGCCACCATGTCCGTCAATGCCCAGGAAGTCGATGCCGGCGCAGCCGAGGCACTGGTCAAGAAAAGCGGCTGCCTCAAATGCCATTCCGTCGAAAAGAACAGGGACGGACCGTCATTCAAGAAAACCGCGGCGAAATACAAGGACAAGGCTGACGGCCCGGCCAAGGTTAAAACGCACATCACCACCAACCCGAAAATCAAGGTGGACGGCGTCGAGGAAACCCACGATGCACTGAAATCCAAGGACGCCAAGGAAATCGACAACGTCGTGAAGTGGATCCTCAGCCGCTGAGCCAGCGCGAACCGGGAGGCCGACTATGATCAGCAAGTGGTGGCAAAACCTGCAGAACCGCTGCAAGACCTGCTCCCGGGTCACACTGACCGTTGGCGTCATGGCAGTCGCCCTCGTCGGTGCCGGCATCCTGATGACCGTCGGCGCCGCGGCCATGGCCTACACCAACACCCAGGAATTCTGCATCGGCTGCCATGAAATGCGCGACAACGTCTATGCCGAGTTCAAGGGCACGATCCACGACGTCAACCGCACCGGCGTCCATGTCATCTGTTCAGACTGCCATGTGCCGCGCGAGCCGATCCCGCTGGTGCTGCGCAAGATGCGCGCCACGTTTGAGCTGATAGGCCACTTCCAGGGCGTCATCGACACCAAGGAAAAGTTCGAGGCCCACCGCACCATGCTGGCCCACCGCGTCTGGGACCGCATGCTCGAGACCGACTCGCTGGAATGCCGCAACTGCCACAAGCGGGAGTCAATGAGCAGCGAGCTGCAGTCGGAAAAAGCCCGCAACCGCCATGCCAAGGCGCAAAAGGAAGGCATGACCTGCATCGAATGCCACTACGGCATCGCGCACAAGGAACCGGACGGCCCGACGCCCCAGGAACTGAAAGCGGCGAAACTGGAACAGAAATGATCCACTGGTGCGACATCACTGCCGCCTCGGCCGACCGATTTTTACCTGATGCCGCTGATTGACAGCCCTCCTGTCGCAGCCAAGAATAGGCGGCACCATGGAGCGCCGCGACTTCATCCGCATCTGCGCCACATCCTGCGCCGCCTCCGCCGCAGGCATCGCCGCGGACGTATGGCCGGCGGCTGACGCGCGGCCACGCGCCTATGCGCGCACCCTGCTGACCGACAGCCGCGGCACACCGCTGCGCGCCGCACAACTGGCGGTCGGGGAAAACCATGTCTTCCATTACCCCTTCGAGGGCACGCCCTGCTTCCTGCTCAATCTGGGCAGGCCGACCACCCAGGATGTGGCGCTGCGCACCGCCGATGGCACCGCCTACCGCTGGCCCGGCGGAGTCGGGGCGCAGCGTGCCATCGTTGCCTACTCGGCCATCTGCTCACACCAGCTGGCCTATCCGACCCGCCAGATCAGCTTCATCAGCTACCGTGACCAGTCCACCGCCGGGCGTGCAGGCAAGCCGAACATGATCCATTGCTGCTCGGAGCACAGCGAATACGATCCGGCAGCCGGCGCGCGGGTGATGGGCGGCCCGGCGCCGCAGCCGCTGTGCGCGATCCTGCTCGAGCATGATCCGGGCAGCGACAGCCTGTTCGCCACCGGCACGCTGGGCGGGGAAATGTTCAACACCTTCTTCAGCAAGTATGAAATGCGGCTTGCACTGGAACACGGCGGCAACCGCGCGCAGCAGCGCGTCAGCGGAAAAACAGCCGTGAGCCGGCTGGCACATTACTGCAAGCAGCAAGTCAGATGTTAAAATGCAATAAAATCAAATACTTATAATGTTTGTGGCGAGCTGCGCCGCCCTGACGGAAAACCGGCATCAGCCCCCTCCGGAATCGCCGCCCGAAGCAGTCAGGCGAGATCGCAGCATCAGCCGGTCTTTGTTCAGCGCAGCAGTTCGGCAAGGCCCGGCAGGTAACGGCACAAGGCGCTATCAGGCTGCAGCGCTGCGGGCTGCAGCACATGTAACATGCCGTATACGCCGACCGCGGCAATCACCACGCTCGCCGCGTAACGGACCCACTTCACATCCATCCGGCGCCGCGCGCGACCGACCGCTGCGCCGATGGCCAGCAGGTTGGGCAGTGTGCCCAGTCCGAAGGCTGCGAGTATCAGCGCCCCTTGCACGGCACTGCCCGAAGCCAGCGCCGTCAGCAGCACCGCATACACCATGCCGCAGGGCAGCCAGCCCCAGAGCGCGCCGAGGCCCAGCGCCTGCCATGGCGATCTGACCGGCAGGAAATGGCGTGACACGGGCTGCACCTGCCGCCACAACAGGGCGCCGGCACTCTCGATGCCGCGGGTCACCGGACGCACGCCCGCAACATTCAGTGCAACCACGATGAGCGTCAATCCCATCATGAACATCAGCAGGTGCCGGGTCAGCATGCCGCCGTGCAGCGCCATCCCGGCCTGACCCAGCGCGCCGGCAAGCGCGCCGGCAACCGTGTAGCTGGCGATGCGCCCGAGGTTATAGGCCAGCGGATAGGCGGCGCGGGGGGAAGCGCCGTCGCGGACGGGCGTGCAGGTCAGGCTGACAATGCCGCCGCACATGGCGGCACAATGGGCGCCGCCCAGCAGGCCCGCCGTGAAGGCGGTCAGTGCCATCGTCTGCAGCCAGCCGTCCAAGGAAAACCTAGATGACGCGCGAATACCGCATGGTTTCACGCTCCCGCCGCAGGTAGCGGTCGAACACCATGCACACGTTGCGGATCAGCATGCGTCCTCGCGGTGTCACGGTGATCCATTCATCGTCGAGCTGCACCAGGCCATCGACGGCCAGTTGCCGCAGATCGGCCAGTTCCTCCTGGAAATACCGGTCGAAGTCGAGCAGGTAGGCAATGCCGATCGAGCGCTTCGAAAGCTTGAACTGGCAGGACAGCGCCTGGATCACCGCACGGCGAAGCAGGTCGTCCGCCGACAGTTCCAGCCCGCGGGCCACCGGCAGCACGCCACGGTCAACGGCGTCGTAATAGGTTTCAAGGTGACGATGGTTCTGGCTGTAGGTCGGCCCGATGGCGCCGATGGCGGATACTCCCAAGCCGATCAGGTCGCATTCGGCATGCGTCGAATAGCCCTGGAAATTGCGGTGCAGGTGGCCATGCCGCTGCGCGACCGCGAGGGAATCGTCAGGCCTGGCGAAGTGATCCATGCCGATGTACACGTAACCCGCATCCCCCAGGCGCTGCGCGGCGAGACCCAGCAGTTTCAGCTTTATGTCCGGGGTTGGCAGCTCGGCCTCGGCTATCCGCCGCTGCGGCTTGAAGCGTGTCGGCAGGTGGGCGTAATTGTAGACCGCGATGCGGTCGGGCGCGGCCGCAATGACCCGTCCGAGCGTGCGGTTGAAACTGAGCAGGTTCTGTCTTGGCAGCCCGTAGATGAGATCGACGTTGACCGAAGCGAAACCCGCTTCGCGTGCAGCCCGCATCACCGCAAGCGTCTGTTCCTCGCTCTGGATGCGGTTGACCGCACGCTGAACCTCGGGATCGAAATCCTGCACCCCGAGGCTGACCCGGTTGAACCCCATGTCGCGCAGCGCCTGCATCTCGGTACTGTCGATGCTGCGCGGATCGAGTTCGATCGAATACTCGCCGTCGCGCGACATCTCGAAATGGCGCCGCAAGTGGTCCCACAGGCGGGCCAACTGCTCCATCGAAAAAAACGTCGGGGTGCCGCCGCCCCAGTGCATCTGTTCCACCAGCCGGTCGTCGCGGAACAGCGGGCCCTGCATGTCGATTTCACGGAACAGGTACTGCAGGTACTTGTCGCCCTTGGCGCGGTCGCGCGTGACCACCTTGTTGCAGGCGCAGTAGAAACAGACCGTGCTGCAAAAGGGCAGATGGATGTAGACCGACAGTGCGCGGCGTATGCCGCCGATGTTTCTGCGGGCCACCCAGGATTTGTAGGTATCCGCATCGAAGGCTTCGACAAAGCGGTCGGCCGTCGGATAGGACGTGTAGCGCGGCCCGTTGCGGTCCATGCGCCGGATCAGGTCGAGATCGACCTCGAGCGGCAGAGCAGCTGATGCGGTGATGGCGTTATCCATAGACATGAGTGACCACGGTGTGGGCGTTATTGTGACCTTTCCGCAAGTCCGGTATTTGACGCAGATCAAAACGGGGGTAAGATGCACCCAAGCATCCAAAACCGCTTATATTCCTTCCGCAACCTCCAGCATGCCCACCACCCTGCGCATTGTCGAAGTCGACAAGCTGAAGACTGCCTGCTCCACCTGCAGCCTGCAGGAGCTCTGCCTGCCCGCCGGGCTTTCGACGACGGAACTGGCTTCCGTCGATGAACTCATCAACCGCCGCCGGCCGGTCAAGCGCGGCGATTACCTGTTCCATTCCAGTGCACCGCTGCACTCGCTGTATGCGATCCGCTCGGGATTCATGAAAAGCTGCGTGCTGCATGAGGATGGCCGCGAGCAGGTGGCCGGCTTCCACATGATGGGGGACCTGATGGGGCTGGATGCCATCGGCACCAATCACCATCTCTGCGATGCGGTCGCGCTCGAGGACAGTGAAGTCTGCGAGATCCCGCTGAAGGACCTCGAGGGCCTGTCGCGCAACATCCCCTCCCTGCAGCAGCACTTTCATCGCATCATGAGCCGCGAAATCGCCCGAGACTACGGCGTCATGCTGCTGCTCGGCAGCATGCGTGCCGAAGAGCGGCTGGCCGCCTTCCTGCTCAACCTGTCCCAGCGTTTTGCCACCCGCGGCTACTCGGCCACTGAATTTCACCTGCGCATGACGCGCGAGGAAATCGGCAGTTATCTGGGCCTCAAGCTGGAAACCGTCAGCCGCACTCTCTCGCATTTCCAGGCCCAGGGCCTGATTGCGGTGCAGAACAAGCATCTGCGCATTCTGCAGATCGACAAGCTGCGCGAGCTGGTCAGCCACCACGGCTGCCGTTCCTAGCGGATCCCGCTGTCATTCCGGCTCAGCGGCCGGTTTCGTCGTAGCCGTATCGGCTCCGGTTCAGGTATTCCACCACATCCGCGATATCCTGAGCCGACCAGCGCAGGTTCTCCGCCCGCTGCCAGCGGTCGACAATCACCCGGAGTTCGTCGCGGCTGACCGCCAGACGGTCGGCCCTGCCATGCACTTTCTGCGTATGGCAGACTTGGCAGTGATTCTCGTAGAGTGAACGGCCGCGGCCTGCATCTGCCGGCAACTGGGCAGCCGACCATCCGGACACCAGCCAGAGTCCGGCAGTCAGCAACCACGCAATCAGGGAACGGCGGCGCAACATGACGTTCATCGGGGACGATTGATATCGGCGGCGCTGCGCTGCAAAAAGCAGGTGAAGGCGCTGGAGGCCGCAGCAATCGCCCAGAACATGAAAAAGCCGACCGAATAGACCGCGGTCCGCGACCAGTGCACCGGTTCGCCGAACAGGTACAGCTCCTGCGGATCGATCAGTGTGAAAAACACCGCCTCGGCGATGCCGCCGACGATGAATGACGGCCACAGAATCCAGATCAGGCGTTTGCCCATGAACACCCCTCCTCCGCATGCCCCGGTCGCAGCCGGCTTCAGCCTTGCGGCCGTTGTTTCTCTTCTTCGTCCATTTTCCGGCGCACGAACACGTACAGATAGGCGCCGATCACAATGATCACCAGGATCGTGATCAGGCTGAACAGACCCACGTCAGAACCGAACAGAAGTTTCCAGGCCATCGGGTTTCTCCTATTTTGAACTCGCCGGCAACATCGCAACCGCGCCCTGCTGCGGCACCACCATCGCTCCGTCGAGGCGCCAGGTGGATTGCTGGTCCTGCAGCACGAGCATCCAGCGCCCCACCGACAGCGAGGGACTCACCCCCTCGTAACGCCCGGCTGAAACCATCCGCAGCAACACCAGTCCGTCGCGGCCGGCACGTGTCGGATGCACGATCCGCAACTGCAGGGACTTGGGCAGTTCCACCCCTGGGCCTGCCTGCAGGCGCAGGTTGATGCCATTGCCATCACCCGCAAACGCGACATCGGCGCGCAATCCCTTCTGCACCGCCACCGCTTCGCGCTGCAGGGTCTGGTTGATCGCGAGTCCCTGCTTGTAATAGTCATCGGCAACCAGTCCATCGCTGCTGGCCACGGCAATCCACACGGTCGCGATGCCGGCGACCACCACCGCCGCGGGCCCCGCCATCAGCAGCCATGGCCAGGGTTCACGGTACCAGGGCATCACTTCAGTCCTGTTCATGTTCAATGCATGCTCCTCAGCGGATGAAGAATCGCGACTTCTCGTCGGCACGGACGTCATCGCGGTCCACATCGACGATATTAAAAATGATTTCATGCGAGCCCGGAGCCAGCCCCGCCGGATCGAGACGCACCGATACCGGGAAGGCCTGCGTGGTTGCCGGCGGCACCTCGATCGGCTGGCGCACGATCACCTGCAGGCCCGGGAGACCGCTCGCCGTCACCGCATAGCGGCGCGGCTGCTCGTCGGTATTGATGAACTGCAGCCGGTAGACGTTCTCGATCAGCCCGCCGCCGGCATCGCGGACCATGGCGCCGCGGTCGCGGATCACATCGACCTTGAGCGGGCTGCGCAACAGCAGGCCGCCGAAAAAGGCGATGACAATCAGCACCAGCAGGCCGGTGTAAATCAGGATGCGGGGACGGATCACGTGGCGGGTGATCTCGCCGTCCGGATACTTCCCGGCGACGGCATTCTCGGTCGAATAACGGATCAGGCCGCGGGCATAGCCCATCTTGTCCATCACCTGGTTGCAGCCGTCGATGCATGCCGCGCAGCCGATGCATTCGTACTGCAGCCCCTTGCGGATGTCGATGCCGGTCGGACATACCTGGACGCAGATGTTGCAGTCGACGCAGTCGCCCATGCCGAGTGCTTTCGGATCGGTCTTCCTGCCGCGCGAGCCGCGGGGCTCGCCGCGCTTGGCGTCATAGGTGATGACCAGCGTGTCCGGATCGAACATCACGCTCTGGAAGCGCGCATACGGGCACATGTACTTGCAGACCTGCTCGCGCATCCAGCCTGCATTGCCGTAGGTGGCAAAGCCGTAGAAAAAAATCCAGAACGTCTCCCAGGGCCCCAGCGTCCACGCCGCGAAAGACAGCGCCAGTTCCTTGATCGGCGTGAAATATCCAACGAAGGTGAATCCGGTCCACAGCGCCAGCGCGATCCACACGCCATGCTTCAGCGCCTTCAGCCCGAACTTGCGCGCATCGAGGCCTGACTGGTCGAGACGCATGCGCTGCACCCGGTCGCCTTCGATCCTGCGCTCGATCCACATGAACATCTCGGTGTATACCGTCTGCGGGCAGGCGTAGCCGCACCACAGGCGGCCGGCCACCGCGGTGAACAGGAACAGCGAATAGGCCGAGATGATCAGCAGCGCAGTCAGGAAAATGAAATCCTGCGGCCAGAACACCAGCCCGAAGATGTAGAACTTGCGCGAAACGAGGTCGAACAGGACGGCCTGGCGGTCGTTCCAAGTCAGCCAGGGCGAACAGTAGAAGACCAGCTGCGTGATGACAACCAGCGCGATCCGCCAGCGGGCAAACCAGCCGCTGACGGCGCGCGCGTAGATCTTCTTGCGGACCTCGTAGAGCGAGGTCTCGATTTCATCCGCAGCTTGCGCCGGGTTGACGCGGTCCGGCGCCCGCATCTTACTTGGCAGCCTGTCCGGACAGACCCAGCACGTAGGCCGTCAGCAGGTGGATCTTGCCGTCGTCCAGGAAATCCTTGTGCGCCGGCATCTGGTTCATCCGCCCCTTGCTGATGGTTTCGGCAATGATCGCCTCGGTGCCGCCATGCAGCCAGATGTCATCGGTCAGGTTCGGGGCGCCGATCTGCTGGTTGCCCTTGCCGTCCGCGCCATGACAGGCGACGCAGGCCGAGGCGAACTTTGGCTTGCCGCGCTGTGCGCGCAGCGTGTCATGTGTGCGTCCCGACAGCGAAAGCACGTAATGCGCCACATCTCGCACATCCTCGCCGCCGCCCACCGCCGCCCCCATCGGGGGCATTGCACCGTTGCGGCCGCCGACGATGGTGGCCTTGACCGCCTCGGGCGTGCCGCCGTACAGCCAGTCGCCGTCACGCAGGCTGGGATAGCCCCGGGACCCGCCGGCATCGGAGCCGTGGCATTGCGCGCAGTAGTTGAGAAACAGGCGCTGACCGATTTCGCGGGCCTCAGGATTTGCAGCCACGGTCATCACATCCTGCTTCAGGAACTTGTCGATGATCGGACCAAAAGTTGCCGTCGCTTCCTTCTGCTCTGCCTGGTACTGACCGGTCGAGGTCCAGCCAAGATAGCCCTTGAATGACCCCAGGCCCGGGTAGAGGATCAGGTAGATGAAGGAAAACACGATCGTGAGATAGAACAGCCACATCCACCAGCTGGGCATCGGGTTGTGCCATTCCTCCAGATCCTCGTCCCAGACATGGCCCGTCGTTCCCGGTTTCTCGCCGGGCGCCAGTTTGCGGGTGGACATCAGCTTGAGCAGTACGGCACAGGCGATCAGGCTGACCACTGTGATGATCGCGATGTACAGGCTCCAGCCGTCGTGAACAAAATCGCTCATTATTGTGCTCTCCCCTTGCTTCCGTGTTTGCGCGCCAGTTCCTGTTCCGCATGGTCGTCATCCAGCGGCAGCCTCGCCGCCGCCTCGAAGTCCGTCTTGCGCCGGCTGCTCCAGGCCCACAGCACGATGCCCATGAAAACCGCGAACATCACCGCGGTCAGGATCGAACGCACCAGATTGATGTCCATGTCTTACCTCACATTGCGCAGCGCGGTACCCATGCCCTGCAGGTACGCGATCAGCGCATCGAGTTCTGTCTTGCCCTTGACTTCGCCGGGCCCCTTGGCGATGTCTTCCTCGGTGTAAGGAACGCCCACCGTCCGCAGCGCACGCATCTTGGCCGGCAGGCTGTCCGCATCCACCGGCGCAGTCGCCAGCCAGGCATAGGCCGGCATGTTGGATTCGGGCACCAGATCCCGGGGATTGATCAGGTGCACGCGGTGCCATTCATCGGAGTAACGGCCACCGACGCGCGCCAGATCCGGTCCGGTGCGCTTGCTGCCCCACTGGAAGGGATGGTCGTAGACGAATTCGCCGGCCACCGAGTAGTGCCCGTAACGCTCGGTCTCGGCGCGGAACGGACGGATCATCTGTGAATGGCAGTTGTAGCAGCCTTCGCGGATGTAGACGTCGCGCCCCGACAGTTGCAGCGCGGTATACGGCTTGAGGCCGGCAACCGGTTCGGTCGTCGATTTCTGGAAGAACAGCGGCACGATTTCCACAAGACCGCCGAAACTGATCGCAGCAATGATCAGCACGATCAGCAACCCCATGTTCTTCTCGATTACCGCATGGCCCGAAGTGTCCATGTACTCTCCTGATATTCCTAAATATTGTTTATATTCAATTGGTTACGCGTATCAGGCATGCGCCCCCGAAACCGCCGGGATGGTCGCTTCCGCGGGCTTCTGGCCCGCCACGGTCTTGAACACGTTGTAGGCCATGATCAGCATTCCGGAGAAATACATGGTGCCCCCGAGCAGGCGCACTGCGTAATACGGATAGGTGGCCTTCACCGATTCGACGAACGCATAAGTCAGCGTGCCGTCGGGATTCACCGCGCGCCACATCAGGCCCTGCATCACCCCGGCAATCCACATCGCCGCGATGTAGAGCACGATGCCGATGGTCGCCACCCAGAAGTGCAGCGTGACCAGCTTCATGCTGTGCATCTCGGTGCGGCCGAACAGGCGCGGAATCAGGTAATACAGGCTGCCGACCGTCACCATGCCGACCCAACCCAGCGCGCCGCTGTGCACGTGGCCGACCGTCCAGTCGGTGTAGTGCGAAAGCGCATTCACAGTCTTGATCGACATCATCGGCCCCTCAAAGGTCGACATGCCGTAAAAGGACAGCGAGACCACGAGGAATTTGAGAATGGGATCGGTGCGCAGTTTGTGCCAGGCACCGGACAGCGTCATGATGCCGTTGATCATGCCGCCCCAGGATGGCGCCAGCAGCACCAGCGAAAACAGCATGCCGATCGACTGCGCCCAGTCCGGCAGCGCGGTGTAGTGCAGGTGGTGGGGACCCGCCCACATGTAGGTAAAGATCAGCGCCCAGAAGTGCACCACTGACAGCCGGTAGGAATACACCGGGCGGCCGGCCTGCTTCGGGATGAAGTAATACATCATGCCCAGAAAGCCCGCGGTCAGGAAAAAGCCGACCGCGTTGTGGCCGTACCACCACTGCACCATCGCGTCCTGCACGCCGGCGTAGGCCGAGTAGGACTTGGTCAGCGAAACCGGGACTGCCGCGCTGTTGACCAGGTGCAGCACCGCGACAGTGAGGATGAAGGCGCCGAAGAACCAGTTGGCGACGTAGATGTGGGGCGTCTTGCGCTTGGCCACCGTGCCGAAGAACACGATCGCATACGACACCCAGACGACGGTGATCAGCAGGTCGATCGGCCATTCCAGCTCGGCGTATTCCTTGCCGCTGGTCATGCCCAGCGGCAGCGAAACCGCGGCCAGGACGATCACCAGCTGCCAGCCCCAGAAAGTCAGGGCCGCAAGTCCGCCGCCGAACAGGCGGGCATGACAAGTGCGCTGGACCACATAGTAGGAGGTCGCAAACAGCGCGGAGCCGCCGAACGCGAAAATGACCGCGTTGGTATGCAATGGGCGCAGCCGGCCGTAGGACAGCCACGGTGCAAGATTGAGTTCGGGCCAGATCAGCTGAGCGGCGATCAGCACGCCGACAAGCATGCCGACGATGCCCCAGACAACGGTCATAATCGCGAACTGCCGGACCACGGTATAGTTATAGGTCGATTGCGACTGCATGGAGGCTCCCTGCCAGATTGGTCACGCGGCAAGGATAGTCAGTGCACGTTCACATGGTTTTGATCTACATCAACCCGCAAGCGCTGCGAATGGCTAAATTGGAGGGGCAGAACCACCCCAAAGGAGATCAACCATGTTCCGCAACATTCTGGTTCCAGTAGACGGCTCATCCCTTTCGCGCAAGGCCGTGAAGCAGGCGGTTGCGCTGGCCAAGGCCACCGGCGCCCAGATCACCGGGTTCCACGTCGCACCGGCATACAAATTCAACGTGTACGCCGATTACGTACCCGCCGATTTTGTCCTGCCCAAGGAATTCGAGGCGCGCTCCCGGAAAGTCGCCGAGAAGCACCTGGAAGTCGTCAAAAAGGAAGCGGCCGCAGCAGGCGTGAAAGTGCAGACCGGTTTTGTCTGCAGCGATTTCCCTGCAGACTCGATCGTCAAGGCTGCAAAGAAATACAAATGCGACCTCGTGGCCATGGCTTCCCACGGCCGCAGCGGGCTGTCCAAGCTCCTGCTCGGCAGCGAAACCCAAAAAGTCCTGGCCAATATCGGCATCCCGGTGCTGGTCATGCGCTGAAAAAGGAAATTCCCCCAACCCATGCCGGGCCATGACCCGGCATCTGGGAATCTGGGACCATATAGTGGCCCCCCCCCCCCCGCGCTTGTAATCAACGCTTGAAATCAGACTTGCTGCAAGGTGCCGCCGTCTGGCCTGCCGATCACACAATGCCCTCCCCGCGACTTGGCGCGCAAGGATCCCGCATCCGCGACAAGCCCACCCTGACACCGGAGAAATGGCCATCAACCACCCCGTCGGCCACCGGAACATGAGGCAGGTGACAAGCCCCGTTGACCTAGATCAACAGGACGGGGTTTCACCCAAGATAACCTGCGGCCACCCGTGCATTGCGATGCACTCGAAGGGCTGTTGCGCACCCCCATGACCATCACCAACCGCATCGACAACATCACCCGCATTCCTGCGCAATACCTGCGCGCCAGGCCCCCGGCGCCGAAAAGCGTGAAAATCGAGATCTCTCCCCGCTGCAACTACCGTTGCGGCTTCTGCGCGCTGCGCACGCGGGAGGTGCAGCCAAAATGGGACATGGACTTCGGTCTGTTCAAGCGCATCACCCGCGAAATGCGCGAAGCCGGGGTAGAAGAAATCGGCGTGTTCTATCTCGGCGAATCGTTCATGAACCCACGCCTTCTGGTCGACTGCATCGCATGGACCAAGCAGGAACTGGGCTTTCCCTACGTATTCCTCACCTCAAACGCCTCGATGTCTTTCCCCGAGGCGGTCGAAGCCTGCATGAACGCCGGGCTCGATTCCCTGAAATGGTCCGTCAACGCTGCCGACGAACAGCAATTCGAGCATGTGATGGGCGTTTCAGGACGCCTGTTTCACCGTGCACTGGCCAACATCCGCAGCGCCTGGGAAATTCGCGCTGCAGGCGGCCATCCAACCGGGCTGTATGCCTCCTCGATCCGCTATGACGGCGAACAACAGGCACGGATGGAAGCGCTGCTGCAAGACAAGGTTCTGCCGTACGTGGACCAGCACTACTGGCTGCCGCTGTACTCAATGGGCGCCTTCGCGACGCAACGCGAGGAACAACTGGGTTACCGCCCCACCGCCGGCAACCAGGGGCGGATCGACGCCCTGCGGGAGCCACTGCCCTGCTGGTCGGCATTCACCGAAGGGCATGTCACTGCCGAAGGCAACCTGTCGGCCTGCTGTTTCGACGCGACCGCCAATTGGGCCATGGGCGACCTGAACAAGGTGTCGTTCATGGACGCCTGGAATTCCGAACGTTTCACCCAGCTGCGCGCCGCCCATCTCAAGCGCGATGTCACCGGAACCGTTTGCGAGCACTGCATTGCTTACAGCTGAATTGCCGTCACAAGCGGGGACCGGTTCCGGAACCGCCATGCCCGCAATACATTTCCAGGTGCCGTCAGCACTGCCTGCATGGACGCTGCGCGGACGCCGGCTGCAACCGGTGGTGCAGGGCGGCATGGGTGTGGGCATCTCAGCGCACCGGCTCGCCGGCAGCGTTGCCGCTCTCGGCGCGCTCGGCACCCTGTCCAGCGTCGACCTCAGACACCATCACCCCGACCTGCTGGCAGAGTCGCTCCGGAGCCGCGACCAGGCCGAACTCGACCGCATCAACCTGATCGCGCTGGACCGCGAAATCCGCCAGGCGCTGGCCATTGCGGACGGGCGCGGCGCCATCGCCGTCAACGTGATGAAGGCGGTGGCGGCGCATGCCGCCTATGTCAGGCAATCCTGCGAGAGCGGCGCTCACGCCATCGTCATGGGTGCCGGGCTGCCGATTGACCTGCCGGACATGACCCGCGACTTTCCGGATGTCGCGCTGGTTCCGATCCTGTCGGACGCGCGCGGCGTCAACATCTTGATCCGGAAATGGCTGCGCAAGCAGCGCCTGCCGGATGCCATCGTCATCGAGCACCCCCGCTACGCCGGCGGCCACCTCGGTGCCACCCGTGTCGAGGACATCGGCGATCCCCGCTTCGACTTCGAGCGCGCGCTGGCTGAAATACTTGAAGTGTTGCGCGGCCTCGGCCTGGAAAGCGAAAACATCCCGCTGATTCCCGGCGGCGGCATCCATACTCACGAACAGGTCCGCGACCTGCTGCGTGTTGGAGCTGCAGCAGTACAGATCGGGACCGCCTTTGCGGTCACCGAGGAAGGCGATGCCGCCATCGCGTTCAAGCGCGTGCTGGCGGAAGCACGTCCCGAGGACATCGTCACCTTCATGAGCGTCGCCGGCCTGCCCGCGCGCGCCGTGCTGACGCCGTGGCTGAAAAACTACCTGGGCCGGGAAAAGGCGCTGCAGTCGCACGCCAAGGCCGACCAGCGCCGCTGTGTGCAGGGGCTCAACTGCCTGACCCTGTGCGGATTGCGCGACGGCATCGCCGCCGCCGGCCAGTTCTGCATCGACACCCGCCTCGCCTATGCGCTTAAAGGCGATGTCAAGAAAGGCCTGTTCTTCCGCGGTTCCGAACCGCTCCCCTTCGGCGCAGCCATCCGCCCGGTCGCCGACCTGCTGCAGTACCTGCTGACCGGCGCAACGCCGCAGGCAGGCTGATCCCCGACGGCGGATAGCGATCGGGGCGGGTTTGCGGCATGCTTGCGATGCGCACGCCGAGCCGGCAACGACAGCCATGCACGAGCCACAATCCCGGGACGACGGCAATCCCCTGATTGCCGCCCTGATCCGCAGCGGCAGTTACCCGCATCCCGCCGATGACATGGAACTGCTGGAAACCCATATTTCATGGGTGTTGCTGGCCGGCGATTACGCGTACAAAATCAAAAAGCCGGTCAACCTTGGCTTTCTCGATTTCTCCACACTGGAACAGCGCCACCGCTGCTGCCTGGAAGAACTGCGGCTGAACCGCCGACTCGCCCCGCAGCTGTACCTGGACTGCGTGGCAATCACCGGAGATGCCGGGCATCCGGCCATTGGCGGCGATGGCCCGGTGCTTGAATATGCCGTCCGCATGCGCAGATTTCCGCAGCAGGCACTCGCCAGCCGGCGGCTCGCCGCGAATGCCCTGCTGCCGCGCCATATCGAAGCCATCGCAGGTGCACTCGCGGATTTCCACGGCAAGGCAGCGCGCAGTGACGGTGGCGACGGCCCCTGGGCAACGCCGGCCGGCCAGCTGGCAGCGGCACTGCAGAACCTGGATGCACTGGAAAACACGCTAACCACGCCCGATGACGCCGCTTCGATCAGCGCCCTGCGCGCATGGACCCTGCGCGAGCATGCGGCACTGCAGGATCTGATGCTGCAGCGCCAGGCGAGCGGTGCGGTGCGCGAATGCCATGGCGACCTGCATCTCGACAACATCGTGCTGCTTGACGATGCATTGCTGCCGTTCGACTGCATCGAGTTCAGCGCCGCGCTGCGCTGGAATGACGTGCTGAGCGAGGCCGCCTTTCTGGCGATGGATCTGCTGCATCATGGAGAAACCCGCCTGGCGTGGCTGTTCCTCAACACTTACCTTGAGCGTTCCGGAGAATATGGCGGCATCCGCCTGCTGCCCTTCCATCTTGTCTACCGTGCGCTGGTTCGCGCCAAGATCCCGGCGCTGCGTGCCGCGCAACTGCAGGACGATCCGGCCGCACGCACGCCTTTGCTGCAGGCCGCGCGCAGCCACCTGGCGCTGGCCGGCACGCTGGCAGCTGCGCGCAAACCCGCGCTGGTGATCACCCATGGACTGTCCGGTTCCGGCAAAAGCCGCATCTGCGAAACGCTGATGACGCAGTGCGGCGCGGTGCGCGTCCGCGCCGATGTCGAGCGCAAGCGACTATACGGCCTGTCCCCGCAGGAACGCCATGGCGCCGCTGCCGGCCTGTACGGGGAAGAGGCCACCGCCGCAACCTACCAGCGCCTTGCCGCGCTGGCGGACGAGATCATCGCCGCGGGATACACCGCCATCGTCGATGCCGCCTGCCTTCAGCGCTGGCAGCGCGACCTGCTGCGCGGCCGGGCGCGCACCGCCGGCGTGCCTTTCCTGTGCCTAGCGGTCACCGCGCCGGAAGCAGTGCTGTGCGACCGCATCAGCAGGCGCCATGCCGCAGGCTCGGATCCTTCGGATGCGCTGCCGGCAGTGCTTGAGCTGCAGCTGAAACGCCGCGAAGCGCTGGGTGCCGATGAACTGGCCGACACTGCCGAACTGGACAGCGGCGATCAGGATCCGGAGTCCTGCTGCAGCATCGCGCTCGCCGCACTCACCGCGAGGCGCGAAACGGCAGGGAAGGCCTGATTCATCCGCCCCTGCGCCATGGCAGGGGGTCGTGCGCAAGCGCGACAGCCACGATATAGAAAAACACCACCTGCGCTGCCAGCCATGCCGCCAGACGCAGGCCGGGGCTGCGGCCGAAGCGGAATGCCATCATGCCCAGGCCGATGTAACACAGCAGGGCCACAACCTTGGCGGTCAGCCAGCCGGCCACCAGCGGGTACTGGCGGATGGTCACCGCCATGATGATGGCGCTGGCCAGCAGCACGGTATCGACCAGATGCGGCACCACCCTGACCCAGCGTTGCCGGAGCAACGGCGATCTGCGCAGCATCCACACGCCACGCAGGACGAACAGCGTGTAACTGATGGCCACGCAGCCGACGTGGATCAGCTTGAGGGTCGGATAGTCGATTGGCATGTTCCGTTGTCCGCCGCCTGGATGCTCACGGCAGCAGATTGACCCCGGCCAGCGGATCGTTCTGCCTCGCCGCCTGCAATTCGGCGTCAAACGGCTCGAAGCGCCCGCTCTCGACGTCGAGCACCAGCACCTTGCCCTCCTCGATCAGGTAATGCCAGCCGCGGAGATACAGCGCGCCCTCCTCCACCCGCCGGCGCACCATGGGGTAGTCCATCAGACGCTCGAGCTGCAGGGCCACCGCGCGTTGCTCGGTGCGGCGCAGCGCCTCTTCCGACAGGGTCACCGGCAGCACGGCGTCACGGCCCAGGTCGAGCCACCTCGCCATGTGCACCGCCTCGGCGGGCGGTTCGGTGTAGAGCGCGCGGATCGCGCCGCAGTGGCTGTGGCCGCATACGATGATCTCGCGCACGCCGAGATTGAGCACGGCGAATTCGATTGCCGCCGCGGTGCCGTGGTAACCGTGCGAGGCATCAAATGGCGGCACAAAACTGCCGACGTTGCGCACGATGAACAGTTCCCCCGGGCCGCTGTCCATCAGCAGGTAGGGCACAACCCGGGAATCGCAGCAGCCGATGAACAGCACCGTGGGATGCTGCCCGCTGTCGACCAGATCCCGGAACTGGCCTCTCAGCCGGGGAAAGTAGCGGGTCTGGAAGCGCCGCAGGCGGCGCAGGATATCGTCGGGCATGTCGGTTGTCTCAGCGCATCGGCTGCGCGGTGAATCACGATACTCCGGTTGCCGCAGCCCGGCCTCAACCGATGAGCAGCGGGTTGCCCAGCCGGTCAAAAGGCATGAACGTGCCGAAGGCGCCGCTCCGGATGGCCTCGATCATGCGCTGCAGCGACTGGTCAGCCTCGCCAGCGGTCGGCGCGCGGCCGTCGCGCCCGGACAGACTGGTGACGAACACCACGCGCCAGTCGCCGCCGAAGCGGAGGGACTCTTCCACCAGCCCGGCAAAGGTGTCCAAATCTTCCGGTTTCTTGTCCACCGACATCAGCGGCACGAACGCGCCACCCTCACCCGCCTCGAAGCGGGCACGCTGTTCCGGCGTGCTCTCGTCGGGCAGCTCTATCCCGGCAAACACGAACAGCAGCCGCTGCGGATCGGGCTGCTTGCGCGCGGCCTGCAGCAGGTCTTCGAAGTTCGAAATATTCATGATTACTGCACCAGCGGCGTGTCCGCGGCGTCGAGTTCCACGCCCTCCACCACCGCATGGCCGGCCAGCAATTGCAGGTACTGTTTCAATGCCGTGACAAAAACCTGCTGGCGCAGCGCGTTCACCACAGCGCCGCGCACCGATTCAAACGTTTGCGCGACACCCGCCTCGCGTTCCAGCACTTCGACCACATGCAGGCCGAAACGGCTGTGCACCAGGCGCGGCAGCACGCCCACTTCGATGCGCCCGAACAGCTCGCGCGCGAACTCCGGCGCGCAGTCTTCCGCGCCCAACCAGCCCAGATTGCCGCCGTCGGCGCCGCTCGGACAGTTGGACCACTGGCGCGCGGCGTCGGCAAAGCGGTCGGCAGCCCCGCCGTCGTGGCAGCGCACGTCGAGAAATACCGGTTCCGCCTGCCTGCGCAGGGCAGCCACGTCCACACCGGGAGTCACCGCAAACAGGATGTGGCGCACCCGCACGCGCTCGCCGCTGCGGTAACGGCCCTGGTGGGCGGCGTAATGGCGCCGGCAATCCTCCTCGGACGGGTCGGGCACTGCGAGGGCATTCTCCAGCAGTGCCTCGATGGCGGTGGATGCCGCGTCGCTGATCACGCCATCCTCCGGCGCGGCATCGCTGCTTGCCAGCAGCCCGGCAGCCTGCGCCGCCTGGCGCAGCAGTTCGGTGCAGGCCCGCTGGCGTAATTCTTCGGCGGACAGATTCTCTTCAGGTTTGTGCAAGGCCACGCCATTGATGCGGGCGACGGTAGCGGCAGTAGTGGCAGCAGTCATGTTGCGCTTCTCCTGGAACTCAGACGCCGGCGCCGGGCTAGCGCGGCTGGTTATGACCTGCCGGCAGATTGAGCCGGCGGCTGCGCACGACCTGGTGCGGACGGAACAGGTAGGCCACGGTGGCGAAGCCGCTCCACACATGCACCAGCCGGCTGAACGGGAACAGCAGGAAAATGGTCATGCCCAGCACAAGGTGCACCTTGTACGGCCAGTCCAGCGCCACCAGCCCCTCGGCTGCACCGACGCGGAAGGTGAACACCCGCTGCGCCCAGTCGGACAGCACCAGCATCACGCTGCCGTCGGAATGGGAAAATGAATACGGCAACGTGATCAGGCCAAGCGTCAGCTGCACCCAGAGGATGATCAGGATGGCGAGATCGGTACGATGGCTGGTCAGGCGGATGCGCGGATCAAAGATGCGGCGATGGATCAGCAGGGTCAGCCCGATGAAGCAGATGAACCCGGCCATGCCACCCGCAACAATCGCGACCAGCTGCTTCTGCGCAGGACTGATGAACGGCTCGTATACCCAGTGCGGTGTCAGCAGGCCCACCGTATGGCCGAAAAACAGGAACAGGATGCCGACATGGAACAGGTTGCTGCCCCAGCGAAGTGTGCCCGTGCGCAGCATCTGCGAGGAATCGCTTTTCCAGGTGTATTGGTCCCGGTCAAAACGGGCGAGGCTGCCCACCAGGAACACCACCATGCAGATGTAGGGATAGGCGCTGAAAAAGAAAGTATGCAGATAGGATTGAAAGGCGTTCATGCGACCACTCCTGTTTTGGCGCTTTTGCGGACCACGTGGATGGGCTGCGGCTGGCCGGGCCTCGCCTGGCCTTTTACGGAACAGCCGTCAAACACCGGCGGCTCGATCCAGCTTTCGTCCAGCGACGGCTCGGCCGTGGCCTTGACCGGGCTGGCTGTTTCGCCGGCCAGTTCCAGCAAGGCGCCGAGCACGCTGGCATAGGCGCTGCCGCGCTGCTGCAACGCGTTGAACAAGGCATTGAATATATGGGACATTTCGCCGAGGAACGTGCGCGCCTCGGTAGCCGGCTGGGTAGACACGAATTCCAGCACCGCGGGCAGGTAATCCGGCAATTCGCCTTCGGCCAGGTACAGACCCGCCTGTTCATAGGTCTGTGCCAGGTCGATCATCGCCGGGCCACGGTCGCGCGAATCGCCGTGCACATGCTCGAACAGGTGCAGGGAGGTGGCGCGGCCGCGATCGAACAATTCGACGTAGCCGGCTTCGGCTTCCAGCGGGTCTGCGCCGGCCAGCATGTCGATCAAGGTCTCGATTTCCTGCAGTCGGTCCGCAGAAAGCGCCTGTTCGCCGCGCAGGATGGTGCGCATCTCGTCGAGATAACCGCGCAGGGTGCCGTCCGGATAGCCAAGCAGTGCCGCCAGCACGCGCAGGGTGGCTGAGGCCGGTTTGGGTTGTTTGCGCCCGAGCATGGTCACACCTCCAGCTTGATGGGTATGGTGCGTTTCTTCTCGCTGCCGAACAGGCTGGTCTCGCCGGTCCCCTCGGAACAGCCGTTGCCGAACGAAAAGCCGCAGCCGCCGCGCAGGTTGAAGGTGTTCTCGGCGTACTCGCGGTGGGTGCTGGGGATCACGAAACGATCCTCGTAGTTGGCAATCGCCATGATGCGGTACATCTCCTCGACATCGGCCTCGGAGATGCCGGCCTGCTGCAGCACCTCGGTGTTGATGCGCTGGTCGACATGCTTGTCACGCTGGTAGGCGCGCATCGCCAGCATGCGTTCGAGCGCGCGCACCACCGGCACCGTGTCGCCGGCGGTGAGCAGGTTGGCCAGGTACTTGACCGGGATGCGCAGTTGCCTGACATCGGGGATCTGGCCGTTGGCGCCGATATGGCCGGCGTTGGCGGCGGCGCTGATCGGTGACAGCGGCGGCACGTACCAGACCATCGGCAGTGTGCGGTATTCCGGATGCAGCGGCAGCGCCACCTTCCACTCCACCGCCATCTTGTACACCGGGCTGTTGCGCGCGGCCTCCATCCATTTGTCCGGAATGCCGTCCTTCGCCGCCTGGGCGATCACCTGGGGATCGTTCGGGTCGAGGAAAATGTCCAGCTGCGCGTGGTAGAGGTCGCGGTCGTGTTCCACACTGGCCGCCTCCTGGATGCGGTCGGCGTCGTAGAGCAGCACGCCGAGGTAACGGATGCGGCCGACGCAGGTCTCCGAACACACGGTGGGCTGGCCGGCCTCGATGCGGGGGTAGCAGAAAATGCACTTCTCCGCCTTGCCGCTTTTCCAGTTGTAGTAGATCTTCTTGTACGGACAGCCGCTGACGCACATCCGCCAGCCGCGGCATTTGTCCTGGTCGATCAGCACGATGCCGTCTTCCTCGCGCTTGTAGATCGAGCCCGACGGGCAGCTCGCCACGCACGCCGGATTCAGGCAGTGCTCGCACAGCCGCGGCAGGTACATCATGAAGGTGTTCTCGAACTGGCCGTAGATATCCTTCTGGATGTTGTCGAAGTTCCTGTCCTGCGAACGCTTGCTGAACTCGCCGCCTAGGATTTCCTCCCAGTTCGGCCCCCACACGATCTTGTCCATCTGCTTGCCGGTAATCAGGCTGCGCGGCCGCGCGGTCGGGGCGGCGCGCATTTCCGGCGCGCTCTGCAGGTGGCCGTAGTCGAAGGTGAACGGCTCGTAGTAGTCGTCGATCTCCGGCAGGTTGGGATTGGCGAAAATCCGCATCAGCAGTTTCCACTTGGCGCCCTGCCGCGGCCGGATCGAACCGTCGGCATTGCGCACCCAGCCGCCGTGCCACTTGTCCTGGTTTTCCCATTCCTTGGGATAGCCGATGCCGGGCTTGGTTTCGACGTTGTTGAACCAGGCGTATTCCATGCCCGGCCGGCTGGTCCAGACGTTCTTGCAGGTGACCGAACAGGTGTGGCAGCCGATGCACTTGTCCAGGTTCAGCACCATGCCGATTTGCGCGCGTATTTTCATGCCACTTCTCCATGGGCCTGCACGGGCCGGATCAGCTCGTCCGCAACCGGCGTATCCAGCCAGTCGACCTTGTTCATCTTGCGCACCACCACGAATTCATCCCGGTTGGTGCCGATGGTGCCGTAGTAGTTGAAGCCGTAGCTCAGCTGGGCATAACCGCCGATCATGTGAGTAGGCTTCAACACGATGCGGGTCACCGAGTTGTGGATGCCGCCGCGCGCGCCTGTGATTTCCGACCCCGGGGTGTTAACGATCTTTTCCTGCGCGTGGTACATCATGACCATGCCGGGATTGACGCGCTGGCTGACCACCGCCCGTGCCGCGATGGCGCCGTTGATGTTGAACAGCTCGATCCAGTCGTTGTCGACGATGCCGGCGCGATTCGCGTCGTCCTCGCTCAGCCACACGCAGGGCCCGCCGCGGCTCAGCGTCAGCATCAGCAGGTTGTCGGTGTAGGTGGAGTGGATGCCCCACTTCTGGTGCGGCGTGATGAAGTTGAGCAGGATCTCGGGATTGCCGTTGCCCTTCACGCCGTGGATGCCGGCAGTGGTTTTCAGGTCCACCGGCGGGCGGTAGCTGACACAGGCTTCGCCGAACGCGCGCATCCACGGGTGGTCCTGATAGAACTGCTGGCGGCCGGTCAGCGTGCGCCACGGGATCAGCTCGTGCACGTTGGTGTAGCCGGCGTTGTAGGAGACGGTTTCGCTCTCGATGCCGCTCCAGGTCGGAGACGAAATGATTTTCCGCGGCTGTGCCTGGATGTCGCGGAAGCGGATTTTCTCGTCCTCGCGGTGGATTGCCAGATGGGTGTGATTGATGCCGGTCTGCCTGCCCAGCGCCGCCCACGCCTTGACCGCGACATGACCGTTGGTTTCGGGCGCCAGCATCAGCACCACCTCGGCGGCGTCGATGTCGGTCTCGATCTTCGGCATGCCCTTGGTGACGCCCTCCGCGGCGTTGAGGCCGTTGAGCTCGCCGAGCTGCTTCACCTCATCCTGGGTATTCCAGGCAATGCCCTTGCCGGCGTTGCCGGCCCTGGCCATCAGCGGGCCCAGGGCGGTAAAGCGCTTGTAGACGTTCGGATAATCGCGTTCGACCACCATCATCTGCGGCGCGGTCTTGCCCGGGATCAGGTCGACTTCGCCCTTTTTCCATTCCTTGACGTCCAGCGCCTGCGCCAGCTCCGCGGGGCTGTCATGCATCAGCGGCGTCAACACCAGCTCCTTCTCCACGCCGAGGTGGCCAACGCAGACTTCGCTGAATTTCCGCGCGAAACCCTTGTAGATGTCCCAGTCGCTGCGGGCCTGCCACGCCGGATCGACTGCAGTCGACAGCGGGTGGATGAACGGATGCATGTCGCTGGTATTGAGGTCGTTTTTCTCGTACCAGGTGGCCGTGGGCAGCACGATGTCCGAATACAGGCAGGTGGTGCTCATGCGGAAATCCAGGGTCACCAGCAGGTCGAGCTTGCCCTCGGGTGCCTTCTCGTGCCACACCACTTCCTGCGGTTTGGCGTCGTCGGGACCGAGATCCCTGCCCTGCACGCCGTGGCTGGTGCCGAGCAGGTGCTTGAGGAAATACTCGTGGCCCTTGCCGCTGGAACCCAGCAGGTTGGAGCGCCAGACGAACAGGTTGCGCGGCCAGTTGGCCGGATTGTCCGGGTCCTCGCAGCTCATTTTCAGCGAACCGTTTTTCAGCGCGCCGACCGCATAGTCTTTCGGATCGACACCGGCGGCCTGCGCATCGCGCACCACCTGCAGCGGGTTGGTCTGCAGCTGCGGCGCCGACGGCAGCCAGCCCATGCGTTCGGCGCGCACGTTGTAGTCGATCATGCTGCCGCCGAACTGCTTCCTGTCGGCCAGCGGCGAGAGCACTTCGTCGACACCCAGTTTTTCGTAGCGCCACTGGTCGGTGTGCGCGTAAAAGAAGCTGGTGCTGTTCTGCTGGCGCGGCGGGCGTATCCAGTCCAGCGCGAAAGCCAGCGCGGTCCAGCCGGTCTGCGGACGCAGCTTTTCCTGGCCTACGTAATGCGCCCATCCGCCGCCGCTCTGTCCGATGCAGCCGCACATCATCAGCATGTTGATGATTCCGCGATAGTTCATGTCGCTGTGGTACCAGTGGTTCATCGCCGCACCGATGATCACCATCGATTTGCCATGGGTCTTGTCGGCGTTGTCGGCGAACTGGCGTGCCACGCTGATCACCTGCTCGCGCGGCGTCCCGGTAATGCGCTCCTGCCAGGCCGGGGTGTATGGCGTATCGTCATCGTAGCTTGCCGCCGCAAGCTCGCCCGGCAGGCCGCGGGCGATGCCGTAGTTGGCGGCCTGCAGGTCGAACACGGTGGCAACCAGCACCTCGCGCTGCGCGCCGGCCTGCTCGACCGCGATGCGCTGCACCGGGACCGTGCGCACCAGCACATCGCCGTTGTCGCCCTTGAGCACGTTGTTGGGGAAATGTTCGCTGGCGATGCCGCCGAAATAAGGGAAGCCGACCCTTGCGGTGTCCGTGGACGGTTGCGCGCCTTCGAGCAGCGACAGCCCGAGCTTGACCTCACCCCCATGCTGCGCCTCCTTGGACTGGAGGTTCCACTGCCCCTGGTCGGCGCGGCCATCCAGCCCCCAGCGGAAGCCGATGGCGCCGTTGGGCAGCACCACCTTGCCGCCCTCGTCGAAAGCCACTGTCTTCCATTCCGGATTGTTGGCCTGGCCCAGCTTGTCGGCAAAATCCGAGGCCCGCAGGTAACGGTCGGGCACCAGCACCCTGTCGCCGCCCGGCAGGGTATGCTCCTTCAGCATCACCAGCATCGGCAGGTCGGTGTAGCGGCGGGCGTAGTCGTCGAAGTAGATGCTGCGCCTGTCGAAGTAGAACTCCTTGAGGATCACGTGGCCCATGGCCATCGCCACCGCGGCATCGGTGCCCTGCTTGGGGTGCATCCAGATGTCGGCCAGCTTGGCGACTTCGGAATAGTCGGGCGTGACTGCGACAGTCTTGGCGCCCTTGTAGCGGACCTCGGTGAAGAAGTGTGCATCGGGGGTGCGCGTCTGCGGCACGTTGGAACCCCAGGCGATGATGTAGGTGGAGTTGTACCAGTCGGCCGACTCCGGCACGTCGGTCTGCTCGCCCCAGGTCTGCGGGCTCGACGGCGGCAGGTCGCAGTACCAGTCGTAGAAGCTCATGCACACGCCGCCGATCAGGCTGAGGTAGCGGCTGCCGGCGGCGTAGCTGACCATCGACATCGCGGGAATCGGCGAAAAACCGATCACCCGGTCGGGTCCGTGCTTCTTGATGGTGTAGACATTGGCCGCGGCGACGATTTCGTTGACCTCGTCCCAGCTCGAGCGCACGAAGCCGCCCATCCCGCGGACACCCTGGTAGTCACGGCGTTTGGCATCGGATTCGACGATGGATGCCCAGGCCTCCACAGGCGGCTTGTCCAGCCGTGCCGCGCGCCAGCTTTTGAGCAGCCGGCCGCGCACCAGAGGGTACTTGACCCGGTTGGCGCTGTAGAGGTACCAGCTGTAGCTGGCGCCGCGCGAGCAGCCGCGCGGCTCATGGTTGGGCACGTCCCAGCGGGTACGCGGATAGTCGGTCTGCTGGGTTTCCCAGGTGACGATGCCGCCCTTGACGTAGATCTTCCACGAGCACGATCCGGTGCAGTTCACGCCATGGGTGGAGCGCACGACCTTGTCATGCGCCCAGCGGTTGCGATAGGCGTCTTCCCAGGTGCGGTCCTCGCCGTTGGTCACGCCGTGGCCACCGGAAAAGGATTCCCGTGGCCGGGAAAAATAATTCAGTCGATCCAGAAAATGGCTCATGTGCGCCTCGCAAAACGTGAAATATCGAATTTGTCCGACCGGATTGCCCGCGCGGTCAGCACGGCATCTCCGCGTTTTTCCGGGAGTAATACCACCAGGTCATCGCGATGCAGGTGACGTAGAACACGATGAACACGTAGAGCGCGCCCTCCGGCCCGCCGGTCATCGCGATCGAGGAACCGTAGCTCTTCGGGATGAAGAAGCCGCCGTAGGCGCCGATGGCCGAAGTGAATCCCAGCACGGCAGCCGCCTCCTTGTTGGCATCCTTGACCGCCTGTTCCTGCGCCTGCGCGCCCTGGCCTTCCGCAGCACGCAGCCGCTCGGTCATGAAGATCACCGGAATCATGCGGAACGTGGAGCCGTTGCCGATGCCGGTGGTCAGGAACAGCAGCATGAACATGGCGAGAAAGCCGTAGAAACTGCCCTCCGCCGGCCCCCAGGGCAGCACCAGCGCGCCCGCAGTGCCCTTGGGCAGGAAATACAGCACCCCGACCACGGCCGCCGCCATCGCGATGAAATTCCAGAAAGTCACCGGCGCACCCCCCAGCTTGTCGGAGAGCCAGCCGCCGAAGGGGCGGATCACCGCGCCCACCAGCGGGCCGAGGAAGGCGTAGGTCAAGGCGTTCACTTCCGGAAACTGGGACTTGATCAGCAGCGGGAAGCCGGCCGAATAACCGATGAACGAACCGAAGGTGCCCAGGTACAGCCAGCACATCAGCCAATTGTGCTTGCGCCTGAAAATGACCGCCTGATCGGATAACGATGCGCGCGCGCTGGCGATGTCGTTCATGCCGAACCATGCCGCAATCGTCGAAACCACGATGAACGGCACCCAGATGAATCCGGCATTCTGCAGCCACATCTGGCGCGTTTCATTGCCCTTGGCCCACACCTGCGGTTCGCCCCCCAGCGCCCCGAACACTCCGGCGGTGATCACCAGCGGCACCACGAACTGCACCACCGAAACCCCGAGATTGCCGAGGCCGGCATTGAGGCCCAGCGCGGAGCCCTTGCGTTCCTTGGGAAAGAAAAAGCTGATGTTCGCCATGCTCGAAGCGAAATTGCCGCCGCCGAAGCCGCACAGCAGGGCAAGCACGATGAAAGTGGGGTAGCTGGTACCCAGGTCCTGCACTGCAAAGCCGATGCCCACGGCCGGCAGCAGCAGCGATGCGGTCGATACCGCGGTCCATTTGCGGCCGCCGAATATCGGCACCATGAATGAATAGAAAATGCGCAGCGTCGCGCCGCACAGCGCAGGCAGCGCAGCCAGCCAGAACAGCTGGTTGGTGGTGAACTTGAAGCCGATGTTGGGCAGGTTGACGACCACCACGCTCCACACCATCCACACCGCGAACGACAGCAGCAGTGCCGGGATCGAAATCCACAGATTGATGTGGGCAATGGCCTTGCCTTCCCTTTCCCAGAACGCCTTGTCTTCGGGCGTCCAGATCTGCAGCACGCTGCCGATCCTGGGCTTGGGCTGGATTGCTTGAGCACTCATGGCGATTCCTTCCTTTTTCAGGTGTAGTGCGCGGGTTCGGGATGCCTTTTGGCGCGGTCGAGACTCATCGGCCGCACCTCGGTGAAGTACATCCACATCAGGGATACCCAGACGATGCCGAACATCAGCATGAAGGCCGAGGAACGCACGCCGGTCAGGTCGACCAGCGCGCCGAACATGATCGGCAGGATGAACCCGCCCATGCCGCCAGCGAGGCCGACCACGCCGGAGACGACGCCGATGTTGTGGGGATAGTCGTCGGAGATGTATTTGAACACCGAGGCCTTGCCGATGGCGAAGGCGATGCCCATGGTGAACATGATGATTGTGAACAGGGTCGGTCCCAGCCCGATATGAAATGTTTTTGGACCGGTCACCGTATGGATGGTGAACTCTGTCTGCGGATAGGACAGGAAAAACAGGCAGACCAGCGAAATCCAAAGCACCCACCAGGTGATGAAATGAGCGCCGTACTTGTCGGAAAACCAGCCGCCGATGGCGCGCAAGACGCCGCCCGGGATGCTGAATCCGGCAGCGAGCAAAGCCGCCAGCCGGATGTCAAAACCGTACTCGGAGATGTAGTACTTGGTCATCCACAGCGACAGCGCGACATAGCCGCCGAACACGATCGAGTAATACTGGCTGTAACGCCAGACGGTCGGGTCCTTCAGTACCTGCAGCTGCTCCCTGACCGTCACCGCGGCGCCACCTGTGGCATGTTCCTGGTCGGTAAAAGTGAAGAACCAGAACAGGATGGCGGTGACAGTCATCAGCACCGCATACACCTGGGGCACCATCGCCCAGCCGTAGGCCACGACAATGGTCGGCGCCACCAGCTTGGTGACCGCGGCGCCGGTGTTGCCCATGCCGAATATGCCCATCGCGAAACCTTGGCGCTCGCGCGGGAACCAGCGCGCGCAATAAGCGATGCCGACGGTGAACGAACCCCCGGCGATGCCGACGAACAGGCCGGTGACCAGGAAATGCCAGAACTCGGTGGCACGGGAAATCATCCAGATCGGCACGATGGTGGACAGCATCAGGATGAAAAACACGATGCGTCCGCCAAATTTGTCGGTCCACATGCCCAGCGGCAGCCGGATCAGCGAACCGGTGAGCACCGGCAGGGCCACCAGGATGCCGAACTGGGTTTCGTTGAGACCGAGGTTCTGCTTGATGGGAATGCCGATCACGGCAAACATCATCCAGACCATGAAGCAGACCGTGAATGCGGTAGTGCTTGCCGTGACCACCGACCATTGCTTGAATTGCTGCGATGCCATCGTTCGCTCCCGTGAGTATTCGGGAACGAAATTACCGGTGCATCGTCTCCGCCACCATTCGGCAGTCGGCCGGCCAGAACCAGCCAAACAGCCGATGCCGGCGACAACCTCTAGTCACTTTGGACTAGTGCCCCGAACCGGGCGACCCTCCGCGTAGGTGGTGACAGGGGCAACCGCAGGCTGCGGATTTTATTTATAACTATATGTTTTTATTGATATTTTTTGACATGCCGTGTTCGACGGCATACACCGCAGCCTGGACCCGGCTGTTCAGCTTGAGCTTGCGCAGGATGTTCTGCACGTGGATCTTCACCGTGCTTTCGGCCAGTTCGAATTCGCGCGCCAGTTCCTTGTTGCTGGCGCCGCGCGCCAGCGCCGCAAGGATTTCGCGCTCGCGCGCGCTGAGTTGGTCCTTCTCGGGCGGGGCTGCTGCGGGCCTGCGTTTCAGGCCCGCAACCAGTTTTCCGGTCATCTCCGGCGACACCACCGAATCGCCATTCGCCGCACGGCGGATCGCATCGACAAAATATTCGGCATCGATGTTTTTCAGCAGATAGCCGGCCGCGCCGGCCTGCAACGTCGCCAGAAGATCCTCCGCATCCTCGGAAACGGTCAGCATCAGCACCCGCGTTTCCGGCAGTTCCTCGGAAAGCATCTTCACCGCTTCGCGGCCGCTGACCCCCGGCATGTGCAGGTCGAGCAGGATGATGTCCGGCCGCAGCTGCCGTGCCTGCTGCACGCCGTCGATTCCGTCCGCCGCCTCGCCGACGACTTCGATGTCCGCCTGTCGCGCCAGCAGAGCCCTCACGCCGCTGCGGAACAGCTTGTGGTCATCCACCAGCAGCACCCGCAATTTTTCACTCACGCATGCACCTCGTCTCCAGGCACGCCCTCGCTGCCCGCCGCCTGGACCGCAGGCAGCGTCAGCACCACCCGGGTGCCGGTACCCGGCTGCGAGTGCAATTCAACACATCCGCCGATGCGCTGCGCGCGCTCGCGCATGATGCGCAGGCCGATATGGGATTCGGCATCAGCCGGTGCTTCGGCAACATCAAAGCCGCGGCCATCGTCGCTGACGGTGAAACGGTAGATGGCATCACGGTGCACTGCGAGCCCGACGCGGGTGGCGCCCGCATGCTTGCGCACGTTCGACAGCGCCTCCTGCAGGATGTGCAGCACCTGCAACTGGCTCTCGGCGTGCAGTGGAACACCGGTGCCGGTATCTGAAAACTCGGTCCCCACCCCGGCCTGCGCCCCGAAACGGGTCAGCATCTGGCGCAACGCCACCCCGATATCCTCCTCGTGTTTGACGCGGGCACGGAAATGCGTCAGCAGCTCGCGCACGTCATCATAACTTTCCTGCACGCCTTCGCGGATGCCGGCCAGAACCTCCTCCACCTCGCCGCGCGCATCCCGCCGCAGCGAATCCTCGAGCATCTGCACCTGGATGTTCAGGAAGGCCAGCGACTGCGCGATTGAGTCATGCAGTTCCCGGGCAAGCAGGCTGCGCTCCTCGAACACCGCGAGTTCGCGGTCGCGCGACACCAGCCGCTGGTTCTCGATGGCCACGCCCAGATGCTGGCCCAGCGTTTCCAGCAAATTGCGGTCCTCCGGACTGATCGGATGTGGCCCGGTGAAATAGAGATTGAACACCCCCAGCAACTCGCGCTTGAGCCGTATCGGCAATATGGCCACCGTACGGTAACCCGCGCTACGGCAATCCGCCGCGACATCCGGCGGGATACTGTCGAGCAGATCCACTTCGCTGCGGTTCTGTTGGGCGGCCGCTCCGCACAGGCATTCGCCGACGTCGATGCAGCGCTCGGCAAGGGCAAACTCGCCGGACAGTCCTTCGTGCGCATAGAGGTGCAGCCTCCGGTTGGCATCCATCAGCCGCACGGCGCCGCCTGCAGCGCCGTGCAGCGCCATCAGCCGGCGCAGGAAGTTGCGGCACAGTTCCTCGGTTGCCGCAGGCTCGTTGAGCAGGCGCGCCATCTCGTAGAGCGCCGCAAGTTCGCGGTTGCGCGCTCCAAGGTCGCGGGTCTTCTCGGCCACGCGTTCTTCCAGCGTGGCATAGACATCCTGCAGCCGGCTCGCCATGCGGTTGAAACCTTCTGCCAGATCGCCGAACTCATCCCGGGTTTCCACCGGCAACCGCGCCCCGAACTCGCCGGCGGTCATGCGCCGCATGCCTTCTGCCAGACTGACCACGGGACGCACCACCAGCAGCGACATCATGTAAATCAGCGCCACGGTGCCGGCCAGCGCCAGCACGATCAGACCGAACTGCATGTAGCGAAGGAGCGCGATGTTGCGCGCATTATGGGACTCGATCAGGCTGACGATTCGGTCGATCTGCCCCACAAACGACTCTATCTCCCCGCGCACCGCGGCCATCGGCATCCGGCCTGCCGCCGCGCCCTTCAGCAGAGGGCTGACCCTGTCAAACCATTGCCGTTCGACGGATTCAAGCTCGGCGAGGATTTCGGTATCGCGCGGCAGCACCAACGGCCGCACCGGATCACCCGCCTTCAATCCGGCAAGAACCGCCTCGAAGCGGCTCATTTCGGCGTCCAGCTGTGCCCCGGCATCGGATCCGGGATCGCGCAGTTTCTCGGAAAGCAGATAGACCATGCGGTAGGAACGCATGCGCTCGCTGCCCATGTCGTTGATGACCGCGGCACCGCCCTCGAGCTTCCAGGATTCATAAAGCGTGAAACCCACGGCTGCAAGCGCCACCGCAAGAAACGAGATGGCCATCCACAGCAATTTTCCGCTAAGGCGGGATTGGTGGGGCGTCACGGTCAAGATCGGGGTCCCGATGACAATCTGGAATACGGATCAGCCGATGTTAACCCGGCTTGTCGTCGTCATCCATGAGAATCCGGTGCGCCGGACCCTCAAGATCATCAAACTGGCCGCTGCGCACGGCCCACCAGAAAATGGCGCCGATCGCGAACACCAGCACCAGCGACAGGGGAATCAGCAGATAGAGGATGTCCATGACCCGCGATCATAATCGCTGCGCGGGGCTTTGCGGCGGATTCGCCGCCCCGGGCCGCAGGGCTGATCAGGGAGACGCTTGCCGCGAAATCCGGGCAGGCCTGGCCAGGCGCAGTGCGTTCGCCACCACCACCAGTGAACTCGCCGACATTCCGATCGCCGCCACCAGCGGCGTCACCATGCCCGCAAGCGCCAGCGGCAGCGCAATGGCATTGTAGGCAATGGCCCAGGCCAGGTTCTGGCGGATCACCCGCAAGGCACGGCGCGAATCGAGCAGGGTCTGCACCAGGGCATCCAGGCGGTCACCCATCAGCACGATGTCCGCGCTGACCTGCGCAAGCGGCGTGCCGCCGCCCGGCGTGATCGAAACCTGTGCCTGCGCCAGCACCGGCGCATCGTTGACGCCGTCGCCGACCATGGCGACGATCTCGCCGCGCGACTGCAGTTCGCGCACATAGGCCAGCTTGTCCGCCGGAGTCGCACCGCCGCGGCATTCCGCGATGCCGAGCTCGTCCGCGGCATGCCGGGCGCGTTGCGGGCGGTCGCCGGAGAGCAGAGAAACCCTGACCCCGGCGTTGAGCAGATCGCGGATCACGGCCGGTGCTTCGTGGCGCGGCACGTCATCAAGCATGAACAGCGCCAACCAGCCCCGGGCATCACCGAGCGCAACCACCGAGGCCGCATCCGGTACGAAATCCAGTTCGCCCGGCAATGCCTCGCCATGCAGGCCAGCCACAAACTGCGGACGGCCGATACGCAGCAGCCGCCCGCCGACAGTTCCCTCGACCCCCTCTCCGGCAAAGGTCTGCACGCCGGCTGCAACCGGATGCGCGCGCGGGGCGGCCTGCGCCAGCGCGCGTCCCACCGGATGCTCCGACCAGGATTCCAGCGCGGCCGCGTAGCCCAGACACTGGTCACGGCTGTCTCCCCCGAGCAGCGTGACGCCGGTCAGTGACATGCGCCCGGTCGTCAGTGTCCCGGTCTTGTCGAACACGACGTGGGTTGCCTGTGCCAGGGTTTCCAGCGCCGAGCCGCGGGTGATCAGCACCCCGCCGCGATAGGCCGCACCGGTTGCCGCGGTCAATGCCGCGGGGGTTGCCAGTGACAGGGCGCAGGGACAGGTCACCACCAGCATCGCCACCGCGATCCACAGCGCGCGCGAGGAATCGATCTGCCACCACACCGCAAAAGCCGCCACCGTCAGCACCAGCAGGCCGGCGACGAACCACTGCGCGACCCGGTCCGCAGCCTGCGCAATGCGCGGCTTCTCGGTCTGTGCGCGGTCCATCAGCCGCACGATGCCGGCCAGCACGGTTTCCTCGCCGACCCTTGTCACGCGCATGGTCAGCACGCCTTCCAGGTTGATGGCGCCGCCGGTGAGGGGATCTCCCGGACGTTTGGCCACCGGACGCGATTCGCCGGTCAGCAGCGCCTCGTCGGCCGCGGATTCTCCTTCGACGACCACGCCATCGGCGGGTATGGCATCGCCGGGCCGCACCCGCAGCAGGTCGCCGGACTGCAATGCCGCGGCGGCTACGCGCTCGGTGCCGCCGTCCGCCTCTCCGGTGAGCCGCTCGGCGGTTGCCGGGGTCATGCGCGCCAGTTCCTCCTGGGCCTGCATCGCCCGCTTGCGTGCCTCCATTTCCAGGAACCGCGCACCGAGCAGCAGAAACACGAACATCGATACCGAGTCGAAATAGACCTCGCCAGATGCCGTCCATGTCGCCCACAGGCTGGCGGCAAACGCGATGATGATACCCAGGGATACCGGCACATCCATGCCGGCGCGCCCTGAGCGCAGGTCACGCCAGGCGCCGGCGTAGAACGGCATCGCCGACCACAATGCGACGGGCAGCGTCAGCACCAGACTCGCGATCCGCATCAACTGCTCGATGTCCCCCGTCATCGCGCCTTCCGCGACATAGACCGGGAAGGCATACATCATCACCTGCATCATGCCGAAACCGGCAATGAACAGCCTCCACAGCAGCACGCTGCGCTCGCGGCTCAGGCGGTTTTCGGCGCGCGTGCGGTCATAGGGATGAGCCTCATAGCCGAGCGCGGCGACTGCACCCAGTATCCTGCTGAGCGAAGTCTCGCGCCCGTCCCAGCGCACCCGCGCGCGGCGGGTCGAATAATTCAGCAGGGCGCCGCGCACGCCGGGCAGGCGCGACAGGCGCTGTTCGATCAGCCAGACACAGGCGGCACAGGTCACGCCGTCGATCAGCAGCGCGGCCTCCCGCGTATTGGCATCGGCGGCATCGCTGCTGACGAAATTGCGCTGCACCTCGGGCAGGTCATACGCCGCCAGCTCGGCAGGAACCAGATCGGCATCCCGGCCCGAGGGCGGCGCAGCCGTGCGGTTGCGATAATAGGCGCCGAGGCCGTTGTCGGCGATGGTCTGGGCAATCGCCTGACAACCGCGGCAGCAGGTGCCGTGCTCGGCACCTTCGATCCGTACAGGAAAAACGGCACCATTGAGAGGCAGCCCGCAATGAAAACACCCCGCGCCGTTATCCGCCGCGGGGTGTGCTGCCGCAGAATCCGGCGTCGCCGCCGTCATCCTGAACAAACCGTCATCAGAACTTCATCCCGACGCCCACGCCGAGAACCAGCGGGTTGATCTTGAAGTTGGCGGCAGTGGCGCCGGTCGCGACCGTCTTCACATCGGTGTCGATCCAGATTTTCTTCAGGTCGACGTTGATGAAGAACTTCTTGTCGATCGGGAAGTCCGCGCCGATCTGCAGGGCACCGCCCCAGCTGCTGTTGTCCACTGTCAGAGTGCCGCCACCCAGATTGATGTCATAGAACTTGGTGTAGTTGATCCCGGCGCCGGCGTAGGGACGGAACGAAGGGCTGTCCGGCGCAAAATGGTACTGCAGCGTCAGGGTTGGCGGCAACAGTGCAACGCTGCCCTGCGGCGTGCTGTTGGAGGTAATGTCATGCTTTTTCGTCGCGAGAATCAGTTCGAGACCGAGATTGTTGGTCACGAAATACGTGAAATCGAGTTCCAGCGTGGTCTCGGTGCTCGCATTCAGGTTGAGCGCGGACGAACTCGCATCCGGATTGATGTTGATGACACGCGCACGGCCCAGCCAATCACCCTGCGCTGCACCTGCCACGCCGCTTGCCAACGCAATCGCCAGCGCCACCGGCGCCCAAAACCACCGTTTCATCGACTTCTCCTAGTTGAGTTGAATTATGCCAGCCCATGGTAGGCGCTGCGGCTGCAGGGCCCTTTGACGCAGATCAAATCCCATGCACACCGCAGACTTGTCCTTTTAAAATGACATCCGTGATCCCCTGGCTGAACAAAGACGACGATTTCCCGCCGGTCGAACGTGCATTGACCGAGCCCAACGGACTGCTGGCCGCCGGAGGCGATCTTTCGGCACAACGGCTGCTGGCAGCCTACCGCAGCGGCATCTTTCCGTGGTACAGCAGCGGCCAGCCCCTGCTGTGGTGGAGCCCGGATCCGCGGATGGTCCTGTTTCCGGCCGAACTGCACACGCCGCGTTCGCTGGCCAAACGCCTGCGTCGCCGCGACTACGAAATCCGCGTCGACAGTGCATTTGCCGAAGTCATGCGCGATTGCGCCATGCCGCGCAGCGGGGGCGGCGGCACCTGGATCACGCCGCAGATGATCTCGGCATACTGCGAACTGCACCGGCTGGGATATGCCCACTCGGTGGAAACCTGGATCGGCGGCAGGCTTGCCGGCGGACTCTACGGCGTGGCAATCGGCCGCGCCTTCTTCGGCGAGTCGATGTTCGCACGGACCAGCGACGCATCAAAGATCGCATTCGTGCACCTGGTGCGCCAGCTCGAGCGCCGGCAATTCGGACTGATCGACTGCCAGATGAACACGGATCATCTCGCGCGTTTCGGCGCGCGCGAAATCCCGCGCGCCGCCTTCACGCGGAAGCTGACGGAATTGGTAAACTACGGGTCGGATGCCGCTGCCTGGCAATTTGAGGACTACCTGCTGACATGAGTACCTCCCGGTGACCTGCTTCCCGTGACTTACCTCTCCGATTTCCCGCTGTCGGTACTGCAGTTCTACGCGACGGCACCCTACCCCTGCAGCTACCTGCCGGAGCGCATGGCGCGTTCACAGGTCGCCACGCCCAGCCATCTGATCGACGCGCCCGTCTACAGCGAGCTGGTGCGCGCAGGTTTCCGCCGCAGCGGCGCATTCACCTATCGCCCGCACTGCGACCATTGCCGCGCCTGCGTTCCGGTGCGTGTTGCCGTCGAACAGTTCAGGGCAAGCCGCACCCAGCGCAGGACCCTGGCGCGGCACGCCGGCCTCGAGGCGCGCGAACTCGACCTCAAGTACCACCAGGAACACTATTCGCTGTACCTGCGCTACCAGTCGCGCCGGCATGCCGGCGGCGGCATGGACCAGGACAGCCGCGAGCAATACCGGCATTTCCTGCTGCAAAGCAATGTCGATTCGCAACTGGTCGAGTTCCGCGAAAACGGCGCGCTGCGCATGGTCAGCATTGTCGACCGCCTTCAGGACGGCCTGTCGTCGGTCTATACCTTCTTCGATCCCGACATCGCCGGGGCGAGTTACGGCACCTACAACATACTGTGGCAGATCGGCCTCTGCCGCAGGCTTGACCTGCCCTATCTCTATCTCGGCTACTGGATTGCGCAAAGCCGGAAAATGGCCTACAAGATCCGTTTCCAGCCGATGGAAGGGCTCGTCGATGGGCGCTGGCGTCCGCTGCAGGAATAACCGACCGGGTCCGGCTTGCAGATCCTGATCATCGAGAACGACGCGACCATCGCGGCGAACCTCTACGATTTCCTCGAGGCCCGCGGCCATGCCGTCGACGCGGCCGCCGACGGGCTGACCGGCCTGCATCTCGCCGTCACCCGGCCATTCGACGCCATCGTGCTGGACATCGGCCTGCCCGGCATGGACGGGCTCACCCTGGCCCGCAAGCTCCGCCAGGATGCCAAGGTGGCCACACCGATACTGATGCTGACGGCGCGCGACACGCTTGACGACAAACTTGAGGGCTTCGCGCAGGGTGCTGACGACTACCTCGTAAAGCCCTTTTCGCTGAAGGAAGTCGAGGCCAGGCTGACCGCCCTGCACAAGCGCAGCAGCGGCCAGGTCACCAGCCATCTGCTGCAGGCCGGGACGCTGACACTCGACCCGAGGACCATGGCCGTGCGCTTCGGCGGAAACGAAGTCAGGCTACCGCCCAAGGCGATGCGCATACTCGAATTGCTGATGCGCGAACCGGGTCGCGTTGTAAGCCGCGAGGAAATCGAACGCCAGGTCTGGGGCGAAGAGCAGGAAACCAGCGACGCGCTGCGCAGCCACCTGCACATGCTGCGCCGTGCACTGACCGCCGCCGGCGGCCATGACCCCATCGAAACCCTGCACGGCATCGGCTACCGCGTGCTGCCCGAACAGCGATGAATGCGCCAAGCCTGCGCACACGCGTTGCGGCTGCGGTTGCGGTCACCTGCTTTGCCGTGGTCGCGGCGCTGGCGCTGACGCTGTATACGTCGTCCGAAGACCTCGAGGCGACACTGGTCGACCAGATCGTCAGTGAGGAAATGGCCTTCCTGGTCAGGCATCACCTCGAAAATCCCGATGTTGTCGTCCGGGAACCCGGACCCAACCTCCAGTATTACGTGGTGCGCGGCGCAGCCGACCTCGCCAACGTGCCTGAAAAGCTGCGTTCACTGCCGGTCGGCCAGCACGAAATCGGCAGCGGCATCGATGAGCAGCATGTTGCAGTCCGCGAGGCGGCGGGCAGGCGTTTCATCGTCGCCTACGACGCCGGTCTGCACGAAATCCGGGAACAGCAGTTCAAGCGCCTGCTGCTGTTAGCGCTGTCGACGGTGATGATCGTCGCAGCCGCGCTCGGCTACTGGGTTGCCGGTCTGATCACCCGCCAGATCACCGACCTTGCAGCGCGCGTTTCCGTGCTTGACCCCGGGACACCGCGCGCGCCTCTGGCACAGGAAGGCCAGGAAACCGAGGTCTCGGCACTGGCCCGCGCATTCGACCAGTACGAAAACCGCATACGCGAACTGATTGCAAGGGAACAGGAATTCACCGGCAACGCCAGCCACGAGTTGCGCACCCCGCTCACCGCAATCCGAACCAGCTGCGAACTGCTCGAAGCCGAACCCGGGCTGCCGGACAAGGCGCGGGCGCGCATCGCGGCCATCGCAGCCGCTGCGGAACGCATGACCGGACAGATCGAAATGCTGCTGTTTCTTGCACGTGCGCAGGCGCCCGGCTCAAAGGAAGCGGTCGCAATGGCCGGATGTGTGGACGATGCCGTGCAGCCGCTGCTCGCCGACATCGCCCGCAAGGGACTCGCATTCGAAAACGCCGTTCCTGCGGATGCCGTAATGGAATTGGACCGCCAGGCGCTCGACATCGTCATCACCAACCTGCTGCGCAACGCCGTTGCCTACACGCACCAAGGCCGCATCCGGGTCATGCTGGAGGGCGCATGCCTCGCGGTGAGCGACACCGGCATCGGCATACCGCCGGCCGAACTGCCACGCATTTTCGACCGCTTCCACCGTGGCGACAGCCAGGCCGGCGGTTTCGGCCTGGGGCTGGCAATCGTCAGCCGCATCTGCAGCCAGCAGGGCTGGCGGGTCGATGCGGAAAGCACCCCGTCCCGGGGATCGACGTTCCGGGTCTGGCTGCAATAACCGCCCCTGCGGGGCGTTACTCACAAATTCTTCACGGGGCACACACAAATCCCTGACACGCGGCCGCGTAGTCTGCTGGCATGCGAGAAACAGCCGCATCCCGCCTGAAAGCCGACCCGACCAGCCGGCCGCCATCCCGGGACAGCGCAACCTCCCGCGCCAACCCGGACTGCAAAGGTCGGAACATGCTCACAGACTCCGCTGCAGCGATCCCCGGATCGCAGCTCTTCCACAACGATGAAGCCGACGCTTCCCATGGGCGCTGGCGTTTCGGCCCGGCGGGGCTGGCCGCACGTGCCGCCGTCGAACGTTTCATCGCCGCAGGCTTCCTGAAGGCGTACGGGGCGCACCTGACCGAATTCATGCCGGAACTGATGGTGCTCCATGACCATGGGGAGCTTGCCGCGGCCTGCGGCCTGCGCCCGGCGGCCGGCACCCCCCTGTTCCTTGAACAGTATCTCGACCAGCCCGCCGAAACATTGCTGGGCGGCACGACTGGCACCGGAATCGCCCGCCGCAATATCGTTGAGGTCGGCAACCTGTCCATACTGCGCCCCGGGTATGCGCGCCATTTCGTCATCCGGCTCACCAGGCATCTGCGCAGCATCGGCATGCAGTGGACACTGTTCAGCGCAGTGCCCGCGCTGCGCAACAACTTCCGCCGGCTCGGCATCCCGATGGTCACTTTGGCGCCTGCAGATCCGGCGCGGCTCGACAGCGCAGTCCGCTCGGAGTGGGGAAGCTATTATGACCAGCATCCCCTGGTCACCGCGGTGCATGTCGACACTGCATTCGACGCCCTGCGTTCCGTGCCATGACTGCCGTGATTGCCGCGCTGGCTGCCCATGCGCGTTCGCAACCGGCCGCTTGCGCCGTCGGTGCCGGACAGCAAGGTCTCGATTACGCCGGCCTGTACCAGGCCGTGGCGGAAACCGCCGGTGGCCTGGTGGACACCAGCCGGCGCGCTGTTGCGATCGGCATGGAAAACAGCAGCGCATGGGTCATCGCCGACCTCGCGGTCCTTGCCGCCGGATCGCCCTGCGTTCCCTTGCCGCCTTTTTTCACGCCGGCGCAGCAGGCGCATGCCCTGCGCGATGCCGGCGCCGGCTGGCTGCTCACCGACAGGCCGGACCTGTATGACGGCCTGCTGCGGCAACACGGCATCGATGCGGAACGGATGACGGATATCGAAGCGGACGGCATCGCCATCGCCAGGTTCCGCCTGGCGGTCGCGCCTGCCGCGCTGCCCGCGGGTACCGCCAAAATCACCTATACCTCCGGCACCACAGGCGCGCCCAAGGGCGTCTGCCTGTCCCTGGCGGCCATGGAAAATGTGGCGCAAGGGTTGGCCGCAGCAACCCGCATGGCCGCCGGCGACCGGCACGCCTGCCTGCTGCCACTGTCCACGCTGCTTGAAAACATCGGCGGCGTGTATGCGCCGCTGCTGGCCGGGGCCTGCATCGTGCCGGCCGCAGGCCGCCAGGACACCGACGCGTCCACGCTGCCCGGAGACTACGGCGCGGCACTCGCGAGGATGCTGGATCGCGCCGGTGCCAGCACCGCGATCATGATTCCCCAGATGCTGCAGGCGCTGGTCACTGCAGCCGAATCCGGCTGCCCGCGACCCGCCGCGCTGCGCTTTCTGGCGGTCGGCGGGGCGCGTGTGCCGGCGGCTTTGCTCCGGCGCGCCGCCAGCGCGGGCCTGCCGGTCTTCGAGGGATACGGCCTTTCGGAATGCGCTTCCGTGGTTGCGCTCAATACATCTCAGGACTGCAGGGAGGGGAGCGTCGGCAAACCGCTGCCGCACGCGCGGATCGCATTCGCCGCGGATGGCGAAATCCTCGTTACCGGCGCAACCCTGCTCGGCTACGCGGGCAGCGCGGCCGCAGCCGTGCAGCGCTGGCCCACCGGCGACCTCGGCTACATGGATGCCGACGGCTTCCTGTATCTGACCGGACGCAAGAAGCACATCTTCATCACCGCATTCGGCCGCAATGTCTCGCCGGAGTGGGTCGAGAGCGAGCTTGAGCTGCAGCCGGCCATCGCCCGTGCCTGGGTGCACGGGGAAGCGCGCCCCTGGAACACCGCGGTGATCGTCGCCTCCCGCGGCGCCGCCGCCACGGCCGTGACCGCCGCCATTGCCGCGGCAAACCGGAACCTGCCCGGATACGCGCAGGTCCGGCACTGGATTCCCGCCCGCGGACCGTTCACCACGGACAACGGCGAACTGACCGCCAACGGCCGCCTGCGCCGCGACGTCATCGCGACGCACTATGCCGCCGCCATCGAACAACTTTACCTGGAGCAACACTGTGAATTTTCATGATCAACTGCTGGCGGCCACCGCTGCCGAACGTGCTTCCCTGCTTGCGATTCCGTTCATCCGCGACGGCGCCGCGGGCCGGCTGCGGCACGAGGACTACGTCGCCTTCCTGACCGAGGCCTACCACCACGTCAAGCACACGCTGCCGCTGCTGATGGCCTGTGGCGCCCGCATGCCGGAGCGGCTTGAATGGCTGCGCGAAGCGATGGGCGAATACATCAAGGAAGAAACCGGCCACCAGGAATGGATACTGAACGACATCCGCGCCTGCGGTGGCGACCCTGAAGCGGTGCGCCGCGGCCGGCCCGGCGTGGCCGCGGAGCTGCTGGTGTCCTATGCCTACGACACCATTGCACGCGGCAATCCGGTCGGGTTTCTAGGCATGGTGCTGGTGCTGGAAGGCACCAGCACCGCCGTGGCCCTGCACGCAGCCGATGCGCTCCGCCAGTCGCTCCGGCTGCCGCCGCAGGCATTCAGCTACCTGACGTCCCACGGCAACCTCGATCAGGAACACACGCGCTTTTTTGCCACCCTGGCCGACCGCATCACCGATGCCGGCGACCGTGAAGCGCTGGTCCATGCCGCCAAGGTGTTTTACCGGCTCTACGGCGACGTGTTCCGCGGCCTCGATGCGGCACGCAGCGGCCGCATCGAAGCAGGGAGGCAATGCGCATGAAGCTCGGTGGATGCCGCACACTGCTGACCGGCGCCGGAAGCGGCATCGGCCGCTGCCTCGCGCTCGAGCTTGGCGCGCAGGGCGCAAGGCTGGTTCTGGTCGGACGCAACGCACACCGGCTTGCCGCGGTTGCGCATGAAATCGCTCATGCCGGCGGACATGCCCTGACGATCCCGCATGATTTGGTCAACCCCGGCGGCCATGAACAGCTGCTGCGCACGACCGTCGAGCGGCTCGGCGGGCTCGATCTGCTGGTCAACAACGCCGGGATTTCGGGCTTCGGGGAATTCGCCCGGGAAAATCCGGCCGAGATCCACAACCTCGTCAACACCAACATTGCGGCGCCGCTGCTGCTCACCCGCGCCGCACTCCCGGTCATGCTGGCTGCCGGGCACGGCCGCATCGTCAACATCGGCTCGATACTCGGCTCGATCGGTTTCCCGCACTTCGCCGCCTATTCCGCCAGCAAATTTGCATTGCGCGGCTTCTCGGAGGCACTGCGCCGCGAACTGGCGGGTTCGGGGGTAGGCGTTACCTATGCCGCACCGCGCACCACGCGCACCGCATTCAACTCCGACGCACTCTACCGGCTGTCGACCGACAGCGGCGCGGCGATCGACGATCCGGAAACCGTCGCCCGGCAGATTGTCGGGGCAATCGCAGATGACCGCGACGAACTCTACATCGGCGGGCCGGAATCTTTCGCGGTGCGGCTGAATGCCCTGCTGCCGGGTCTGGTCAGCCGCGCCATCCGCAAGCAGGTGGATACGGCGCGCCGGCTGTTGCGCAGCCCCCAGCGCGGCTGAAGAATAATAATGAATAAAAACAATGAGTTGCAAAATTTCAGCGAGGGGCATTTCAGTTTCATCAACGACATGCCTGCTCCCTGCCAGCGCAGCGACAGCATCACGGACAAGGAGACGATGCGTCTGCCCTGCAGCTGGGTGGTCGTTCCGCTGGCACTGACTGTACTGTTGCTGGCGATGGAGATGACCGACATCGACCGCACGGTCAGCCGCTGGTTCTTCGATGCCGCCACACAGTCATTTCCGTGGCGGTACTCGATGCTGCTCGAAACCGTGATGCACCACTGGATCAAATACACGGTGATCCTCACGGCCTGCATTGCGGCTGCGATGCTTGTCCTGACCTGGTTTCTGCCGGAACTGCGCGCGCACCGCGCCTCGCTGCTGTTCGTGGTGCTGGCCATGACCCTCGCCCCGCTCACCGTCACAGCCCTGAAGCAGGTGACCGACCGGCCCTGTCCCTGGGATCTGGCCGAATTCGGGGGGGAACTGCAGTACTCCCACCTGCTCTCAAACCGTTCCCAGGCCCATGCCCCGGGGCTGTGTTTTCCGGCAGGGCATGCCTCCACCGGTTTCGCCCTGCTGGCATTCCATTTCGTGGCGGCTCGCCAGGGCAGGCGCAGGCTGGCCAGGGTGACGCTGGCTGCGGGCATGGCTGCCGGTCTGCTGCTGGGCATTGGCAGAATCGCCCAGGGTGCGCATTTCCTGTCCCATGTGCTGTGGTCGGGACTGGTCTGCTGGCTGGTGATGGTCGCCCTGCACCTGATGCTGGGCGCCAGGGTGCGTGCCGCGCGCAGCGACTGAGTTTCAGCATCCCGGGCTCTGATCATCGCTGCTCCGCCGGGATGACGGGGCCGGTACAATAGCGGCATGTATACCCTGCTCCGCCCGCTGCTGTTCACCCTGGATGCCGAATCCGCGCATCACCTGACACTCGAGTCGCTGCGGATCGCGGCAGGCAGCGGCCTGCTCCGTTCCTGTGTCACCGCTGTCCCGTCCCTGCCGCGCCGGGTCATGGGCATCGATTTCCCGAATCCGGTCGGCCTCGCGGCCGGGCTCGACAAGAACGGCGACTATATCGATGCGCTCGCGGCACTCGGTTTCGGCTTTATCGAGATCGGTACGGTGACGCCGCGGCCGCAACCCGGAAATCCGCGTCCGCGCATGTTCCGCCTGCCGGGCGCGCAGGCGGTGATCAACCGCATGGGATTCAACAACGACGGTGTCGATGCGCTGCTCGCCAACGTCCAGCGTGCGCGCTACCGTGGCGTGCTCGGCATCAACATCGGCAAGAACTTCGACACCCCGATCGAACGAGCAGCCGACGATTACCTGGCCTGCCTGCGCAAGGTCTACACCAGCGCCAGCTATGTCACGGTCAACATCTCCTCGCCCAACACCAAAAATCTGCGCCAGCTGCAGCAGTCGGACGAGCTTGGCCTGCTGCTGGGCGCGCTGGTGGACGAACGGGCCCGGCTCGCCGACAGGCACGGGCGGCGCGTGCCGCTGGCGCTGAAAATCGCACCCGACCTCGATGCGGAACAGATTGCCGCCATCGCCGATCTGCTGGTCGCGCACGGCATTGATGCGGTGATTGCCACCAACACCACGCTGGCGAAGGATGCCGTTGCGCAGCTGCCCCATGGCGCCGAAACCGGCGGCCTCAGCGGTGCGCCGCTGACCACGCAGGCGCAGGCGGTAGCCGCGCAACTCGCCGCGAGGCTTGCCGGCGCGGTGCCGGTGATCGGGGTCGGCGGCATCATGAACGGCGCGGACGCGGCGGCGCGCATCACGGCCGGAGCCAGCCTGCTGCAGCTGTACACCGGCCTGGTCTACGCCGGCCCCGCGCTGGTCGGCGAATGCATCAATGCAGTCAGGAGGATCTGATCATGCTGATCGGCATTCCGAGGGAAATCAAGAATCACGAATACCGTGTCGGCGCCACGCCCGATGGCGTCCAGGCCCTAGTTGAAGCCGGCCAGGCGGTTGTCGTTGAACGCAATGCCGGGGCGCGCGTCGGTTTCCCGGACGACGCCTACCGCCAGGCGGGCGCAACCGTGGTCGCCACCGCCGCCGAGGTGTATGCCGCTGAACTGATCATCAAGGTCAAGGAGATCCAGCGCAGCGAATTTCCGCTGCTGCGCAAGGGACAGATCCTCTACGGCTATCACCATTTCGCGCCCGACCGCCCCCTGCTCGATGCCATGCTCGCGGCCGGCGTCACCAGCGTCGCCTACGAAACCATCACTGATGCCGCCGGCCACCTTCCGCTGCTGACACCGATGTCGCAGATCGCCGGGCGCCTTGCGCCCCAGGTCGGCGCCTGGGCGCTGCAGATGGCGAATGGCGGCAGCGGTGTTCTGCTCGGCGGCGTACCGGGCGTGCTGCCGGCGAAGGTGCTGATCATCGGCGGCGGTACTGTCGGCGAAAACGCAGCACGCATCGCGCTGGGCATGGGCGCCGACGTGACGCTGCTTGATCGCGGCGCCGAACGCCTGTCGCAGCTGGAGACCGCGTTCGGGAGCCGCCTGAAGGGGGCCATCGCGTCGCCGCAGATACTGCGCTCGCTGCTGCCGGCCCAGGACCTGGTGATCGGCGCGGTACTGCTGCCTGGCGCGCGCGCGCCGCGCCTGATCACCCGCGCAGATCTCGGGCGCATGCGCCCCGGTTCCGTGATTGTCGATGTCGCCATCGACCAGGGCGGCATCTGCGAAACCTCGCGCCCCACTTCACACACAGAACCGGTCTACGTCGAGGAAGGCATCGTGCATTACTGCGTGCCGAACATGCCTTCGGCAGTCGCGCGCACCGCGACGCTCGCCCTGGCCCAGGCCACGCTGTCGTTCGCCCTGCAGATCTCGGGGCTGGGGTTGCGCAGGGCGGTCACCGGCAACCCGCACCTCGCCGCCGGCGTCCAGACCTGCAACGGCCGGGTGACGCATACTGAACTCGCCCGCGACCTGGGCATGGACTACACGCCGCCGTCACAGGCGCTGGCATGAACGCCGACAACGCCGGGTGGCGGCAGCTCGCCGACGCCGTTGACGGCCTGCTGCCGCAGACCCAGTGCGGGCAATGCGGCTTCGACAGCTGCCGCCCCTATGCCGAGGCCATCGCGGAAGGCAGCGCCGCCATCAACCAGTGCCCGCCTGGCGGCGACGAAACCATCGCCGAACTCGCGATACTGCTCGGCCGGCCCGCATTGCCGCTGAACACTGCACACGGCACCGCAACGGCACCGGCCGTTGCCCGCATCGACGAGTCGGCCTGCATCGGCTGCACGCTGTGCATCGATGCCTGCCCGGTGGACGCCATCGTCGGCGCGCGCAGGCTGATGCACACCGTCATCAGTGTTGAATGCACCGGCTGCGCGCTGTGCCTGCCGCCCTGCCCGGTCGACTGCATCGTGCTCAAACCCTCCGGCGAACCCCGCGACCGCGACGCACAGCGTCTGGCTGCGCCACGACTGCGCGAACGCTACCGGGCACACCGGCAACGTCTGCATGCGCGGGAACTGCAGGCCCGCAACAAGGCCGCGCTTGCTGCTGCCGAACGCAAAAAAGCCGTGATCGCAAAAGCGCTGGCGCGGGCGCAGCAGCGGCTGGCGGACAGGAAATCCTGAGCAGGAATCAGACGGCCGGCATCAGCGGCCGAATATGCCGCGCAGCAGCTGTACCGGATCGGCCGCAGGCTTGTCGTTGGAGGGCTGGGGCTGCGCCGCCGGCTGCGGCGCCAGCCCGCGCGTGCCTTGCGCAGGCAGGGGCTGGGCCGCGCGCAGCGGCCCAGCACCGGCGGCCACCCGCCGGATCTCCGGTTCGCGGCCGGCAGGCAGCCGCGCGAGATTCGGCGTCAGCACCTCCCCCAGCTGCGCCAGGCGGTCACCCGGCAGGGGATGGGTCTTGAACAGCAGTGCCAGGGAAGCATCTGCCGTCCCCCGCGCCTCCAGCTTGTGCAGCACATCGATGAGGCCGAAGGGGTTGTAGCCCGCGCGCGCGGCCAGCACGATGCCGATCGCATCGGCTTCGTACTCAGCGCTCTTGTCGAGACCGCGCGCAAACACTTCGGCGCCGGTGCCGATCATGTTGTTGACCAGGGCAGAGCGGTTGTCGCGCTGCGCAAGCTGCGAGCCTGCAGACAGGGCTGCGCTTTTCTGCAGCACGGTGACATGGTGGCGGCGCACGATGTGGCCGATTTCATGCGCCAGCACACCCGCCAGTTGCGCTTCGTTGTCGAGGATGTCGTACAGGCCGCGGGTCAGCATCACGTAGCCGCCGGGCGCCGCAAAAGCGTTGATCGAGGCGGTGTCGATGACCGCAAAGCGCCACGGCAGGTCGGGTCGCTCGCTTTGCAGCGCGATCCAGCGGCCGACCCGGTTGACATAGCCCTGCAGCGCGGCATCGTTGACCAGGGGGGCAGCGCCAAGCATGCGGCCGGTAATCTCGCGCCCCATGGCCAGTTCCTCCTGCTCGCTGACGCCGGCGACCGCGGTGACCGCATCGCGGCCGATGCTGAACAGGCGGTTGAGGTCGATGTTCTGGGCGCCGGCCGGGACGACGCTCGCCCACAGCAGCAGGACCGAGAGCGCGCGCAGGATGGCGGGATGCCGGGCGATCACTGTCCTCCCCCCGCTTCACCGAGGTATTCGACACGCCCGGCGCTGAGGCCGGCTTCGCCGGCATGGGTTTCTGCCTGCTCGCGCGATGCGGCAAAGGTGTCGAGTTGCTGCACCTGGCCGCCGTCGAAACGCGCCTGTTTCAGATCCTCCTCGTCGAGGCCGCGGATGCCGATGGTGCTGGTCACGCTGACGCGCTGCCGCGGACCGAAAATGCGTCCGAGAACAGAGCCCGCGCCATCGCCGGCCCCCGCAGTACCGCCAAAACGGACATTGAAAGAATACAGCCATCCGGTTGAGTTCCCGGAACGGACCTGCACCCACGCGCCCTGCCGCGCCAGCGCCTCGCCGCTGGCCCCCAGCGGCAGCGTAGCGACCGTGGCGGCATCGGTGCGCGGGTCGGCACGCAGCACGCTTTCGCGTTCCAGCGTCACGGTTTCAGCGTGAGCAGACGTCATTCCGGCGCACAGCCAGAGCAGGGCGGCGGCGGCACAGCGACGCAGTGCAGGGAACGGCATCGGAAACCCCCTCTACAGGAACGGCCATTATAATCGTCCATTCCGCATCCGCCATCAGCCGCCAACCGCATGAATCCAGCCCGTCGCCGCGCCATCTACGAGCGCTTTCGCGCCGCAAACCCGGAACCGCGCGGGGAACTGGAATACTCGAGCCCTTTCGAACTGCTGGTGGCGGTCATCCTGTCCGCGCAGGCCACCGACAAAAGCGTGAACCTCGCCACCCGCGAATTGTTTAAAAAGGCGAACACTCCGCGGGCAATGCTCGGACTCGGGGTGTCGGGCCTCGAGCATTTCATCAAGCGCATCGGCCTGTTCCGTACCAAGGCGAAGAACATCATCACCACCTGCGGCATCCTGCTGGAAGAATACGGCGGCGAGGTGCCGCACGACCGCGAGGCACTGGAGGCGTTGCCGGGCGTGGGACGAAAAACCGCCAATGTCGTGCTGAACATCGCATTCGGCGAACCGACCATCGCCGTTGACACCCACATCTTCCGGATTTCCAACCGCACCGGGCTGGCCCCGGGCCGGGATCCCCTCGCCGTGGAGCGCAAACTGCTGAAGGTGACACCGGAGGAATTCCGGCTGCACGCCCACCACTGGCTGATCCTGCACGGCCGTTACGTCTGCACCGCGCGCGCGCCGCGCTGCGGGGATTGCCTGATCCGGGATCTCTGCGAATTTCGCGGCAAGCCCGCGGCGGAAAAACAACTGCCCGCGCGGGCATAAAAAAACCGCGCCGTAGGGCGCGGTTTCTTGTGGAGAACACCTGGTCAGTATTTGACCGTAAGCCCCGACTGGCGGGAAAAATAGGCCGCCAGATCCTCGATGTCCCGCTTCGACAGGTTGGTGGCCTGGGGTGCCATGATGGCATTCTTGCGCTCACCCGACTTGTAATCCGACAGCGCCTTGACCAGATAGTCGTAGTGCTGTCCGGCGATGCGCGGAAAATCCGGGGCTGCGCTGTTGCCGTCCGGACCGTGGCAGGCGGCGCAGGTCTTGGCTTTTTCCCTGCCTGCCTCGGGATTTGCCGCCTGTGCAAAGCCGGCGGCGAGCAGTGCCGCGCAGCCGGCCATCCAGAATGTTTTCCTGATCATGTTCCTGGCTCCTATTTCGCTGCGGACTGGACGGCGGGTGCGGCGTAGTAGGCCGCAACATCGGCCATGTCCTGCTCGCTCAGGCCGGCCGCAATGGCGCGCATCGACGGATGGCTGCGGTCGCCGCTCTTGTAGGCCTGCAACGCCTTGACGATGTAGGCGGCATGCTGGCCGCCCAGTTTCGGCACGTTGTAGGTGACCGGAAACGCGGTCTTGTAGCCGGGAATGCCGTGGCAGCCGACGCACATCGAAACCTTGTCCTTGCCGGGAACCGGATTGCCTTCAGCAGCGTGCGTCATGGCCGGGGCAAGCGCTGCCAGACCCAGGCTCAAGCCGATTGCGGATAACCGTTTCATGAGGGCGCTCTTTCCTTTTTTGATCCTTGCAGGGCGCAGATTATAGCCCAAAAGATTCGCTGATTGCCCAGCAAAATACCCTGATTGCCGACGGCGGCCCCGATGGCCGATAATTCCCGCAACCAATCCGGGTATACCCTTGAAGTTTCCATCCCTTACCGCACCCGAACGCCGTGCGCTCGTCCTGCGCTTGCTGCCATTCCTGCTGTGGTGGCCCCGGATCAACCGCCAAACCCTGCGCGCCGATTCTCTCGCCGGCCTGACCGGCGCAATCGTGGTGTTGCCCCAGGGCGTGGCCTTCGCAACCATCGCCGGACTGCCGCCCGAGTACGGCCTCTACGCGGCGATGATCCCCGCAGTCATCGCCGCGCTGTTCGGGTCAAGCTGGCATCTGGTGTCCGGGCCGACCACCGCGATCTCGATTGTCATCTACTCCACGATGAGCGGCCTGGCCGAACCCGGCACGCCGGAATACATCCGCCTGGTGCTGGTGGTCACCTTTCTCACCGGGATTTTCCAGCTGGCCATGGGACTCGCCCGGATGGGCGCGCTGGTCAACTTCATCTCGCATACCGTAGTGCTCGGCTTCACGGCCGGCGCCGGCCTGCTGATCATCGGCACGCAGATCCAGCATTTCTTCGGCATCCCGATGGAGCGCGGCATCTCGTTCGCCGAGACCCTGCAGCAAACCGCGGCCGGCATTGCCGACATCAACTGGTATGTCACCTCGGTCGGCATGATCACGCTGCTCACCGGGATTTTCGTGAAACAGCGCTTCCGCAAGCTGCCCTTCATGATAGTGGCCATGATTGTCGGCAGCCTCTACGCGGCGGCACTCAAGCTGATTCCGCAACTCGATGCCGGCAGCCAGATCGAGACCGTGAAGGCTCTGTCCGGCATTTTCCCGCACTTTTCGGCGCCCGACCTGTCGCTGGAATCGCTGCGCAAGACCGCGTCCATCGCAGTCGCGATCACCATGCTCGGACTGACCGAGGCGGTATCAATCGCCCGCGCGATCGCCGTGCGCTCGGAGCAGCGCATCGACGGCAACCAGGAATTCATCGGGCAGGGGCTGTCCAACATCGCAGGCAGCTTTTTCTCGGCCTATGCCTCCAGCGGCTCCTTCAACCGCAGCGGCGTCAACTACGAAGCCGGGGCATGCACGCCGATGGCATCGATACTTTCGGCGTTTTTCCTGCTGGTGATCGTACTGCTTGTCGCACCGCTTGTGCAATTCCTGCCGGTGCCCACGATGGCCGGCATCCTGTTCATGGTGGCCTGGGGTCTGATCGACATCACGCAGATCCGCAACATCATCCGCACCAGCCTGCCTGAAAGCGTGGTGCTCGGAGTGACGCTCCTCGCCACCCTGTTCGTACAACTCGAATTCGCGATCTATGCCGGCATCCTGCTGTCGCTGCTGCTCTACCTCAAACGCACCTCGCACCCGGTCATCCTCGACGTCAAGCCCGACCCCGAAGAAGGCAGCTACCACTACTCCGCCGACACCGGATTGCCGGACTGCCCGCAGCTCAAATGCCTGCGCATCAACGGCTCGGTATTCTTCGGCGCCGTGGACCATGTGCAGCAGACCCTGCATGAAATCGGCGAACGGACACCGCAGAAGCACGTGCTGGTCGTCGCCAGCGGCATCAATTTTGTGGATGTCGCCGGGGCAGAACTGTTCGCGCATGAAGCCAAGCGCCGCAGGCGCATGGGGGGCGGATTGTATTTTTACCGCCTCAAGGATGAAGTCATCCGCCTGCTCAAGCGCGGGGGCTACATGGATGACATCGGCAGCCACCATGTCTTCCCGGTCAAGGTGCGCGCCCTGGAAACGATTTATCCGAAACTCGACAACGCCATCTGCCGGGATTGCACCCTGCGGGTATTCCGTGAATGCCGCAACGTCCTGCCCGATGGCACACGACGCAGTGATGCCGCGCCAGCGGCAACCCCCTGAGCGCGGGACCGCGCACGCAACCGGACACAACAGGACCCCCCCATGGCCAACCGGCTATCCAGGATCGTGACGCGCACCGGCGACGACGGCAGCACCGGCCTCGCCTCGGGCGAGCGCATTGCCAAGGACCAACCCCGTGTCGCCGCACTCGGCGATGTCGATGAACTGAACAGCCATATCGGCCTGCTGCTCGCGGAAAGCCTGCCGGCAGCGGTGCAGGACGCGTTGTCCGGCATCCAGCACGACCTGTTCGACCTCGGCGGTGAATTGAGCCTGCCCGGCCACACCCTGGTCACTGCGGCGCATCTTGAACGCATCGACGCTCTGATCGGACAATTCAACGCCGACCTGCCGCCGCTGCGCGAATTCATCCTCCCGGGAGGCAGCCGCGCCGCCGCGCTGGCGCATGTGGCAAGGACCGTGTGCCGGCGTGCCGAGCGTACCCTGGTCGCCCTCGCGAAACCGGAAACGCTGCCGCCGCTGCCGGCACAGTACCTGAACCGGTTGTCCGACCTGCTGTTCATCCTGGCGCGCGTGCTCAACCGCGCAGCCGGCGGCAGCGACGTGCTGTGGCAACAGGGCCGCAACAGGGGCTAAACCGGCAGCCCGCCCGCGATGCGCCCGGCCGTCTCAGCGGCCTGCGGCACGCACAGCATCCAGCACCGAGCAGACCCGCTTTGCACCCTCAAGGATCCGCGGGGTCGGCCGCTGCATCAGGTCAGGCTGCACATGATGCGCCGGCATGGCATTCAGGGGCGGCGGCATTGCCGCCCAGCGCGCCGCAAACGTCTCCGGCGTATCGGCGGAGCTGCCGCCCAGGATGACCTGCGGATGTGCCGCGATCAGCGCCTCGCGCGACACTTCCGGCGTCAGCGCCCGCAAGCCGCCGAACACATTGCTGCCGCCGCACAGCGCGATCACTTCGCTGATCAGATGCGAACCGCTGACGGTCATCAGCGGACGGCCCCAGATCTCGTAGAACACCCTGACCGGCGATCCGGGCACCGGGCGTGACCGCAGTTCGCGCAGGCCGGATTCGAATGCCCTGCGCGCCGTCCCGCCCGCGGCTTCCGTTCCCGCCAGCCGTGCGATGGCATCCAGATTGCGGGCGATGTCATCAAGGCCGGCGGCGCCGGCGACAAACACCGGCAATCCGGCGCGTTCCATCCGCGCAATCGCCTCGGGCGGCGTGCCGCTGTGCCAGGCCAGCACCAGGTCGGCGCGCAGCGCCAGCATGTGTTCAAGATCGAACTGGAGCGCATCACTGACTACCGGCAGCCGTCGCGCCGCCGGCGGATGATCACTGAAGCGCGCAACGCCCGCGAGGTGCCCGCCGGCACCGGCGGCAAACGCCAGCTCGGTCAGGTTCGGCGCCAGCGCGATGATGCGCCGTGCGGGCTGCGCCAGGCGCAGGGTCGTTCCGCGGGCATCGACGGCCTGCACCGGCTGCGCAGGCACGGGCATGACGGCAAGCATAGACAGGCAGAACAGCATGCCGGCGATCCGGCGGCAAGCCGGGATCAGGTGGCGCTTCATCGGGCGGGGAGGTGATGCCGAAAGACTAGCGGGGCTCTTCCATCATGCGCAGCATGCGCGCACTGGTCTGGCGCAGCCGCAGCGACAGCATGGTGACCATCTTGACGAGTATCTTGGAGCCGAGACTCGGGTGGTCGAGGATGATTTTCGCCATGTTGTCCCGGGTCAGCACCGCGAAGGTGCTGGGCTGGGAAGCCATGCAGGTGGCAAACCGGGGTTCGCCGTCGATCATCGACATCTCCCCCAGTGTCATGCCGGGACCGGCGCTGGTCATGTGCTGCTGCTCCGCGCGGTAGCTTTTCTTGAGGATATCGACTTCGCCATCGACGATCAGCACCATGAAATCACCCTCGTCGCCCTCGCGGATGATGATTTCGCCCGGTTGGGCGCGGAAGACCTCCATGTAGCCGGCCAGGGTGGAAATGTCTTCCTTGGAAAACTCGGTGAAGAACTGGGATTTTCCGACGAGGCCGAAGATCTCGCTGGCGATGGCCGTTCCGGCGCCGACCCGCTCCAGCCTGGCGAGGTTGCCCTGGTCCGATGCCACCGTGTAATCGTCTGCGGCCATATCCCCTCGAGATCAAAAAACCGCGCCCGCCAGCGCACGGCAAACCGCTGCCGGCTAGTCCTTGGCGACGGCCTTGAGCCTGCGCTTGCGCACGCCGTCCGCCAGCGCTTCCAGCACACCGCGGCTTTCATCCCAGCCGATGCAGCCATCGGTGATGCTCACGCCGTACACCAGCGGCTTGCCCGGCACCAGGTCCTGGCGGCCGGCCTTCAGGTGGCTTTCCACCATCACACCGAAAATCCGGTCATCGCCATTGGCAACCTGGTGCGCCACGTCCTGCGCCACATCGACCTGCTTTTCAGGCTTCTTGCTGCTGTTGCTGTGGCTGAAATCGATCATGATGCGCGCCGGGATGCCGGCCTCGGCCAGGCCGCGACCCGCCGCATCGACGCTGGCCGCATCGTAGTTGGGCTGCTTGCCGCCGCGCAGGATCACGTGGCAGTCCTCGTTGCCGGTGGTCGAAACGATCGCGGAATGCCCGGCCTTGGTCACCGACAGGAAATGGTGCGGAGCCTGTGCCGCGCGGATCGCGTCAATCGCGATCTTGATGTTGCCGTCGGTGCCGTTCTTGAACCCCACCGGACAGGACAGCCCGGAGGCGAGCTCGCGGTGGATCTGCGACTCGGTGGTGCGGGCACCGATCGCGCCCCAGGACACCAGGTCAGCGATGTACTGCGGCGTGATCATGTCGAGGAATTCGCAGCCCACCGGCATGCCGCTTTCATTGAGTTCCAGCAGCAGCTCGCGCGCGATTTTCAGGCCTTCGTTGATGCGGAAGCTGCCGTCGAGGTTGGGATCGTTGATCAGCCCCTTCCAGCCCACCGTGGTGCGTGGCTTCTCGAAATAGACCCGCATCACAACCAGCAGGTCGGCGGCGTGCTTCTTTTTCGCCTCCAGCAGCTTGCCGGCGTATTCCTTGGCGGCCTTCACGTCGTGCACCGAACACGGCCCCATCACCACCAGCAGCCGGTCATCGGCGCCATGGAGAATGCGATGGATGTCCTGCCGCGCCTCGAACGTCGTGTTCGCCGCTTTTTCGCTCAGCGGAAACTCGCGCAGCAGATGCGTCGGCGGCGCCAGTTCCTTGATTTCCTTGATCCGCAGATCGTCAGTACGGTGCAGCATCGCAATCCCTAAGATTCCATAAAATCAATGCATTATAAACGATTCCTGACACAACCTGCAGCGCGGCTAGAGGGTCCCGCCCACCGTCAGGCCGTCGATACGCAGCGTCGGCTGGCCGACGCCGACCGGCACGCTCTGGCCTTCCTTGCCGCAGGTGCCGACACCCGGATCGAGCCGCATGTCGTTGCCGATCATCGACACCCGGGTCAACGCATCCGGACCGTTGCCGATCAGGGTCGCACCCTTGACCGGATGGGTCAGTTTGCCGTTTTCGATCATGAAAGCCTCGGACGCCGAAAACACGAACTTGCCGCTGGTGATGTCGACCTGTCCGCCGCCGAAATTCACCGCATACAGGCCGCGATCGACCGAAGCAATGATTTCCGCGGGATCCCGGTCGCCGTTGAGCATGTAGGTGTTGGTCATGCGCGGCATCGGCACGTGGGCATACGATTCGCGGCGGCCGTTGCCGGTCGGCGCGACCCCCATCAGCCGCGCGTTCAGCGCATCCTGGATGTAGCCGCGCAGCACGCCGTCCTCGATCAGCACGTTGTGCTGTGACGGGTTGCCTTCATCATCAACGTTGAGCGAGCCGCGGCGATTCGCGATCGTGCCGTCATCGACCACGGTGACGCCGGGTGCCGCGACGCGCTCGCCGACGCGGCCGCTGAATGCCGAGGTGCCCTTGCGGTTGAAGTCGCCCTCGAGACCATGACCCACCGCCTCATGCAGCAGGATGCCGGGCCAGCCCGGACCGAGCACCACGGTCATCGTCCCCGCCGGCGCAGGACGCGCCTCGAGATTGGTCAGCGCCTGCTGCACGGCCTTGCGCGCATAGTCGTTCAGCACGGCTTCGGTGAAATGGCCGTAATCAAAACGGCCGCCGCCGCCGGCGCTGCCCTGCTCGCGCCTGCCGCCGGACTCGACGATGACCTGCAGCGACAGCCGCACCAGCGGCCGCACGTCGGCGGCCTGTACGCCATCGCTGCGCGCCACCATCACCACTTCGTATTCCCCGGCCAGCGAGGCCATCACCTGGGTTACCCGCGGGTCAAGGCTGCGGGCAATGCGCTCGACACGCTCAAGCAGCGCCACCTTCTGCGGCGCTTCGAGGCTGGCGAGCGGGTCCTGCGGCGCATACAGTGCGCGCACCTTGCCCTGCCGCGCGACGGCCGTGCGGCTCTCGCCGCCCTGGCGCGCGATCGCCCGCGTCGCCTGCGCTGCCGACTGCAGGGCACTGAAGCTGATGTCATCGGAATAGGCAAACGCGGTTTTATCCCCGCTGACCGCGCGCACACCGACGCCCTGGTCAATGTTGAAGCTGCCGGATTTGACGATGCCCTCCTCCAGGCTCCACGACTCGCTGCGCGAGTACTGGAAATAGAGATCGGCGTAATCCACCCGGTGCGCCATCAGCAGGCCGAACACCGACTGCAGCCGCCCCTCGTCCAGCGCATGGGGGGCCAGCAGGGTGGCGCTTGCGGTTTCAAACAGGTTGGCAGATTTCATTATTTATCAATAAAATCAAATACTTATAAAGTAACTCGCGGGCATTCAACGACCCAGCGTCCGGTGCTGCAACGCCGGCAGGCTCTGGCGCAGACGTTGTATATGGGTGCGGTTCATCCCGGCGACAACCACCCCGGAACCGCGCGGCAGGCGGTCGAGAACAACGCCCCAGGGGTCGACAATCATCGAATCACCATGGGTTTCCCGGCCATTGACATGATAACCGCCCTGCGCCGGCGCCAGTACATACGCGAGATTTTCGATGGCGCGGGCGCGGATCAGCGTCTCCCAGTGCGCCTTGCCGGTGGTCTCGGTGAAGGCCGAAGGCACCAGGATCAGGTCGACCTCACCCATCGCCCGGTACAGTTCCGGAAAGCGCAAGTCGTAGCAGATCGACAGGCCGATGCGGCCGAAGGGAGAGTCGAAGGCAACAACCTTTCTGCCGTGCTCGATGGTGCGCTCTTCCGAATACTTCTCCTTGCCCATCTCGAAACCGAAGAGATGGATCTTGTCGTAACGCGCCACGCACTTCCCCTGGTCATCGTAGACCAGGCTGGTATTGAGCACCTTGTCCTTCGACTTCGCGACAAGAGGCACCGACCCGCCGACAATCCAGATGCCGTGCTCGCGCGCGGTCCGGGCGAGAAATTCCTGGATCGGCCCGCTGCCGAAATCCTCGCGCACCGCAACCTTGTCGGTGTCCTTCATGCCCATGATGCCGAAGTATTCGGGAAGCGCCACCAGGCGCGCGCCCTGCGCGGCCGCCGCCTCGATCAGCCATGCGGCCTCCTTCAGGTTGGCATCGACGCGCGGCCCGGAGGCCATCTGCACGGCGGCGATGCGCACCGCCCCGGCGTCGCCATGGCCCGCATCACCGCGCTGTGCCCGCGTCGAACGCAAACGTGTACTCATCCCGCATCCCCCCTCAATCCACGATCTCCAGGCGGATGGCCGCCGCCGCGGTTTCGGCGCGCAACTGCACGCGCGAAGGCTCGACACCCAGTGCGATCAGCCAGGCCCGCAGTTCCTCCGCCTGCAGCACCGGCTCCTGCCGCGCGGCATGCACGATGCGCAACCGGGCATCGCTGCGCGCCTGCAGCGCGGCCACCGCCTGGCGGATGAGCGGCTGCGCCATCACGGACTGCGCGGAACGCGGCCGGTCCCACAACTCCGGCGGCAGTTCCGCAATCTGCGCGGCAGCCACGGCCGCGCTGTCAGCCAGCAGTGCTGCGGCCAGGGCGGCGAGGATCATGCGGGCGGCAGTCATGGTGTGGCTGCCGCAGGCACGGCCTGCTCCACCTTGGCGACCTGCGGATCGGACCAGTTGCCGGTCACCTGATACTCGTAGGACGCGATCTGGTCCAGCGGATCCTTCAGCAGCTTCTGCGCGATGAACGCCGCCACCCCCGCAACCGGCCCGCCGATCAGCGCACCGGCCACCGACACCGTATCCGACAGCTGCGGATTGATCCTGACCCGGAGATTCTGGGTTTCCCTGGCCAGGTCGACCTGGCCGCTCATCACGATGCGCGCGGCGGGGCCGGTGATGCGCAGGTTGTCGGTGCTGGCGACACCCCGCACCACCTTCACCGCACCGACGATTTCATCGAACGCCAGGCCCTCGCTGAAGATGTCGCGGAAATCGAGCGAAATCCGCCGCGGCAGCGACTGCAGGCTGAGGATGCCCAGCAGCTTGCCGATGCCGGGCTCCAGTTTCACGAACTGCCCCTTGCCCGCGTCCATCACGAAATTGCCGGTCAGCGTCGGATAATCGATGCGCTGCGGACTGCCCGCCCAGCCCAGACTGCCTTCGACCTTGGCAACGCCGCGGCGCACGCCCTCCGGATACCCCAGCCGGGTCAGGAATTTGCCGACGTCACTGACGTCGAGCCGCACATTGACCTGGGTGCTGGACTGGGCCAGCCAGGCCTGCCAGGTGCCGTCGAGGTTGAGCGTGCTTTCAGGGTTGGTCAGGCGCAAACGCTCGATGCGCCAGTCGCGAAGCTGCGGCGTCGCCTGCAACTCGAGCCTGCCCAGCGCACGATCGGCAATCTGGAAATCGTCGACCACGATGTCCAGCGCCGGCAGTTCGAGCGGACCGGCATCCGCGCCGGCCTGCTGCCGGAGGGGCTGCGACCCGGTTGCTGTCGACTCGTCCCGGGCCGGCACCGACAGACGGCGCAACCGTGCGGTGAGCCGCCCCTTGCCCTGCGAACGCCAGGTCGCCGCACCATCGACGTCACGGCCTTTGGCGACAAGCTGCAACACTCCCGCCTGCTGCGTCGCGGTGATGCCCAGTGATGCGAAATTCCGGCCGAACCAGTCGAGTTCGCCGATGCGCAGATCGGCGCTGTTGACCATCGTGCCGCCGCCGGCCGCACCTTCGCCGAGCATGGCGAGCCAGGCATCCAGATCAAGCGCCCTGATCGTTCCGGACAGCGCGATGCCGTTGCGTTCCGGTTCGCCGGCCTGGCCTTCGCCGAAGCGCACCACTCCGCGTTCGACGCGGCTGCCGCCGCCGTTGCTGCGGCGGTGGAACACGGCACTGACCAGATTGCCCACGCTGGCCGCCACGCGATCGGTTTGCGGGCCGGTATGGCGGCGCTCGAGGCGCAAGGGCAGTGTCTCAGCCGCGGCCTTCGCGAATGGCGCCGGCAGGTTCACCGCAAGACCCTGCAGCGTCGAATCGACGGCAAAATCCACGCGCTTGTTGCGCATGGTGAGCGTCCCGCGCCAGTCCGTTGCACCACGCATGTGGCGCAACCACTCGCTGCTGTTGACGCGGCGCGCAGCATCCGCATTGATCCGCCCCTGGAACTGGATGCTGACCGCAGCGTCGCGCTGGCTGCCCGCCGACACCGTCAGTGGCCCGCCCAGGAATGTCGCGGTTGCACCGGGAACCCGAACAGAGGACTCGGTGAATTCGAGGCGGCCGTTGACCTGCTCCAGCGGCGGAAATCCCGCCTGCGGGATCAGCTGGTTGTTGACGAACTGGTAGCTGCCGCTGATCCGCGACTTGTTCAGCGCACGCAGGGGCAGCGTCAGTTTCAGCCCCAGCCGTCCGCGGCCCTGGGCCTGCATGCCTTCCGTGAACCCGTCGATCATCCCGTGCACCGGCGATTTCGCGATGAAGTCGAGAAAATCGGCAGTGGCACCCTCGGCCTCCCCTGAAATCTGCAGGATCTCGCTGGTATGCAACAGGTCGGGAATCTGCACGCGCACCTTGCCGAGCTGAACATTGCCGATCACCGCCTGGCGGACATTGACATCCATGCGCTGCCCGCGGAACAGCAGGTCACCCTCGATGCCGGTGATCCGCGGCCAGCCATCGCCGTAATGCACGGTGCCGTCGTTGATCTTCGCCGCCACCTCGAACACGCCGCCGCGTTCATCGACAAACGGAAAATCCTTCAGATCGCCTTTCAGCCGGAAACGCACGTCGCCGGAACTGCCGGCCAGGAATGCGCGGTCCAGCCACTCGCGCGAACTGCGCCCCAGCTGCAGCGGCAGGTAACCGCTCACCCGCTGCGCGACGCCACGCGTCAGATGGCCGGTCAGGTCGGCAACGCCGGGGCCATCCTGCACCGTGCGATAGCTGCCGTACAGCGTGCCGGTCAGGTCGGGATTGGAAAAGGCAAAATTGCTGAAACGCAGTTCGAGGCCCTGCGCCGATTTCGTCCATGCAAGCTGCCCGGTCAGCGTGTCGAACAGCAGCCGGTCGCGGAAAATGTCCCGCAGTTCCAGCGCCGCCTTCTGCGTAGCGACATGGAGCGTGCCGCCCTTCTCGTTGCTGTCGATATTGCCGCTGAAGCCCGAAAATCCCGGCATCGCGCCCTGCGATTGCAGGGACAGCTCGTTGAAGCGGCCGCGCAGCGAATACGTGGTCAGTGACGGCCAGCGGCCGGCCCAGCGAGTCGTCAGGTCATAGACGCCGCCCGCCGGCGAAAAGGCCACCAGTGACTTGCGCAGTTCGCCCGGCAGCGGCAGGCGATCGGCCAGCTGCACCAGCGGCGCCAGTTCCAGCGCATTGGCCTGCAGTTCGCCCCGCGCATAGCCGCCTTCGCCGGAGCCGCCAAGCCGCAGCGTCAGATCCACCGGCGGCAGCACCAGCTTGTCGCCGGTGACGAAGGTCAGCTTGCGCGTGTTCACCTCGAAGCCTTCGCCGGTGCGCTTCCATGAAAAGCGACCGCCCATTTGCGGCATGTCGAGTTCGGGCAACTCCGCACCAAGGCGAGCGCGCACATCGCGCAGCTGGGTATCAGCGATCACCCCCGTGAGTTCGCTGGCGGTGAATGTCAGCCAGGTCCTGAGCGCGCCGGTTCCGTGGGGGAAATGCACCGGAAAATCAATCCACTGCCGCCACGCGGCGATGTCGACATGGTCGACATGCAAGAACACCTGGCCGGTCATGCTGCCGGCCAGCGACCGGAAATCCTCGCCGCGCAGGTCGGCCCGGATGTCGAGGGGCGCAGCCAGCGCCGACGGCGGCACCGCGCGCAGTGCCAGGCGGTGGCGATCGCCGCTGTTGACGATGCGCAACTGCACCCGCTCAAGCTCAAGCACCGGGGCCGCCCTCATCTGGTCGTCCCAGAGCAGCCTCGCATCCAGGATCCGGATGTCGCGCTGGCCCAGCACCCAGCGCGAAACCTCGCCCTCGCCGTCACCGCTGGTGTCGAGTGGAATGCCGGCAACGGTCAGGGCGCCGCGGCTGTCGCGGCGCACCGTCAGCACGGGGCGCTGGATTTCAAGCGCATGGAAATTGATCTGCAGCAACGCCGCCGAACGCCAGGACAGCGTGGCATCGATCTGCGGCAACTCCAGCGCCGGCCGCCCCTCCGCATCATGGAGCACGACCTGCGCCAGGGAAAGCTGCGGCCGCAACCCGTTCCAGTCGGCGCTGAGGGCACCGATGGTGACTTTCCTGTGCGCCGCACTGCTCAGGGTTTGCGCAATGTCATCCCGGTAGGCGCCAATATCGGGCAGTATCCAGTAACGCAGGACAAGGATGGCGGCGGCAAACGCGAACCCGCCCAGCAACACCGCCCAGGTCAGCACGCGGTAGATCCACAGCGAGCAGCTCTGGATGCGGGCGCGGGCAGTGGCAAGGCTCATGTCTGACCTGAAAAAATATAAAATGCGAAAGTGAAACAAGGGCTTAGCAATTCTAACAGGTTGCCGGCAGCGGCCCGATGACTGCCTGCGGCGAACACGCGCAAACTCCGAACCGGAATCGACTCCCGACCCCGCATGCAATCAGACCGCCAAGCAGCGCATTCGTCAGCGCAACGCGACATCGCGGAAGCCGCCGGCTACAGCCGCTACCTTGAACGGCTGCTCGTCGCCGACCCTGAAATACTGACGCCCGAACTGCTGGAAAAACCCTGGGACGAAGCCGGCATGGCGGCCGAACTGGCCGCGCAGGGCATGGCTGACGACCGGACGCTCGGTCGCGCATTGCGCCGGCTGCGCCAGCGCGTGATGGCGCGCCTGATCGCACGCGATCTCAGCGCCCGCGCGACGCTGGATGAGGTCGTCTCCACGGTGACCGGGCTCGCCGAAATCTGCATCCGCACGGCGGTCGGCAGGCTGCACGCAGAACTCGCCGCCGTCCATGGCGAGCCACGGAGCGCGGCCGACGGCCGCGCGCAGCAGCTGCACGTGGTCGGCATGGGCAAGCTTGGCGGCGCCGAGCTCAATGCCTCCTCGGACATCGACCTGGTGCTGGTGTACCCGGACGAGGGCGACACCGACGGCCCGCGCCAGCTCAGCAACCACGAATTTTTCACCCGGCTGGCAAGGCGGCTGATCAATGCGCTGAACGAATGGACTGAAGACGGATTCGTCTTCCGTGTCGACACCCGCCTGCGCCCGTACGGCGACAGCGGGCCGCTGGTGGTCAGTTTTGAAATGCTCGAAAACTACCTGATCACCCAGGGACGCGCATGGGAGCGTTACGCGTGGATCAAGGGCCGCGTGCTGATCGGCGACCAGAGTGATGCGCTGATGGCCATGGTGAAACCGTTCGTGTTCCGCCGCCACCTCGACTACAGCGCCTTCGCGTCGATGCGCAGCCTGCACAGCCAGGTCCGGCATGAAGTAAGCCGCCGCGACCGCCTCGACAACATCAAGCTCGGCCCCGGCGGCATCCGCGAAATCGAATTCACGGTGCAGGTGTTCCAGCTGATCCGCGGCGGCCACGAGCGCTCGCTGCAGCAGCAGGCGACGCTGCCGGTGCTCGCCGCACTGGGCGAACGCGGCTTCGTCACCCTGGAAGCGGCGGCCGAACTGCGCCGCGCGTACATATTCCTGCGCAACCTCGAACACCGGCTGCAGTACCGCGACGACCAGCAAACACAGGCCCTGCCCGTCGACCCCGCCGAACGCGCCCTGGTCGCGCGCAGCATGGATTTTCCCGACGAAGCCGCATTCGCCGCGGAACTGGCGCTGCACCGCGCCGCGGTATCGCGTCATTTCGAAGCCATCTTCGGCGAGGACGACCTCGACGAACATCCGCTTGCCGCGTTGTGGCACATGCCCGCGGAAGACGCCGCGGCCGCGGAGGAACGGCTGTCGGGCATGGGCTACACGCAGGCGCCGGAACTGTGCCGCCGCCTGGCGCTGTTCCGCCACGGCAGCCGCTACCGGCAGATGCCCGCGGACAGCCAGCGGAGGCTCGACCGCCTGGTGCCGGCGGCCATTGCCGCCGCCGCGACCCGCCGCGGGCCGGACGCCACGCTGGAGCGCCTGCTCGGCCTCTTCGAAAGCATCAGCCGCCGCGAAGCCTACCTCGCGCTGCTGCACGAATATCCGCATGCCCTCGACCGCGTGGCCGACCTGATGAGCGCCAGCCCCTGGGTCGCGCAGTACATCACACAGCACCCGATCCTGCTCGACGAACTCCTCGACGCACGCACCCTGCTGGCCGCGCCCGACTGGCCCGCGCTGCAGGCCGCGCTGCGCGCCAGTCTCGCCGCGGCGGAGGGCGACACCGAACGGCAGATGGACCTGTTGCGGCATTTCAAGAACACGCAGACGCTGCATTTCGTGGCACAGGATCTCGCCGGCACCCTCGCGCTGGAGACGCTGAGCGACCACCTGTCCGATCTCGCGACGATCATCCTGGAAGAGGTACTGCAGCTGTCCTGGCGCAGCCTGCGCCAGCGCCACCGCGACAATCCGCTGTTCACCATCGTCGGCTATGGCAAGCTCGGCGGCAAGGAACTCGGTTACGCCTCCGACCTCGACATCGTGTTCGTCTACGATGATCCGGCGCCGGAGGCAGCGGAAAATTACGCGCGCCTGGCACAGCGCATCAACAACTGGCTGACCAGCGTCACGGCTGCCGGCATACTCTACGAAACCGACCTGAGGCTTCGCCCGGACGGCGTCAGCGGGCTGCTGGTGACGCCGATCGAGACCATGCGCCGCTACCAGCTCAAGCAGGCCTGGCTGTGGGAACACCAGGCGCTGACCCGCGCCCGCGCCGTCGCCGGGGATGCCGCGATCGGGCGCGCGTTCGAGCAGTTGCGCTGCGAGGTGCTGTGCGCGTCCCGCGAACAGCCGGCGCTGCGCGAAGGCATCATGGAAATGCGCCGCAAGATGCTCGAGGCTCACCCCAACGCCAGCGCGCTGTTTGACCTCAAACACGATCCCGGCGGCATCATCGATGTCGAATTCATGGTGCAATTCCTGGTGCTGGGAAATGCCGGCAGGCATCGCGAACTGACCGCCAACTCCGGCAACCTGGCGCTGCTGAAAACCGCCGCCGGACTCGGGCTGATCGATGGCACGCAGGCCGAAGCCGTGCGCACGGCATACCGCCAGTTCCGCGAACTGCAGCACCGGCTGCGGCTTGAGGGCAAACGTTATGCCCGGGTCGAGCCGCAGCGCGTTGCGGAATCGGCTGCCGCGGTGACCGCCCTGTGGACATCGCTGCTGGGCACAGCGGGTGGTGCCGCCGGCGGCGGAAACTAGACGGTGACTGCGCGCAGGTGCGGCGCAAGATCGAGCAGCCGGTACACCTCGATGTTGCCCTTGCCCTTGCCGACCACACTGAGGGGCCCTTCGAACTCGAACTTTTGCCGCGAACGGCGGTAGGTCGCGGCATCGACAAGGATGATCCCGGAACGGGCCTCGTCGGTGATGCGGCTGGCGGTATTCACCGTGTCGCCCCACAGGTCATAGATGAACTTGCGGGTGCCGATCACGCCGGCTACGACCGGGCCGGAGCTGATGCCGATATGGATGGCGAGGTCCATGCGCTTTTCCCTGGCCAGCGCATCGGTGTATTGGCGCATGTCCAGCGCGAGCCTCAGCGTGGCTTCCGTGTAATCCCGGGCATCGACGGCAAAATTGACCCCGTCATGCTCCAGCAATCCGCCCGCAACGAGATAGGCATCTCCCACGGTCTTGATTTTCTCGAGGTGGTAGCCATGTGCCAGCGCGTCGAATTTTGAGAAAATTTCGTTCAGCAGTTCCACCAGCGCCTTCGGAGGCAATTCCGCCGAAAGCCTGGTGAAATCGACAATGTCGGCAAACATCACGGTCACGTCCGCAAAGCCGTCGGCAATGATCCCCTGCTGGTCCTTCAGCCGCCGCGCGATCGGCGCCGGCAGGATGTTGAGCAGCAGCGCATCGGATTTTTCCTGCTCGACCCGCAGCAGTATGTTCTGCTCGTCGACTGCGCCCTGCAATCTGTCGCGCTGGCGCACGAAATAGCTGATCAGCAGGTACATGATGGTCGACATCGCGGCGAAGTTCAGCGTGAAGAACACCGCGATGCTCTGCATGGTGACGCCGGCCTCCACGCCCGAGGTCAGCCAGAAGTCGAAAAACCCCGAGATCGCGGTCATCACGATGTAGGCCGCGTACCAGGGCAGCGACTGGCGGGCGCCCTGGAAAATCATCACCCCGACCGGAGCCAGCAGCGCCCACAGCGCGACCCCGGAAGAACTGACGTAGCTGCCGATGCTCCACTGCATGATGAACGGCATGAACAGGAACAGGCTGACCTGGGTGGTCCGGAACACCTGGAAATTGAGGGTGTAGACGTAATACGCCAGCGATGCCGCGGACAGCGCAAGATAGGCCAGCGGCACCGTCGAGGAAAACTTGATCCCCATCGCCCAGTACAGCGCGAGCCAGAGGATGGAACCGAAGCCCATCAGGCCGCATGCGAAAATCAGCAGCGTCTTGTTGAGCTTGTCCTGCTCGCTGTCCTGCTCATTGATGACGCGCTCGCTCAGGCCGTTCAGCCACGCGCGCAGCTTTTCGAGCATCGGTTCTCCCGCTTTGGCATGCCGCGGCGCGGCCACCACCCTTGTTCTGGTCAGACCTTCGCATTGTATCCGGTAACGGCGGTTTCTTGGAATTCGCCGGGGCCGCGGATACACTGCGCCGCGCAAGTCGGCAGCGCGGGGCAAATCGGCTAGAATCACGGGCAGGCAGCGCGGGAACAGGCCCCGGCGGCAGCGCAACGGCCGCAAACCCGGAATCGCCGGACAAGGCCCCGCAGGCCCCATCCAATCCGCACCACTGAACTGAATTGAACTGAACGGGAGATTTTCAGCATGTCCATGGCTGATCGCGACGGGCAAATCTGGTACGACGGGAAACTGGTGCCCTGGCGCGATGCGAATACGCACGTCCTGACCCATTCCCTGCACTACGGACTGGCCGTGTTCGAGGGTGTCCGTGCCTACAAGACCGACATCGGCACCGCGATTTTCCGGCTCGGCGACCATACCGACCGCCTGCTCAATTCCGCGCACATCTACATGATGAAAATCCCGTACTCGCGGGAACAACTGATGGAGGCGCAGAAGGAAGTCGTGCGGGCCAACAAGCTCGAGTCCTGCTACATCCGTCCGATCGCCTTCTACGGCTCGGAAAAAATGGGCGTGTCACCCAAGGGTGCCAGCGTGCACGTGGCCATCGCCGCCTGGTCCTGGGGTGCCTACCTCGGCGCAGAAGCCCTGGAGAAGGGCATCCGCGTGAAAACCTCCTCCTTCGCGCGTCACCACGTCAACGTGTCGATGTGCCGCGCCAAGTATTCCGGCACCTATGCCAACTCGATCCTCGCCAACCTCGAGGCCACCGAACACGGCTACGACGAAGGGCTGCTGCTCGACGTCGACGGCTTTGTCGCCGAGGGCTCCGGCGAAAACCTGTTCATGGTGAAAAACGGCAAGCTCTACGAACCGGAACTGACCAGTGCGCTGATCGGCATCACGCGCGACTCGATCATCACCATCGCCCGGGAAATGGGCTACGAGGTCGCCTCGAAACGCATCACCCGCGATGACCTCTACATCGCCGACGAAGCCTTCTTCACCGGCACCGCCGCCGAAGTCACGCCGATCCGCGAGGTCGACGGCCGCCAGATCGGTTCGGGCAAACGCGGCCCGGTCACCGAGAAGCTGCAGAAAAAATTCTTCGACTGCGTGAACGCCAGGACCGGGGAACACCGCGACTGGCTGTCGCCGGTCGCAGCCTGATCCAACGGACATCCGCCATGAGCGAAACAAGCGTCAACAAGTCGCGACAGGTCGAAGTCACCGCAGCCGACCTTCCGCTGCACTGTCCGATGCCTTCGATGCTGCTGTGGAACGCACACCCCCGCGTGTTCCTGCCGGTTGAAAAAACCGGCGAAGCGCTGTGCCCGTACTGCGGTACGCGCTACACGCTGAAGGGCGGCGCGGGCGCCGGGCACCACTGAACCATGGGCGCGGACCACCGCAAGTTCCGCGCCGCGCGCCTGCCATGAACATCCTCGTCGTCGGCCCGTCCTGGGTCGGCGATACCGTGATCTCGCAGGTGCTGCTGAAACTGCTGAAACAGCGGCATCCGGCAGCGCAAATCGACTATCTCGCCCCGCCCTGGACGCTGCCGCTGCTGGCGCGCATGCCTGAAGTGCGGCGCGGCATCACCAATCCCTTCGGTCACGGCGCGCTGCAGCTCAGCGCGCGCCGCCGCCTGGGCATCGAACTGCGCGCCGGCGGCTACAACCAGGCGCTGGTGCTGCCAAATTCCTGGAAATCGGCCCTGCCGCCCTGGTTTGCCGGCATCCCGCTGCGCACCGGATTCCGCGGCGAGGCGCGCTGGGGGCTGCTCAATGACCTGCGCCGGCTCGACACCGGCGCGTTGCCGCAGATGGCCGACCGCTTTGCCGCGCTGGCCTTGCCCCCGGGCAGCACACTGCCGGCGCCGCTGCCACGCCCGTCGCTCGAATCCACGCCCGCGCAACGGCAACAGCTGCTCGCGCGGCTCGGCCTCGATGCCGGCAAACCCGCCGTCGCGTTCTGCCCCGGCGCCGAATACGGGCCCGCCAAGCGCTGGCCCGAACGGCACTTCGCGGAACTGGCGCGTCTTCTGGCCGCGCGCGGCTGCGCGATCTGGCTGGTAGGCTCGCCTAAAGACCACGCGGTCGCCGAAACCATCGCCAACGACGCCGCGGGCCTCTGCCACAACCTCTGCGGCCGGACCGGCATCGACGAAGCGGCGGACCTGCTGGCCGCGGCGCGGCTGGTGGTCACCAACGATTCCGGCCTGATGCATGTCGCCGCCGCCGTCGGAAGCCCGGTGGTCGCGCTCTACGGCTCCAGTTCGCCCGCATTCACCCCGCCCCTGTCCGCCGACGCGCGCATCGTCACGCTCGGCCTCGACTGCAGCCCCTGCTTCGAACGCCACTGCCCGTTGGGCCACCTCAAATGCCTGAACGACCTGTCGCCCGGGCGCGTTTTCTCCGAAATCGATTTTGCTAAACTCGGGCTCTGATCAGGGGCTGCGGGCCGATCCGGCAGGCCCCGGGGAGTTGCCGTGAAAAAGACGCTGTTCGCCACGCCGCAGGACGCCGAGGCCGCGTTTTACGACGCCTTCGTCAAGCGCGACCTCGAGGCGATGATGGAAGTCTGGGCCGAGGACGACGACATCTACTGTGTCCACCCCGGGACTGCGCGCGTTTCCGGATACGACAAGGTGCGCGAATCCTGGCGGCAGATCTTCAGCGGTGGCCAGGACCTGCGCTTCAGCCTGCGCGAACAACAGATGATCCACACCATGATGCTCGCGGTGCACAGCGTGTACGAGCATGTGGCGGTCACCGCGCAGCCCCGCGCGCAGCAGACCATGATCGCCACCAACGTCTACCAGCGCACCGAACGCGGCTGGCGGATGGTTGTCCACCATGCGGCTGTCGCGCCTGCGGCAGCCCGGCCCGACATCACCGGTGAACCGGCGACCAAGACCCTCCACTGAGGGAAACGCGGCAAAACCCTGCCGCGCAAATGCTGTCCGCATATTGAAATTTTTGGAGCCCCTGCGGCATGCCTGGGCTAAACTCCGGCCGTCCGCCGCGCTGCCGCGCCCGGGCATCCCCGAGATGTCACAGACCTGATGCACCGACCCCAAGAACCGACCCGGACCACCATGACCGTCAAAGAACTCGCGCTGCCGCCGCGCAGCCCCAAGCCGCGTCGCCGCGGCATCACCTCGATGATCGACTTCGGCCCCGATACCTTCGGCTGGTCCGGCGGCGAAAACGGCATCCGCGACCTGCTGAGCGTTGCCGCCGACTACATCGACTACGCCAAGATCTATGCGATGAACGCGCTGCTGATCCCGGCGGACACGGTCAAAAAGACCACGAAACTCTATCTCGACGCCGGCGTGATGCCCTTTGCCGGCGGCATCCTGTTCGAATACGCCTGGCACCGCAATGAGATCGACGGCCTTGTGGCGCTGCTCAAACGCCTCGCCATCCCCGGGCTGGAAATCTCCGAGAACTACGTGACACTGAGCGAGGATGAACGCCAGCGCATGATCGACCGCTTCCAGAAGGAACAGATCAAGGTCGTCTACGAGTTCGGCCGCAAGAACCCCGAAGACCCGCTGAGCCTCGACTACCTCGAAGGCATCGTGCGCTCGGTGGCGGCGCAGGGCATCCACCATGTCACCGTCGAGCAGTGCGAGATGGACCTGCTGGCCAAGGACGCGCCGCAAAGCCTGAAGACGCTGTGCGCGCAGGACTGGTTCGACCATGTCGTGATCGAGGCCGACCCGTACCGCTTCCCGCAGCAGCACGTGCAGATGCTGCGCGACTTCGGCCGCGACGTGAACCTCGCCAACATCGCGCCGGGCCAGGTGCTGCGGCTCGAGGGTTTCCGCCAGGGTGTGGGCCGCGCGGTGAACTATTCAATGCTCTCCGGCGACGATTCGCGCCCGGCCGGCATTGACAGGTAGATTCAAGTATTTGTTTTTGTTGATTATTTTTTAGAGAACCTCCATGAGCACAGCAAACTTTGGAAATCCTGATGTCATCGTCGTCGGTGCCGGCAATGCCGCCGCCTGCGCCGCCCTCGCCGCGCGTGAATCCGGTGGGCGCGTGATCATGCTTGAAGCCGCCCCCATCGAGGAATGCGGCGGCAACAGCCGCTACACCGCAGGGGCGATGCGCGTCCTGTTCAACGGCCCGGATGACTTGAAACAGATCGTGCCCGACCTGACCGAGGATGAAATCAAAAACTCCGACTTCGGCACCTACACCGCCGACCAGTTCTACGACGACATGGGCCGCATCACCCAGTACCGCACCGATCCCGACCTCTGCGAAATCCTGGTGTCGCGCAGCCTGGAGACGCTGACCTGGATGCGCAAGAAGGGCGTCAAGTTCCAGGCCAGCTTCGGTCGCCAGGCGATGAAAATCGACGGCAAGTTCAAGTTCTTCGGCGGCCTCGCCGCGGAAACCTGGGGCGGCGGTCCCGGCCTGGTCGAGAACGAGCACAAGGCCTGCGAGCGCGAAGGCATCACCATTTTTTACGAGACGCCCGCCACCGGCCTGATGCTCGATGACAACGGCACCGTCATCGGCGTCAAAGCAAAACACAAAGGCAAGAATGTCGAAATCCGCTGCAAGGCCGTGGTCCTCGCCTGCGGCGGTTTCGAATCCAACGCCGAGATGCGCACGCGTTATCTCGGCGCCGGCTGGGATCTGGCCAAGGTGCGCGGCACACGCTTCAACACCGGCGCCGGCATCCGCATGGCGCTTGAGGCGGGCGCCCTGCCCTACGGCCACTGGTCGGGCTGCCACGCGGTGGGCTGGGACATGAACGCGCCGGCCTTCGGTGACCTCGCCGTCGGCGACAACTTCCAGAAGCACAGCTACCCGATCGGCATCATGATCAACGCCAACGGCGAACGCTTCGTGGATGAAGGCGCCGACATCCGCAACTACACCTACGCCAAGTACGGCGCGGTGGTACTGAACCAGCCCGGCATGTTCGCCTGGCAGATTTTCGACGCGCAGTCGATCCCGCTGCTGCGCGACGAGTACCGCATCAAGCAGGTGACCAAGGTCCGCGCCAACACGCTGGAGGAACTGGTCGGCAAGCTGGAAGGCGTGAACGCCGAAAACTGCCTGCGCGAAATCAGGGCCTACAACAAGGCCGTACGCACCGACGTGCCGTTCAACCTGACGGTGAAGGACGGCCGCCGCACTGAAGGCCTGAAGGTCAACAAGTCGAACTGGGCGCTGACCATCGAACAGGCGCCGTTCGAAGCCTATGCCGTGACCTGCGGCGTCACCTTCACCTTCGGCGGCGTCAAGGTCAACCATGAGGGCAATGTCGAGGACACCGCCGGCAAGCCGATCCCCGGACTGTATGCCGCGGGCGAAATGGTCGGCGGGCTGTTCTATCACAACTACCCCGGCGGCACCGGCCTCACCTCCGGCGCCGTGTTCGGCAAGCTCGCCGGCGGCAGCGCCGGGGTGTATGCCAAAGGCTGAACATCACCAGCCCGTTCCAGACTGTGAAAACCCGGGTTGCAGCCCCGCAACCCGGGCGTAGAATGCCCCGCACGACCCACCGGAGGAACCCTTCATGAACGCACCCGCCATCAAGATCAACAAGCCTGTCCGCGAACAGGTCAGCAAGGAAGAATGGGAAGCCCGCGTCAATCTCGCCGCCTGTTACCGGCTGATGGCCGAATACGGCATGATCGAGATGGTCGCCAACCACATCTCGGTGCGCGTGCCAGGCACCCACAACGAGTTCCTGATCAATCCCTACGGCATGCTCTACGAGGAGATGACCGCCTCGTCGATGCTGCGGATCGACCTCGATGGCAATGTGCTGTTCAATGCCACCGACTACGGCGTCAACCAGGCCGGCTTCGTGATCCACAGCGCGATCCACGCCGCGCGCCATGACGTCGAATGCATCATCCATACCCACACGCTGCCTGGCATGGCGGTCTCCGCGATGAAGTGCGGCATCCTGCCGATCGCGCAATCGTCGATGCGTTTCCTCGACATCGCCTACCACGACTACGAGGGCGTCGCGCTGCGCCTCGACGAACGCGAACGCCTGGTGCAGAACCTCGGCAACCGCGAGGCGATGGTGCTGCGCAACCACGGCCTGCTCACCGTCGGCGCCAGCATTCCCGAGTGCTTCAACAACATGTTCCGCCTCGAGCGCGCCTGCGAGCTGCAGGTGATGACGCTGTCCTGCAACACCGAACTGCAGATGCCGCCGGCGGAAGTCACCCAGTACACCAACAACATGATGCTGCCCGGCGTGCGCCGCCGCTTCGGCCTGCTCGAATGGCCGGCCCTGCTGCGCAAGCTTGACCGCAAGGACCCGTCCTACCGCGACTGACACTGCAGGCATCTCAGCGCAGAGCCCCAACCCGGGGCTCTTTTTTTTGGCGCCGCGAAACCGCGTACCATGGCAACGATGAACACGCTCCCGCCTTACCGGGCGCCGGCCTGGCTGCCCGGCGGCAACCTGCAAACCCTGTATCCGGCGCTGCTGGCGCCACGGCCGCGGGTTGACTACCGCCGCGAGCGCTGGGACACCCCCGACGGCGACTTCATCGACCTCGACTGGTGCGGCGGCCACAGTATTGGCAGCGGGCAGCCGCTGCTGGCGCTGTTCCACGGCCTCGAGGGCAGTTCGAACAGCCATTACGCGCGCGCGCTGATGGCTGCCGCCGTCCGGCGCGGCTGGCGCGGCGTGGTGGTCCACTTCCGCGGCTGCAGCGGCGAACTGAACCGGCTGCCGCGCGCCTACCACTCCGGCGACAGCGCCGAAATCGACTGGGTCCTGCGCCGGCTGCGCGCCGCCCGCGGCAGTGACCCGCTGTTTGCCGTCGGCATTTCTCTCGGCGGCAATGCGCTGCTCAAGTGGCTGGGCGAACAGCGCGATGCCGCAACTGTCGTGGTCCGGCGCGCCGCGGCGATCTCGGCGCCGCTCGACCTGCATGCCGCCGCGGCAGCGCTGGAGCGCGGCTTCAACATGACCTACACCCGCAATTTCCTCGCGACGATGAAGCGCAAATCACTGGCCAAGCTGCACAGGCACCCCGGCCTCTTCAATGCCGCGCAGCTGCACGCCGCACGCACGCTGCGCGAATTCGACGACCGGGTCACCGCGCGACTGCACGGCTTTGCGAATGTCGATGACTACTACACCCGCGCCAGCAGCAAGCCCCTGCTTGCGCACATTGCCGTGCCGACATTGCTGCTCAACGCGCGCAATGATCCATTCCTGCCGGCAGAAGCGCTGCCGGCAGCAGCTGAAATCTCCGCGACAGTCACTGCGGTGTTTCCTGAGGAAGGCGGCCATGTCGGCTTCCCCGGCCGAAAGGGCCGGCTGGACTGGTTGCCTGATACCGTGATCGATTTCGTCATCGCCTGATGGTAGAATTCATAACCGTATGTTTTTATTGACTAATTTTTGATTTCCAGCCCTTGCCAATGACCCATCCAAGCCCTCCCCCGGCCGCCATCTTCAAGGCCTACGACATTCGCGGCATCGTCGGCGACACCCTCACCGCCGGCGGCGTTGAACAGATCGGCCGCGCCATCGGCAGCGAAGCGCTTGCGCGCGGACGGGATACCGTGGTCATCGGCCGTGATGGACGCAAATCGGGTCCCGAACTGACCGCAGCGCTCGCCCGCGGCCTGCAGGCCAGCGGCATCGATGTCATCGACATCGGCATGGTCGCAACCCCGATGCTCTATTTCGCCGCGCATGAACTCGGCACATTGTCCGGCGTCATGGTCACCGGCTCGCACAACCCGCCGCAGTACAACGGCCTGAAAATGATGCTCGCCGGCGACACGCTCTCGGGCGACGCGATCCAGGCCCTGCGCGCGCGCATCATCGGCAACGATCTCACCGCCGGCAACGGCAGTTGCCGCAGCCACGACATCCGCAACGCCTACCTCGAACGCATCCCCGGCCACATCAAACTGGCGCGGCCGATGCGCATCGCCGTCGATTGCGGCAATGGCGTCGCCGGCGCCACCGCACCGGAGCTCTATCGCCGGCTCGGCTGCAGCGTCGAAGAACTGTTCTGCGAAGTGGATGGCAGCTTTCCGAACCACCACCCGGATCCCTCGCAGCCGCACAACCTCGAAGACCTGGTTGCCGCGCTGAAAAACGGCGACGCCGAACTCGGCCTCGCCTTCGACGGCGACGGCGACCGGCTCGGCGTGGTTACCAAATCCGGCAGGATCATCTACCCGGATCGCCAGCTGATGCTGTTCGCCGCCGACGTGCTGTCGCGCGTACCCGGCGGCGAAGTGATTTTCGACGTCAAATGCACGCGGCATCTCTTCGCATGGATCCGCCAACACGGCGGCAAACCGCTGCTGTGGAAAACCGGCCATTCCTTCATCAAGAAAAAGCTCAAGGAAACCGGCGCGCCACTGGCCGGCGAAATGAGCGGCCATATGTTCTTCAAGGAACGCTGGTACGGCTTTGATGACGGGATGTACGCCGGCGCGCGCCTGCTCGAAATCCTCAGCCGCAGCGCCGATCCAGGCGCAGTGCTCGAAGCGCTGCCCGATTCGGTCAGCACGCCCGAACTGCAGTGGCAGCTCGCCGAGGGCGAGAACTACGCGCTGATGGAAACCTTGCAGAGCACCGCAAGCTTCGAACACGCCCAGGAGGTCATCACCATCGACGGCCTGCGCGTCGAATACGCCGACGGCTTCGGCCTCGCGCGGCCGTCGAACACCACGCCGATCATCGTATTGCGGTTCGAGGCGGACACGGCCGATGCACTCAAACGCATCCAGGCCGATTTCCGCAGGGCGCTGCTGGCCGTCAAACCCGGGGCGACGCTGCCGTTCTGATCAGCGCTTGGCCGGGTTAAGGGTGCCCCGGTTGTAGTCCTTGTCGCCCGGCATCACGCAGCGGCCGATCCCGAAGATGCAGCCCTGCGCATCCATCGGGCGCAGCCTGTTCTCCGGGTACTGGTCGGCGACCGTCTTCGCAGCCGCCGCCTTCTGCGCATCGACATATTCCCAGCGGCCGTTGGGCAGCAGGCGAACCTTCTCTCCACCGGCGGTAGTGGCCTCGATCACGCCGGCGGTTGCGGGCTGCGCTTGCGCCTGCACCGGCAGCGCCAGCGCCAGCGCCAGCAACAGGCAAAAACCCGGCAGCGTCCGCGGCAACCGGATTGTCACAGCTTGCCTTCGACCCAGGCTTTCACCGAGGCCAGCGCCTGCGGCAGCTTCGACGGATCAGTGCCGCCGGCCTGCGCCATGTCAGGCCGCCCGCCGCCTTTGCCGCCGACCTGTGTGGCGACATGGTTGACCAGCTCGCCGGCCTTGACCTTCGCGGTCAGGTCAGCGGTGACGCCGGCAATCAGCGTGACCTTGTCGCCTTCAGCCGCCGCCAGCACGATGGCGGCGCTCTTGAGCTTGTCCTTCAGCTGGTCCATCGCCTCGCGCAGCGACTTGGCATCGGCGCCGTCGATGGCGGCCGCCAGCACTTTGGCACCCTTGACGTCCACTGCCTGCGCCGACAGGTCGCCTCCCTGGCCCGAGGCCAGTTTCGAACGCAGCCGCGCGATTTCCTTCTCCAGCGCCTTCTTCTCGTCCGCGAGCAGCTGCACCGCCTTCAGCACGCTGCCGGCGCCGGGCTGGGCACGCAGCTGGCGCGCGACCTCGCCGAATTCGTCGAGCTGGCCGCCGATCATCGCCAGCGCATTGCCACCGGTGGTCGCCTCGACGCGGCGTACGCCGGCGGCGACGCCGCCTTCCGAATAGAGCTTGAACACGCCGATGTCGCCGGTGCGCTCGACATGGGTGCCGCCGCAGAATTCGCGCGAGCTGCCGATGTCGAGCACGCGCACCTCATCGCCGTATTTCTCGCCGAACAGCATCACCGCGCCGGATTTTTTGGCTTCCTCGATCGGCAGCACACGCGCGCGGGTGGCCGTGTTCTGCATGATCTCGGCATTGACCCGCGATTCGACCTCGCGGATTTCGGCCGCGGTCAGCGGCTTGTCATGGGCGAAATCGAAACGCGTCTTGTCGGCATCGACCAGCGAACCCTTCTGCTGCACATGCGGGCCCAGCACTTCGCGCAGCGCCTTGTGCATCAGGTGGGTCACCGAGTGGTTGCGCATGGTGCGCCGGCGCAGCTCGGTGTCAACCCGCGCCTCGACCTTGTCGCCCACCCTGAGCACGCCCGACTTCAGCGTGCCGTGGTGCCCGAATACCGCGGACTGGATTTTCTGGGTGTCGGCCACTGCGAAGCTGCCGCCGGCCGCCACCAGCTCGCCGCGGTCGCCAACCTGGCCGCCCGATTCGGCGTAAAAGGGCGTGCGGTCGAGCACCACCACCGCGCTGTCGCCATGCTGGATCAACTGCACGGCCGTGCCTTCACGGTAGAGCGCGACGACCTCGGCATCCTCCACCGCCATCGTCTCGTAGCCGCGGAAATCGGTCTTCACGCCGTCGTATTCCACCGCGGTGCCCATCTGGAACTTCGACGCGGCGCGTGCGCGCTCGCGCTGCCTCTCCATCGCCGCTTCGAAGCCGGCGTAATCCATCATCACGCCGCGCTCGCGCGCGATGTCGGCGGTGAGGTCGACCGGGAATCCGTAGGTGTCATAGAGCTGGAACACGGTTTCGCCGTCGAGCATCTTGTCCTCGCGGCCCAGCGCGCCCTCGAGCACCTTCATGCCGTGCTCCAGCGTCTCGGCGAAGCGCTCTTCTTCCTGCTTCAGGATCTGCATCACCCGGTCCTGCACCTTCGGCAGTTCCGGATAGGCCTCGCCCATCGCCTTCGACAGGTCGGGCACGACCTTGTGGAAAAAGGGTTTGGTCTGGCCCAGCTTGTAGCCGTGGCGGATCGCGCGGCGGATGATCCGGCGCAGCACGTAACCGCGGCCCTCATTGCCGGGGATCACGCCGTCGACGATCAGGAAGGCGCAGGCGCGGATGTGGTCCGCAATGACCTTCAGCGAGTTGTTGTCGAGGTCCTTGGCGCCGGTTTCGCGCGCGGCGGCCCTGATCAGCGCCTGAAAGAGATCGATCTCGTAATTCGAATGCACATGCTGCAGCACCGCCGCGATGCGCTCGAGGCCCATGCCGGTGTCCACCGAGGGTTTGGGCAGCGGATGCAGCACGCCCTTGTCGTCGCGGTTGAACTGCATGAACACCAGGTTCCAGATCTCGATGTAGCGGTCGCCGTCGGCGTCCTTCGAGCCGGGCGGTCCGCCTTCGACTTCGTCGCCGTGGTCGTAGAAAATTTCGCTGCAGGGGCCGCAGGGACCGGTGTCGGCCATCTGCCAGAAATTGTCGGAGCCGCCGCCCGGCTTGTCGCCGATGCGCACGATGCGCTCCTTCGGCACGCCGATGTCCTTGGCCCAGATGTCATAGGCCTCGTCGTCGGTCTGGTAGACGGTGACCCAGAGCCTGTCCTTGGGCAGCTTGTAGACGCCGGTCAGCAGTTCCCAGGCGTAGTGAATCGCATCCTTCTTGAAATAATCACCGAAGGAGAAGTTGCCCAGCATCTCGAAAAAGGTGTGGTGGCGCGCGGTATAGCCGACGTTTTCGAGGTCGTTGTGCTTGCCGCCGGCGCGCAGGCTGCGCTGCGACGTAGTCGCGCGCTTGTAGGGGCGGGTCTCCTGCCCGAGGAACACGTCCTTGAACTGGACCATGCCCGAATTGGTGAACAGCAGCGTCGGATCATTGCCCGGCACCAGCGGGCTGGAGGCCACGATGCTGTGGCCCTTGGATTCGAAATATTTGAGGAACTTGTCGCGGATTTCTGCGGATTTCATGCGGATGCGCCGGTAGGTTTACGTAAGGCGCAGATTTTAAACCAGTTTTGCCGTGCATTCCGCACTGCAGCGGCACCGGCCCGTCAAGCCGCGGATATCCGCCGTCCGGGCTGTTCCCGGGGCAGGCGCCCCGGTGCTGCGGCGTGTTTAAACCGCCAGCAGCATCACGGTGATGGCCATCGCCCCGTAGAACACGCACTGGTCGCGGTATTCGAGGGCCTTTTCCACCACCATCATCATCAGGATCATGATTCGTCTCCGGTTTCTGTTCCGATCTCGCCGCGGTTCAATGCCCGCAAAAGTCTGGTAATCACTTCGCTGGTGAAACCCCTGCCCATCAGGAATCGGGCCTGTTTCGCCCGCTCCGCGGGACTGCCGGCCGGTTCCCGGAACTTCCGTCGCCACACCGCCCGCGCCTGCTCAAGCTCGCCGTCCTTCAGCGTCGCCAGCGTGCTGCTGACCAGATCCGCCGGAACGCCCTTCGCTTCCAGGTCCCGGCGGATGCGCGCCGGGCCGTAACGCCCGCGCCGCGCATGCACCAGCTGTTCCGCCGCACGCGTTTCAGACAACCAGCCGCGCTGCGAAAAGTCATCAAGGATCTGCGCCACCTCGTCTTCGGACTCGGCGTGCGGCGCGAGCAGCCGGCTCAACTCCTGCCGGGTGTACTCGCGCCGCGCCAAGTGCCTAAGTGCACGGACCCTGAGACCGGGTTCTTTGCGTTCCTGCATGCCGCCGCCGGAACGGGTCCGCGCTTACTGGCCGACCGCCTTCTTCTTGGACGGGTCCGACTCCACCACTTCGAGCGCCGCCTTGTCCTTCTTCACCGCCGGGCCGCCGCTGATGCCGAGCACGGCGCGGATCTTGGCCTCGATCTCGTTGGCGACCTGCGGGTTTTCACGCAGGTAGTCGCGGGTGTTGTCCTTGCCCTGGCCGATGCGGTCCTTGCCGTAGGAATACCAGGCGCCGGACTTCTCGATGATGTTGTGCGCCACGCCGAGCTCGATGATCTCGCCCTCGCGCGAAATGCCCTCGCCGTAGAGGATGTCGAATTCGGCCTGGCGGAACGGCGGCGCCACCTTGTTCTTGACGATCTTGGCGCGGGTCTCGGACCCGATGACCTCCTCGCCCTTCTTGATCGAGCCGATGCGGCGGATGTCGATGCGCACCGAGGCGTAGAACTTCAGCGCGTTGCCGCCGGTCGTGGTTTCCGGGTTGCCGAACATCACGCCGATCTTCATGCGGATCTGGTTGATGAAAATCACCAGCGTGTTCGAGCGCTTGATGTTCGCGGTCAGCTTGCGCAGCGCCTGCGACATCAGCCTCGCCTGCAGGCCCATCTGCGGTTCACCCATCTCGCCCTCGATCTCGGCCTTGGGCACCAGCGCCGCCACCGAGTCGATCACCACCACGTCGACCGAACCCGAACGCACCAGCATGTCGGCGATCTCGAGCGCCTGCTCGCCGTTGTCGGGCTGGGAGATGATCAGCTCGTCGACCTTGACGCCGAGCTTGGCGGCGTACTGCGGGTCGAGCGCGTGTTCGGCGTCGATGAAGGCCGCCGAGCCGCCCAGCTTCTGCATCTGCGCGATCACCGACAGCGTCAGCGTGGTCTTGCCCGAGGATTCCGGCCCGTAGATTTCAACCACGCGGCCGCGCGGCAGGCCGCCGATGCCCAAGCCGATGTCGAGGCCCAGCGAACCCGTCGACACCGCCTGGATGTCCTTGGCGATGTCCGACTCGCCCATGCGCATGACCGAGCCCTTGCCGAATTGTTTTTCGATTTGCGACAGCGCCGCGGCCAGCGCTTTGGATTTGTTTTCGTCCATGGTTGTCCTCGTAGTCCGGTGATCGTTCAGTCTGAAAATTTGGTGAAAATCGGGGATTGCGTCTTGCGTTGCCTGCTGTTGATGGCACGCATTATTACACAATCCGGGAAAAAAGGTGAATATTTATACAGTAGTGTGTATAACACCACTAAAATGACAATAAACACAATAAAATCAATTACTTATTTACTGTCGGTCCGCGCGTCCGGCATCGCCGGCAGCAGGGTCAGCAGGCCTTCCAGCGCAAACCGCACCGCCTGCCGCCGCACCGCTTCACGGTCGCCGTTGAAGCGCTTGAGCGCGCTTTTCGGCTCGCCATTCTTGATGCCCCAGGCAAAACACACCGTGCCCACCGGCTTCTGCGGCGTGCCGCCGGAAGGCCCCGCGGTGCCGCTCACCGCCACGGCAACCTGGGCATGGCTGTTGGCCAGGGCGCCCGCCACCATCTCGCGCACGGTCTCTTCCGACACTGCGCCGTGCGTGCCCAGCGTGTCCTGCGACACGCCCAGCATCTCGCGCTTGGAAATATAGGTATAGGTGACAAACCCGCGCTCGAACCAGTGCGAACTGCCGGGCACCGCCGTCAGCGCCTGCGCGATCCAGCCGCCGGTGCAGGATTCGGCCGCCGCCAGCATCAGCCCCTGCGCCTTCAGCGCTTCGCCCACGCGCGCCGCCAGTTCAAACAGCACGGCGTCATCCGCTGCATGTGAATCAGTCATGATCAAACCTCCTGCCATTAACCCAGCATTGCGTAGGCCGCCGCAATCACCAGCAGCGTGTACCCCGCCGCCAGCAGGTCGTCCCACATCACGCCGAATCCGTTTTTGAGCATGCGGTCATAGTAGCGGATGGGCGGCGGCTTGAAGATGTCGAACAGCCTGAACACCAGGAACGCAAACGCCTGCCAGTACCCGTACACCGGCACAAAAAACAGCACCAGCAAAAACGCCACCGTCTCGTCCCACACCATGCCGCCGTGGTCCGCCACGCCCAGCGCATGCCCGGTGACCGAACTCGCCCACACCCCCAGCCAGAACAGCCCGACCACCACCACCAGAAAAGTCCACGGCGCGAGCTGCGGCTCCAGCCAGTTGAACAGCGGCAGCGCCAGCAGCGTGCCGAAAGTCCCGGGTGCTGCCGGCGAGAGGCCGACGCCGCCGCCGAAGGCAATGAAATGCGCGGGGTGGCGGTACACGAAGTGCAGGCCGGGTTTTGCGGTCACGCCTTGCATGCTGTCAGCCAAAATGGTCAAAGCCTTTCTGTTTCACTGCCAGCGGCAGGCCGTCGCGGTCCACCACCACCACGCTGCACACTCCGGCCGGCGCGCGGATCACGCGGCCGATGCGCGTCACGCGGGTGCGCGCCTTGATCGCGGCAGCTTGCACCGCCGCGCGTTTCCCCGGCGCCGCGGTAAAACACAGCTCGTAATCATCGCCGCCGGACAGCAGCGCCGCCTGCGCTGCCGCCTGTTCCCGGTACCGCTGCATCAAGGGCGACACCGGCAGGCGCTCCATCGCCACCACCGCGGCAACCTTCGACCGCTCGCAGATGTGGCCGAGGTCGGCGAGCAGCCCGTCCGACACATCGATCGCGCTGCGCGCCACGCCGCGCAGGGCCACACCCAGCGTCAGCCGCGGCAGCGGCCAGTCCAGCCGCTGCTGCGCCAGTCTGCGCTCTGCAGGTTTCAGTTTGATGCGGCGGTTGCGCGCCGCCACCGCCAGCGCCGCATCGCCCAGCGTGCCCGACACCCAGACGTCATCGCCGGGTTTTGCGCCATCGCGGCGCAGCGCCTGCCGTGCCGGCACTTCGCCGATGATCTGCACGCAGAGGTTCAGCGGACCTTTGGTCGTATCGCCGCCGATCAGGTCGACGCCATGCCTGCGCGCAAGCCTCATGAACCCCTTGGACATCGCCGCCACCCGGCGCGCATCCGCTTTCGGCAGCGCAATGCCCAGCGTCGCCCAGCGCGGCACCGCACCCATCGCCGCCATGTCAGAGAGGTTCACCGCCAGCGCCTTGTGGCCAACGGACTCCGGATCGGCATCCATGAAAAAGTGTCTTCCCCCCACCAGCATGTCGGCGGCGACGGCCAATACCTGGCCGCGGGAGGGCTTGATCAGCGCGGCATCATCGCCTACGCCGAGCAGTGTATGCGGGGTGGCGTGGGTGAAATGCTGTTTGATGAGATCAAATTCGGAGGGCATGGGCGTATTGTGCCCGTATCGGCGGGAGGGATGAAGGTGGGCGGGTTAAGGCGGGGATGGGGCTGGAAAAGAAATCGACTCCGGTACCTTTCGAAGTGGCTGGCGTGGGTGTTGCCTTCCTCTAGTCGTGCCCGAATTTCTGTATCGCCGGGGAGTGTGCCATTGTCGGAATCGCGAAGTAAAAAAGCCTCAGCTGCCATTTGCAAGTTGGCGAACTCAAGCAACTTACCGATCTGATTATTTGCCATTTTCGACGCTCTCGTTCATCTTGAAAACCTTCAAAAGGAACCAGCGATCTGCATAATCATGAACCTGAGGACAGGTTCTACCATTTGGGCCTATGCCCCTAGACGTAAGCCATGGCCGTCGTTGTCCAGTCGTCGATCCAAAACCTGCCTCAATCAGATACCCGATTCGCTCTGCAACAACTGAATTACTCTCAAGATCAACCACCTGTAAGCGACTGCCTGCCACCCAATACTTGCGGTCTTCTGGTGTCGAAATGTCTTCCCAAGCAATACTAAAGCGGCTAACCGATCGATCAATAACTTGCTTAACATGGTCACGAGCGCCTTTCGGGTATGAATAGCGCAAAATGGTTTTCGCTCCAGGAACTACTGATTCAACAAACTCAAACCCTGGACCACGACTTTCTGGGGAAACTGGCCCATCGGCCCATGCAAGCCTCGATATTGCTTGCTCAGTTCTTACGCTCGTCGCCGAAGCACTATATGGATCCCCATACCAAAACTGATCGAAATGATCTTTATCAGTAGCCGATAGCAGCGGCTTCACCACCAGCACGCTCTTGACACCCGTGAACGTCTTGTAAATCTTTTCCCCGGCCTCGGTGTCGCACTTGTGCTTGAAGTAGGCCCATGCTTCCTTGGCAAACGCGTTTTTCTGATACTGCTCGACCATCTGCTTCGCCGGCAGGAATCCGAACACCAGTACCGCGACGGTGGTCCAGAT